>Ga0075435_100003380_pt1 | contig 10820 bp, 11 predicted proteins | sample RhiMethybrSRZTD4_FD_75302 | JGI IMG/M metagenome (GOLD analysis project Ga0075435, IMG submission 75302) | Populus rhizosphere microbial communities from Tennessee, USA - Rhizosphere MetaG P. TD hybrid SRZTD4 | ecosystem: Host-associated > Plants > Roots > Rhizosphere > Soil | place: USA... | reverse complement strand
GCGTCGGCCACGACGCCCGCCTCGCGCTCGCTGCCCGGACGCAGTCCGTGGTCGACGTGCACCGCGATCGGCGCAAGTCCGTCGTCGACCGCGAGGGCCAGGAGCGCGAGCGAGTCGGCGCCACCCGAGCATCCGACGACGACCGGCGCGGTCACGTCGGGCGGCACCTCGAGCTGCACCGGCGCCGGCATTGAGCTCTCCTCAGGGTGCGGCGGCCGGGCCGCCGGGTCCGGCGCGGGCGTCGAGCAGCACACCCTGGCGGAGCAACGCGAGGAGCTCGTTGGTGCCCTTGAGACCGAGCTTCCGTCCGATGCGGCGCAGGCTCGCGTAGACGTTGCTGCGACTGATGCCGAGCTGCTGTGCGACCGCGGTGACCGGGGTGCGGGTCGCCAGCGCCTCGAGGAGCTTTCGCTGCTTCGGCGTGAGCTCCCCGACCCGCTCGCGCGCAGCACGGATGCGGGGCGCGGGGCTCGGCGACGTCGGCGAATGCTCGAGGCGGGTGATGCGCACGCGCGGCTCGGCCGGTGCGCCGTCGGGGAGCGAGCCCGTCTTCTCGTAGCGGGCGAGTGCCTCGAGCGACCCGGCTTGCACCTTCCGCCGTAGCTCGCGTTCGGACGGCGCCGACGGTGAGAGCGTCTGCTCGAGGAGCTCGACGAGCCGGCGAGGGTCGAACGGCTTCGTGATGTACTGCAGCGCGCCCTGGATCCCGCCCCGGAGCCGCGCCTCGGGCTCGTCGGCGGCGGTCACCATGAAAACGGGGATCTCCGACAGGTCGCGCCGGCTTCCCGCCTTGAGCTCCTCGAGGACGGCCCAACCGTCGGTGCCGGGCATGCGCACGTCGAGGAACATCGCGTCGGGAGGCTCGTGGCGAACACTCGCAAGCGCTTCGTCGCCGTCGGCAGCCGTGACGACGCGGTGCCCTGCCTGTTCGAGATTGATACGGACGAGCTCGCGAATGTCAGGTTCGTCGTCGACTACGAGGACGAGGGCCATCACCGGCCACGTTATCCGTGATGTTCACGCCACGCGGCTGAGCCACTCCGCCGGTCGCGCCAGCTCGTCGATCGTCGGGAGCGATTCAGGACCGCGCCAGGCGGCGTCGATCGCGTGCGGGCCGCCGACGCGCACGACCTCGGCGACGAACGCTTCCCCGACCTCGTATTGGCGGAGCTTCGACTCGAAGCCGAGCAGCTTGTACAGGACGCCGGCGATGCCTCGACTGCGACGACGCGCCTGAAGCACGCGCGCCATGCGTTCCTGGCCCGCGATGTGCGCGCGGCCGAGCTCGTTCATGACGCTGTTGCCGTGACCTTCGAGCAGCGACATCAGCGCTTGCACCTGCGCGAGCACACCGCGCTGTTCGGGTGACGCGAAGAGCGCCACGAGCCCGCCGTCATCGAGCGGGTTGTGCCCCTTCCTGAGCTCGGCGGCGGCGCGCATCGTCGCCTGTACGAGCCGACCCGGATCCGGATCCACGATCGCCAGCGCCTGTTCGACCAGCGACAGGAAGTATTGCTTCAGCCACGGGATGGCCGTGAACTGGGCGCGGTGGGTCACCTCGTGGATGGCGATCCAGAGGCGGAAGTCGCGCGGCCGGAACGCGTACCGCTTCTCGAGGGCGAGGATGTTGGCGCCGACGTAGTAGACGGCGCCGTTGTCTGCCGTCGCTGCGGCCGTCGCCGCGGACTGGTCGGGGTCGTCCGGGACGAGGAGGTCGTACTGGCCGAGCACGCGCTGGGCCATGAACCCGAGCAGCACGCCCATCTCGGTGCCGGCCACGCGCCGTCCGATCGGGGCGACGGGGCTGCGCGACATCCGTTCGGCGACGCGCGCGGTGAGCGGGTGGAGCATGCGGCGCATCGATCCGACATTGGCGTGCACCCACTGCGCGCGGTCGAGCACGCACGCCGCCGCGGTGCCGGGCGCGTGCAAGCCGGTGAAGTCTCCGACCAGCTGCTCGGCCTGCGTCGTGACCGCCGAGAAGTCCGAGTGCAGCGATCCGCCGAGGTACGACGCCGCGATCGGCTCGCGTCCCGCGAACCGACGGGCGACGCGCTCGGCGAGGTCCCAGTCGACGGGCTCGGGGGGCGCGGCCGTCTCGGTCTGCGTCACTTGTTGACCGGGCGTCCGCGGTACTTGGGTCGCAGCACCCTGACGTAATACCCGACACCGAGCGCGAGCAGAAACAAGATCGCGCCGATCATGAGGAGCGGGCCGACCCAGTAGAACCACTTGTAGCGGTCGTTGGCGAGCACCGGTCCCGCGCCCGCCGGTGCGGCGGTGAGGGCGATCGCGGCGACCATCGTGAGGGGAATCGCGGCGAGGCGGATGATCTTCACAGGCGGTGGCTCCCGGCGTACTCGGACGTCACCGTCATCGTAGAGCGAGCAGCATCGCCCGCTCGGGTCGGTCAGACGACGTCGGGGCCCCGGCGCTCTTCCTCGACCGTGATCCCGATCGCCTGCGCGATCCGGCGCTTCAGCTCGGGAGGAACCTCGTCGCGGCATTTCGAGGCGACGACCTGGCGCAGCTCGATCTCGAAATCGAAGCCGTGCGCACAAGGCGGGCACTCGTCGAGGTGCCGGGCGATGGCGCGCCGCCGCCACACCGTCAGCTCACCGTCGAGGTACTGGTAGATGCGAACGATCGCTTCGTCGCAGTCCATCGCTCTTCCGCTATCCCCCCGCTGGGTCCGCTGCCGGGTGGAGCCCTCGCTCCCCCGCAAATTCCCACAACGCCTTCTGGAGCTGCCTTCTTCCTCGGTGCAGCCGGCTCATGACCGTCCCGATCGGGACGTCCATGATCTCTGCGATCTCCTTGTACGAGAACCCCTCGACGTCGGCGAGGAGGACCGCCATGCGGAACTGCTCGGGCAGCGCTTCGAGGGCTTCCTTGACGATCTCGTCCGGGATCGCGTCCAGCACCTCGGCCTCGGGTGTCCGGTCCGCGTTCGCTGCTTCCAGCCCACCGAGGCGCCGGTAGAGATAGAAGTCCTCGGTGTCGTCGAGGTCCACCTCGTCCGGGCGCCGCTTCTTGGCCCGGTAGGTGTTGATGAACGTGTTCGTGAGGATCTTGTACAGCCACGCCTTGAGGTTCGTGCCCTCGCGGAACCCGCCGAAGCCGCGGTACGCGCGGAGGTACGTCTCCTGGACCAGGTCTTCGGCGTCGGCAGGATTGCGAGTCATGCGCAGCGCGGCCGAATACAGGGCCGACATGTACGGCATCGCGAGCTCGGCGAACTCCGCCTGGTCGGCCATGGAGCCAGGGTACCGCCGGCGGTCAAATCGACCCGGAGCGGGCTTCGCGCCGAGCTCGGCGTCACGTTGCGGGCCCGGCGGCCCGGGGAGGACGGATCCTCCCCGGGCTGCGGCCGGTCGCCGCCTACCGGAGACCGAGCTTGCGCGAGCACTCCGGCCACGCGCCCCAACCCTGCCGGGCGAGGACGCGTTCGGCCACGATGATCTGCTGCTCCCGCGACGCGAGATCGGCGCGCGGCGCGAACGCGCCGCCGCCGAACCCGTCCCACGTCGCCGGCAGGAATTGCAGCCCTCCGTAAAACCCGTTGCCGGAGTTGATCGCCCAGTTCCCGCTGCTCTCGCACTGCGCGAGTCGGTCCCACACGCCGGGCCCGAAACGGCCGTACCGGCACCCACCGAGGACGCCGACCACGGCGACGAGCACCGCCGCGGCCGCCCCGCGCCGGACCCAGGACTTGATCTGCATGACGCTCTCCCTCGTCGTGGGCTCACAAGGAGCCCTCCGTCGGGGAAGGCGACGCGCCAGGAGCGCGAAAGACGCCGGCCCGAGGCCGGCGGGGAAGTCACACGGAGACTAGGCGTCGCCCCTGCGTCAGGGAAGGGCTTCCGTACCACTCCGCAGGAGGCTTGGAGCCGGGAAGGGGACTCGAACCCCTGGCCTGCTCATTACGAGTGAGCTGCTCTGCCAGCTGAGCTATCCCGGCGCGGCTCGGCAGTGTACGGCGGGGTGGAAATGCGCGGGACGGCCCGGGTAGCCTCATCGCCGCAAATCGGACAAACGGCGCGGGGTCCTGCCGCGCCCGGTTGGCGGAGGAGAGGAATCGTGACTCGACGCGAGCGACGCCGGCAACGCTATCGACGCCAGATCGCCCGCGCCGTCGCGGCCGGGGCCGTGACCGCCGTGCTCGGCACCATCGGAGCCCTCGGGGGTATGGCGGCCGCGTCAGACCAGCCCGGCCGAGCGCACGCGCTCCGCCGCGCGCCCGTGGCGATCGAGCCCTCCCTGGTGGCGGCCAGCGCAGCGGTGCAGGCTCGAGCCGAACAGCGCTACTCGGTCGCGGTCCTCGAGAACGCCGCCGCGCAGCAAACAGCAAAACAGGCATCGGGCGATTCGATCTGGGACCGAATCGCCGCCTGCGAGACCCAAGGCGACTGGTCGATGCGGGGACCCTCGTTCTCGGGTGGCGTCGGCTTCGCGAACAGCACGTGGTCCAGCTTCGGCGGCACCGAGTTCGCCCCCAACGCCGGTCAGGCAACGCGTGAGCAGCAGATCATCGTGGCCGAGCGCGTGCGCGCCAAGGTTGGGATGGGCGCGTGGGGCTGCGCCAAGCGGCTCGGCCTCAGCTAGCTCTCGCCGCCGGCAGGCGCATCAACAGCCGCTCGAGGAGGAGCGTCTCGTTCGGGTTGAACTCGAACGCGTCGCGCGCTTCCCGGCAGGCGTCGATTGCCTCCATGCACGCTCGCGGTGTGAGCTCGAGCACGGGCTGGTCCGTGTTGAGGCGCGGCGCGCCCGGGCCGGCGAGCACGTCGCGATAGACGGACTCGAGCGCGGTGATGCCCTCGAGCAGCAGGTCAGTCCGGGCGCGGCGGTGCTGGCGCCGGTGACGCTCGGCCTGCCGCTTGAGCAGCGCGGTCCGCGACCGCTCGGGGTACCCGGCGCGCTCGAGCTCGGCGGTCAGCTCGTCGACCTCGACGGCGTGCTGCCCGTCGAGGCTGGCCACGGCGAATTGCAGCGCGTCGGTCACCTGGTCGACGCCGCGCATCGCTGACCCGCCCGTGCCGTCGAGCTGCGCGGCGACGGTCACGAACGCGCGTCGCACGTCGCCGAGGACGCCCAACATCGCCCGCCCACGATCGAGTCGGCCGCCGGCCAGCCGGGCCGCGAGATCGGCCGACACTGGATCGGCGCGCTCGTGCACGAGCGCGTCACGCAACGCCGCCTCGGGGAGCGGTGCGAGGTCGATGCGCTGGCACCGGGAGCGCACGGTCTCGAGCAGCTCGTCGGGCGACGAGGTGACGAGCACGATCGTGCTGCGAGCGGGCGGCTCTTCGATGGTCTTGAGGAGCTTGTTGGACGCCTGCTCGTTGAGGCGGTCGGCTTCGAACACGGCGACGACCTTGCGCTCGGCCTCGATCGGGGCCCGGTGCGCCTCACGGATGACCGCCTCGGCCTGCGCGACCAGGATCTGGTTGCCTTCGGGCTCGAACTCGACCACGTCGGGATGCATCGCACGCATCACGAGGTCCTGCACGCGCGGGTCGTGGTCGGGTGAGACGACCTCGGCCGCAAAGCAGCGGGCGGCGTCCTCCAATCCCGACCCTCGCGGGCCAACCAGCAGGTACGCGTGCACGGGACGTTCCGCGGCGCGCTGGAGCAGCCCGACGGCGCGCTCCTGACCGACGACCCGTTCCCACATGGCCGTCAATCTATGGCGCAGCTCCAGCCCCGCCCTCGTGGTGCCGATACACCGATGGTCAGACCTGGATAGTCACGAGGCGGGGAGGCCGGCGTTTGCCGGCTCGAGAGAAGCAAGCGAGACCGTTCCGGGAGATCCCGGGATTGGCTCCGATGCTGGCAGCAGCGCTGCTCGCGCGGACCGGGGCGACGATGGTCGGCCTCAGCATGGGCTTCGTCGCCTATGAGCAGACCGCCTCCGCCTTCACGGTTGCGGTCGTCGCGGCTTCGTTCGGTCTCGCGTTCGCCGCGTCCAGCCTGATCGCCGGCCACGTGCTGGTACGCATCGGGTTGCGAGCGATGCTCGTCGGCGCGCTGGCCTCGCAATTCGCGGGCGCGCTGGCCCTCGCCAGCGTGACGAGCACCGCCGGCACCGACGTGACGTGGCTGACCATCTTCAGCGTCGTCGCCGGCCTCGCATCCGCGTTCATCTTCGTGGGATCGCAGATGCTGCTCCACGGGGTTGCCCCGGGCGAGCATCTCCAGCGCGTCATCTCGCTCGATGCCGCCACGATGAGCGTGTCGCGCATCGCCGGCCCCGCGCTGGGCGGGATCCTGCTCGCGGTGATCGGCATCCCGCCGGTGTTCCTGATTGCCGCGTTCTGCTACGTGCCGATGGTGGGTGTGGTCGCGGTGCTCGCGGCCGGCTTGAACGATCCGTCACCGGCCCGTCGACCTCGGCTCCGCGAAGCAGCACGGTTCTTCGGGCAACTCCGGATCCTGCGCTGGGCGCTCCTGACGGCTGCGCTCGCCGAGCTCATCGCGCTCCCGCTCGTGCAGATGATGCCGGCCGTCACCGAGTCCCTGAACCGGGACGCCGCCGACCGCCTCGGGATCCTTGTGGCGTGCGTCGCGGTGGGCTCGGTCGGGCAGATCCTGGTCATCGAGCGACTGAGAGCTCGGCACGACGCCCGCGTCGTCGTCGGCGTCGCCTATACGGCCGCCGGGGCGCTCCTGCTCGGCCTGGCCCTCGATGAGGAGCTGTTCGCCGCGGGTGCGCTGCTGGTGGCGTTCGGCCTGACCGTATCGATCGGGCGGACGCTGCTGCTGACGTGCGTGCACGTCTCCTCCCCCGACTCGCACCGCGCCCATGTCCTCTCGCTCTACATCTTCGTGACCGCCGCTGCGACGCCGATCGGCGCACTGGTCTGGGGCGTGGTCGCGGACTGGCTCAATATCGACGCAACGCTCGGTGGCGCGGGCGTGCTGCTGATGTTCGGTGTCGGCGCCGGCCTGATCTCGATCCTTCGCCGGGATGCCGACACGCCATCGGACGAGGGCTCGGAGATGGCGGAGACGCCGGCGGTCTAGGTCTCGAGCCGCTCTTCCACGAGCTCCCAGACGCGCGCGCCGACGATCTCCTCGTCGGCACTGCCGTCGAGGACGAGCCAGCCCCGGTCCACGGCGAGCGATCGGTAGGCGGCGCGGACGGAGGCATGGAACTCGGCACCGGCGCGCTCGAGCCGGTCGCCCGGCGTCGCCCGGCGTGACGTCGCGACGCGTTCGTCGACGTCGAGCACCACGACGAGATCGGGCTCGAGGCCGCCGGTCGCCCACCGATTCAGCTTCTCCACCTTCTCGACGCCGAGCCCGCGCCCGACACCCTGGTACGCGAGCGACGACGGGACGTAACGGTCGCTCACGACGTCGGCCCCGCGCCCGAGCGCGGGGCGGATGACGTCGGCGACCTCCTGCGCCCGGTCGGCGGCGAGGAGGAGCGCCTCGGTCGTCGGGTCGACGGGCCCGTCACCGTCCAGCAGGAGCGCACGGATGGCCGCTCCCACGTGCGTCGCGCCGGGCTCGAACGTCTCGACCACGTCACGACCGCGGGACCGCAGCCGATCGGCGAGCAGCCGGGCCTGGGTGCTCTTGCCGCCGGCGTCGCCTCCTTCGAGGACGATGAAGAGTCCCATCTACGCACCCGGCTCGGGGGCGACGCCCGAGGCGACGCGCCCGCCGTCGCGCTTGCGGGCGCGCTGCACGGCCCGCCAGGACACGAAGCCGGCGAAGAAGGCGATGAGCCCTCCACCCCACAAGGCGATCCGAACGCCGGGAAGCGCGTACGTCGCCCCGCCGATCTCGATGGCTTGGTCGGTGAAGAGCGCACTGGACACCGCGTCCCACATGTCCGCCCACAACGGCGAGATCGTCAGGGAGATCAGCAGGCACAACCGGATCACCGTGTAGAGCGCGGCGAACGTGCGGCCGCGCAGCTCGTCGCGAACGTGCTCCTGGAGCACCGTGAAGCCGGTCACGTACGACGTCCCGGCGCAGGCACCGACGACGGCCGTCAGCAGCACGGCCAATGCAGTGCTCGACGTTGCCGCCGTCGCGATGAGGGCGATGCCTGTGGCCATGACCGCGAACTGGAACACCGTCTCGCGAGACAACCGTCGTTGCACCGCGAGCAATGAGACGACACCGATAGCCGCGCCGAACCCGAGCGCGGTCATCAGCAGACCGAAGGCCGCGCTCCCGCCTCCCAACACCTGATCGGCGAAGACGGGCCCGAGTGGGATCATCGCGCCACCTCCGATGATCCCGACGCCGATGCCGATGATCACAGCGCGGACGAGGCGGTCGTGACGGATGAAGGCGATGCCCTCTGAGATGTCGCGGAGGGTCGCCGTCCAGTCGACCCGCTCGCCCTGCCGGTGGGTCGTCCGCGGGATAGGTAACCGGAAGATGATCATCGCCGACACGAGGAACGTCACCCCGTCGACCCACAACGCGAGGAACTCCCGGTCGACGTTGAAGGAGGCGAATGCGCTGAAGCCGCTGAGCCCCACTGCGGCGTACGCGAGGAGTGCGAACGCGAGTGACGCCACCGGAAACGTCCCGAACGCGGCGAAGAGGCCGAGCGAGTTCGCCGACGTGAGCTGCTTCGTGTCGACGAGGTTGGGAATCGACGCGTCCTTCGCCGGACCCCACAACAACGAGAGGATCTCCAGCAAGAACGAAACGATGACGAGTCCGACCAGGCTGTCGACGAACGGGAGCACCGCCAGGAGCCCCGCCCGTCCGATGTCGCACGCGACCATCACGCGCCGGCGGTCGAAGCGATCGACGATGACACCGCCGACCGTTGCGAGGAAGAACCCGGGCACGACCCGGGCGACCATGACGAGGCTGACGGCGGCTCCCGACCCGCCCGAGACACGGGCCGCGATGGCGAGGATCGCGATGATCCCGATCCAGTCGCCCAGGCTGGAGACCACCTGGGCGATCCACAACTTGAAGAACGAGCGGGTGCCGAAGACGCGCCAGAAGGCCGGCGGCAGGCCGGTCTCCTCGGGAGAGGCGGGGATGAACGGTGCCGGCTTCTCCGCCATCGCGGGGGTCAGGTTATGTGGAGTGCCGCCGACCCCGACAGACGCGCGGCTACGCCCGTTCAGGTGCGACGGGCGCGTCCTTCCGGCCGTCCCCGTCGTCGGGCGCCAAGGCGGGCGCCTCCATCGAGGCCACGACCTCGGCCGCGGTGGCAGGCGGCTTCTTGGCCCGCGTGCCGGCTCGCTTGCGGCCGCCGGCTGCCTTCTTGGTGCCGGTGGCCTTCTTCTTGGTGCCGCCCGCCTTCTTCTTCGTCGTCTTCCGGGCGCGCTTGGCGGGGCCGCGGGACTCCCGCTCGCGGAGCAGCTCGACCGCCTCTTCGAGGTTCACGGACTTCGGGTCGGTGCCACGCGGGATCGTCGCGTTCAGCGACCCGTCGGTCACGTAGGGGCCGTACCGGCCGTCGAGCACACGCACGGGGGCGCCGGTGTCGGGATGCTCACCAAGCTCGGCGATGGGCGGCTTGGTCCGACGGCGGTGCTGCTTGGGCTGGGCGAACAGGGCCTCCGCCCGCTCGACGGTGACCGTGAAGATCTCGTCCTCGGTCTCGAGGCTGCGGCTCTCCTTGCCCTTCTTCAGGTAAGGGCCGTAGCGACCGTTGTGGGCGGTGATCTTGTGGCCGTCGGCGTCGGCGCCCACCTCGCGGGGCAGGCGCAGCAGCTTGAGCGCGTCCTCGAATGTGATCGTGTCGAGGCTCATGGAGGACAACAGCGACGCGGTCTTCGGCTTCTCCTCGCCGTCGACGAGCTCGCCCAACTGCACGTACGGCCCGTAGCGACCGTCGCGGGCGATCACCTCGAGCCCCGTCTCCGGGTCCGCGCCGAGCACCTGCGGGCCCTCGGCGGCGCGGGCGAGCAGCTCGACGGCGAGGTCGACGGTGAGCTCGTCGGGCGGGATGTCGTCGGCGAGGGACGCGCGCTCGTCGTCGCGTTCGAGGTACGGGCCGAACTTGCCGACCCGCACGTTGATCGTCCGGCCTTCGTCGTCCTTGCCGATCTCGACCGTGTTGACCTCGCGTGGGTCGATCTCGGCGAGGTGCTCCTCCCCCACCAGCTCCTTGAGCCCACGCTGGCCGTTCCCGAAGTAGAAATCGTGCAGCCAGTTCTCGGACTGCCCTTCGCCGTTGGCGATGAGGTCGAGCGCCTCTTCCATCGTGGCGGTGAAGTCGTAGTCCACGAGGTGCGGAAAGTAGCGCTCCATGAGCTGGAGCTTGGCGAACGCCGTCCATGACGGCACGAGCGCGCTGCCCTTCTTCCAGACGTAGCCGCGTTCGTGCGTAATCGTCTGGATGACCGACGCGTAGGTGGATGGACGGCCGATGCCGCGCTCCTCGAGCTCCTTCACGAGACTCGCCTCCGTGTAGCGAGCCGGAGGCTGAGTGCTGTGCCCGGCGGCGGCGAGCGTCTCGCAACGGACGGCGTCACCTTCGGCGAGGGGCGGCATCGGCGATTCCGCGTCCTCGCGCTCGGCCGCGGGATCGTCCGCACCCTCGACGTACGCGCGCCGGAACCCGAGGAACTCGTACGTCTTCCCCGACGCGGCGAACACCGCGGTCTCGCCCGCGGTCGACGTCGCCGACAAGCGGATCGAGACGCGCCGGGCACGCGCATCCGTCATCTGAGACGCCAGCGTGCGCATCCACACCAGCTGATAGAGACGACGCTCGTCGGTGCCGAGCTCGCTCCGCAGATCGTCGGGGCCGCGCATGTGCTCGCCGGCCGGGCGGATCGCCTCGTGCGCCTCCTGCGCGTTCTTGACCTTGCCCTGGTACGTGCGGGGCG
>Ga0075435_100003376_pt1 | contig 10827 bp, 8 predicted proteins | sample RhiMethybrSRZTD4_FD_75302 | JGI IMG/M metagenome (GOLD analysis project Ga0075435, IMG submission 75302) | Populus rhizosphere microbial communities from Tennessee, USA - Rhizosphere MetaG P. TD hybrid SRZTD4 | ecosystem: Host-associated > Plants > Roots > Rhizosphere > Soil | place: USA... | reverse complement strand
TAATGACGCGAAGATCGCTCGTTTGTGCAGCGGCAGCCGGTTCCGGCAAAGCGCCGACGGTCTCGATGCCAGCAGGCAGCGCGCCGTGCGAAAGCGTGGTGATGACCACACCGTTGTCCGTGAACGTTTTCTTGGCGACGTCCTGAATGTCTTTCGGTGTGATCTTGGCGAGCTGGCGATAGTAATTGTTGACCGTATCGAATGACCGGCGGAACTTCGCGAACTCCGCCACCGTCTCCGTAATGGCCTCGGTATTATCCAGCGAGCGCACGAATGAATAGCGCGCGTTCGACTTCGCTTGCTCGACGCGGTCCGCGGGCTCCGGCTGATTGCGCAGCTTCGCGAACGCGGCCAGGATCTGGTCGCGCACGTAAATCGCGTCTTTCGGGTCTTTCACGCGCGCAAAGACGGTATAGAGCGACGGATCGACGTGCGATTCATTGAAATAGAAGAGGCGGTCGACTTTCTGTTCGTCCTCGACGAGCCTCTTGTGCAGATCCGACGTGTCGCCGAATTCGAGATCGAGCGCGGTGTCGAGCGCAGGGAGCGCGATCGAATTTTCATCGAATCCCGGAACGCGATAGGCGACCGTGACCCACGGGATCGTCGCCGACGGCCAGTCCACATGCGCATAAATCGGATGGCTCTGCGGCGGCTCCTGCGGAATCGCGGCCTTGTACGTGCCGTGCTTCCATCCGCCGAAATACTTTTCGACGAGCTTGAAGGCATCGTCGGCATTGACGTCGCCGGCGATCACGATCGTCGCGTACTCGGGGCGGTACCAGCGGCGGAAGAACTCCTTCGAGTACTGATACTGGTTGGGCATGTCCTCGATGTCTTTGATGAAGCCCATCGTGGTGTGCTTGTAGGTGTGCGCATTGAACGCGTTGTCGCGCTGCACTTCGAGGATCTTGCGGAGCGGGTTCGCGCTGTTCTTGTTGTATTCGCCGAGAACGGCGCGCGCTTCGGTCTTGAAGATCGCTTCGGGATAGGAGAGGTTCTCGAAGCGATCGGCCTCGATCTCGAGGATCTTCGGGAGGTCGCTCTTGGCGAACGTCTCGTGGAAGATCGTCCGGTCGTCGTCGGTGTTCGCGTTTTGCCGCGCCCCCGCCTTCTGAATGACGGCGTTGTATTTCTCGGGCGGATATTTCTCCGTGCCGCGGAACATGACGTGCTCGAAGAAGTGCGCGAATCCCGATTTGCCCGGCTCGATCTCGTTGCGCGAGCCGGTCTGCATGGTGATGTAGACGGAGACGACGTTCGGAAATCCGGTCGGGACGACGATGACTTTCAGTCCGTTCTCGAGCGTTTTCTCCGACGCATGAAATGGAAGAATGGCGTCGCTCTTTGCCGTGGCGGCGGGCTTCGCAGGCGGCGTCGTTGCCGCGAACGAAGCAACAGCGGTGAGCGCGCAGATGAGGAACATCAGCGAGCGTGTCTTGAACATGGTTTCTCCTTGATTTTCCGAGTGGAGGATAGGCGCCTCGCCTGTCCTTCTCGCGAGAGCTGAACGGGGGACAGGCGAGGCGCCTATCCTCCACTGGGACGTGAGGCGCGGAATGATAGGGCAAACGCCGCGCGCGGTCTGTGTCGTTACGGCAATGTAACTTGCTCTTCCGGCACTTCCAGCGGACCCGATTTCAGGTCCTCGCGAATGATGCGATCGAGGAACAGCTCGCGGACGCCGTTCTTTCCGCGCTCGCGAAAGGCACGACGCACGTCGGCGGGACGCAATTCGATGCCGGTCATGCGCTCGAGGTACTGGCAGAAAACGACGGCACGCGCGCGAAACGAGACGATGAGGATCGCGAGCATGACGAACGCGGAGACGAACGGCAGGGCGTCGCTCCACGAGTTGATGTGAAAGGCCGAAAGCAGTGAAGTCATTGCTGTTTGCACATCGTACTCTCGGCACCAAACGTGTATCAATGACGCGCGGAGGAGAGGAATGTCAGACGAACACTACGAGCCGGTTTCGTGCGACTACCACGATCAGCTCGAAGCGGCAGCGATGCACAAAAACGAAGTGGAGCTGGAGTTCGATCTGGAAGGAGCGCCGCAGCGCGGACGCGGAACGATCGAGGACGTCTTCACGTCGGACGGCGCCGAATGGGTGCGGTTCCGCACCAACGGCGCGCCGGTGGAGATCCGCCTCGATCACATCATCTCCATGCGCGAGATGTAAGATTGATGTCGCGAATCGGAGTGTATGCCGAAGTTTCTCTTTTACAGCGGTACGGCATTCTGCCTTTTTCTCGCGCTCTCCAGCGCGGCGGTAGCGCTCCACGATCTGCAATCCGGCGCGTCAGCGTTCGTCGCCATCGGTGGTGACGCGACGCCGCGCGCAGCGTGGGCGGTCGTCGTCGCGCTCCTCGCCGGCGTCTCCGCTGCGGCAATCTTCCTGCGCATGGCCGCGCTCGTCGCGGCGCGCAATCTCTTCGCGGCGTTCATGTCGGTGTTCGCCGTGACGGCGTCGCTCGCCTCGCTGGTGTGGCTGGTGATGCTGCAGTCGCGCATGCTGATCCTCGTGCGCGACGGCGCGCCGTCGACCCTCCTCCGTCCGCTCGAGGAGATGCATCTCGCCTCCACGCTCATGCTCGCTTTCTTCCTCTCGCTCACGCTCCTCGGCTTGCGTCCGTACTTTCGCGTGCAAGCGAGCCGCTTCCTGTCAGCGCTCGTATTCTTCCCGCTACCGCTCGTGCTGCTGATTGTCGTGCAGGAGCTGTTCGTGACCGCGTCGGCCGCGCCGCTGCCCGCGAACACGCCCGCGCTCGTCGTGCTCTACGGCGTGCTGTCCGTGCTCTTCTTCTCGATCACGGTGCACTGCGTCCGCCATCGTTACCTCTTCATCGAGATGACGAACCTTCGCGAGCTGCTCGACGCGCCGCGGCGCACGATCGGCGGCGTGGCGTTCGACAGCTAGTTGACTGCGCTGAAGCTGTTCGTCCTGTTCCTCGTGTTGCCGCTGATGGCGACGCTGTGGCTGGCGCGCGCGCCGCGAACGCAGCCTGTCGTTTGGTGGGCGGCGTTTCTTTTTGCGACGGCGTTCGTGGCGCAGTCGGTCATCATCGCGCCGTGGGGATGGCTCAGCATCGCGTGGCGCTACGTCCTCGTGATCGTCTACATCGCGGCGCTCCTGTTTTCGTTGATGCGCCGAGGTGTACCGCCGGTCGCGTTCCCTCGCTCGGTGATCATCATCGAGCTCGTCCTCGCGTTCGTCTTCGGCGCTCTTGCAGTTCTCGGATTACTCGGTTGGATTCCGCCGGATGACGTAATCGCGCTCGATTTCCCGTTCGCCGACGGCGCGTACATCGTTGCCCAGGGTGGCGGCTCGGTGGTCATCAACTATCACCACGTTTATGCGCCGCAGCGATACGCACTCGACATCGTCCGTCTCAATCGATTCGGCATGCGAGCGTCCGGCTTCTATCCGTCCGACCTGACGAAGTACGCGATCTTCGGAACGGAGATTCACTCGCCCTGCGATGGATTCGTCGTCGAAGCACGCGACGGCGTTCCCGATCTCGCTCCGCCGAACCGAACGCCGTCTCTTCCGGAAGGCAACTACGTGAAACTGAATTGCGGCGGAACGTTCGTCATCCTCGCGCACATGCGCCGCGGCACCGTCCGCGTTGGTGTTGGCGACGTCGTTAGCCGGCATGACATCCTCGGCAACGTCGGCAACTCCGGCAACACGACCGAGCCGCATCTCCACATTCACGCGGAGCGCGACGGCCGCGGCGTCGGGATTCTCCTGCTCGGCAGATGGCCGGTGCGGAATCGAGTCTTCGTCCCGTCGGCCGCCGACTAGCGCCAATCCCCGTACAACGCGAATGCCGCCCACGTTTGCGGCGCTCGCGATCGCATCGCCATCTGCGCGTCGCGCAGCGCGCGCGACGGCGGCACGCCTTTGACCACCTCGGCGTAGAAGCGCGTCATGAAGTCGGCGGTCGCAGAGTCGCGCACGCTCCAGTAGCTGGCGACGACGCGCGGCGCGCCGGCGTACATGAATCCGCGCGCGAGTCCGACGACGCCTTCGCCGCGCACTTCTTTGCCGATCGCGGTGCGGCATGCGCTGAGGACGACGAGGCGCGCGCCGAGGTGAAGGTTGTAAATCTCGGAAGCGCGGAGAAACCCGTTCGTCGCTTTGCCGTTGCGGTCGACGAGGGAGAGCACGATGCCCGATCGCTCCGGCTCTTTCGTGTTCACGAGCGCGTGCGTGGCGAAGTGGACGATGCCGTAGCGCGCGAACGAGTCATTCGTGACGGTGGCGCGGCTGGCGTCGAAGTCGAGTGCTTCCAGCGTCGACGACGATGCGAGCTTCTTGATGGCGTCTGCTTCGACGCGCGTCCAAGGGAGGCGGTTGAGGGTTTTCAATCCGCTTTCTGTTGCTGCGCGCATGACGTCGGCGTCGAGCGCCGCCGGGGGCGGCGGCGCCACAAGATGCACTCGTGGATCGTCCGCGCGGAAGACCGGATCGGCGACGACAGCGATGCTCGATGACGATGTCTGCTCACGCTTGCGCACGAATGCGATCACCGACGCGGACGGCGCATTGGCGATCTCGTAATCACGCGTGAGAAGCGCGAAGGGGACGAAGTGAAGCGCGCCGTCGGCGACGATCAGCAGTCGCGTCACGTTGCGCGGCAGCGGCGGGAGAATCAGTTTCGAAACATGTGCGACCGCGACTTCGATCGCGTGCTGTTGTTTGCGCGATTCCGGCGCAGCGAGCATCTCGTGCAACTGACGCGCGGCGGAGTCGATCTCTTCGCGCTTTGGCAGAATGCGCGACGTGAGCGACGACTTCGTCGCGACCCAGACGAAGCTGCGGTCGTTGCCGAGCGTGTACTCGACGAGCGCGGTGTCGGCGTCGAGCACGTCGCGCTGGATCTCGTCGGTCGTCAGCGGCGCCGCCTGCAACGCATCGAGCGTCAGCCGCGCGCGGGCGCGCTCGCTCATCGACAGCGCGTCGGCCTCGCGCTTCGCGTCCATCAGCAGATCGATCATTCGCGTGTAGTGGCCGGCGCGCGATGCGAACAGCGATCCGCGAAAGGCGCGGCTGCCAAGCGACTGGCGCGCCGTCTCGATGATGTCGATGACTTTCTCCTGGCTCTCGATCGCGGCGTCGATCTCGCCGCTCATCTTCTGTGCGTGCGCGAGCGCGGAGAGCGACAACGCCGATCCGAGACGATCGTTGATCTCGCGACGCACATCGAGCGCCTGGCGGTGATACGACTGCGCTTCGTTTGCGCGATTGAGGTCCGTCAGTGCGATGCCGATGTGATCGAGCGCGTCCGCTTCGCCGCGCCGGTCGCCGCTCTGCTTCATCACCGCGATCGCGCGCTGCTCGGTCTCGATCGACTTCGCGCTGTCGCCGATGGAGTGATACGCCATTCCCAGTCCTGCGAGCGACTCGCCTTCGCCGAAGAGGTCGTGCGCGGCGATTCGCGCGGTGAGTGACTGTTCGTAAAACGGAATCGCATCGCGCGCTTTACCGCGATAGAAGTTCAGCCAGGCGAGGTGATAGAGCACTTCGCCGAGGAGCTTGTCGTCGCCGAGCGTTTTCGCGAGCGCATACGCCTGCTCGTACTTCGCGTTCGCGGTCGCGACGTCGCCGAGGTTCTGATAGGCGAGGCCGGTGAAGTTGATCGTGCTCGCTTCGAGGAGGCGATCGTTCGTGGCGCGGGCGAGCGCGACGACGTCATTGAATGTCGCGATGCTGGCCTCGAAATGATTCGCGCCCCACTGCGACCACGCAAGATTGGCGCGCGCTTGTTTCTCCGCTCCGACGTCTCCGGCGTCGTGCGCCTCGTTTGCCGCACGCGTCCAGCAGGCGGTCGCTTCCTCACGCTGCCCGTTGTGATCGAGCGTCTGGCATTGCGTGATCAGTGCGACGGCCAGGGCCGCGAGCATCACTTCGTCCTGAACTTGAAGTCGGCGCGGCCGCTCGCGTTCATCGCGCGCAACACATAGTCGCCGGGCGGAACGAGCTCGCGCGGCAGCGTGACCGTGATGCTGCCGCTGTCGGTCTGCGGCGCGTCGGCGCGCCAGAGGAGTTGTTCGTCCTCGTCGCGCAGCTCGAGCGAGCGCGCGTGCGGGAAGGGGAGGTGAAGGATGAGCGTGACGCTTCGCGTGGTGCGCGGCACTTCGATCGTCGTCACGCCCGGTGCGGGAAGTGCCAGTCCGCGCGCGCTGTCGGAGTCGAGATCGACGATCGGCGTGCCGACTTCCGGCGTCAACTGCTGATCGAGTCGCGAGCGCATCGCCAGCGACGCGGTGCGCAGAACGCGAATCTCTTGGTCGCGCCGCGCGATCTCCGCGTACAAACGGTCGATGGTCTTGCTCGCGCCGGTGCGCGCCAGGACCATCCAGACGATCAGCGGAATCGAGACCGCGATCGCGACCGTCACGGCAATCGCGAACGGCGACAAATTCCTCTCTTCTTCGCGCGCGTTCTTCGATGCCTCGGCCGCCCACGGCGCGAGCGAGCGCGCGATGCGGAAGTCGCGCGCGCAATCGGAGCACTTCGCGACATGCAGCGCGACCGCCTCGCGCTCTTTCGACGGTAACTTGTTCGTGGCCGCTTTCATCAGCGTCTCTTCGGTCGGGCAATCGCTGCCGGGGCCGCGGCGCGTGGCGCGCTGATAGAGATTTTGAAGATCGGTGTCGTCATTCGTCATCGCGCGGGTCCGATCCCTTTTCGCTTCAGAATGTCACGAAGGGATTCCATCCCGCGATAGACGAGGTTGCGCGCTTTCGCTTCCGACCATCCGAGGAGCGCGGCGATGTCGGCGGTGTTGAATCCTTGCAGATGAAGCTCGACGCATCGCCGCCGGTTCTCCGGCAACTCGGCGATGGCGTCGATGAGCATCTGCATCGTCTCGCGCCGCTCGACAATCTCATCGGGTGCTGCTTGCTTCGGGTCGATGTACGGCGCGCGCGCGGGCGTTTCGTCGTCGCTCGCATCGGCGAGCTGTTCTTCGCGCCTGGCAATCACGCGCCGCACTGCATCGATGGTCGTCGTCACGGCAATCCTGTAGATGTAGGACGCAGCGTCGACCACATTTCTCTCATCGCGAAGCGCGCGCCACAAACGGACGAGCGCTTCCTGCTCGACGTCGCTCACCTGGATGCCGAGGTTGCGCGGGCACTGCTGCGTGATGTGGGAGCGCAGGATCGCCGCGTATTGATCGACGAGCTGTTCGAACCGCTCGTCGACCGCACGGTCGGGCATCGCCGGGAACGGTACGACGTTCGGAGATGTCGCCATCGATGCGCTCTAGAGTAACGCCGCGTGTCAACCGGAGCTGTAATTTGGGTCACAAGTCTCGACAGGACTGAGGACTGAGGACTGAGGACTGAGAGGGGGTTTCCCCTCTTTCACCTCAGTCCTCAGTCCTCAGTCCTATTTCAACGGGAACTGAGAGGAATCGCGTGAGCGCTGCGTCTATCGGACATCATGCGCAAACTCCTGCTCCTCTCTCTTCTCCTTGCGAACGCACTCGGCGCCGCCACGGCGATCAACGTCACGAACAACGTCGTCGTCGCGAACACGAAGCGCTTCGGCATCAGCGGCATCTCCCACTACTACTACGACCGCCTCCTGCTGAAGAACCTCGTCTGGTTCAACGCCGGATTCGAGGGACTGCGGTGGCGGACGATGATCCGCTGCGATCACGGCAGCGCGAACACATGCGTCGACGATCTGCTGTCCGATCAATGGCCGAACGGCTTCTGGAACGGCGGCACGTACGAATTCGTCCTCGGCACGACGAAAGGCCGCACCGGCACGATCTCGTCGTTCACGACCGCGCCGCGCGACAACGTCAACGGCAACACGTTCACGTTCGCCGATTCGGGAACGGCGCCCGCGCAAGGCGACTACTTCATCGCTGAAAAATATTTTCCCGGCGGCGCGGAGACCGGATGGGCCGACGCACTCGTCGCATTGAACGGCGCGACCGTCGCAACCGAGAGCGCGGACCTCGCGCCCGACACTCCGGGACGCCAATGCATTCGTTTGAATGCGAGCGGTCCGGGACAAACGCTGCAGATCGGGACGCCGTTCGGCTTCTACGTCGACTCGAACTTCGTGATCCTCAACGGCACGTATCGCATCACCTTCAAAGCGAAAGGTCTCGGCGGAACGAATCAGGTGCGCGTGCGCGTCGCGCGCGGTACGAACACGCCACTCGTCGATCAGATGGTGACGCTGACGCCGTCGTGGGCGACGTACAACGTCGACTTCTCCGCCGCCGAGCCGATCACGATCGCGCCGGCGATGGCGAATCTCTCGTTTACAGCCACCGGCGCGTCGATGCTGATCGACGACGCGAGCCTCGTGCAGACGAACGGCGATCCGACGAACACGACCGCGTTTCGCGATCCGGTGATCAACGTGATGCGCGATTTTCATCCCGGACTGCTGCGCGCGCACGTGCTCGATCAGGGTGATTGTCTCGACGATCTGATCGGACCTCCGTTCGCGCATCGCCGCAATGAGTACACGCCGTACTCGAACATGAAGCGGACGGTCCCTTACGGATGGCACGAGTTCCTTGAGCTGTGCGAAAACGTCGGCGCCGAGCCGTACATCTCCATCCCGCTTCCGTTCACCGATCGCGAGGCGATGAATTTGATCGAGTACCTCGCCGGTCCGGAGACGTCGACCTACGGCGCAATCCGCGCGGCGCGCGGACATCCGGCGCCGTGGACGAGCTCCTTCACGCGCATCCATCTCGAGTTCGGCAATGAAGCGTGGAACCCGGTGTTCCGCGGCGCCACGATGTTCGCCGCCGACTACGGCCATCGCGGCAACGACTTCTTCGCGGTGATGCGCTCGTCGCCGTACTTCGATCCGGCCAAGTTCAATCTCATCCTCGGCATCCAGGCGGCGAATCCGTTCAACTCGCGCACGACGCACAACGCCAGCGCGACGCACGACATGCTCGCCGCCGCGCCATACATCGCCACGCGCATCGACGACTATGCCAGCAACGAGCAGCTCTTCGGCGGTCTCTTCGCGGAATCGTCGTGGTGGTCGAACAACGGTGTCGGCGCGAATGCGATCGGCCCGATGAAGCAGACCTACGACTTCATCAACGCCACGCCGCGTCCTGTGCCGCTCGCGGTCTACGAAGTGAACATCAACACGACCTTCGGCTCGATCCCGCAGTCGATCATCGACACGTTCACGCCGTCGATCGGTGCAGGCCTCGCGGTCGCCGATCACATGCTGATCATGCTGCGCGACGAGAAGGTCCGCGATCAGCTGATCTTCTCCCTCGGCGGCTACCGCTTTCTTCTCAACGACGGCACCGGCCGCACGGTTCCGATCTGGGCGATCACGCGCGACATCGGTCTGTACGATCGCAAGCGCCCGCAGTACTTCGCCGCGAAGTTGATCAACGAGGTGATCGGCGGCAATCTCGTGGAGACGCAACAGACGGGCGACAACCCGAAGTGGAATCAGCCGCTCACGAATCGCATCCAGCTCAACAACGTCGCGTACGTGCAGTCGTTCGCGTTCGTGAACGGCACGAAGCGCGGCATCATCCTGTTCAACCTGCATCGCACGAGCGCGCTCGACGTGACGGTCAGCGGTGCGAATGCGCCGTCGGGAACGGTGACGATGCGGAGACTCACGTCGGCGAACATCACCGACACGAATGAGTCGTCCGACACGATCGCGATCACGACGTCGACGCTGTCGAATTTCGACGGATCGACGACGCTCACTCTGCCGCCGTTCTCGATGACGGTGCTGAGCAGCGACGGCACGACGCAGTCGGCGCGCACGCGCGGCGACGTGAACGGCAACGGCAGCGTGACTGCGTTCGACGCGTCGCTCGTGCTGCAGAACGTCGTCGGCGCAACCGCGCTCGATACGTCGTCACGGTGCGCGGCCGACTACAACGCGAACGGATCGGTGACCGCGTTCGACGCCTCGCTGATTCTGCAGTGCGTGACCAGCGGCTCGTGCAGCGGCGCGACGTGCAACTGATCGGAGGACGCCATGAGGAAGACTCTCTTCATCGTCCTGCTCTTCGTGTCGACGATTCTGTCCGCGCAGACCGTGACGATCGGCACGAGCGCAGCGCAGTGCGGCCAAAGCGTCAGCGTTCCGGTGACGATCGACAACACGTCGGGACTGCTGTCAGTCGAGTTTCGCGTGTCGTACGACACCACGCTGTTGACGATGTCGAACGTGACGGTGGGAACGCTGACATCCGGCTTCGCGCTGTCGTCGAACATCGTCAGCGGCCAACTGCGCATCGCCATGGCGTCGGGGACGCCGGTAAGCGGCGCCGGCACCGTCGCGAACATTCTCTTCAACGTGAATGGGAGCGCGAGCGGCTCGCTGCCGCTGACGATCTCGAACGTGCTCGTGAATGACGCGTCGCATTCCGGCGTGAATGGCGCGGTGAATGTGATGTGTCTTCACGCGCCGGCGGCGCCCACGAATGTCTCGCCTGCGAACGGAGCGTCTGTGTCGCCGCCGGTGACGTTGCAGTGGACGGCCGTTGCCGACGCGACGTCGTATCGCGTGCACTTCGGAACGTCGCCCGCGCCGCCGTTCGTGCAGGCATCCGCGACGACGTCGTCGCAAGTCCAGACGACGCCGGGGACGACGTACTACTGGTCGATCGAAGCGGTGAATGTGGTCGGTGCGACGTCAGGACCGACGTGGTCCTTCACCACGACCGGAACGTTCTGCGCGACGCCATCTGCGCCCGCCGTGAGCGCGCCGTCGTCCATTTCATCCGGCACGCCGTTCGACGTGACTTGGGACGCCGTTCCGAATGCGACGTCATACATCGTCGAAGA
>Ga0075435_100003371_pt1 | contig 10834 bp, 19 predicted proteins | sample RhiMethybrSRZTD4_FD_75302 | JGI IMG/M metagenome (GOLD analysis project Ga0075435, IMG submission 75302) | Populus rhizosphere microbial communities from Tennessee, USA - Rhizosphere MetaG P. TD hybrid SRZTD4 | ecosystem: Host-associated > Plants > Roots > Rhizosphere > Soil | place: USA... | reverse complement strand
GTCATACCGGGCCGGGCCACCAAAAAAGTGCCCGGTTAGCAGGGGATTTCGAACGGCCCCGAAACGCACGCCCTCAAGCGTTGCACACGCAAGCAAACGACCCGCCCCCGGATAGGCCAAGGGCGGGCCGTTGCCTCGCACCCGTCGGTGCGGACTTTAATCGGGCGGTGGCCCGAATTTCTCTTCGAGGTCGAGCCGCATTTGCCGGGCCCAACTGCGAAGCGTGCCGACGTAGCGGGCCGAATCCATCACAAGCACGTCGTCGGGCCCCCGGTAGAGCAAGGCCATGTGCACCGTTGCAGTCGATAGGTCGTCGGTGCCCTTCGAGTAGACCACGCGAATCATGCGGTCGTCGTCCGGTTGCATCACGGCCATTACTTCGTCGGTGCGCACGCCGACCACTTCGGCGTATTCGGCGAAGTCGTTGCGGCCGTGCCACTCAACCGGCATCGTGCGCCGCCTCGCGTGCGTCGTTCGCTGCGCGCCGCAACATCCCGACCACCTCTTGCAACGCCTCGGCGTAGGACGGAAGCCCGAGGTCATCCAACACGCCTTGCGCGTGTTCGGTCGCGTCGTGGGCGACTTGCAAGTGATTCGCAACGTCGCGCCACGCTTCGCGCGCGTTGTACTCGCGTATCGACTCGTCACTCATCGGCCGCGCCTCGCGTGTATCGCCCTGCCTTGCCGGGCGGCTTTCGCCTTCGCGCCCTTGCCCCTGTAGAGCTTGCCGCGTCGGCCCCATCGGTAGCCGCCCTTCACTCGACGCACCGGGCTCATCGTCGCCGCCGCGTCGGGCCGTTTTGCGTGCCGAAAATGAACTCACGCCGCAAGAGGTCGGCAAGCATCGGGTCGCCGTGTCGGTAGCGGCTCGTCACGTGGGCCATTACGTCCACCATGTTTTCGTCGTTGAGCGATTCGAGCCGAGAGCGCGTCGCCGCATTGACGCGCGCCTCCGTCACTCGCTCGCCCGACGCGGTGAGGCTCCATAGCCCCGTCTTCGGGTCGCGCTTGACCATGCCATATCGCCCCATCCAGGTAAGCCGGACGGCTAGTCCCTGTCGGTCTTGCTCACCGAAGCCCATCGCCTCGGTAAGTTCCCACGTTTCGGCTTCGCCGCCCTCGGCCGCGATCTTGAGCATGAGGTCTAGATCGCGGAAGTCGTGGACGGTTGCCGGGTGTCTCGTCTTGCCTCCGAGCACTTGGCGGTTGTGCTCGTTCCCCGCCATTAGTTCACGAGTTTGTAGGCCATGCCGCCGCCGCGCACTTTGCGGTCGGCGCGCAAGATGCCGTCGGTGATGAGCAGTTCAACTGCGGGCGTAACGGAATCCATCGAGGCGTGCACCTCGGCGGCAAGCCAATTGCGCGTTATGAAGCCGTCGCTGTTGCCGGGCTTGGCCGACTCGCGAAGCAACGCTTCGATTTTGTCGGCGACTTCGCGTATGTGCTCGGGCGATGCGTGGCCGGTTCGCGCGCTGCTCTTCTTCTTCGGGCCGTACTTGCTCGCCTCGCGAAAGTCGGCGTCGGCGAGCTTGAGCATTGCGATTGCCTCGCGCTTCGCGGCCACCAACTCGTCGCGTGCGGCGGCAAGCGTTTCGAGTTGCGCGTCAAGCGCGGCAATGTCTTCGCGCAAGCCCGGTGCGAGCCCAAGCAAGCGCTCATTGATTCGTTGCCGCGTTTCGACCGCGAGCGAGAGCAAGCTCGACGGTTCGGTGCCGTTGTCTGACATTGAAGACCCTCCTACGGTTCGGGAACACCCGGAGTTTGCCACGTCGGTGCGGTCAGAGCCCGGCGACTTGTTCGAGGGTCGTGAGTCGTTCGATGAGGTCGGACGCCTGCGACTTGGTCAGTTCGCTCACTTTCTCGGTGCCGTAGCGGGCGGCGAGCGTTTCGCCCCATGCCTCTTCGGTGATCGCCTCGGCTTTGAGCAGCTTCGTTTTCAGCGCGTACACCTTTTTGCGTTGCGGCTCGCTTATGTCGTCGGCCGCGCCGGGGTCGATGCCTTCGCTCAAAGTTTCGGGTGGTCGGAACTGCGACGCCGTTTCGGCCGTCCCGACCACCCGAGGGTCTTCGCGCTCCATCCTACTTGCGCCCCCGTCGTCGTCGTCTTCGGCGGCGACGCACAAGAGGGCGGCGAGCGCGTAGCGGCGTAGGTAGGTGATGCGCGAGCCGAGCGCTTGCACCGCACCGGGGTCGTATTGCCCGAGCGGGAACGACGACGCGATGATGCCGCCCGCTTCGTGGCGAAGCTCGGTGCGAAGCGCGCTGCCGACGCCGCCGGGGGCTTCGAGCCGTTGCACGATCGCGAGCCCGTGTTTGGCGAGCACCGGCCGCACCGTCGCCAAGATCGTGTCGAGCGGGGCATAGTCGAACGTGTACGAGCCGCCCGTTTTCGTTTGCACGGTCACCGTGCGATCTTTCGGTATCGGCGGAAACTCGGCTTGCGCCTTCGCGAGCGCGGCGTTGAGTTTCGCGTCGAGCTCGTATACGAGCACCGCCCCGTTGGTCGGCTTGCTCGTCTCGGTCATGTGCCCACCTCCATGAGCGCGGTTTGCACTTCTTCGCGAGTCGGCCGCGCGTACGGCCAATCGTTCGGCGGTCGGTCTTGCCCGAGCGGGTCGCGCACGAAGGTCGAGCCGTGCGAGCCGCGCACGAACCGACAACCCGTGAACTTGGCAAGCTCGCGCTTGGTCAGCTTCGGGCCGGTGCCGTTTTTTGAGGGTGCCCCCTTCGCGGTTTGCGAAGGGGGTTGGGGGTTGTCTTTCTCTCCCTCTCCCTCTTCGCGCGCGCGCCCGCGCGCGGGAGGGCTAGAGGAAAGTTCGATGAAACCCGCTTCCTTAAGCCGTTCGAATGAACGCTTGCGCGACCTTTGGCGGTCTTTTGCCGGTACGTTGGCGGCTCGTAAGCGGCCGTTTGAGCGCGCGTACTCGACCCATAACAAGACCAACAAGCCACGGTCGGCGTCGGTCAGCGCGAGCCATTCGTCGCGGCTCGCAAGTTCGACGTACAGCTTGAGCCACGTCGGGTTGCGGTCGTGGTAGTGCTGGAACTTTCCCCAATTGGGGATAACAACCCACACGTCGCGGTCACTCATCGACCAACCTCAACTGCCCCGGCGTGACGGCGGGTACGCGAAGGTCGAGCGGGGCTTGCGCGCGGTACTCGGCCCACGCCTTCGCGATCGCGCCCGAGCCGGGGAAGAGGTCAACGAGCACGTCGTCGGCGACGAGCCCGAGCGCGGCGAACACCCACGAGCAAACGGCGCGCGGCTTCGCGCCGGGGTAGTCCCACTCGGTTGCCGGGTGGCACTCGAAGAAGTCTCGAACCTTGTTCGCGTCGGCACGCGGCCGGGCTCCGTCGATTAGCACCGGTTCCCACGCGTACGCCGGGCTTATGCCGGGCTTCCACGACGCCCACGGCTTAATCCACGCGAGCACCCGCACCGAGGGGTCGAAGCCGGACACGAGCCCGCCGATAAGTGCGCCGTGGTCAACCTCACCCGCGTAGTCGGCGTGCCCTTCGTAGAGCTTCGCTTGGCCGGGATAGGGCGGGTCGGCGTAGGCCACTCTCATGCGTCAATCCGAAGTTGAATCCCGCGCCCGGCCGCATCCCACATTGCTTCGATTTGGCATCGCTCGGCGACGCGCTCGGGCTCGGCGATGCCGTGGCGGCGAAGGAACTCTTCGCCCGAGATTCGCCCGCGCACCGTGCGTTCGGCGATCTGCACGACAACGACACCCGACCGCCGGTCGCGGTGATTGCCCGCCGCGTTTTTCGTGTTCGCCGAAGCGCAAAACTCGAACGCGCCGAGCGGGGTAATAACGTCCGGCTCGCCCTGCACGCCGCGCCGCCCACGTATCCCGAGCCGCCCGCCGACGGCGACGCAATAGGTGCGTTCGAGCGCGAGCCCGTAGCGGGTGTAAAAGGTCTTCACAAGCTCGTAGTGCGCGACGACCCGCTCGCCGTACACGAGCGCGGCGGCTTCGCGCGAGGTCACGAAAGCACCCGCGCAACGTCGTCGGGCCAATCCGCCGGTCGCCATATGTAGCACTCGACGCCGCCCACGATGCCGCCCACGCCGTCGAGCCGGTTGAGCCACGTTGCTTGCGCAAAATCGACGTGCCCGCGTGCCGTCTTCAACTCGGCGAAGACGAGGCGCGACGCCCGCACCATGACGAGGTCGGGAAAGCCCTTATCGCCCCGTTGCGGCGTGTAGTACCCGCCGCCCTCACGCATCGCGCGCGCCGTCTCGAAGTGCGCAACGAGCCACCCGCGCTCGCGGGCGAAAGCGACGATTGCCTTGGTGAGTTCGCGCTCGGTCACCGCTTCCCGTTGTCGGGCACGAGCGCCGACGGTGTCGGTTCCGGCTCGGGCCTATCCCAAAACGCATCGCCGCGCCGCACTTGAATGGCGGCTTGCACCTCGCGACCGAAGCGCAGTTCGACACCGACGACACCGGCCGCGCCGAGCCCGTCTTGCGCCTTCGCAAGCTCATCGAGCGCGCGCACCAAGCGCGGCTCCAACTCGCGCACGGCGAGCACGGCACGCGACCACGCGGCGAGCGCAAGCGCGGCGTCGTCCGGCCCGCGCGCGCTCATCGTGCGCACGTCCACGGTGACCACCCCGCATCGAGGAAATAGGCGTGAGCGGCCCGCGCTTGGGCGTCGGCCGTCGTCCCGTGCCCGTAGTGCGAGCGCGCCCACGCGCCCATTTGAAACAAGCCCATGAACTGACCGTTTCGGGCCGTCGTGTTGTACCGGTTCCCGGTCTCACACGCGACCACGTCGAACGCCTTAACCCGTTCGGCCCGCGTCGGCCAATAGGTGCGCACCGCGACGAACACGCGGGGCGGTACCGGCGGTCGGGCCCCGGCTTTGTTCACCCACAAGAGGCACGCGGCGATGATGAGTACGAGCACGATGAAACCGACCACGTGCCGTTGCTCGCGTCCGGTCATGTTGCCCCCCTCCGAAAGTTGCGCGAGTGCGGCCGGTTGGTCGGCTCGCGGTGAAGGTCGGTAAGAATCGACTCGGGCGTTGAACGCGACTCGACAACCCACTCGTCGGGTGCGTCGAAGTGCGCGAGTCCATCCGCGACTTGCGCCCGCACGCCCCGGCCGAAGCATTGGAACGACCGAAGCTCGCCCGTCGGCTCGTGCCGAAAGGTGATGTTCGACTCGGTGCGCCCGATGTTGTAGAGCGCGTCGCCCCGGCCCACGCACTTGCCGCACCGCCGGGCGTGGTAGTTGCGCTTCGGCCCGCCGCACTCGGGGCACGTGCGGCCGTACGCCGGGTCGGCCGCGTCGGCGTCGAGCGACCACCGGGGCGGAAGTTGCCCCTTCGCCTCGCGGGCCGACTGCTCGTCGCGGCACGACCGGCACAACGCCGCGTCGGCCCGCTTCCACTCGCCGCACGACGGACACGACTCGTTGCGCTCGGAGCCGTGCCGAACTTCGCCGGTCACGAGGTCACCCGCTCAAGCGGTTCGAGCTCGTCGCGGCGGTAGATACGCCGCCACTGCCCGCGCCCCTCATCGAGCACGACCACGTAGGAATCGGTCGGCTTCAACGGCCCGAACCGGCGAAGCCCACGGTCAAGCCATTCGGCCACGATCGTGCCCGCACCGTCGGGCGTCGTCACGCGATCGCCTTTCTTCATCGCGCCCCCTCTCACTCGTCGCCGCCCTCGGTCAAGTCGTCGTCGCCGTGGACGGCGTCAATCACGTGCGCGACGACGTGCAGCGCAATCGCGACTTCGTAGGCGATACGCGCCATGTGCTCGTTGCCTTGCTCTTCGTGTTGGTCGCCTCGTATCTCCGAGGCGTGCGCGGCTTCGGTGAGCCGGTCGGCCAAATCCGCGCCTAGCACGGGCTCACCTCGGGGCGGGGCACGTCGAGTGACCGCGCGCCAAGTGCGGCCCGTCGCGCGTCGGTGTCGCGAGCCTGCTCGTCGTCGGTGTTACCGCACCAAGTCCCGACGGCGGTACGGCCTACGCCCCGCCCCAAGCTTTGCGATGCCTCGGGCCGGGGCCGAGCGGACGGGGTAAGCGCTCGGGTTCCCCCCCGGCCCAAGTCTTGTGTACAGCCGAGAGCGGCGTTAAAGTTCGCCCGGCGTTGAGGCGACCGGGCCCGCTTCCGCTCTACTAGACCGTTTCCACCCCCGGCAGGGTTAACGAAACTTTCAGGTTTGAGAGTTGCGTTATCCCCAATGCGCCTGTAACCTCCGGTGCGAAGCACCGGATAGGCCGGTGCCACAGAAAGGGTCTTCCAATGAGCAGCACCAAGCCTCGCAAGGCAATCGCCTACATTCGCGTGTCGCGCGTATCCGGCCGCGAAGGCGACTCGTTCATTTCGCCCGAGGTGCAGCGCGAACGCATCGACGCGATCGCGAAGGCGAGCGGGCTTCGCATCGTCGGCGAATACGTCGATCTTGACCAATCCGGGAAGAAGGAAAATCGGCCCGGCTTCCAATCCGCGCTTGCCGACGTTGAAGCGGGCCGGGCGTCGGCAATCGTCGTTGCTCGACTCTCGCGCTTCGCGCGCTCGGTGATGCACGTCGAGCGGGCATTGCAGCGGCTCGAAGAGCACGACGGGGTGTTGATCGCGGGCGACTTGAACGTGGACACGACGACGCCGCAAGGTCGCCTCATGCGCACGATTCTTGCCGCGATCGCGCAATTCGAAGTCGAAGTTCACTCCGAAAATTGGGTGGACGCGAAGGCGCACGCGCTCGCGCGCGGCGTCAAACTCTCGGGCGTGTGCCCGGTCGGGTACCGGTGGCGCGACGAAGACGACCACCGGCTTGTCGTTGACCCGGTGTACGGCCCGATCGTGGTCGAGTTGTTCTCGCGGCGTTCGGCCGGTCACTCGTGGACGGCCCTTCGCGAGTTCTGGTGCGACGCGACCGGCGAGCGAATCTCGCGGCCGGGGCTTACGGCGATCGTTGCCAATCGCGTGTACCTCGGCGAAGTCACCTACGGCGGCGAAACGAAGCACGGCGCGCATGACGCCCTCGTGACCGTCGAGCAGTTCGAGAGCGCGCAAGCGCGCAACGTGCACGCGCCGCGTCCGGCTCGCGGGCCCGGCTCGCTGCTCGCGGGCATTTTGCGGTGCGGGTCGTGCGGCGGGCCGATGAGTTCCGGTAGCACCGGCCGCAAGCACGGCACGACGTACCGGTGTTATCGCGACCAATGCGCGGGCGAGCCTTGCCCCGCGCCTATGTCGGTGCTCGCCAAGGTCGCCGACCCGGTCGTGGAAGCCCGCTTCCTGGAATGGGCGAAGGGCAAGGCGAAAATCGAAGGCACGTCGCGGTCGCTCGCCGACTTGGAAGCCGCGTTGGACGTGCTCGCGAAAGCCGAAGCGGAAATGGTCGCGTTCACCACGGCCACGAGCGCGTCGGCCAACCCGGAGTTGTTCTCGGCCGGGCTCGCGGCCCGTGAGCTCGCCGTCGAAGAAGCCCGCGAGCGGGTCGATGCAATTCGACTCTCGGGCAAGGTCGAGACCGTGCGCACCGACGCGCTCGGCGTATGGCACGACCCGACGACGAGCATCGAAGACAAGCGCCGGATTCTGAAAGCCGCTATCGAGCGGGTGACGGTTCACTTGCCCGAGGGGCGTTCGACCGCGCGCGGCGTGCCTTTCGAGTCGCGCTCGGAGGTGGTCTTTCGCGACTGAGAGTCGGGCTCCACACTTCGAAGCAATGTCCAACGGCGCGAGGAATCGCGCCGTTGGACTATCTCAAGCAAGACGCGATCTAGGGCGTCGCTCATAGGAGGTCGTCCAGCATCGCGCGGTGCTTCGCTTGCGGAATGGTGCCCGCTTCCCACTTTTGCACGGTGCGCCGGTCAACGGGGAAACGAGCAGCGAACTCGGCTTGTGTTTCACCCCGGCGAAGGCGAGCGCGCTTGATCTTGGTCGCCAAGTCGTCGGCTATCCGGTCGGTACATTCCGACACGAGCAACCCCCTCGCGATTTTCCGACCCTTGTAAATTGCGGGGGAGCCTCTTGCCCCGACCTTGCCCCGCGCCGCGTCCCCTTTCTAACGCACCGTCACCCGAGCGCGTGGGAAGAAAAAGTTCGCCTAGGGAATAAGTTTTTCGCAAATTGCGAACGACTTGTTGCCACGTGAGGCGTTAGAGTGCGCACGTCCGGACGTGAGCAAGCGCGCTTGGACGTGCCGCCCCGCGCTTGCCTCGCGGGGCGGCACTACTCGCGCTCTTCACCGTAAGCCCGGTCTCGCAAACGTTGCCATTCTTCGAGCTTCGCGATTCGCTCGCGCGTGCGGGAGAGCGCGACGGCGAGCGCGGCCACGGCGGCGACGAGCGCGCTCCACCCCGAGGCGACCACTTCGCCGGGAATGGTCGCGAGCATCACGGCATCCGATTCACGTACCACTTTTCGTCATCCCACCACCTCGGCGGGATTGTCTCGGGCACGTCCGGCCGTTTGCCCGTCTTGCCGCCCGTGTACCACGCGAGCCAATCGCGCTCGCCGCCGGTCATGCCGTAGCGGTCGGCGATGCGCACAAGCTCGTCGTTCGCTTCCCATGCCCACTCGGGAATCGTCTTCGGTGCCGCCGCCGGTCGCTTCGACTCGTCGCGGTCGGTGGTGAGGTACCAATTCGCCCAATCCCAATACCACTCGGGATAACCCATTTCGTCGTCGCCTCCTTTCGCGCGGGCCAACACGTCGTCCATCGGGAAGCCGTCGCCGCAATCGTGGTGCCCGCCGCCCCACGAGCCTAGGTCGCGGTGTTGGCACACGCCCCGCCCGGAGCCTTGCGCTTGTGAGGGCGTGAGCTTCGTGAGCGGCAAGCCGTAGTGCTTCGCCTCTTCGGCGAGCCACGCGGCGACGTTGTCGAGCATTGCGTCGTGCGTGTTCCACTCGGCGCGCGACCACGAGGCGAAGGCACACAACTCGATTTGCACCGCGACCGGGTTAGCGTTCGCGGCCGTCCATGCCTTGTTGCCGCGCTTGACGTACTCGCCGACGACGCCGCGCTTGTCGTCGGCCCCCGTGTGCGACGACACGCCCGAGCTTGACTTGGCGAAGAAGTTGCCTAGTTCTTCGATCGTGCGCGCGCCCTCGGCCGTGTGCACGACGAGCAGGCGAACGCCCGCGCCGCCGCGCGACGAGTAGTTGGGGCTCGGCATCGCTTTCCGGGTCAGCGCCACCGTGACCACCCGACCCGCATTTGTAGGCGTATCCACGTCCACCGCCACCACCGACGGAGCCGCCACTCGTGCCGGGCCCACGGCTCGGCGGGTTCGAGCTCGGGCTCGCGCCGGGGCGGTGGCCACTGCACGCGTTCGTCGGGCATCGCTTAACCTCCATCCTCGTGTTGTGGGTCTTCGTCGCCGTGCTCGTCGTGCTCGTGCTCGTGCTCGTGGGTTTCTTCGCGTGGGTCGCGCTCGTCGGCCGTACGCTTGAAGAGCACATTCGGCGCGGGCACCTCTAACTCACCCGCACGGGCGTGACGCGTAGCCACCGCGAGCCGAACGCAACGGTGATAGCGGACGTTGCCCGGTATTTCGCGGTCAGCGCGACCGCGCTTAGTCCCGTCTTCCGTCGCAACCTCGCGAGGTTCCCGGCGACGGTCGCGCCGCCCCCGAGGCTCGTTGCCGCGTAGTAGGAAATCGCGTCAGCGTCCACGGCCCCGGTCGCGCCAATGTCGTAGCCCATGAGTGCCCCGGTGTTGTTCACGCTCGAATAGCCACGAAAGCCAAGCTCAACGTCGTAGTCGCCCGCCCTCGGAAGGGTCAGCGTTGGCCCGGCGGTGGCAAGGGCTACGTACGTGGTCGAAGCGGTCGTTTCCTCGGTCGCCACCTCGGCGAAGAGCGACGGCCCGCCGACGAATTCCCACTTGTAGGCCGACGACGACGAGGCGTTGTAGCGGAGGTGCCACACGATGCCGTTGGTCGCGTCGGCTTGGTAGAACACCTCTTGCCCGTCCACGGGCGACGCGGGAAGGCTTGTCACCAACGCCGGGCTCGGGTTGACCGTCACCCATTGCGCGGCGGTCGCCGCCCAATAACGCAAGCGGTCGAGCGCCGTATCGAAGTAGAGGTCACCGCCCGCCGGGCCACCGGGCGGGGTGCCGGTGCGGAGGGGGCGTAGGTGGCCGGGGAACTCGGGCATTAGCCGATGATCGTTACTCGCTTGGAGTTGGCCGACTGCGACACCGCGTATTGCACGGTCACGTCGCCGCCCGCACCCACGGCCACGTCGGGAAACTCGATCGTGCCCGAGGCAACGTCTTGCACCTGGACGATGAGCCCCGGCGACGCGCGCAAGCCGTGCGTCGTTTGCGGAACCGACCACGTCGTGCCCGCCGCGTGCGTCGCGGTCGAGTAGTAGCCCGCCCCCGGCGAAGCCGCCCATTTCACCCCGGCCGTTTGCGACGAGTCGGCGACGAGCACTTGCCCGTTTGAGCCGACCGCGAGCCGCGCCACCACGTCGTCGCCGGTCGCAACGATGAGGTCGCCTTTCGCGTCCACGATCGTGGTCGGAATCCCACCCGGTGCGCCGCCCGAGCCGCCGCGCCCGTAGATCAAAAGGCGCGACCCGGCCGCGAGGTTGCCGCCGCCGTTGCCAAGGATTTGGACGCGGGTAATCGCGGCCGTGTTGTTCCAAAAGCCGCTACCAATCTGGCGACCGATGCCGTTCGCTACGGCGGTGGTGTTGTAGCTGCTATCGACTTGCAGCGTTTTCAGCCACGCGGTAGAGGCGTAACCGAAAAGCTCAATTCTCACCGACCCGAAGAAACCGCCGAGCGTCGATGATGCGCCGGGGATGCGGCCCGCTTCGATGCGGTTCGAAGCGGTTTGGTCACCAACGGCGA
>Ga0075435_100003369_pt1 | contig 10839 bp, 16 predicted proteins | sample RhiMethybrSRZTD4_FD_75302 | JGI IMG/M metagenome (GOLD analysis project Ga0075435, IMG submission 75302) | Populus rhizosphere microbial communities from Tennessee, USA - Rhizosphere MetaG P. TD hybrid SRZTD4 | ecosystem: Host-associated > Plants > Roots > Rhizosphere > Soil | place: USA... | reverse complement strand
GCGGCATAGGTCCTGTAGGACTTATATGACCTATATTTGCCGTTTGAGCGCGCGGTGCCCTATAATGTCCGACTTTTCGTGAGGTAAAGACAGATGTCACACGCAGTTATCAGAGCCGGTGGAAAGCAGTTCCTGGTCAAAGAAGGGCAGACGGTTCGCGTGCCTTCCGTGGCGGCAGATGCCGGCAGCTCGATCGAGCTCGAGACCTTGTTGAGCGCGGGAGCTGAGGGCAAAAACGTCTCCGCAACAGTAGTCGATCACGGAAGAGACCAGAAGATTGTCGTTTTCAAAAAGAAGCGCCGCAAACAGTACAAGCGCACGCGCGGTCACCGGCAGAACTATACGACATTGAAGATTGATTCGATTGGGTAGGTAGAGACAATGGCACACAAAAAAGGCGTTGGTTCATCGCGAAACGGCCGCGACTCACAGGCGCAACGATTGGGCCTGAAAAAGTTTGGCGGCGAGCGAGTGCTTGGCGGCAACATCATCGCCCGGCAGCGCGGTACAAAGTGGAAACCCGGCAACAATGTGGGCCGCGGCAAGGACGATACGTTGTTTGCATTGATTGATGGCGTAGTTAAGTTTGAAGACAAAGGTCGAAACGGCAAGTTCGTCAGCGTCTATCCGGCGGAACAGACTGCTGCTGCTTAGAAAAGATACGCTGCATATTCGCGACGCCTGAGCAGCAGCTACTGCGCGCCCAGGCGTCGCTTTCAATTTAGGATGTTTATTGATCGCGCGAAGATTCACGTCCAGGGGGGTAACGGAGGTAACGGCGTTACTGCTTTCCGGCGCGAAAAGTTTGTGCCGCGTGGTGGTCCATCGGGCGGTGATGGTGGTCGTGGTGGGGATGTGATTCTTGTCGCCGATTCCTCACTCAATACACTGCTGCATCTCCGTTACAATCCAACTCACGTCGCTGAACGCGGACTGCACGGCGAAGGCTCGAATCGTTCGGGCCGCGAGGGCGCTGACTTGATCGTGCGGGTTCCGGTGGGAACACAGGTGTTTGACGCCAACACCGGCGAGCTCATACATGATCTCAGTCACGACGGTGATCGCTGGCTGGCCGCGCGCGGTGGCCGCGGCGGATTTGGCAACGCGCACTTCACGACCTCCACCAATCGCGCACCTCGCTATCATCAACAGGGAAGCAGGGGCGAAGAGCTGGATTTGCAACTCGAATTGAAGCTGCTTGCGGATGTCGGTTTGGTTGGTTTCCCAAACGCAGGAAAGTCGACCTTCATTTCAACTGTTTCAGCGGCACGTCCGAAGATTGCCGATTATCCGTTTACTACGTTGGAGCCGCATCTGGGTGTTGTTGATGTTGGAGACTTTCGTACTTTCGTCATCGCCGACATCCCGGGACTGATCGAAGGAGCACACACCGGCGCGGGTTTGGGTGATCGGTTTCTCCGGCATATCGAGCGCACGAAGTTGCTGCTTCATCTTGTCGACGTTTCTTCGGCCTCAGGCCGAGATGCAGTTAGTGACTATGAAACGGTGAATCGGGAGCTGGCTTCTTACAATCAGGATCTCGCGACGAGACCGCAGTTTGTTGTCGCCACCAAGATTGATGCTCTTGATGATCCGGAGCGTTTGGAGTCGCTGAAAGTGAAAGCAGGCGAGGATGGCAAATCATTCTTTGCGATCTCTTCGGCGACAGGCGCGGGCGTACGCGAACTCGTGAATTCAGTGTCGGCGAAGTTGGAAGAGTTGAACGCCGAGAGCAATCGCACAGACGCGGTGGAGCTGGCTTTGTAAGAGATGGGCGCAAGAAAGCGGATAGCGTTGTATGGCGGGACGTTTGATCCGGTCCATGTAGGCCATCTCGAAGTCGCGCGCAAAGTTTCACAGTTATTTGAGATTGAGAAGCTGATCTTCGTTCCGGCGCAGATGGCACCGCACAAAATCGGGCGTCCTGTAACCGAGCCGATACATCGTTATGCGATGCTGGCGCTGGCCACCCAGGATGATCCCGGCTTAGTGATTTCGACGTTTGAGCTCGATGCTCCAAACCGTCGCTATACGGTGGAAACAGTCGAGCATTTTCAGCGTGAGCTGAATGACTCAACTGAGCTCTTTTTCATCATGGGTGCCGATTCGTGGTCGGAGATTACGACGTGGCGCGAGTGGGAACGTTTGTTGACGATGACGAACCACATCGTCGTGACTCGACCGGGTTACGAACCTTCGACGGAGCATGCCGGCGCAATTGGCGACCGCATCGTAGATTTGCGTTCCTCCTTGGAGTGCGGTGCCTTGGCACCGCTTTCTCCGCGCGCGGAGCGCGCTTCGTTGACCAAAGCGGTGCCAAGGCACCGCACTCCAAGGAGGGGCATATTCTTCACCGACGTCGTGGTGAACGATGTCTCAGCCACAAACATCAGGCGGCTTGCGCGTCAGGGCCTAATGGATGAGTTGGTTGGGCTGGTACCTGGCCCAGTGCTTGACTACATGAAGAAATACCAAATCTATAGAGAAGTGAATGAAACAGAATTCAACAGTTAAGGAACAATCTTTAAATCCGCAACCGGCCGCGCGCGCGAAGTCTCAAGCTGCAACTGCTGAGAGCCTCGACGAGCGGGTATTGACTGCCATTCATGCAGCCGCCGAAAAGAAGGCGATCGAGCCTGTCGTTTTGGATTTGCGTGAGATTGCCAGTTTCACTGATTACTTCGTGATCGTCAGCGGTGCAAACGAACGTCAGGTGCAGGCGATCTCGGATGAAATCTACGAGAGCCTTAAGAAGGCGGGCCACGCCGCCGCGCGGGTCGAAGGCTACAAGACGGCCGAATGGATCCTGCTGGACTACGGCGATTTCGTAGTGCACGTGTTCGAGCAGAAGGCACGGAAATTTTATGACCTCGAACGTCTGTGGCGTGAGTCGAAGCGAGTTGAGTTGCCGGCGGAGTTCACCACTGGCAGTGGCAGTTCTTTGAGAAGAGAATCGTGATCGAACTGTTTGCGCGCTCTCATGGAATGCGCGAGGCTGTCAGTCTCGCGGAGCGCGTGAGTTCAACCGATGCCAATGTGTTGATCACGGGCGAGTCGGGCGTGGGGAAGGATCTGCTTGCGTTATTTATTCACTCAAAGTCACGGCGCGCCTCGCAGCCGTTTGTGAAGATCGACTGTGCGACACTTCCAGGCGAGTTGCTCGAAGCCGAACTCTTTGGTTACGAACGCGGCGCGTTTACCGGTGCGTTTGAAGCCAAAGCAGGACGGCTGGAGGCGGCACAGAAGGGCACGATCGTTTTGGACGAGATCGCGCACCTTTCAACTGACGCACAGGCGAAGCTGTTGCGCGTGATCGAAAGCCGGCAGTTTGAGAGGCTCGGAGGACGCAAGACGATCAAGCTCGACGCTCGTCTGTTGGCTTTGACCAACGTGGATCTCGATGTGGCGGTTCAGGCCGGTCGTTTCAGGGAAGATCTTTTCTACCGGTTGAACGTTATTCGCATTCGAGTGCCGCCGTTGCGCGAGCGCAAGGACGATCTTTCCAAACTTATAGAACACTTTCTGAAGCACTACGCGGCCAAGCATGGACGAAGTGTTCAGCGCGTGTCACCGGAAGCAAAGGCGATACTCGAGGCTTACGACTATCCGGGTAATGCGCGTGAGCTCGCGAACGTCGTCGAGCGGGCGGTAATCGTCGCCGAAGGAAAGCGGCTCGAAGACGCGGACTTGCCGGCCGGACTGAAAGCCGCGGTGAGTGCCCAGGAACTGAAAGTGAGGCCGCAAAGCCTGGCGCAACTTGAAGCGGCTTACATCGCCGAGACGCTTGCGGCGACTGGAGGCAACAAGACCCGGTGCGCGCGCATACTCGGCATCAGCCGCAAGAACCTCTACGAGAAGCTTGCGCGCTACAAGCTTTAGCGAGCAATCTGCGTGATTGGTGGATACTGCGCTGATGCGTCTGCGGATCATCTGGACAGGCAAGACTCGAGACGCTAGGTTGCGCGCGCTGATTGATGATTATGCCGAGCGCCTCTCTCATTTCGTACGCTGCGAAGTGACTGAGTTGCGTGAACTTGGCCGAACCGGTAAGTCGGGCATCGATAAGGAGACGAAGCGCATCTCAGACGGACTCCGAACTGCCTCGGTGGCAGTACTTTTGGATGAGGACGGGGCGGAATGGACGTCTCAGCAATTGGCTGCTCAGGTCAGGAGTTGGGAGAGCAGCGGGATCAAGGAGGTTGCCTTTGTGGTCGGCGGGCCCAGTGGTGTCGCCGAGGACTTCAAGGCGAAGGCGGATAAACGTTGGTCTTTGTCAAAGTTGACACTTACGCACGAGATGGCACGCGTGCTGTTATTTGAACAGTTGTATCGAGCGTACACGATCATTCATGGTTTGCCGTATCAGAAATGACTGGCGCTCAGTCCATGTAAATATCAAGTAGGGTGGAGGATTAATAAAAACATAATGGATAAGAGGCGAACTAAAATTTTCCGAGACAAGTTGTTGGATCGGCGCGAGGGTTTGGTGGGCCAGGTGCAGGCTGCCGAGCTTTACAGTCGCGAGCGTGATGCGGAAGCGACACAGGATCCGGCAGACATGGCTGCCAACGCTTATACGAAAGAGTTGCTGGTGTCGATGTCTGACAATGATCGTCAGTTATTGAATCTCATTGACGAAGCCCTCGAGCGCATTGAAATGTCGGATTATGGCAAGTGCGTTCACTGTGGTGAAGCGTTGTCGGAAAAGCGCCTCGAAGCCGTGCCTTGGGCGAGGCACTGCGTTCGTTGCCAGGATCTTCAAGAGCGGGGATTGCTGAGCGACGACGAAGACTAGCCACGTCACAGGATTTGAAAGATTACGGCCTCCTCGAACTTGGGGAGGCCTTTTTTGCCACAAAGAGACACAATAAGTAACAAGAAGCACATGTTCCTCACGCACGCTGCTCAACTCTTTTGCGATGCGCTGCTGACGCTGGTGTATCCGCAGGTGTGTGCGATTTGTGGTGGGAGTGTGGAGCGGCGGAGGTTTGGTGTGGTGTGCGAAGCGTGCTGGAGGACCACGTCGATCTTCACCGGACGAGAGACAGTGTGTTGGAAGTGTGGTGTGCCGGCGCCTGCTGAAGTCGTGCCCGAGTTGCGAGAAGAGGTGAGATGCGGGCGTTGTGATTCGCAATGGTTTACGGCTGCACGTGCCGTTGGACCTTACGAAGGCGCACTGCGCGACACTGTTCTTCAGCTCAAACGGAAGCCGTACTTTGCCGAATATCTTGAAACAGTTCTCATTGCGGCCGCCAAACGCGAGCCGTTGGACGTTAGCACGAGAATCGTGCCCGTGCCGTTACACGCCGAACGGCTGCGCGCCAGAGGTTTCAATCAGGCCTCAATCATCGCGCACGCCTTGTCAAAGTCGCTGCGGTTGCCGTTAGATGAGGTGAGCCTCGTGCGAGTGTCCGGGTCGGAAAAGTATCGGGCGGGACTGGATGCCAAAGGCCGACAGGAGACCGTGGCTGAGGCCTTCGCAGTCCCTCATCCGAAGCTGGTCTTAAAGGAGAGTATTCTGTTGGTTGACGATGTTTTCACGACCGGCGCCACGGTCTCAGCCTGTGCGGAAGCCTTGATTAAAGCCGGTGCGAGGAAGGTACTTGTTTTGACGCTTTGTAGGGGCGGCACTCTGTGGCCGCCCGTCGTCCGATCTGGTAAACCGTAGGTAAACACGGGCGGCCACGGAGTGCCGCCCCTACAATTAACCCCCTCAACCGAAACTTGTTTTTGACACCCTTCTCCACGCTCGCGTAATATCAGCCCTGAGATGAACGGCCGGGTTTTAGTCCTAAATACTTCTTTTGAGCCCATTAACGTGTGCACCGAGAGGCGCGCAGTGGTGATGATCTTTAAAGGAGTGGCGCGAGTGGAAGAACATAACGGCCACATTCTTCACTCGCAGAAGCTCACTATCCATGCGCCTTCAGTGATTCGTCTCACGGAATATATCCACATTCCTTTTGAACGTCGCTCGCTCTCACGGAAGAATATTCTGCTGCGCGATCACTCGACCTGCCAGTATTGCGGAACCCAGTATCCGCCTTCGGAATTGACTCTCGATCACGTGCTTCCCCGCTCGCGTGGAGGGGAGTCGGCGTGGGATAATCTCGTTGCTTGCTGCAAGCGTTGCAACCATCGCAAAGGCAACCGGACTCCTGAAGAATCCGGCATGCACCTGCTGCGCAGGCCGCGCGGATTCTCGTTGCATGTGAACAGGCAAATCATGCGTTACCTGGGGCGAGCGGACGAGACCTGGAGGAAGTACCTGTTCTACGAATCGGATACTCGAGAATAGCCGGCGCCCGACAGACCGGCTCGCCCCTGAGAAAGAGGAAATTATGAATCAGACAATGTTGGCGATCGCAGGGTTGGGAGCCCCCGAGCTTATAGTTATCGTGCTCGTGATCTTTCTACTCTTCGGTGCTACCAGACTGCCGCAGTTAGCAAAGGCGTTAGGTCAAAGCAAGAAAGCGTTCCGCGAAGGTATCGAAGAGGGAGAAAGAGAAGACCGTAAGAATCTGGAGAAGTAGCATCGCAAGGCCTGTCGCTTTAGTGACTGTGAGCTTTCTGTCCGACGATTAGAGTTGCTTTCACCGAGAGTGCAAACTCCGCCTCATGCCTCTCTTCGTTAATTAACCGCGAGATCTCCCTGACCAATCCCGCCCTCCTATCGTCAGGTACGAGGGCCAACCAGTCGCGCATCAGAAACTCCGCCACCAGCGGGGCGTTCAAAAACTGCTCCCCTGATTCGAAGTCAAACTCTTCGATCCGAGTCCACGATTCGACGTCCCGGAGACCTTCATCTTCTGCCAACTGTTCGACTTCGGAAACTGTGGGCAGCTCCATAATCAAGTGCTCGACGTCGGATTCGTGATCGAGCAAACCATTGTTGTGCATTGCTTCCCAGTAGATCGAAAAGAACTCGCCGAAACTTGAAGCTGTTGGCAACGCAAGCGCGATGGTGGCGCCTGGTGCCGCCACTCGCACCATCTCAGCCAACATTTTGCGTACTCTTTGTCGCGAGACGAGTGACGCATTGCCGATTACGAGATCGAATTGGTTGTTGTGCAGATCAAGACTGTCAAGTTGTGCAATATTGAAATCAGTTTGTTCGTTGGCCGCAGTTGCTTTGGCGCGTGCCAGTACGAGGCTCTCCGGGTTTTCGTCAACACAAAGAAGTTCGAGCTTGCTGCCGGCACGCTCCTGTAGCAACATCGCGTGTCCGCCGGTTCCTGCCTCGACGTAAAGAGCCTTGCCTTCGTTGGGAAGCTTTACGTGCTCGTCGATCAGTTCGGCAAAACGCTCGCCCCAGTCGGGAGCGACAAACAGGTCTTGCAGGAAAGCGCGCTCTTTATCCGACTTCCTGTTAGTCGTCACTACTGAATTCCTCACCCTTGATTTGTTCTTCGAAGAAATACTTTCTGCCATGCAGTTGTTCCGGCAAACACTCCATCTCCTCTTGTGCGCTCGGATCGCTGTGGACGTAGCGATAGTCCTTGCCATAACCGATCTGTTTCATCAGCGGAGTCGCTGCGTTTCTGAGATGAAGTGGCACAGGGACTCTGGCAGTCTCTTCCGCGTCAACCAGTGCTGCGTGATAAGCGTTCTTGACGGCGTTCGATTTAGGAGCCCGCGCCAGATAAATAGTTGCTTGCGACAACGGAAACAGCGCCTCGGGCAGACCGATCAAATGCACGATGTCGGCCGCGGCTGCCGCCTGGACCATGGCTTGAGGATCGGCAAGTCCGATGTCTTCGGAAGCAAGAATGCACAAGCGACGCGCGATGTAAATCGGATCAGCCCCGCCCTGGATCATTCTTGCAAGCCAGTACAACGATGCGTCGACGTCCGAATTTCGCAGCGACTTAATGAGCGCGGAGATCAGGTTGTAATATTCCTCGCCGCCTTTGTCGTAAGCGTAGTGAGCGCGACCTAATGCTTCGATCACCGTCTGTTCTGAAACTGTTCTGACGCCGTTTGCGTCTGGCTCAGTGGATTCAACCGCGGCTTCGAGGGCCGTGAGTGCGACGCGTGCGTCGCCGCCGGCAGAGTTGGCAACTCGCTCGAGAAGTTGATCTGAGATTGAGGCGTTGAGACTTGCGAGGCCCCGTTCTTCGTCTGCAAGTGCGTTCTGAAGAATGGCCTTGATCTCTTCTTCGGAAAGCTGATTAAGCACCAGCACTCTGCAACGCGAAAGCAATGCGCCGGTCACTTCGAACGACGGGTTCTCAGTCGTCGCGCCGATAAGCGTGACGGTTCCGTTTTCGACTGCGTGCAATAGTGCGTCCTGCTGCGACTTGTTGAAACGATGGATTTCGTCGATGAAGAGTATGGTGCGTTTGCTGTAACGCTTTTGCGTTTTGGCTTCCTGAATTGCTTCGCGCAGATCTTTGACGCCGGAGAACACCGCAGACAATGCGACGAAACGCAGACCGCTGCTATCAGCCAACAATCGCGCGAGCGTTGTCTTACCGGTGCCGGGTGCGCCCCAGAGAATCAGTGAAGGCAGTGAGCCGCCGCCCGCGAGTAGTCGTCGCAGTATGCGTCCCTCACCCACCAGATGGCTCTGTCCGACGAACTCCGACAGCGAGCGTGGCCGCATACGCTCTGCGAGGGGCGTGCCCTGGCTGGATGGTGCAACCTCCGGGGCGTCATCGCTAAACAGACTTCTTGAATTCCAGCGTTCCATGGGACGAAAAATATGTATAATTATCGCCGAAAAGAACTAAACACGCGACCGGCGAGATTACCTGGCGCGCTCAGAGTTGAAGAGGCCTGGATTCGGGAACAGCCATTTTTACGGGCGAAATATCCAGAATCTTCGTTGGAACGGTATTGCGAGGATCTGCGTATAGTTGGCTGCGGGTGATAAGACTCAACATTTTGGGGGCGCGATTGGAGAGTAGACGATGAAGGATGCAAAAGACGTTTTGAGAATTGTAGGAATGATTCTTCTGGGGTTGTTTGTCTTTCTTGTAGCAGTACCGTTTGTTTTCAAAGCCGTGGGTATCACGTTCACGATCATTTCCGTTCTGATCTCACTGGCTGTGTTGTTGATCAAGGTGGCGGTTGTGATCGCGATTGGTTATTTGGTCCTCGTCGGTATTCGTGCCCTGCTGCGTTAGTTGCTAGCGCGGGCAATCGAGGGTCAAGCTCCGCTCTCGTTGCCCGCTTGAAGTTTCCCACCTCTCAATTTTTCAACACTCAGGTTGACCGGACTTATACGCACATGCGATCATGCTCCCGATTTTTCACCTCACCTGAAGGAGAAGTAGATGACACCAGAACAACGACTCGACCGAGTGGAGCGCGTATTAGGGAGACTGGCGAAGCTCGGACGGCAGGCTCGGCAGGAATTTCGCGAGAAGATCAATATCCTCATCGACAATCAGATCAGAAATGAGGAGCTATGGCGTGTTAAGTCGGAAGCGATAAATGAGCAGATAGAGGCTTTAGCTATTGCTCAAGTTGAATTGACTAAATCGCAAAAGCTGACTGACCGAGCGTTGCGCGCCCTTATTAACAGCCAACGCAAGAGAGACAACGGAAACTCCTCAAACTAATTCAAAGCCACAAAGAAGCACATAAGATTTTTTTTGGTGACTTATGCGCCTCTTTGTGGCAAATATATCTTAAACATTAAAGCGGAAATGAACTACATCACCCTCCTGCATGATGTAGTCTTTGCCTTCAAGCCGTAGCAAACCTTTTTCACGCGCTGCCGCGTAAGAACCAGCCGCAATCAGGTCATCGTAACTAATGACCTCGGCACGGATAAAACCGCGCTCGATGTCAGAATGGATCACGCCTGCCGCGGTCTGCGCGCGCGTGCCCTGCGGGATGGTCCATGCCCGTACCTCTTTTTCGCCCGCAGTTAGAAACGACATCAAGCCCAACAGGTGATACGCGCTCTTGATCAGTTGATCCACGCCGCTGGTTGAAACACCGAGACTCTTAAGATAATCGACTCGTTCATCGGGAGGCAGCGCCACCAGATCTGCCTCGAGTTGTGCGCAGATGACGATGTATTCCGCGGCTTCGCTCGCGGCGATTTTGCGAACCGCATTCACCATCGCGTTCTCGGAAACATTGGCGAGTGCAGCCTCGTCGACGTTGGCGGCATAGATCGTCGGCTTTGTTGTTAAAAGAAAGAAGTTGCGCGCCACGGAGCGTTCATCGTCGGTGAGCGCAACAGTCCTCGCGGAGCGGCCTTCCTCCAACGCCGGCTGAATCTTGTCGAGCACATCCAACTCGAGCCGCGCAAGCTTGTCTCCCCCTTTGAGACTCTTCTGCGCTTTTTCGCGGCGCCGCTCTACTGCTGCCAGGTCCGATAACGCGAGCTCGATCTGAATCGTCTCGATATCCCTGGCTGGATCCACCGCTCCTTCGACGTGAATGACACTCTCATCTTCAAAGCAACGAACGACCTGGACCACCGTATCCGTCTCGCGAATGTTTGCCAGAAACTGATTGCCCAGACCTTCGCCTTTCGACGCTCCACGTACAAGACCTGCGATGTCGAGAAACTCAACCGTCGCGGGCATGATCTTCTCCGTTTTGACAAGCCGAGCGAGCGGCTCCAGCCGTTCATCAGGCACTGCCACAACACCGACGTTTGGTTCGATCGTCGCGAATGGATAATTTGCCGCCAGCGCGGCCGACTGCGCAGTGAGTGCATTGAACAAGGTTGATTTGCCGACGTTCGGCAGTCCGACGATACCCGCTCTTAACATGTCTTAGAAACCTACCTGATTACATCGAGCGATGCAAAGATTCGTGAAGATCCGCGGCCAACGTTTATAATCCGACCCTAATAAGATGATTACGTCTCTCCTA
>Ga0075435_100003366_pt1 | contig 10841 bp, 9 predicted proteins | sample RhiMethybrSRZTD4_FD_75302 | JGI IMG/M metagenome (GOLD analysis project Ga0075435, IMG submission 75302) | Populus rhizosphere microbial communities from Tennessee, USA - Rhizosphere MetaG P. TD hybrid SRZTD4 | ecosystem: Host-associated > Plants > Roots > Rhizosphere > Soil | place: USA... | reverse complement strand
AATCCGAGCAGCGGTACGTCGACCGCGCCTACGCGCACCTCGAACGGATGCGGCAGGTCGTCGCGACTGCCGGCGACAAGGTGGACGGCGAGGTCGCGCAGGCCGCGATGGACGCGTGGGCGGCGCGCCGTCTGCGCACGTACGAGGACGCGGAGCGGGGGCTCTGCTTCGGCCGGCTCGACGTCGAGACGTTACGGCGGCCGCTCTACATCGGCCGGCGCTGGGTGCACGACGAGGACCAGAAGCAGCTCGTCGTCAACTGGCAGGCGCCGGCGGCGCGAGCCTTCTACACGGCGACGCCGCAGGACCCGCACGGCGTCACGCTGCGCCGCCGGTTCAGGACCGAGGGGCGGACGCTGCTCGACATCGCCGACGAGGCGCTCGACGGCTCGATCGTCGACGGCGCCGCAGTCGGCGACTTCCTGCTCGAGGAGCTCGAGCGGGCTCGCGACACGCGCATGCGCGACATCGTCGCGACGATCCAGGCCGACCAGTACCGGCTGATCACGCACGATCCCAGCGCGGCGCTCGTCATCCAGGGCGGGCCGGGCACGGGGAAGACCGCGGTCGGCCTCCACCGCGCCTCATGGCTCCTCTACACCGCGCGCGAGAACCTCCAACATCGCGGCGTTCTCGTCGTCGGCCCGAACCGCACGTTCATGGAGTACGTGAGCCACGTCCTCCCCGCACTCGGCGAGGACTCCGTCGAGCAGCGGGCGGTCGGCGAGCTCGTGGACGGCGTGGCGCCCGACCTCCGGGACCCGCCCGCAGTCGCGGAGCTGAAAGCGGATCTTCGCCTCGCCGAGGTGATCTGGCGCGCGGCCGAGCTGCGGCTCGAGTCGGAGCCGGAAGAGCTCGTGATCCGGCTCGACGGATCGTTCGTGTCCGTGCGGCTCCGCGAGGTGCGCGAGCTGCTCGAGGCAGCGCGGGCCGGTGGCACGACGGCGGCGGCGCGCGAGCGATTCCGCATGAGCCTGCTACGGCGCTTCTACGAGGAGTACGGCCGCATCCTGGGCCTGAACGCGATCCGCAACTTCGACGAGGTGGAGAAGGCGCTGCGCGCGAAGGGCTACCTCGACCACGTCGTCAAGGCGGCGTGGCCGCTCGTCTCGCCCGACCGCCTCGTGCGCTCGCTGCTCACGACACGCGCGTCGCTCGCTGAGGCCGCGGACGGCGTGCTCGACGCCACCGAGCAGAAGCTGTTCCTGCGGCGCGGGCCGGGCTGGTCGGACGGCGACATCCCGCTGCTCGACGAGGCGCGCACGATTCTCGCTGCGCCGCCGCGCGCGTACGGGCACGTGATCGTGGACGAGGCGCAGGACCTGACACCGATGCAGCTGCGCATGGTCGCCCGCCGAGCGCGCGACGGGGCGCTGACGATTCTCGGCGACGTCGCGCAGGCGACCGGAGCGGTGCGCTACTCGGGCTGGGACGAGGTGCTGCCACACCTGCCCTCAGGCAGTGAGGCAACCGTGGAGGAGCTCCGGCACGCCTATCGCGTGCCGCGCGAGATCATGGAGCTGGCGCTGCCGCTTCTCGACGCGATCGCGCCCGACGTGGCGCCGCCGATCTCGTATCGGACTGGCGCCGCACCGCCGACAATCAGGCGGGTCCAGGAGGAGCACCTGCTCGCCGAGGCCTACCACGAGGCGGCGCGGCTCGCGGAGCTCGAGGGGCTGCTCGCGGTCATCGTGCCCGAGGAGCTCGTGGACGAGGTGCCGGCGGACGATCTCTGGAACGGCGTGCCTGTGCTGACGCCGCGACAGGCGAAAGGGCTCGAGTTCGACCACGTCGTCGTCGTCGAGCCGGCGCTCGTCGAGCTCCGCGAGCTGTATGTCGCGCTGAGCCGTCCGACGAAGACGCTCGTCGTCGTGCACGCGCGGGGCCTGCCGGCCGAGCTGCGCTACGTCGCTACGTGAGGTAGTAGAACGCGAGGGTGATTCCGAGCGCAAGCCCGACGATGCCCGCGAGCGCCAGCAGGATCGCGCCGAGGACGATCGGGAGCGTCGCGGGCGCATATCCGTCGCGGGCGATCTCCTCGAGGTGGTGTTCCTCGGCGATCGCCTTCTGGACCAGCGAGGTCACGCCGACATTCTGACGGCTCACGTAGCGGTTGTCACGAAGCTGGCGGCAGCCGCGCTCGCGCTGCCCGCGCCGAGCGCGCCGCTGCCCGCGCAGCCGGGGCCGTTCGCCGCGGCGCTCGTGCGCACCGAGCAGGCTCTCGACGCGGCGATCGACCGCTGGGACACCGCGAAGCCGCCGCCGCGCGACGTGACGTTTCTCGCGCTCTACGAGCAGCGGCTGATCAGGAGAGCCGGATCCGACCCGCGGCTCGGGCGCGCGGTCGTACGGCGCGACCCGGCCGCCGCCGACGACGTCACCGCCCGCGCCGACCTCATGCGGCTCGCGGCGGGCTCGCCGCCGCTGCGGGCGCCGCCGAGGACGGGGCGGCCCGCTCCCGCCGACCGGTTGCTCGCCTGGTACCGCGAGGCGCAGGCGCGCTTCGGCATTCGCTGGCAGGTCCTGGCCGCCGTCAACTTCGTCGAGTCGGCGTTCGGCAAGGTCCGGAACGTCAGCACCGCGGGGGCCGAGGGACCGATGCAGTTCGAGCCGGCAACGTGGCGTGCCTACGGCCTCGGCGGCGACGTGCACGACCCGCACGATGCGATTCTCGGAGCCGCCAACTACCTCGCGGCGAATCACGGCGCGACGCGGGAGCGCGACGCGCTTCGGCACTACAACAACTCGGCGCTCTACGTCGACGCCGTCACCCGATACGCGCACCACATCGCGAGTGACCGGCACGCCTTCTTCCGCTACTACAGCTGGCAGGTGTACGTGCGGACGCCGACCGGCTCCCGACGTATCACCGGTCCCCATTGAGGGACTGCTCCGGTGCCGGAATAGAATCGCGTCGTGTCTGAGGGGTTGGCCGACCGAGGCGCGACGTTCCACGCTCCGGTCGGGGACAGGGCGCTCGTGTGGCGGCGGTTCCGGCGCGAGCGGCTCGCCGTCGCGGCGCTCGCCGGGCTGATCTTGATCGTCGCCGCCTGCTTCGTGCTCGAGCCGATCCTCGAGTGGGTCCTCGGCCACGGTCCCGACACGCCGTTCCCGCACGCGGTGTACGGGATCGCTCGACACCCGATCGGGCCGTTCAGCGTGGTGCCCAACGACGCGCTCGGCGTCCGCCACGGGAACACCCTCCTCGTGCTCGGCGCGGACGGCCCGCTCGGCCGCGACGAGCTCCTGCGCGTGCTCGCGGGCGGCCGCGTGTCGCTGGAGATCGCGTTCATCGCGACCGCGATCGCCTTGCTCGTCGGCGTCGTCCTCGGCACGGCTGCGGGCTACTTCGGCGGGGCGATCGACGCCGGGATCAGCCGGCTCACCGAGCTCTTCATGGCGTTCCCGCTGCTGCTGCTCGTGATCGCGCTCGGGCAGACGACGGCCCAGCGCTTCGCGTCGTACACCCTGGGCGGCCTCTTCCAGCCCGGCGTGCTCGCGCTGTCCGTCGTGATCGGCCTCTTCTGTTGGTTCTATCCCGCGCGTGTGACGCGTACGCTCGTGGTCTCGCTCCGCGAGCAGGAGTTCGTCGAGGCCGCGCGGATGATCGGCGCGCGGGATGCGCGCGTGATCCGGAAGCACCTGCTGCCGCACCTCTCCGGGCCCCTGATCGTGTGGGGGACGATCGTCGCGGCCGGCGTGATCGTCCTCGAGGCGTCGTTGTCGGTGCTCGGCTTCGGCGTCCGGCTGGGCACGGCGAGCTGGGGCAGCCTGCTGGCCAACACGTGGGGCACGCTGCTCAACTTCGGCCGGCCGGCGAACGACTTCGGGCTCCCGTATCCCGCGCCGACGGTGCTGAAGCTCGCCCCGTCGCTCGCGCTGTTCCTGACCGTTCTCTGCCTCGCGCTGATCGGCGACGGCCTGCGGTCGGCACTCGACCCGCGCGGCGAGTCCTGACGTGGGCGCGTTCCTCGTCCGCCGCGTCCTCTCCGGCGTCCTGCTCGTCGCGGCGCTGACGTTCCTCACGTTCTTCGTCTTCAACGAGATCCCGACCAACCCCGCGTGCCTCGTGGTCGCGTGCGGCCCGCACACCACGACCACGGACGAGCAGATCCGCGAAGCCGACCACACACTCGGGATCGACCGCTCGGTGTTCGTGCAATACGCCGACTTCGAGTGGAACGTCCTGCGGCACGGAGACTTCGGCACCGCGTGGACGCAGCAGGCGCACGTCGGGTCGCTGATCGGCGCCGCGCTGCCCGTGACCGCGTCGCTCTTCGCCGGCGGGATGATCCTGATGTTGCTGCTCGCGCTGCCGCTCGGCTGCGTGTCGGCGCTTCACCCGCGCTCGCCCGTCGACCGTGGGCTGCTCACGGTCACCGTGGTCGGCCTCGCCGTCCAACCATTCGTCCTCGGGATCACGATCCGCGACTTCTTCGCGAACCAGCTCGGCGTCTTCGAGCCCGGGTATTGCCCGCTGACCGGAACGAGCGCCGGCACACCACTCTCGCAAGGAGGCGTGCTCACCGCGGCGCCGGGCTGCGGCGGCCCGGTCGACTGGGCGAAGCACCTGCTCGTCCCGTGGCTCGTATTTGCGCTCTTCTTCCTGCCGCTCTACATGCGCATGCTGCGCGTGCGCCTCCTCGAGACGTTCAACGAGCCGTGGATCGCGACCGCGCGCGCGAAGGGCGCGTCGGAGCGCCGCGTCGTCCTCGGGCACGCGTTGCGGAACGCGATCGGCCCCGTGTTGCCGATGCTCGCGATCGACGCCGGAACGGCGATCACCGCTGCGATCTACGTCGAGACCGTGTTCGGGCTGAGCGGCCTCGGGACGCTCGCCGTGGGCGCTTTCAGCGGCCAGGCCGGCGGCTACGACCTCCCGCTGACGGTTGCGATCGTGACCGTCGTCGGGGCTTTCGTCGTGCTGCTGAACATCGCCGCCGACGTGGCCGGCGCCTGGGTCGATCCGCGCACCCGCGAGCGCGGGACGAAGGGCCTGATCCCGCTGCCCGCGCCTGTTGCGGCGCGGCCGAACCTGCGGCGCGGCGTCACGGCCGCGCTGGCGGTCGGGCTGCTTGCGCTGCTCGCGCTCGCGGTCGGGTACGGCGGGAAGGCGAGGGCCGGCGTCGAGCTCGGCGCGCCCGTCCGCACGCTGCACGTCGACTGGACGGACGTCTACCACCTGCCGTCCGGTGGGCACGCGGCGATCGTGACGCACGTCGACCGGATCGAGCTCGGCGTCTACGGCTGGCGCGTTCACGGATCGATCGCCAACCGGAGCGGGTCCGCACTGCCGATCGAGAGCATCGACAAGCCGCCGTTCCCGGGGGCGACGGCGGGACCGCAGGCGTACCCGCGCCAGCCGACGTCGCTGCTCGTGCGCGGCCCCGATCAGTTCGGCGGCACGATCCTGCAGGTGCACGCGGCGACCGAGTACGTGCCGCAGCTGCCGCGCGTGCTCCGTCCGCACGAGACCTGGCGAGGGACGTTCGCGGGCGTCGGGAAGATCAAGTCCGGCTCGCTCTTCTACGCGGGCTTCGGCCAGTTCGAGTGGAACGGCCAGCTCATCTCGATCAGCAGCGCGAAGAGCGCGACCGCGCCTTAGCCTTAGTCGTCGCCGCGCTGCAACAGCTCCTCCACGTCGGCCTGGTCTTTCAACCGGCCGGTCGCGCGCTTCATGCGCATGAGCTGGTCGCGCCCCACGAAGAAGACGTCGCCGATGTCTTCGAGCCGTACCCGTTTCGCGCCGGCGCGCAGCTCGTCGTAGCTCTCCGCACCGGGCACACCCTGCATCACATGGAGGACGCCGTAGCGCGTGCTCATCGCCCACGTCCCGCCGTCGAGCAGGCTGCGTAGGCCGAAGGGAACGGGTAGCTCGGCGGATCGAAGGCCACCCGCGACATCAACCGGCGTACCGTCCAGAGCCTCGATGGCGTCGACGAGCCGCTTCAGGTTGGCCCTCGAAGGCTCGGGAACGACGTCGAGGTCATCGGTGCCGCGAACGTAGCGATGCGCAGCGAGCGCGTACCCTCCGATCACGACGTACTCGACACCGCGTTGGTTCAGGGCGCGGAGCAACTCCGGTATGAGGAGTGGTACCGATCCAGGCCACGAGGAGCTCATTACGCTCTTGCCGCCTCGATTGCCAGCGTCGTGAGGAAACGACTCAGCTCAGCCGCGCGAGCAAGGTCGTCCGCAGTCTCTCGAAGGTCCCCAGGCGCCGGCGCAGGCACCACGGCCGCACGGAGCTCGAGGCCGCACGCTGCGACCAGCCGTTCGAGTTGGCCGTACGTCGGATCCTCGACGCCGTTTTCGATCCTCGAAATGCGGGCTTGCGATGTCCGAGCCCGGACGGCGAGCGCTCGCTGGGAGAGCCCGGCGTCAGTCCTTGCATCTCGGAGAAGCGTGGCGGCTCGTATTTCGCAACGATATCGGATCGAGCATCGCCAGAACAGGCAGGTTCCGGCGGTCGACGCGCACGGCATCCGCAACTCACGCACTGATGTCCACCGCGCGCGGGGCCGGGTCGATCCCGGCCCCGCACGCGGCTCACGTCAGCCGCTGGCTGTGCCGTTCCCCAGCGCGTCGCACGTGGCGCCGCCCGTGTGGACCGCCTGCGCAAGCACGTTGGCCGTCACGCCGCAGATGTTGGCGGCAATGCCGACCGGAACCTGGATCGTGTTGTTCGCGACGAACAGGTTCACGAGCCCGGACTGGTTGCCGCCGGCGCCGCCGTTCCGCGGTGCTGCGGTCGCCGTTGCGCCGGCAACCGCGTCACAGGCCGTCGGCCCGGTGAGAATGCCGGTCGCCAGCACGTTCACCGTCAAGCCGCAGACGTTCGCGGCGACGCCGATCGGGATCTGGACGGTGTTGTCTACTACAGCAACGTTCACGAGACCGCTCTGGTTCTGTGCGGACGCCGGAGCGGCCGCGACGACACAGGTGAGCGCCGTCGCGACCATGGCGAAGATCACGCGAGTCTTCACGGTGGGGTCCTCCTTCGGTTGTTGTTACGCCTGCTAGGGCCAACCGAACGACTACCCAGGCATGAACAGAAGTTAAACGCGCCTGCCGAAACCCGAACGTGCAGGAAGGACGAGAAAAGGGGTGCCTCTCCAGCGCCAGCCCTAGCAAGCCGACAACCGATGTGGGGCACCCCCTTCCAGCGTAATAGACCCGAACGGCGCGCTACGCCACCACGCGATAGACCTGGAACACCTCGGCGTACTCCCGGTTGACGTTGATCCCGTGCGTGCGGGCGACGTTCCAGACGTAGTCGGCGTTCGCGTAGCGGCGATGCTGCTGCGAGGCGTACTTCTCGAGGGCGGCCACCTTGCGCTCGATGTGCCGGCTCTCGAGGGCAAGGTACGCCTGGTAGGAGAAGTCGTAGTTGTTCCACGGGATCTCGTAGCCGAGGATCGTGGTGCGCTTGAACGCGCGCAGACCCTCGCTCGCGATCGTCTGGTGATCCTGGTGGACGTCGTGCAGCGACGGCGTGAAGACGCAGTCCGGCTCCCACTCGTTCCAGATCTCGATCAGCAGCTCGAGGATCTCCTGGCGATGCTCCGGGAACGTGCGGACGTCGAAGTCGTGCACCGTCAGGTTCGCGGCGGGGATGCCGAGCTCGGCCGTCGCCTCCTTCACCTCACGGGCGAGCGTGTCCGGCGGGAAGCCGTCGGGGAGCGACCGCGTCGCGATCGAGAAGGCGACGTAGTGCACGTCGGCCCCCGCCTCGACGAGGCGCGCCATCGTCCCGCCGCATCCGAACTCGCCGTCGTCGGTGTGCGGCGCGAGCACGAGCGCGCGCTTCACGCCGTCGATCACGCGGGCCGCTCCTGGATCGTGCGCGCGCCGACGACGACGAGCCCGAGCAGCCCCCAGAACGTCGGGTCCTCGAAGAGGGCGTTGTAGAAGATGCAGTGCACAAGGATCGCGACCAACGCTAGTCCGAGCACCAGTCGCGCAGCTCCGTCGAAGTCGCGCTGCAACCGGCGGAACGCGAGCAGGAGCGCCGTCGCGACGAGCCACAGGAACACAAGGAGGCCCGGCAGGCCCGTCTCGGCCGCGACGGTGATCGGCGTCGTGTGCGACGCCGCCGCCTTCGGCTCCTTGCCGCGGAGGTTCGCGACCTCGGCGTACGCGTGGCGGAAGCCGCCGACGCCGACGCCGCCGACCGGGTGGTGGAGCGCAACCTTCAGCCCCTTCGACGCAAGCGTCGAGCGGCCGCTCGTGATGTGCGACAGCGATGCCTTGTGACGGACGGCCGGCGACGCCAGCCCGCCGACCAGCACGACCGCCACGGCGACCGCGACGAGGAGCAGGCTCCTCGTGCGCCACAGCGCGACCGCAGCCACCACGGTGGCGGCCATCAGCGCGACGAAGCTCGACTGGGAGAACGAGGGCAGCAGACCGGCCCACGTGATCCCGAGCGTCAGCGCCGCGGCGATCGCCCAGAGCGGATCGATCCGCCGGCGCAGCACGACGACGAGGCTCGCGAGGATCGCGATCACGAGGAAGCGCCCGTAGATCGACGGGTCGTAGAAGACGGAGTTCACGCGGTAGAACCAGCCGCTCGGGGCGTACGCGTTGTCGACGCGCACCTTCGGGTTCCAGAAGATGTTGCGCGTCTCGTACTGGACGATCCCGATGACCGCGAAGACGAGCGCCATCGCCGCCAGCTCGACGTAGAGCACGAGCATCCACGTGCGCGACCACCTGAGCTGAGCGAGCGCGACGCTGAGGAGCCCGAACGGCAGCACGAAGAAGAGCAGCTCGATCGCACCCTGCCGCACGTCCTCGCTCCACAGGATCGAGATGCCGAGCCAGCCGACGACGGCCGCCAGCGGCCACGTCAGGAGACCGAGCTCGCCCGACGGCGCGTCCTCGCCGAACAGCTTCCAGGCGACCGCCACCGCCGCGACCGCGACGACGCCGTACAGCGGCAGCAGGAGGTTCGCCTGCGTCTCGCCGACGTGGACCGGGAACCGTGCCGGCACGCACGCGAGCGTCGCGACGGCGAGCAGCCACGGGACGCGCAATACGATCCAACCCCCCAGCACGGCCGCCGCGGCTCCGAGCACGGCCGCGGCGGCGAGCAGCCGGTGGTGGCCGTGCGGGGCGAGGTAGGCGACGAGCCCGGCGCAGCCGAGCGCCCACGCGGCGAGGCCGGCGATCCGCGCGTCACGCCGTGGCGCCGCGATCAGCACGGCGAGGCCGAGCGCCCCCACTGCGCCCGCGGCCTGAGCAGCCCCTGCGGTCACGCCACCACGACCGTGCACTTCGCCGAGTGCCTGCCGGCGACGATGTAGAGCCGATAGACGCCCGCGCGCTTGGGCGCGCGGAAGCGGAGCGTCCCCGTGCGCTGCACCCCGGACCGCCCGTGCAGCGTCCACTCGACTGTCGGGTAGTCCGTCGAGACGCGCAGCGCGAACCGGCCGCCCGGCCGGACGACGATGCGCTTGCGGGCGAGCGACAGGTAGCGGACCTGCGCGATCGCGAACGGGAACGGCTTCGCCTGGTTCCCCGCCACGTCCCTCGCCGAGACGGTGAGCAGGTAGCGCCCCGGCAGGACCGGCTTCGGCGGCGTGCCGAGCTTCCCGTTCCACCGCAGCTCGCCGGACGGCTGTCGGCTGTGCGTGAGCACGACCTGCCGGCCGCGCACGGAGAGGATCGCCTGCGCCCGCTCGTTGATCCGGTACGGGATCGCGAAGGAGTCGCGGCGGCCGTCGCCGTCGGGCGAGAGCAGCGGGTAGAGCGGATGCCGCACCGAGATGACCGGCGGCTTCGTGTCGATCTGGATCGGATTCGGCAGGACGATCGTGCGGTGTGAGCGGAGCAGCTTCACGACGGGCGTGTACGTGCCGTCGGGCTCGACGAGGCCGTCGTCGCTGAACCCGTCCCAGACGAGCTGCAGCTGTGCGCCGGCACGGAAGGACTTCCGCGGCTGCAGGGTTCTGACGCGGTGGCCCTGCGAGTCCTGGATCCACGCCTCGATTTGCTCGGCCTTCCGCAACCTGAACCGGACGTACGCGGAGGTCGGCCCCTTGCCGCTCGGCGAGAAGACCTTGTAGGGCACCTGTGTGCCCGCGATCGGCGACTTCTCGAGCTTCGCGCCCTCGGTGACGACGAAGGCTGCCGCCGTGGCGGCGAGCAGGGCGAAGACGATCGCCGTCGGCAGGACGCGGGACACGCCCGGCGATTCTACGTAGGGGGTTGGGAAGATCGCGAGGGGGCCGTACGGCCCCCTCGCTCGTTCACGTTTCGATCAGTCGGCCCTTACGAGCAGTCGACGATCTCGCCGCCGCCCGTGAAGTTGCCGTTGTAGAACGCGTCGCGCCAGTGGTGACCACAGGCGTAGTAGTCGAACTCGTACGACGTCGTCGGCGCCGGGGTGGCCGAGTTGGGATCGGCCGCGTCGGCGCTGATGCCGAACACGGACGTCAGGAAGCCGACCCAGGAGCTGTCGGCGGGCGTCGCCTCCGGGTTGTAGTCGAAGCCGGTGAGGTCGGACGCGATCTTGCGCGTCCAGACGCCGTTGAAGGCGCCCTTCGTGTTGGTCGTGAACACGTTGTTGCAGTCGCCGGGATGATGCGCACCCTGGACCGCGGTGAACACGCCGTTGAGGTCGTAGCGCGTCACGAAGTAGCCGGTGCCGTCCTGGGCCGGCGTGACGACGAACGAACGGTTCTCGTCGTCGTGCGCCCACACCTCGACGCCGTCACAGCCCGTGTCGTCCCGATTCGTGATCCGGAACGCGTCCGACTGGCCGATCGGGTTCTTCCCGGGAGTCCCAGCGGGGCCCTGCGGGCCCTGGGGGCCTTGCGGGCCGACCGAGCCCTGGG
>Ga0075435_100003365_pt1 | contig 10842 bp, 11 predicted proteins | sample RhiMethybrSRZTD4_FD_75302 | JGI IMG/M metagenome (GOLD analysis project Ga0075435, IMG submission 75302) | Populus rhizosphere microbial communities from Tennessee, USA - Rhizosphere MetaG P. TD hybrid SRZTD4 | ecosystem: Host-associated > Plants > Roots > Rhizosphere > Soil | place: USA... | reverse complement strand
CAATCCGATCGGGCTCGGCGACCGGCAGCGGCCGCAGCACGACGGCGTTCACGGCGCTGAAGATGGCGGTGGTGGCGCCGATGCCGAGCGCGAGCGTGAGGACAGCGACCAGCGTAAAACCCGGTGTCGCGATCATCTGGCGGAGTGAGAACGCGGCGTCCTGCCGCAGCTCGGAGAGGTATTGAAGGAGTCGCATCCGTTGTTCCCGCTGATGGCCAATCGCCCGGCACTCGTGCCGCGCGCGTTTCAAGTCGCCGAACCGGTCGAGCGCCGCGCGCCGCGCCTCGCTCTCGCTCATCCCGCGCGCCATCAGCTCGCGGCGGCGCATCGCGAGATGGAACTCGAGCTCCGCGTCGACTTCTTCGTCGACGCCCGGACGGCCGAGCCGCAGAGGAAACCGCGTGCGAAAGTCCACGGACCGTTAGACGGTCTGAAGGACTTTAGAGATGGCAGCCGAGAAGCGCGCCCACTCCGCGGTGCTGGCGGCCAGCCGTTTCCGCCCCGCAGCGGTGATCCGGTAGAACTTCGCCTTGCGGCCGAGCTCGGACGTCCCCCAGTCGGCCGCGATCCACCCGCGCTGCTCCATGCGATAGAGCGCGGGATAGAGCGAGCCGTCCTCGATCTGCAGGACGTCGCCGGTGATGTCCTCGAGCCAGCGCGCGATCGCGTAGCCGTGCCGCGGCGCGGCGGCGACGGTCTTCAGGATCAGCGTCTCGAGCGTGCCGTGGAGCAGTTCATTCGGCTGTGCACCCATGCCCAGATTGTCTGGGCATGGTAGCGCGCGATACCTAGATAGTCAAGGGCAGGGTTACGTATGTGCAGGGTTACGTATGGGTGGTCTTGGCCATTTCGGCGAGGTAGAGCGGATTGCCGTCGGGATCGGTGAAGAACGCGAGCGACAGCATGCCGTCGTCATTGATGACGGGGCCGGTGAAGCGCACGCCGCGCGACGAGAGCGTTTTGACGGCCTCGTCGATCGGCGCGCTCAGGTAGAGGCCGAGCGAGATGGAGCCCTGCCGTCCGGCGGGCACTTCGGCCGTGGCGGGGTGCAAACCGATGGTCAGCCCGGGGCCGCCGTCGATGCTCGCCCAGTGGTTGCCGAAGCGCTCCTTCAACGGGAAGCCCAGCGTTTCGGTGTAGAACTTGACGGCGCGATCCATGTCGCTGACGTAGACCGTCACGACTCCGGCTCGGAACATTCAGCACCTCCGGCCGGTTACTATGGGTGAAGGGCCGGGGGCCGGCAAGGGCCATTTTGGGCCGCGGACAAAGGCCACGGATGAAGGCCACGGATGTAGGCCACGGATAAACACGGATAAACACGGATAACGGGTTGCCTGGAATGAAGCGAGCACGGCTGGTGGATTTCCCGTTGCCGGCGGATCTGGTGCGGTATGGGCGGCCGCTGTGGCGCGGGCTCGAGGCGGCGCTGGCGTGGGAGATCGACGTCGGGCGCGTGCCGCCCGGCAGCCGCGTTCCGTCGACGCGCGCGCTGGCGCGGCGGCTCGGCCTTTCGCGAAACACCGTCGCCGTCGCGTTCGACTCGTTGATCGCGGACGGCTACTTGTCGTCGCGGGTCGGCGACGGCACTTACGTGCTCGAGCCGGGTCAACGCGCGCGCACGCCGCTCTTCCGCCGCCGCCGGCAATGGCTGCGCGATCCGGACGGACTGCTGATCTGCTGCTTTGCGGCCGAGGCTCGATGATCGGGACGCTGCTGTTGGCCACGCTCGTCGCCGTCCAGGCCGCGCCGGCCACGCCGCCGTGCCGCGTCGGGGCCTTCGAGGACGTCGCGTTCTATCGGGGCACATGGCGAGTCACGGTGACCGCGCGTCTGTCGGCACAGGGGCCGTGGGAGAAAACCGAGGCGACGTCGACGATTGTCGCCGACCTGATGGGGTGCGCCTTCATCGAGCATCTCGACACCACGCGCGACGGGCGGCCGCTGCAGCTGCTGTCGGTGCTCACCTACGACCATAATGGCGGGCGCTGGCAGTACACCGTCACCGACTCGGAGCACGGCCGCGTGCAGACCTACGAAGGACGGCGCGACGTCGACACCTTCGTCCTCCTGTCGAATCTCGAGATGCCGGGCGGCCGGGTGCTGCTGCGGCGGACGTTGAAGCAGGAATCCGCGGACGCGTTCACGTGGGAATCGGCGCGTTCGCCCGACGAAGGGAAGACATGGGACGTCACGACGCGCTTCGAGTACCGCCGTACCGGCGGTCCGGCGGCGCAGCGATGACAGGGAGTGAGTTGTGAGCGATTCATCCGAAGACTTTGCGGCGCTCTTCGAGGCGTCGATCAAGGCGAAACGTTTCGAGAAGGGACAGACGATCGAGGGCCGGATCGTCGCGATCGGGCCCGAGGTCGCGTTCGTCGACGTCGGCGGCAAGGGGGAGGCCACCATCGAGGTCGAGGAGCTGAAGGACGCTGACGGCGACATCGACGTCGCGGTCGGCGATCGGATCCAGGCGATGGTCGTCTCGACCTCGGGAGGGCTGACGCTGTCGCGGCGTCTGGCGCGCGGCGCCGCCACCGATCGCCAGCTCGAGGACGCGTTCCGCGCCGGGCTCCCGGTCGAAGGCAAGGTCGAGCGCGCAGTGAAGGGCGGCTTCGAAGTGCGCATCGGGCGCGCCCGCGCCTTCTGTCCGATCTCGCAGATGGACACGCCGCGCGCGCCGTCGGTGCCGCACGAGGGGCACGTCTACGAGTTCCGGATCATCGAGTACAAGGACGAGGGTCGCAACCTGGTCGTCTCGCGGCGGGCGCTCATCGAAGAACGCGACAAGGAGCGCGCCGCCGAGGTCCGCCGTTCGATCGTGGCGGGTGCGGTGGTGACCGGCCGCGTCGCCTCGGTGCGGGATTTCGGGGTGTTCGTCGACCTCGGCGGCGGCGTGCAGGGATTGCTGCACGTGTCCGAGATCGGCTGGTCGCGCGTGGACGACCCGTCGCAGATGTTCACGCCCGGCGACGAGATCACCGTGAAGGTGCTGAACGTCGACGAGCAGAAGCAGAAGATCTCGCTCGGCCTGAAACAGCTCACCGACGATCCGTGGATGACGGCGGCCGAGCGTTACGCGGTTGGCCAGGTGCACCAGGCGCGCGTGACGCGCGTCGCCGAGTTCGGCGCCTTCGTCGAGCTCGAGCCGGGCGTCGAAGCGCTGGCGCACGCGTCCACCTTTCCGCCGACCGGCCGCTCCGACGCCTGGACGAAACAGGTCCCGCCCGGCAGCACCGCGGCCTTCGAGATCCTGAGCATCGATCCCGTGAAGAAACGGATCGGCGTGGCGCTCGTACCGGAAGGCTCGACGCGCGCCGCCGGCGCGATCCGCTCGCAGGCCGAGATCGTCCCGGGCGCACGCCTCAGCGGCAAGATCGAACGGCACGAGAAGTTCGGCGTCTTCGTCTTCCTCGGCCCGGGACGGACCGGGCTGATCCCGCTGAGCGAGACCGGCGTGGCCAAAGATGCGGACGTCGCGCGGGCGCTGCCCGTCGGCGCCGACGTGGACGTGATCGTGCTGGAAGTGGATCCCACGGGCCGCCGCATCCGCCTCAGTGCGAAAGCGGTCGCGGACGCGAAGGAAGCCGCAGAAGTCCGCGAGTACAGCGAGCGCGCCGACGCGGCGCCGGCGGAGGGATTCGGATCGCTCGCCGACAAGCTCCGCGGCGCGCTCAAGCGCTAGACCCGCCGTCTTGCCAGCGTCAGCCGCCGCGACACCGACAGCAGATCGTGCAGCGCGTCGCGATCGACGTGCGTCAGCCGCACCAGAATCAGCGGGTACTTGCGATAGAACTCCGTGAGGTAGTAGGTCTCGGGCGCGTCCTCGAGGAGCCACTGCCGCTCGTCGGCGTCCGCCCGGACCACGAGGGTAGCCGGCTCCGCCGACGGGTGCGCGGCCAGGCCGGCCATGAAGCAGCCGCCGACTTTCAACACCGGCGAGCCGTCGTACCTCGTCGCCGCCTCGACACCGGGCAGCTCGAGTCCGATGGAGCGCACCCGATCGAAGGCGTGCGACGGCGTCGCCGGCCGGCGTCCGCGTGTCATGCGCAGAGTATGCGCGCGCGGGCGCCGCGGCTCAAGCCGGCGGCGACCAGTAGTCCCGCATCAGTTCGCTGGCCCATTGCGGCTGCCGGATCTCGCCGCGCGGCAGGAACTCCCGCAGTACCGGCTTGATGTCGATGACCGGCGTGCCGTCGATCGCGTCGAGGCCGGCGACACGCAGCACGCGTCCGTCCCGCTGCTGGATACGGACGATCGTCGCCGCCAGCCGGTTGGGCCGGACCTTGGCGCGCTGCGCGAAGATGCCGACGCGCGGCCAGGCCGTGTTCCCTCGTGGATGGCGCGCCCAGCGCTCCGTCGCCGTCTCGGCGACGCGATCGAGGATGAAGAAGATCTCGGCGTGCGAGTAGTCGTCGATGCCGTCGAGCGCCTCGGCCGGGACGTCCGGGCCGAGTTCGATCGTCGCTCCCGCCTCGCCCCAGTAGTCATCCTCCGGCGCCTTCCGGCCGCTTCGCACTACGCCTATCGGTGAGAGCGTGAACATGCGGTGATTGTAGTGCCGGACGATTCCTGCTGGCAGCAGCGTCGCTCCGCGCGCACCGGCACGGTAAGATGCGGCTCATGTGCGATCTGAAGCACCATCCGCATCACGCCTTTGGCTATCTCGTCGATGCGCCGGCCATTCGCGCGCTCGTCGACGAGACGCGACGGCTCACCGCGTCGATCCGCGACACGCGCGCGCGCGTCGAGGCGCTGAAACCGGCCTTCTCGGCGCTGCTCGCCTGCGACGGCTGGCTGCCGGAAGAGTATGCCGCGCCCGACTATTCGAGCGGGATGGGCGGCGGCATCGGGCAGTACGCGCTCTATCGCGCCGAAGACGGATCGCTGACGCTGTTCTCGCTGGTCATTCCCGCCGGCGCCGAAACGCCGGTGCACGATCATCTCGCGTGGGGGTTGATTGGCGTCTATCGCGGGCGCCAGCGCGAGACCGTTTACCGCCGTCTCGACGACGGCCGCGACGAGGCGCGCGCGGACCTCGAAGTCTCGCGCACGTCGGAGATGGTGGAAGGGGAGTTCTACTCGCTGCTGCCGCCGGTGGACGACATCCACTACGTGCGGACGCTGTCGGACGTGCCGTCGGTCTCGATTCACCTGCTCGCCAACGACACCGCCTGCGTGTGGCGGCATCGCTTCGAGCCCTCCACCGGCGAAGTGAAGGCGTTCCGCTCGGGGTACAGCAACGCGCCGTGCCCTGAGGTGGAGGGCGCACCGTGAGGTGCGCCCTCACCGGGTCGCTTATCGCTGCGCGTTGGCCAGGTCGGTGACCGCGGCCGAGAGCAGCTTCACCTTCGCCTGGTCACCCGCCGCCCCCGCGGCCGCGTCGAGCTGCGAGGCAAGCTGCGTCAGATCGGTCTTGCGCTGCGCGCCCGAGCGCTTCTCGGCAGTCGACAGCGCCGTCCGCGCCGAGCGGATCGTCTCGGCGGCGAGGCCGTTCGAGCGCTCGAGCTGATCCAGGTAGGCGCGCGCCAGCGCGAAGCTCGGCGGCCACACGAACTTCTGCTGGTCCTGCGTGTTGAAGTAGCTGAACTTCACCGTCTTCGCCGCGTCGATCTCGTTCTGGGACAGCAACGGACTCGCGACCAGCTCATAGATGTCGAGGCCGCGCGCGATCTCGGAGCTGACGATCACGCCGTTGTACCAGTAGCCGGACCACGAGCCTCCGCTGACCAGACGCTCCGCGTTCACCGGGCCGCGATCGAAGAACGCGATCTCCTTCGGGTGCGCCACGTCGGTCCAGTCGAACACCGACAGCCCGCCCTGGTACCACGCCTGCACCATCACCTCGCGCCCCGGGATCGGGATCAGCGAGCCGTTGTGCGCGACGCAGTTCTCGTTCACCGTCTGCGGCGCCGGCATCTTGTAATAGCTGTGGAACTTCATCTTGTTCTGCTCGATGGTGAAGAGCGCGTCGGCGCCCCACTCCATCTTGTCGGTGTCGCGGCAGCGCGGCGCCGAGCCGCCGCCCCACTCGTCGCTGAACAGGATCTTCTTGCCGTCGTTGCTGAACGTGGCCGAGTGCCAGAACGACATGTTCGGATCGGCGACGAAGTCGACGCGCTGCGGATGCGCGGCGTCGCGGATGTCGAGCAGCAGGCCGAGGCCCGCGCACGCGCCGCCGGCGAGGCCGACTTCCGGATACACCGTGATGTCGTGGCACTGGTTCGGGCCGGTCGGCGGTCCCTGGTTGCCGCGACCGCGCCCGGCCCCTGGCGCGCCTGCCGCACCCGGTGCACCGGCCGCGCCCGGGGCGCCGGCCGCACCCGCCGCGCCGCCGCCGCGATTGCCGCGGCTCGCCGCGTCGATCGCTGCCCGCTCCTCATTGCGCGGCGGCACCGGCAGCGCGTTGAAGATGCGTGGCGAGCTGACGATCGCCGCCTGCTCCGGATTCTTCAGTGGCACCTTGATCACTTCGAGGCGGAAGCGCGCGCTGTTCGGGTCGTCGATGCCGCCGTCCTGGCATCCCGGCAACTCGTCGGCCGATCGGACGCCCGACGTGCCCGACACGTAGATGTAGACGTTGTCGTTGTCGCCCGGCTGGGTGACGACGGTGTGCGTGTGCGAGCCGCGGCAGGTCTGCACGCTGGCGACCAGCTTCGGGTTCTTGATGTCGCTGATGTCGAACACGCGGATGCCGCGCACCCGCTCCTTGCTGACGGGATCGGGCACGCCGCCGAAGCCACAGTCGGTGCGGCTGATGGTCGACTCCGACGACATGAAGATCAGGTTGCGGAACACCGAGACGTCGTTCTGCGAAGCCGGGCACACGTAGGTCTGGACGTTCACCGGCTTGGCCGGGTTCGAGATGTCGTACACCTCGAAGCCGTTGTAATTCCCCTGGATGACGTAGTTCCCCGAAAACGCCAGGTCCGAATGCGTCGGGACGCGCAGATCGGGATCGCCCCACTTCTTCCCGGGACCGAGCGACTTCTCGCTCGGCGCCGTCCACGACACCATTTTCATGTTCCACGCGGCCTCGCCCGCGTCCCACCAGCCGGCCTTCAGGCCGACGCGCGGATCCGGCGACGGCGCGGTGCCCGACACCATCGGCGTCACCGGCTTCGGCATCGTCTTCGGCGGAATCGGCGGCGGTGGCGGAGGAGTGCCGCCGCGTCCACCGGCGCCTCCTGCGGGGGCGGCCGCACCAGGCGGCTGTCCCGGCGCCTGCGCGGCGGGCTGCTGTGCCGGCGCCGCGGCCGGCTGCTGCGACGGCGGTGTCGCGGGAGCCGTGGCCGGCGCCGACGGCGACGTCTGCGGCGGCGGAGCGGTCTTCGACGATCCGCCGCACGCGGCGATGCCCGCCGCGATCACCACGGCAGTCAAGAGTCCTGTCAGTTGCCTCATGGAATGAACCTCTCTCCTTCGGGGCGGCCTCCGCCCTCCTCCAGCATCTTGTGCATGCGATCGATCTCGATCGACTGGTCGGCCTGGACGTCGTTGGCGAACTTGAAGACGGTCTCGTCCTGCGCGGCGCCGTAGGCCTTGAAGAGGACGTCGACCATGTCGATCGCCCCCTGGTGGTGCCTGATCATGCCGAGCAGGAACAGGCGATCGAACTCGGGGCCGCGGGCGCGGTCGAGCGCCGCCATCTCTTCGTCGCTCAGCATCCCCGGCATCAGCATGTCGTGCTCCATGCCGTTGGGCATCTTCATGTGGTGGCGCGTGGAGGTGGCGTCGGGCACCGGCAGGCCGCGATCGCGCAGCCACGTCTGCATCAGCGCGATCTCGTCGCGCTGCGCGACGACGATGCGCTCGCAGAGGATGGCGACGTCCTTGCGGGCGCCGTGCGTCGGCGCCCAGCCGGCCATGACCACCGCCTGCGCGTGGTGCGGGATCATCCCTGACATGAAGTCGACGTCGGCGTCGCTATAGGGCAGGGCGCCGAGCGTCGGCGGCGTGGTATGCAGACCTTGCGAAGGCGCGCTGGCACACCCGAGGGTCAGCGCGAGTAGAGCGAAACAGACACCAGTGGCAAGCCGGGGCAGCGTCCCCATCCATTCTCCTGGCGACGAATCGTAGTCGATTCCTCCGCCGGTTGGAAATCCTCGAAAACCGCGCCCAGGCGGACACGGCGCACCTCCGCATAGACTGCGGCGGGGCCGGTTCTGTTTACAGGCGGCCGTCTTTTCACCGCAAACGCTTCAGCCGCCGGCGCCGTCCAAGCACCTATGCAGATGGCCAGCCTCCTCCAGGATCTTCGCTACACGCTCAGGATCTTGCGCCGCGACGCCGGCTTCGCCGCGTTTGCGATCGTGATTGCCGGGCTGGGCATCGGCGCGAGCACCACCGTCTTCAGCGTCGTCAACACGCTGCTCCTGCGGCCGCTGCCGTTCAAGGACCCGGATCGCCTGGTGTGGATCGCCAACCACGACACCAGCGGGCTCTCGGGGCAGACGACGCAGGTCGGGCACATGCTGGATCTGCGCGAGCGCACGCAGGTCTTTTCCGCGGTCGCCGGCTACATGGCGTTCTACGGCGTGGGAGACAACCTGCTCAGCGGCAGCGGCGACCCGGAGCGGCTGAGCGGCGTGCAGGTGTCGGACAACTTCTTCGACGTCCTCGGCGTGCAGCCGCAGCTGGGGCGAACGTTCACCGCAGAGGAGTGCAAATGGCAGGGACCGAAGGCGGTGCTGCTCAGCCACGCGCTGTGGCTGCGGCGGTTCAATGCGGATCCCTCGATCGTCGGCTCGTCGCTGACCCTGAACGACGACGCGACCACGGTCGTCGGCGTGATGCCCGCGTCGTTCGACTTCGCGTCGGTCTTCGCGCCCGGCGGCCACTTCGATCTGTATTTCCCGTTCCCGCTGAGCCCCGAGACCAACCGGTGGGGCAACACGATGGCGCTGATCGGCCGGCTCAAGCCGGGAGCCACCGTCGCGCAGGCGCAGGGAGACACGCGGGCGATCGCATCACAGCTGACGCGCGAGCACGCCAACGATCGCAATACCTTCGAAGGCTTCGTCAAGCCGCTGGCGGATCAGGTCAACGGCCGCATGCGCCTCGCGCTCTGGGTGCTGGCGGGAGCGGTCGGGGTCGTGATGCTGATCGTCTGCGCCAACCTGTCGAACCTGCTGCTGGCGCGCACCGCGGCGCGGCAGAAGGAGATGGCGATCCGCACCGCGCTCGGTGCCGGGCGCGGGCGTCTGATCGCGCAGACGCTGACCGAAGGGATCGTGCTGTCGTGCAGCGGCGGCATTGTCGGCGTCGCGGTGGCGATCGCCGGCACGCGCGCGCTCGCCGGCCTCGATGCGGTGAACGTGCCGCTCCTCGCCAGCGTGCACACCGACGGCACGGCGCTGGGCTTCACGGTCGTGATTGCGATCGTGACCGGGATCGTCTTCGGGCTCGCCCCGGCCTTCAACGCGCCCGAGCGGGCGCTGCACGATGCGTTGAAGGACGCGAGCCGCGGCTCGAGCGGCGGCCGCACCTGGGTCCGCAACGTGCTGGTCGTGTCGGAGCTGGCGTTCGCGTGCGTGCTGCTGGTCGGCGCGGGGCTGCTGCTGCGCAGCTTCGTCCGCGTGCTCGACGTCGATCTCGGTTTCCGTCCCGCGCAGGCCATCACGCTGCGCGTCGATGCCGACGCGTCCTACGACACGCCTGAGAAGCGGCTGGCGTACATCGACGAAGTACTGCGGCGCGTGCGCGCCCTGCCCGGGGTCGAGCGCGCGGGAATCACCGACGCGCTGCCGCTCGGCAAGAACCGGTCGTGGGGCGTGCGCGCCAAGGGGACCGTCTACGAGCGCGGCCGCTCCGTGTCGGCGTTCGTGCGCGTGGTCAGCGACGGATACCCCGCGGCGATGGGCATTCCCCTGAAGGCCGGGCGCGACATCTCCGATCGCGACACGCGGACCAGCGCGCAGGTCATCGTCATCAACGAGTCGATGGCGCGGGCCATGTGGCCCGGCCAGGATCCGATCGGCAAGATCGTCGTCGGCCCGTGCGCGCCGGAGCGCACGGTGGTCGGCGTCGTCGGCGACGTCCGCCATCTGGCGCTGGAGCAGCGCTCGGGCAGCGAGATGTACATCCCGCTGCGGCAGTGCGGCGATCTGTCGTCGACGGATCTCGTCGTCCGTTCCGCGCAGGCGACGGCGCCGCTCGTGGCCGCCGTCCGCGAGACGCTGCGTCCGCTCGCGCCCAACCTGCCCGGCACCGGCGTGCGCACGATCCAGGATCTGGTCGATCGCTCCGTCTCGCCGCGCCGCCTCGTGGTCCTGCTGCTCGGCGGCTTCGCGGTCTTCGCGCTCGTCCTGGCGTCGCTGGGGATTTACGGGCTGATCTCGTACTCGGTCAGCCAGCGCACCCAGGAAATCGGGATCCGCATGGCCCTGGGCGCCTCCGCGCGCGACGTGCAGCTCCGCATCGTCACCCAGACGCTCGCGCTGGCGGCGGTCGGCATCACGATCGGCGTGGTCGCGTCCTGGCTCGTGGCGCGGTCGCTGAGCGGCCTGTTGTTCGGCGTCACCGCGTCTGATCCCGTGACCTTCGCCGCGATGCTGCTCGTCCTGGTGAGCGTCGCCCTGATCGCCGGCTACCTCCCCGCCCGCCGCGCCTCCCGCATCGACCCCCTCGTCGCGCTCCGCGTGGACTAGGGGACCGGGGACTGGGGGTCAGGTCTGCAAAACGGCCGTGAGACCGGGGTCAGGTCTGTAAAACGACCGCTCGCAGGTGCCAGATCGGCGCGCGATTCGGGGGTCAGGTCTGCAAAACGGCCGCAGACGGTGCCAGGTTGGCGATAACTGCACGGCCTGGCACTTCGAAGGGCTGTTTTGCAGACCTGACCCC
>Ga0075435_100003363_pt1 | contig 10844 bp, 9 predicted proteins | sample RhiMethybrSRZTD4_FD_75302 | JGI IMG/M metagenome (GOLD analysis project Ga0075435, IMG submission 75302) | Populus rhizosphere microbial communities from Tennessee, USA - Rhizosphere MetaG P. TD hybrid SRZTD4 | ecosystem: Host-associated > Plants > Roots > Rhizosphere > Soil | place: USA... | reverse complement strand
GAGGACGCGAACGGCCTCCACCTGGGTGCGCGGGTGACGCTCACGGCGCTCACCCGGCTGCCGCAGCTGCTGCGCGATTTTCCCGCCACCGCGCGCGCGGCGTCGCTCGTGGCCTCGCCACAGATCCGCAACATGGGCACGTTGGGTGGCAACCTGTGCCTGGACACGCGCTGCACGTACTACAACCAGACCTACTTCTGGCGCGAGGCGCTGGGCTTCTGCCTCAAGAAGGACGGCGTGCTTTGCCACGTGGTGCCCCAGGGCAAGCGCTGTGTCGCCGCGCACTCCTCGGACGTGGCGCCCACGCTGATCGCCTACGGCGCGGAGGTGGAGATCGCGGGGCCGAAGGGCCGCCGCCGCGTCCCCTGCGACGAGTTCTTCGTCGGCGATGGCATCCACAACAACATCTTGAAGCCAGACGAGCTGGTGACGCGCATCACGCTGCCGGCCGCCGCGCGCGGCCAGCGCGGGGCGTATCGCAAGCTCCGGCCGCGGGCGGCGATCGACTTCCCGATGCTCTCCGTGGCGGTGGCCGCGCGCGGCAGTGCGGCCAAGATCGAGTCCGTGCGCGTGGTGGTGAGCGCGCTCGGCGCCAAGCCGCGTCTCCTGGGTTCGCTCGATCCGCTGGTCGCGAACCAGCCCGCTTCCGAACCGACGTTCGCCGCGGTGGCCGCCGCGGCACACAAGCAGTGCCGGCCGCTCATCAACGTGGCTTATGACGACGACTGGCGCCATGCCATGGTGCCGGTGCTGGTGACGCGCGCGCTCCGCGACGCGTTCGCCGAGGGGGTCCAATGAAGCGCAGAGTTCCAAAGGAACACGCGCCGAACGTCCCGCCACCCGAGCCGCCGTTCGACGTCTGGGGCACGATCGCCCAGTGGCGCGCGCAGGGCCGGCGGTTCGTACTGCTCACCGTGGTGGAATCGCGCGGGTTCACGCCGCAGAAGCCTGGCCGGCACATGCTGGTCGCTGACGGCGGCGAGACCGCGGGCACGATCGGCGGCGGCGCCATCGAACACGAGTGCATGCTCGAGGCGAAGACGCTCATGAAGGCCGGCGGCACCACGCGCATGGTGAAGAAGCAGCTCACGACCGAGCTGGGCATGTGCTGCGGCGGCGAGATGGTGGTGCACGCGGAGGTGCTCGAAGCGCTGCCGCGGCTGTTCGTGTTCGGCGCCGGCCACGTGGCGCGACCGCTCGCCGCGCTCGCCGCGTCGACCGGTTTTGGCGTCACCGTGGTGGACGCTCGCGCCGAGTGGCTGACCGCGGAGCGCTTCCCGACCGCCGCGCGCGAGCTGCGCGACCCCGAGGCCGCGGTGCGCGAGCTGAAGCTCGACGCCAGCGATTCGGTGGTGGTGACCACGCACGATCACGCGCTCGACCAGCGCGTGGTCCAGGAGCTCTTGAAGCACGAGCTGCGCTTCACCGGCGTCATCGGCAGCTTCGCCAAGCAGCGGAAGTTCGCGCTGCGGTTGAAGGCCCGCGGCTTCGAGGACGACGCGATCGCGCGCATGCGCACGCCGGTGGGCCTCGCGATCGGCGCCCAGACGCCGGAGGAGATCGCGGTGAGCATCGTCGCCGAGCTGGTCGCGGTGCGCCGCGGCGCCGCGCCCGAGCGCGGCTGGGTGCCGCCGGGGCGCGTGCGTGCCCGCGAGGCGGACGCCGCGCCGCAACCGGGCTCGAGCGACAGCGAGAGCGTTTCCAAATGATCGCGGGCGTGCTGCTGGCCGCCGGCGCGTCCACCCGGATGGGAAGTTCCAAGGCACTCGCCCGCCTTCGCGGGCAGTCGTTCCTCGTGCGCGGCGTGCGCGCGCTGTGGTCGGTGTGCGACACCGTGATCGTCGTGCTCGGCGCCGACGGCAAGCGCGTGTGCCGCGAGGTGAACGAGGAGTTCGCGGAGCTGGTCGCCAAGGGTCTGGCGGCGCCGGACCTGCGCGGCGGGCCGAAGCACCGGAGCGGCGAGCTGGAGCTGCGCTTCGCGTTCAACAAGGCGTGGGCCGACGGCATGCTGTCCTCGGCGCGCGTCGGGCTCGCGCAGGCGCTCAAGCAGAAGCCGAGCGGCGTGCTGCTCATGCCCGTGGACCAGCCCGACGTGCAGCCGGCCACGGTGCAGGCGCTGGGCGCGATGCTCGAGCAGGCGCTCAGTTCGTTCGGCGGCAAGTCGTCGAACGGGTTCGCCTACGGCCTGGTACCGCGCCATCGCGGCCATCGCGGCCACCCGGTGGCGATGTCGTCCGCGCTCGCCGACGCGGTGCGTCGCGACCGCGGCGCGCGCGATCTCTCCGATGGCATCCGGCGGAACGCGCGGCTCGTCGGCTATCTCGACGTCGCGGACAAGGGTGTGACGACGAACCAGAACACGCCGGTGGCGAAGAACCGGGCGCGACGATAGCCGGGCGCGCCGCAGCGCGCCCTGCCACGTCGCTAGGCGGACTTCTCCTCGGCGCCGCCGCCCGGGGTGCCGAACTCCTCGAGCAGCTTGACCTGGAGCGGCGCGCACTCGCTGTTGATGCAGCGCCCGCTCTTCAGGTCGAAGTCGTAGTGGTGCGCACCGCACTGCAGGATGCCGCCGGGCAGGATCTCGCCGGTCTGCAGCAGGTCGTTGCCGGCGTGCGGGCAGTAGCGCGACACCTTGTAGAGACGGCCTTCGGAATGGATGGTGATCCACTCGTCGGCTTTTTCGGCGGTCTCGAAATCCTCGACCGCCTTGAGGGCCTCGCGGTCCGCGAACTTGAGCAGCCCGAGCAGGTGGTCGTTGTAGAGGTCGGGGTCGCGGCTCGCCTGCAGCCGCAGCGACAGCAGGAAGTCCTCCCACGGCGTGCTGCCGTCGATCAGCATCGGCAGCCAGCGCGACGCGAACTTGAACTTGTAGCCGCAGCCGTTGATGCCCTGGGTCACCTTCTCCTGGCCGGCGCGGAAGTCCACCGTCCATTCGCCGCCGCCGGGGCCGGTGATGTGGAAGCCCACGGGCATGTTGATCTTGTGGTTGAAGTACGGGCTCAACGTGAGCATGTGCTCGAAGTGCGCCCGGAACGGCTCCCACAACGATGACGTGGGCTCCGGGTGGCGGGCGATGACCGCATCCACGTGCTCGCGCCGGCGCTTCGCGTACTCGGCGACGTACTTGTCGCGATCCTTGAACGAGAACTTCTTCCACTGCGGGTCCGCGAGCTTCACGCGCAGGTCCAGGTCCCAGGCATCGCCGGGCAGGAGCACGATGTTGTTCGGCGCGCCCTTGTCCGCCATCCAGTCCACGACCTGCTGCTGGTCGGGGAAGATGCCCGCCTCCATCTCGGCGTTGTAGGGGTAGAGCTCGGGATCGAGGAACGCGGGCGGGCCCGCGAACGGCGCGGCCATGACCGGGTTCACCACCTTCATCGCCCGCCGGCAGTAGGCGAACTTGGCCATGCGCTTCTGGCGCGACAGCTCGCGCGCGCGCTCGGCCGGGTAGTCGTAGCACATGGGGTACCAGGAGGCGCCCGCGCCCTGGTAGAGGAACAGGTCGATCTGGCGGCCGGCTCGCTGCTGGATCTCCTTGAACTGGATGGGGAAGAGCCGCGCGTCGTTCATGTTGAGGATGGTCTGGCCCTCACCGCTCAGGATCATCGCCGAGTCGTGGTTCTGCGGCGGCTCCGACACGAAGTAGATCGTGAGCCCATCGGCGACCTCGTACGTCTCCCACTGCGGCAGCTCGATGATCCGGCGCGGGCCGCCCTTGAGGATCTTCTGTTTCAGGACCGGCGACGGATAGCGCGGGATGATGACCGGAACGTGGCCCGGGACCTTGGACAGGAACCAGGGATCGACGTGGTCCAGGTGCTCGTGCGAGATCGCGATCGCCGTGGGCGAGAAGATCTCGGGCGTGATCAGGTGCGAGTTGTCGGGGTACTGGAACCACGACGCCTGGAACGTGCCTTCGAGCGAGAACCACGGGTCCATCAGCAGCGTCGCCCGCGGCGTCTCGAGCTTGAGCCCGGCATGCCCGAGTGCGGTCACCTTCATGGGGAGGCTCTCCTGAACGGGTACCCCGCACGCCGCGCTCGCGAGCTCGAGAGGGCGGCCATAGGGCCGCCGGCTGCGAGTGGGGTGGGGCGCGGGGGTTATCGGCGTCGGGGGCCGCGGGCGTTAGCCCCGGGTCAACCCGGCGTCGCACGCGTGGCGGCCTCTGGGCCGCGGCCCGGAGCTAGACGCTGACCTCGACGCTCACCAACGGCCGCAGGATCCCGGCCATGCGCCGGATGCTGGCCTCGATCGACTCCTCGCTCATGCCGCCGAAGCCGAGCACGAGACCGCCGCGGCCTCCGGGCCGGAGCCGGAACTCGGAGACCGGCAGGCAGGCGAAGCCCTCGGGCTGGAGCGCCGCCACGGCTTCCGTATCCGAGAGCCCGGGGGGCAGCCAGGCGACGCGGTTCAAGCCGCCCTCCAACTCCGCGATCTCGAGCAGGTCGGGGGCGTGGTCGCGGACCGCGCGCATCAGCGCGCTGAGCCGCGAGGCGTACACGGTGCGCATGCGCCGCAGATGGCGGGCGAAGTGGCCCTCGGTCATGAAGTCCGCCATCACCGCCTGCAGGATCCCCGGCGATTGCCGGTCCATCAGCTCGCGTGCGCGCACCATGGTCGCCACGAGGTCGGGAGGCGCCACGAGGTAGCCCAGGCGCAGCGCCGAGAACATCACCTTGCTGAAGGTGCCTGCGTAGAGCACGCGCCCGTGCGGGTCGATCCCCTGGAGTGCCGCGAGCGGACGGCCGCGGTAGCGGCACTCGCTGGCGTTGTCGTCCTCGAGGATCCAGCCGCCATGCGTCTCCGCCCAGTGGAGCAGCGCGCGCCGGCGCGACAGGCTCATGGTGACGCAGAGCGGGTTCTGGTGACTGGGCGTGACGTAGGCGAGCTTCGCGTTCGGCGCCGCCTGCACGGCTGCTGCCACGTCGAAGCCGTCCTCGTCCACGGGCACCGGGACGAGACGCGCGCCCGCGGTCTCGAACACGGCGCGCGCGGCGAAATAGCCAGGATCCTCGAACAGCACCTGGTCGCCTTCGTCCACGAGCACGCGTTGCGCGAGCGCGATCGCCTGCTGCGAGCCCGAGCAGACGAGGATCTGGTCGGGCGAGCAACGTGCGCCGCGCGCCGCGGCGAGGTGGCCCGCGATCGCCTCGCGCAGCGGTCGATAGCCCTGCGGCTCGTCGTAGGCCAGCGTCTTCACCGACGCCAGGCGCAGGCGCTTGTCGGTGAGGCGCCGCCACGTGTCCATGGGGAACTGGTCGAGCGCGGGGAGACCGGCGCGGAAGAACATCGGACCACCCGGGAGCGGGGGCCACTTGCGGAACGGCATGGCGCGCAGCCGCTCGCCCTCGCGCGTGAGCCGTCGCGCGGTGCGGTCCACGGCCGGCACCGGCTCCATCTCGGGCCCGGTGAGCACCTGGTCGGGCAGCGTGCTCGCCACGTAGGTCCCGGAGCCCGCACGGCTGTCGATATAGCCCTCGGCGATCAACTGATCGTAGGCACTCAGGACGGTGTTCCGGGAGAGCCCAGTCACTTGAGCCAACTCACGACTGGCGGGCAGCCGACAGCCGGTCGGGAGCCGCCCGCCGAGGATCGCCGTCCGCAACTCGTTGTAGAGCTGGCGATGGAGGGGCTCTTCCGAGCTCGAATCGATCGAGAACGCCATGAAGCTCGAGAAGGTATGTCGACGAGGCATGTCCGGGGGGCTTTCTTCTGAGTCAGGCGTTGTACAAGAGTGGCCCCGTTACTTTACCGGCGGGTGGATCCAGAAAGCCAGACCAGAGTCCGCGGGGCGCCGAGGGGCCCCATGGCCGGGGGTGGCCCCCGCCCCGGTGCTCAGCTGGCCCCGTGCGGCCCGGGGTCGTCGCGGCCAAGTCTGTGGCATGATGGCGACTCCCCCGGACCCCGGAGCCGCACAGCGTGTCCACGCCTCCGCACCGCCAGCCCATCGTGGCCGTATTCGGCAGCAGCACCGTGCGCGAGCACGACGCCGCCTGGCGCGAGGCGCGCGATCTGGGCGCGGCGCTGGCGCAGCGCGGCGTGGCGACGATGAGCGGCGGCTACGGCGGCGCCATGGCGGCGGTCTCGCGCGGCGCCCACGAGGCGGGGGGCCACGTGATCGGCGTCACCGTGGAGCTGTTCGAGCGGCGCAGCCCGGTGAACCCGTGGGTGCGAGAGCGCGTGCACACACCGGACCTGTTCGAGCGCCTGCGCCACCTGGTGCACACGGCCGACGGCTTCGTCGCCGTGGCCGGCAGCATCGGCACGCTCACCGAGTTGTTCCTGGTGTGGACGCTGGTGAGCGTGGAGGCGCGCGAGGCGGCGCCGATCGTGCTCATGGGTCCGCAGTGGCGCCCCTGGCTGGACCTCCACCGCGGGCCCGCGTTCGTGCCGGCACGCCTGCACGACCTGGTCGAGATCGCCGACACGCCCGAGGGCGCAGCGGAGGCGGTGGTGGCGGGGATCGCGCGCGTCCGGGGCCCGCGGATCGCCGAGACGGTTCGGGGATGACCACACCTCCGATCGCGCCCTCGGCGCTCGATCCGCTGCTCGCATGGCGAACGCGGTTCCCGAGCGTCGAATCCGTGCTCCACTTCGCTTCGCACACGCTGGGTGCGATGCCCGCCGAAGCCGAGGCGGCGCTGATCGAATACACGTCCACGTGGGCCGGTCGCGGCATCCGGGCATGGGAGGAGCGCTGGATGCGCGTGCCCGGTGAGCTCGCGAACGCGATCGAGACGCTCATCCAGGCCGAGCCCGGCAGCATCTCGCTCCACGCCAACGTCACCATGGCCCAGGCGGTGGCGCTCTCCTGCCTCCAGTTCGATCCGGCGCGCAATCGCGTGGTGTGCACTGCAGAGGACTTCCCGTCGGTGCTCTATCTCTACGAGGGCCTCGAGCGCCGCGGCGCCGAGATCGTGCGCATCCCGGCACGCGACGGCCGCCGCATCGAAGAGTCCGATCTGCTCGCGGCGATCGACGAGCGCACGGCGCTCGTGGCCTCGTCGCACGTGCTGTTCCGCACCGCGCAGCTCCTGGACCTGGCGCCGGTGGTGGCGAAGGCGCGCGCCGTGGGTGCGCTGTCCATGATCGACGCCTACCAGTCGGTGGGCATCGTGGACGTCGACGTGCGGGCGCTGGCGCCCGATTTCCTCACCGGCGGCAGCATCAAGTGGCTCTGCGGCGGCCCCGGCACGGGCTACCTCTACGTGAACCCGCGCGTGCACGCCAAGCTCCACCCGGCGCTCACGGGCTGGTTCGGTCACGAGTCGCCATTCGCGTTCGAGCCGGGGCCGACGCGGCTCCATGCCGGCGAGCGGCGGTTCTGGAACGGCACGCCGTGCATCCCCGCCTACTGCGCCGCGAAGCCGGGCGTCACGATCGCGGCCGAGATCGGCGGCGAGGCGCTGCGCGAGAAGTCGCTGCGGCTCACCGGCCGGCTGCTGGCACTCGCCGACGAGTTCGGGCTTGCCGTCGGCTCGCCGCGCGAGGAGGCGGGCCGCGGCGGCACCGTGTGCCTGGACGTGCCGAACGCGGAGAAGGTGTGCGCGCGGCTCCTCGCCGAGGACGTGCTCCTCGACTTCCGCCCCGGCGTCGGCATCCGGCTCGCGCCGCACCACTACACGCGGGACGACGAGGTGGACGAGGTCATGCGCCGCGTGCGCCGCGCGGTCGACGCCGAGCGCTGATACGCGGGTGACGCGCGGCGCGCGCGTGGGGTAGTGTGCGCGCATTCCCGACCTTCCACGACACCCGTGCCAAGGAGCAGCCATGGAGACGGCAACCGCGGAGCAGAGGGCGCTCAAGATCGTCCGCGAGCCCAAGGTGTACCTGGTCGGCCGCCAGGTGACGGACGAGGCCTCGCTCGCCAGATTCCTCGCCGACGAGCAGGTGACCTGGCAGACCGACAGCGAGGTGGGCGCGGAGAAACTTGCCGAGATCGCGGGCCGCGTCTGCTACATGAGCTATGGAAAAGGCCGGAAGACCAACAAGGAGTTCATCGGTCACATCATCGAGGTCGGCCACGGCAGCGTGCTCGAGCACGGCGTGTGGAGCTTCCTCGTCACCGGCGTGTCGCGCTCGTTCACGCACGAGCTGATCCGCCACCGCCACTTCTCGTACTCGCAGCTCTCGCAGCGCTACGTCGACGAGAGCGATTCCGACTACATCGAGCCCGACGTGATCGCCGGCGATCCCGAGCTGCACCGTGTCTGGAGCGAGGCGGTGAACGCCGCGCGCCACGCCTACGACGAGCTGGTGAAGGGGCTCGAGGCGCGCTTCACCGACGTGCCGGAGAAGACGCTGCGCCGGAAGATGGCGCGCCAGGCCGCGCGCTCGGTGCTGCCGAACGCCACCGAGACCAAGATCTTCTTCACCGGCAACGCCCGGGCGCTGCGCCACTTCATCGAGCTGCGCGGCAGCGAGCACGCCGAGGTGGAGATCCGCAAGGTGGCCGTGGAGGTGCTGAAGCTGATGCAGAAGGAAGCGCCGAACCTGTTCGGCGACTACACGCTCGAGCCGCTCGCCGACGGCACGTTCGCCACCCGGACGTCCCACGTGAAGGTGTGAGCCGCGTGGCGAGCAGCGATTCGATCCTCCGGCGGCCGGTCACGCGAGTGACCGGCCGTTCGCGTGAGACGCGAGACGACGCGCTCGCGGTGGAGCGCGCGCTCGAGATCCGCATCGACGGCCGCGCGCTCGCGGTGACGCTGCGCACGCCCGGCCACGATCGCGAGCTGGCGCTGGGCTTCATGGCGGGCGAGGGGCTGCTGCGGGGCACCGCCGACGTGGTCGCGGTGCACGAGGCGCCCGCCGACTGCATCGACGCGCCCGACGTGCTGGACGTGAAGCTCGCCGCCGGCGCCGTCGTCGACTGGACGAAGCTCGAGCGCCACTTCACGGCCACGGCCGCATGCGGCCTCTGCGGCCGCGCCCACCTGGACGCGCTCCGCGCCGGGCTCGTGCCCGTCGCACCCGGACCGCCGATCGACGTGGAGGCACTGCTCGCGCTCCCCGCGCGCGTGCGCGGCGAGCAGGCCACGTTCGAGGCCACGGGCGGCCTGCACGCGGCCGTGTGGTGCGACGCGGCTCTCGAGCCCCGCGTGTTGCGCGAGGACGTGGGCCGCCACAACGCGGTGGACAAGGTGTGCGGATGGCTCCTGGAGCAGGGCCGTCGCCCCGTGGGCGAGGGACTGCTGTGGGTGAGCGGCCGCGCCGGCGCGGAGCTGGTATTGAAGGCCGCGCGCGCCGGCATCCCGGCGATGGCCGCGGTGGGCGCGCCGTCGTCGCTCGCCGTGGAGCTGGCGGAGGCCGCGGCGATGACGCTCGTGGGATTCCTGCGCGAGGGACGGATGAACGTGTACGCGGGGGAGGGACGGCTGGGAGGAGGACACTGAGCTCGATCGGCCCCCGCACGTGGCAGGCGGGCCGTGCCAGGCGAGTTCCGCCCGTCATGGGCACATCACGGAAGTCATTCGTCGTCGCCGCGAGCTTCACCGCCGTCTGCGCGATTGCAGCTTCCTGCGGCCGCAGGCACTCCGACCGGCCCGCGACCGAGCCACCGGCGCCGCGGATCTCGGTGGACGTCTTCTGCACGGTGTCGTTCGACCCCGGCGCGCACGAGTACATCTACGAGTATTCGCTCCTGAACGGCCCGAACAGCCAGGGGGTCGTGGACTTCTTCGGGCTCCGACGCGTGGGGGCGCACGACTCGGTCCAGGTTCCGCGTGGATGGATGTCGACTGAGGGGGAGTACGAGGGCGAACCGCGAAGTGTCACCTGGGCAGCGATCGGGTATGGCGACGAGCTCGCGGGCGATCTGGATTTCACGCGCTATCCGCCCCCCAATGCGATCTTCGCGGGCGAGTCGGGACCGGTGTTTCGACTGCGGTCACGCGAAACGGCCGAGACCACGGGATGCGTCGCCGAACCATTCGTCTCTCCCGTCATCGAGTCCGAAGACGAGGAGCCCGGGCCGTTCACGTATATCCCCTCAGTTTGGGAGACGAGCCTGATCGGCACGGTGTACGCCCCGCGGGTGCCCGCCACGAGCCGCCCGGCGGACGCGCGGCGCGCAGTCCCCGCATGGGCCGCTGCTGATACGGCTCGAGTGCGCGTGAGCTTCATCCTCGCGCGGCGTGGCCACGTGAACCTCGACGTCATCGATGCCTCCGGCGCGAAGGTCGCCGTCTTGCTCGATCGATGGATGGGCCCCGGGTGCGGTGTCGCAGTCTGGGACCGGACGGATCAGCGGGGTCGGGCGGCGCAGAACGGCACCTACTTCACTCGCATGAGGCTGGATGGAATGAACCTCGGCCGTCACCCGGTCGCCATCGCGCGCTGACGGCTGGTGTCGGCGCGCACGGCGCGGGTCGCGCGATGACCGGTCGCGTTGACGGCCGCCCCGCTAGTGCCCCGCCTTGCGGCTCGGGGTCACGCTCCAGAGTGTGCCCATGAGCGCCGCGCCGATCAGCGCGAACGGGATCGGCGCCCAGTGCCAGGCCTCCCAGCCCCACTGCTTGGTGATCAGCGGCACGCCCGGCCCGACCACGAACGCCGTCAGGTACTGCATGCCGTCGAACAGGCCGGCTGCGGTGGCCGTGGCCTTCTTGCCGCCGAAATCCATCGAGGCGGCGCCGCCGATCATTCCGTGCGCGCCGTTGACGCAGAACGACAGCACCACGAGCCAGATCGACGCGAGCATCGGGCCCATGTGCAGGTGATCAGCGACGCCCGATGCCGCGAGCGCGACCGCCATGCCGAGGAAGCCGAACACGATCACCGGCGCGCGGCGGCCGCCGAAGCGGCGGTCGGAGGAGATCCCGAACGCGAAGCCGCCGGCGATG
>Ga0075435_100003362_pt1 | contig 10844 bp, 9 predicted proteins | sample RhiMethybrSRZTD4_FD_75302 | JGI IMG/M metagenome (GOLD analysis project Ga0075435, IMG submission 75302) | Populus rhizosphere microbial communities from Tennessee, USA - Rhizosphere MetaG P. TD hybrid SRZTD4 | ecosystem: Host-associated > Plants > Roots > Rhizosphere > Soil | place: USA... | reverse complement strand
ACGAACTGCGGCCGGAGCATCTCAAGATCGCCGCGCCGGCGATCAAGCGCCTGGTCCGTTCGGCCTGGCTGCTCGACGCGTTCGGCGACCTCGGCAACAAGCAGCAGATCAGCGACGCGTACACGGAATTCGCCGCCGCCGTCAAGGACGTCGAATCGGTATTTCCAGGCAGCAAGTGATGAAGCCGCGGATCGTTGCCGTCGCGTCCGTGATCCTCGCCGGCCTCATCCTCGCCGGACAGCGCGGCGAAGCGCACAAAGCCATCACGTCGAAGTACACCTTCAACGACGACGTGTTTCCGATCTTCAAGGAACGGTGCGCCCGCTGCCACGTGGAGCAGGGCGTCGCGCCGATGTCGCTGACGACGTTCAAGGACGCGTTCCCGTGGGCCGAATCGATCCGCGCGGAGCTCATCGCCGGGCACATGCCGCCGTGGAACGCGGAGGAAGGATTCGGCGATCTGAAGCACGCACATACGCTGACCGCCAGGGAGCTCGACGTCATCCTGACCTGGGCCACCGGCGGCAATCCGCAGGGAAATCTCGATCAGACGCTGCCGGCGGTGCCGTTGAAGAACGACTGGGTCATGGGCGCGCCGGATCTCGCGCTCAAGCTGCCGTCGGAGTTCACCGTGCCCGCCGACAAGATGGATGTGACCGAGGAGTTCACCGTGCCGACCGGAATGAGGGACGCGCGATGGGTCCGCGCCGTCGACTTACTTCCGGGCACTCCATCCATCGTCCGCAGCGCGGTCATCTCTCTCAAGGGCTCTTCATCGGCGTCCGCAGCGCCGGCGCCGGATCGTGTGCTCGCGCTGTGGGTGCCGGGGCACGAGGCGGAACCGCTCGACGGCCACGTCGCGTTCAAGCTGCCGCCCGGCGCCGAGCTTGGCGTGCGGATTCACTACAAGAAGACGTGGCAGTTCGAAGGCCAGGCGGTCGCCGATCGCAGCACGGTCGGCATTTACTTCGCGCCGGAGAAAGAGGCGCAGGAGCTTCTGACGGTTCCGATCGAATCGCCGTCGCCGTCGGCGGCGAAGGATCAGACGCTCACCTTCACGCGTGCGATTGACGAAGACGTGCAGGTGCTCGCGATGCGCCCGGACGAGGTGCCGCCCAACATCACGATACAAATGAGCGCGATCCTGCCCGATGGCTCGCACGCGCCGATGATTCGATTGAACACGCGTCCCGACTGGGCGCGGCGCTATTGGTTCGAGAAACCGATCGCGCTGCCGCGTGGCAGCCGCATCGAGGTGGTCGCGAATCTCGCCAATCCCGACATCCTGTCGGAGACGTTCGGCGCCATCTCAACGACGCCAAAGCCGCCGATTACGACCCCGCTCAAGCTCGCCGTCAACGTGATCCCGGCCAAGCCCAGGTTGACGGCCCCTAGTCAGTAGGCTGTTCTTCGTACCAGTCTTCGTGCGGCGACCACTCCTGGCAGCTGAGACACGACGTCCACCGCCATTGATGCGCGCAGCCCGGACAGCGTCCATGTGTCAGGAACGTGTTCCACACCGTTCCGCAACCGACGAAGAACGGCTCCGGGTTGTCGAGACCGCGCACGCACGACCACCTGCACGACGCCGACGGCTTCCAGCCGCACCGCGGACAGCGGATGCGGCTGAACGGATCGACCTCGTCGGGCGCGAACGTGTTCGCGAGATCTTCGACCCACTGCGGATCCCGTCTCAAGAGCAGCAGGGGCGGCGTGATGAGCTCGATCATCACGTTACGAGAACGTCGCCGGCGGCGCGTCGACGATGAGATTGGCGCCGGTCGCGGCGCGGACCTTCTCGACGGTCGTGTCCGCCGCGATTTCCTTCAGGACGAGCCCGCGCTCGGTGACGTCGATCACCGCGAGCTCGGTGACGATCAGGTTCACGACTTTCATGCCCGTGAATGGCAGCGTGCACTGCTTCAGGATCTTGTGACCGCCGTCCTTCGTCGTGTGCTCCATCGCGACGATGACTCGTTTCGCGCCGGCCACCAGATCCATCGCGCCGCCCATGCCCTTCACCATCTTGCCGGGAATCATCCAGTTCGCGAGGTTGCCGTCCTGATCCACCTGCAGCGCGCCGAGCACCGTGAGATCGATATGGCCGCCGCGCACCATCGCGAACGAGTCGGCGCTGTTGAAGTACGCGCATCCCGGAGTCTCGGTGACCGTTTCCTTGCCGGCGTTGATGAGATCGGGATCGACTCGGTCCTCGGTCGGAAACGGCCCGATGCCGAGGAGACCGTTCTCCGAATGTAACGTGATGTGTACGCCGGGCGGGATGTGATTGGCGACCAGGGTCGGCATGCCGATGCCGAGATTGACGTAGTCGCCGTCGCGCAGCTCGCGCGCGACGCGCTTCACGATGCGGTCACGAATGTCCATTTTTTACGTTGCGGCGGGGCCCCTGCCCCACCGCCTGCCACGCCTCGCCTTCGGCTCGGCGCGCTGATCAGCAGCGACTATCTGCTCAGTCAACTCGCACAGTCCGTTTCTCGATGCGCTTTTCGTACTGCGCGCCTTTGAGGATGTGTCGGACGAAGATGCCGGGGGTGACGACCTGGTCGGGGTCGATGGCGCCGGGCTCGACGAGCTCCTCGACCTCGGCGATCGTGACGTTCGCGGCCGTCGCCATCACCGGATTGAAATTCCGCGCAGTCTTGCGATACACGAGATTTCCCACGCGGTCGCCTTTCCACCCCTTCACGAACGCGAAGTCGGCGCGCAGCGGCGCCTCGAGCACGTAGCGGACGCCGTCGATCGTCCGCGTTTCCTTGCCCTCGGCGACGAGCGTCCCATAACCGGTCGGTGTAAAGAAGCCGCCGATGCCGGCGCCGCCGGCGCGAATCCGCTCGGCAAACGTGCCCTGCGGCACGAGCTCGACCTCGATCTCACCGGTGAGAAACTGCCGCTCGAATTCCTTGTTCTCCCCGACGTAGGTCGAAATCATCTTCCGGACTTGGCGCGACCTTAGCAAGATGCCGATGCCAAAATCGTCGATGCCGGCGTTGTTGCTGATGACCGTGAGGTCTTTGGCGCCGCGCCGCCGCAGCGCCGCTATCAGATTCTCAGGAATCCCGCACAGGCCGAAGCCGCCCATCATGATGGTGGCGCCGTCGGGGATCAGCGCCACCGCCTCGTCGGCGGTAGCGAGGACTTTGTTCATCGGACTTTATTCTACTTTGCGCGGCCGGGCGCCCTTTTCGATGACGCCGGGCGCTCGTCCCGACAAGCTGGTCGCCGCGACCGGCGTCCGCGCGATCTCGGCTCGATTCGCGGCGGCAATGTAAGATACGAATCCCCATGCACGCAGACCTCGAGGAAGCGGTCACCTTTCACGAATCGATTGTCGCCGAGGGCAGCAAGGCGCTCGTCGGGTACGACACCGCGAAGGCGCTCGCCAACGTCGTCCTCATGTCCGAGATTCCGACGACCTACGACAAGAAGGAGCAGCGGCAGGTCAACGCCGGGAACCTGCTTCTGCGCGGCGTGCCCGGCGTCGGCAAGACGTTCTTCGGCGTCATTCTCGCGGCGATCAGCAACGCGAAGTTCGTGCGGCTGCAGGGCCGCGCCGATCTGCAGCCGACCGAAGTCGTCGGCTTCCAGATGATCAATCCCGCGACCGGCGAGCTGATGACCGAGTTCGGTCCGCTGGCCAACGCCGAAGTCATCCTGCTCGACGAGATCAACCGCATCCCGCTCAAGTCGCAGAGCGCGTTCCTCGAAGGGCTGCAGGACCGCACCATCACGGTCGGCCACACGACCTACGAGTTGCCGGCGTTCAGCTTCGCGATCGCGACGATGAACCCGGTCGAGCTCGGACAGGGCACGTTTCCGCTGTCGGAAGCGGCGACGGATCGCTTCGCGATCATGGTGAACATCGGCTATCTGCCCCCGGAGGAAGAGGCCAAGCTCGTGCACTTCGACTTCAAGCGCGTGCGGCTCAACGCGCTGATGACGAAAGAGCGGATCATCCAGCTGCGAGGCGCGATCACCGAGCACGTGTTCATGCACGAGCGGCTCGCCACCTACATCCAGCGCCTCGTTGCGGCCACGCGGCCCTACAACCCGGACACCGATTGGTACACGCACTCGCCGTCGGAGTACGTCGAACACGGGGTCGATCTCGGGGCGTCGCCGCGCGCCATCATCTGCTGGGGCCGCCTCGCGAAGGTGTGGGCGCTGCTCGTGCGGCGTCGCACCGAAGTCTATCCGGAAGACATTCAGGATCTCGCGGTGTACGTGCTCGGCCACCGCATCTGGCTCGGCCCCCATGCGGCCAGCCACGGGCTGACCACGGACACCGTGATCAAAGACATCATCGAACGGGTGGCGATTCCGTAATGCGCACCCGTGAAACCGACGTCGAGCCCTTCGTCACGCTCTCCGATCTGACCGAGATCGAGCTGCTCATCCTGAAACGGATGCGCGAGTTCACCATCGGCGAGCATCGCAGTGTGTTCCACGGGCACGGCTTCGATTTCGTCGGCCTGCGCGACTGGCTGCCAGGCGATCGCTTGAATCAGGTCGACTGGGCGCAGTCGACGCTGACGAACTTCAGTCCGATGGTCGTGCGCGAGTTCCAGCAGCCGAGCACCGCGGCGGTGATCGCCGTCGCCGACGCGTCGCTGTCCACGCGCTGCGGCATCGACGGCATCCCGATCGCGGCGGCGATCGCGCGGTCGATCGGCACGATCGGGATGTCGGCGGTGTTCTTTCAGGACATGTTCGGCCTGATCACGTTCGGGGCGAACTTCGAGGAGCTCTACGCCGTCCGGCCGCGCATCGGCAAGAACCAGGTGATCCACTGCCTCGAGGCGTATCAGTTCCAGACCGGCACGCAGCCGCTCCGGCGGGCCGACACGCTCAGCATGACGCTGTCGGGGTTCATGCGGAAGACGTCGATGGTCCCGGTGATTTCCGATTTCCTGTTCGACAACCCGGACGACGTGTTGAAGGAGCTCGCGCACGTCAACTCGACGCATGACGTCTTCGTGGTGCTGATCGACAGCGCCTTCGCGTTCGAGCTGCCGCCGATTTCCGCCGGGTGGATCGAGGCGTTCGACGTCGAGACCGGCAAGGCGCGCGTGATGTCGCGCGGATCGCTGAAGGCGCTGTCGCGGCGCACCCGCGAGTGGCAGGACGAGGTGGCGAAGATGGCCAAGAGCCGCGACCTCGACGTCCTGCGCGTCGGCGTCAACGAACTGGAGACCGCCATCGCGCTCAGCGAATTCATCGCCGAGCGGCGGTTGCGCAAGGTGGCATAAATGCGACGTGTGTTCCTGGCACTCGGCCTCATTGCGGCCGCGATTCTTCCGGCGGCAGCGCAGAACGTCGAGACCGATCCGATCCAGTGCTGGTGGCGGACCAGCGCCGGCGCGGTCCGCGTCGGCGAACCGTTCTCCCTGGTCCTGACCTGCGCCGTCGTCGAAAACGACGCCGCCAAGGTCGTCGTCGATCAGTCGAAGCTCGAGCCGTCGGTCATCCAGCTCGCACCGTTCGAGGTCACCGGCGGATCGCACGGCGCTGATCTGCGCAGCGACGATCGGCGGTTCTTTCAGTACGAGTACAAACTGCGGCTGATCGCCGAGAACCTGTTCGGCCGCGACGTGCCGCTGCCCGAGACCAAGATCTCGTACCACGTGCAGAGCCAGACGAGCCAGCGCGCGTCGATTCAGGGGCGCGATCAGAGCTACGTGCTGCCGGCGCAGTCGATCCGCATCGTGTCGATGGTGCCGACCGACGCGTCCGATATCCGCGACACGACGACGGAAACCTTCACCGACGTCGACGAGCGATCGTTCCGCGCCAACCTCTTGATCGTGATCGGCGGCGTGTTGTTCTCCCTCGCGGGGTTGATGGCGCTCGTCGGCGTCGTCCGGCTCGTGAGCCGTTTCCGAAAGCCGGCGTCGGCGTCCGAACGGCTCGTCAGCGACACCGCGATTCTCGGCGCCGTCAGCCGCGAACTGAGCGCGGTGAAGCGGGCGCGCAGCGATGGCGCGTGGACGCCCGATCTGGCGGGACGCGCGCTGGCCGCGCTCCGCGTCGTGGCGGCGTATGCGCTTGGGCACAAGCTGGGACAATCGACCGTCCAAAGCCACCAGCCCACCGACGGCAGTCATTTCGCGCAGGCCGGCAACGTCATCGTCCGCACCGGCTGGCCCAAGGGAAAACGGATAGCGGTGTCGGGCGCGATCACGCCCCAGGCGGTCGCGCGTGAGCTGGCGCGCAACAACGCGACCGGCGCGCGCGCCGCGATGCTCGAATCGCTCGAGCAGGCGTTGATGCGATTCACCGCCGCCGAGTACGGACGCGACGGCAGTCTCGATGGCACGGCCCTCGACGAATCGCTGGCCGCGGGCGCGCGTGCCGTGCGCCGCGTGCAGCTCGAACAACTGCCGCTGATCAGGCGCTTTTCGCGGCGCCGCGTGGCGCCGGTGGAAACCCGCGCGTGGTCCCGATAACCGCCGTCCCCGGCGTCGTTCGCGACACCGTGTTCGAGTGGCGGAACACGCGGATCGCCGATCTGCTGTTCGCGCATCGCGACACCGCCGTGCTCATGCTCGTGATCCTGGTCGCGATCGCGATGGCGCTGCTGATCCTGCGCGCGGCGACGCGCCGCAAGGCGGGACGGACGCAGGTCGCGCTCCCGGCGGTGTTGAACTGGAGCCGGCCGTCGTGGGTGTCGATCGTGCGGCACGGCACGCTGCTGCTCTTCCTCGCCGGCCTGCCGTTCTTCGTCGTCGCGTTGGCGGATCCGTACACGACGTTCACGCGCCAGGACGTGTCGTTTCCGGGCCGGCGCATCGCGGTGATGATCGATGCCTCGTCGAGCATGATGGCGCGCTTCCCCGCCGCGACGCTGAACAAGAACGCGCCCAACGAGGCGACGTTCTTCACGGCGGTCGCGGCCGCCGAAGCGTTCATGCGGCAGCGCATCGCCGGCAAGTACCACGATCTGATCGGGCTGATCGAGTTCGGCGACGAGGCCTACGTCGTCACGCCGTTCACGACCGACTACGAGAACATCCTGCTCAGCATGTCGCTGATCGGCGACTGGACCGAGTTCATGAAGTTCCCCGATCAGGGGACGACGATCGCGGCGGCGATCGAACAGGGCACGGGCCTGTTCAAGGCGTTCGACTTTCTCGACGCGGCGGGGAACCTGATGGTCCTGTTCAGCGACGGCCAGGACACGCAGGTGACGATTCACGGCAGAAACGTCAACGAGATCGTCGTCGGCGCGGTTCAGGCGAAGATACCCGTCTACATGATTCGCACCAGCTACAACAAGGCGCTCGGCGGCGTACTGCCCGACGACATCTGGAAGCCGGCGATCGAATCGACCGGCGGCAAGTTCTACGCGGCGGCCGACGAAGGCGCGATCATGGTCGCGATCCGCGACATCGATCGCCGCTCGTCGGGCCGCGTCGACATCAAGCGCTACAGCACGGCGCGCCCGCGCTACGCCCCCTATACGTTCATGGCGGCGAGTTTCTGGACGGTGGCGCTGTTCTTACAGCTCACAGTGCCCTACTTCAGGAAATTTCCTTGAGAGGCTTGGCATGAAATCGGTCATTGGTCCTTTTGTGATTGCCGCGCTGCTCGCGCTCGCCGGGGCGGCGTTCTGGATGGCGGGTCACACCGAACGCCGGCTGGCGGAAGTGCATCAGCAGCTCGCGCTCCTCCGCTACGCCGACGCGATGAACGAAGGCGAGGACGTCGACGCGTCGCTCGGCATGACGCGGCGGCTGCCGCGCGTCGGCGACGCGCTCGCCAACGAAGTTCGCGACGAGCGCGCCCTCGCGCAGTACTGGCAATCCGATTACGCGGCCGTCGAGCCGAAGCGCGACGCCAGCGGCATGATCACCGAAACGGATCCGCAGCTGCTCCTGGTCGGCGCCAACGCCGCATTTCGCGCCAGCCAGCACGCCACCGATCGCGCGGAAACCCTCCGCCGTCTCGACCGCGTGGTGAAGACGTACGGCGACGTGTTGCGGACGCAGTCGAGCCCTGACCTCGCCTACAACTACGAGTACGTCGTCCGCATGCGTGAGAACCTGTCGCGCGCGCGGCAAGCGCCGCTGAAGGCGGACACGCGCGTCGCCCAGAAAGGCGAAGGCGCCGCGACGAGCGATCTCCCGGTCGGCCCGACGCTCCACGGATATCCAGGCGGCCCGCCGAAGGGCACGGACATGAGCCAGTTCAAGATCGTGATCCCAAAGCGCGGCGAAGAACGAAAGGACAACCCCGAAGCAGGAAAAGGTGGCGCGAAGATCCGGAAGGGCTGATCTGGACAAGCAGCGCCTGCGGTCTCAGCGTCAGTACGCGGCGGGGGTGGGGCCCCGCCGCCAGTGGAAAAAAGTTGGCGGGGGTGAGGCCCCTCGAGAAAGCACGGCCGGTTGTTAACCAGCATCGACATCAGCTCGATCCGATTCGCTGAGCCGCAGTACTTGTGGCTGCTGATTGCGCCGGCGGCGCTGCTCGCGGTGTGGGTGTGGCAGCTCGCGCGGCGACGGCGCGATGCGCGGCAGTTCCGCCAGCATCGGCGGCTGCCGGTGCGCGAGAGGTTTCCGATCTTCGGCGGACTGGTGTTCTGGCTCGCCGTGATTTTCGCCAGTGCCTTCCTGGTGGTGGCGCTGTCGCGGCCGACTGCCGCCGTCTCGGTGATTCGGACCGCCGGCGTCGATCTCGTGATCCTTCAGGACGGATCGGCGTCGATGCGCACGCGCGACGTCCCCGGCGACCGGTGGCAGCGGTCGATGAAGTTCCTGCGGACGCTCGGCGAGTCGCTGGCCTGGAAGGACGACCGGATTGCGATGGCGCTCTTCGCACACATCGCCGCGCCGCAGGTCCGGTTGACCAGGGATCCCAACACCTTCTTCTTCTTCCTCGATCACCTGAATCTCGAATCGCCGTTCCGGATCGAAGACGACACCACCTGGGATACGAACATCGAGCTCGGCATCGCCTGGGGCCTGCGGCTGATCGAGAAGGACGAAGAGATCTACGGGAAGAATCCGAACGCGAAGGCGTTCGTCCTGGTCACCGACGGTCAGGCCTGGAGCGGCGAAGTGGCGCGCGCGCTGCGGCTCGCGCGCGGGAAGGACGTCCCCGTCTTCGTCGTCGGCGTCGGGACCACGCTCGGCGGCATCATCCCGGAACCGCCGAAGAAACCGGGACCGGGATCGCCGCCGCCCGAGCCGCCGATCCGCTCGTCGCTCGATCGCGCGTCGCTGGCGATGATCGCGAACACCGGCGGCGGCGAATACCTCGAGCTCGATCGCGAAGGCGATCGCGAGATCGCCAACCGCATCATCGACGCCGCGCGCAAGCGCGCCGGCTCGCGCGGCCTGCAGGAAGAGAGCGACGAGCTCTACTGGCGCTGTCTGGTGATCGCGGCCGGTCTGTTGTGCGTCGGCGTGCTGTTTCTGCAGGAGCGCGTCGAGCTCTGGCTTCAAACGGCCGGCGCGGCCACGGCGCTCGCGATTGTGTGGGTGTTGACGCGCTGATCGAATGCAACCGTCCACGACACGCGTCGCCGCGCTCCTTTTCGGATCGGGGTTCTGTGCCCTGGTCTATCAAGTCGGCTGGCTGCGCAACTTCCGTCTCATCTTCGGCGCCTCGACGGCGGCGTCGGCGGCGGTCCTGGCGATTTTCATCGGCGGTCTCGGCGTCGGCAGCCTGTGGCTCGGACCAAAGGCCGATCGCCATCCGCGGCCACTCCTCTTTTACTCACACCTCGAAACGATTATCGCGATCTCGGCGGCTGCCAGCCCCCTGCTGCTGACGCTCGTTCGGTATCTGTATCTCGCCAGCGGCGGCACGATGCGGCTCGGCCTGACGATGTCGACAATCGAACGGCTGATCCTGAGCGTCGTCGTGCTTGCAGTGCCGACGACCGCGATGGGCGGCACGCTGCCCGCGGCAGCACGGGCGATCACGCGCGCGGGCGACGTGCGCCGTCACGATGTTGCGGTCCTGTACGGCGTCAACACCCTCGGCGCCGTGGCCGGATGTCTCATCGCGACGTTCCTGTTTCTGGAACGCTTCGGCACGCGCCAAACCATCTGGCTCGCGGCCGCGATCAATCTGTTGATCGCAGTCCTGGCAAGGCAGGTCGATCGCGGAATTGCGGATTGCGGATTGCGGAATGCGGATTTATTGTCGATTCAATCGTCAATAAATCCGCAATCCGCAATCCTCAATCCGCAATCTCCCGCGCCGCCTGGGTTCGTCCTGGCGGCGTCAGCACTTGTAGGGTTTGCGTTCTTTCTGATGGAGCTCGTGTGGTACCGGCTGCTGGCGCCGCTCCTCGGCGGATCCGTGTTCACGTTCGGACTCGTTCTGGCCGTCGCGCTGATCGGCATCGGTGTTGGCGGCCTCCTCTACACGCTGACCGCACGCGATCGTCCAGCCACCCTCACCGGATTCGCGACGTCGTGTCTGCTCGAAGCGCTCGCCGTCGCCGGTACGTTCGCGATTGGCGATCGCGTCGCCATCCTGACGCTCGCGCTGCTGCCGCTGCAGGCGGCCGGATTCGCCGCGCGCGTCGGCGCCTGGGCGGTCGTGACCACGATCGTCGTGTTGCCGGCGGCCGTGGTCGCCGGATACCAGTTTCCGATGCTGATCGCGCTGCTCGGCCGCGGCCGCGAGCGCGTCGGCCGCCAGGTCGGGGTGACGTACGCGGCCAACACGGTTGGCGCCATCGCCGGTTCGCTCGCCGGTGGATTCGGCCTCCTGCCGTGGCTGTCAGCGCCGGGTACCTGGCGGCTCGTCGCCATCCTTCTCGCCGTGCTTGGCGTCGCCGGCGCCGTGGTCGCCGCGCGAAACGCGACCGCGGA
>Ga0075435_100003360_pt1 | contig 10845 bp, 10 predicted proteins | sample RhiMethybrSRZTD4_FD_75302 | JGI IMG/M metagenome (GOLD analysis project Ga0075435, IMG submission 75302) | Populus rhizosphere microbial communities from Tennessee, USA - Rhizosphere MetaG P. TD hybrid SRZTD4 | ecosystem: Host-associated > Plants > Roots > Rhizosphere > Soil | place: USA... | reverse complement strand
AGACACATGGCCCGTGACGACGCGGGCCACGGCATCGCAATCGTCCGGCGCGGTGTCTGAACGCCACGCGACATGCAGGTCCGGGCGCAATAGGATGAGGCGCCGGCCGCAGATATGGTGAGCGTGTTCATCTGTCAGCCGCACGATCTCGAGCGGCGCGCCGATCTTCCTGAATGCAGCCTCCAGCGGCCGGGTGTTCGCGCCTCTGCCGAAGTCGAACAACGTGTAGCCGATGCCCGCAAGATCGTGCAGCGCGCGGCCATCGGACAACCACGTGTGCGGTAACCGTGATCCGGGACTCGAACTGGGCAGGTAGTGGATGAAGTCGGATTCGTGCGGAGGATCACCCTCGCTGCACACGACCGGGGAGCCTGCGTACGTGTAGCCCAGCTCGGTCCCGGCCATTTCGTAGATGCGCCGGTGCGCGACTTGCGCGAGCCTGGTCACTTCGGCGCGCGTTGCGGCGCCATCGGGAGAGTCTTCGCGAATGCTCGGTCGCACAGCGCTGCGCCAGATCGTCAGGCCCCCGGCGGCGAAACCTGACGAGTCGACGTTGCGCCTTCCCACGGCGTGCCGCTCGATCTCATACGAGGGCAGCAAGGAGGGACCCGCCCAGCCTTGGATGACACCGGCGAGCTTCCACGCGAGGTCGATGGCGTCGCCCACGCCCGTGTTCATACCTAAGCCGCCGGTCGGGATGACCAGGTGGGCGGCGTCGCCCGCGATGAGGACTCGCCCACTTCCATAGCTTTGCGCAAGGAGCAGGTGCATGGTCCACTCACGCACTCCCAGGATTTCGACATCGCAGTCGTAGCCAGCGAGTCGGCGTATTTCGGAGACGAAGTCGGCATCTGCGGGCAGGGTGGTGTGAAGGCCGAAGTGGAGCCCGTCTCCCTGGACGATGATCGTGTTTCTGTGCTCGTCGGCGATCCAGTAGTGCCGGGCGCGCGCGATGGGCATCCTCTGCTGCAAGTCGCGTGAGCGAAAGAACACCTGCCGAAGTTTCGCGATGTCGCCACGGCCTTCCAGCCGGATGCCGAGCTGCTTGCGGATCATGCTGGAGCCGCCGTCGCAACCGATCAGATAGCGCGCCGTTACCTTCGAGAGCGCTTCGCCCTCCTTCAGGCTGACCACCACGCGCTCGTCAGTCTCCCCGAAGGATTCGGCGGTGACGCCATACAGCGTTTGCACCTTGCCGCTGCTAGCCACGGCTTCGCGCAGGATCGGCTCCAGCGTGTACTGCGAGATGAGCTGATAAGGCTCCAGCGGCGAAGACCCGTCGAAGCACTGGGCGATTTGCTGCCGCATCTGCTCGACGGTCGGATAGCGCAGGAGGACCAGCGGCGGCTCGCTGAGGTTGGTCACGACGGCGGCGTCCATCGAGCCGTTGGCAGGTTGGCCGCGCTTGCGGATTTCCACCGCGACCCCGAGGCGCCGGTAAATCTCCATCGAGCGGGGATTGCACCGCTCCATCTTGGGCCAGCGATTGACTTCTCGCTCCCGCTCCACCAGCGTGGAGCGGATGCCTCGGCGCGCTAGATCGAGCGCCAGAGTGAGGCCGACCGGCCCCGCACCGACGATGCAGACATCGGATTCGAGATGGATGGCATTCGTGTTCGACATAGAGTCTAGGCGCCGAGTGGAGCCGGATTTGGCCGTCACGCAAACGCGCAGGCCTCGTCGAACGCCAGTCTCGGGCTCCTCGGGAATACCTTCGAAGAATCACCCTTGCCGAGCGCGCAGACGAAGTTCGTGCGGACGCTCGTCCCGGTCCAGAACGCCTCGTCCACCTTGGCGGCATCGAAGCCGCTCATCGGGCCGCAGTCCAGGTTCAAGGCGCGCGCCGCGATGATCAGGTAGGCACCCTGGAGACTGGAGTTGCGGAAGGCGGTCGACTCGGTCAGCGCCGAGTTGCCGTCGAACAGCCCCTTCACGTCCCGATGCGGGAAGAGCTTGGGCAACCTCTCGTGGAACGACAGGTCCATGCCGATGATGGCCGTCACGGGAGCCTGGCGTACCTTTTCCATGTTTCCGGGGCTCATGCATTGCACCAAACGCCGTTTTGCCTCGGGTGTGCGCACGAAGATGAATCGCGCTGGCGAGGAGTTGAGCGACGTCGGCCCCCACTTCAGCAGTTCGTAGAGCTGCACGAGGCGCTCGTCCGGGACCGGGACGTCGAAAAAGCCGTTCTGGGTTCTTGCCTCGGTGAAGATCTGTCCAACGCTCAGGTTCATGTCTCACCCAGCATGGTCCCGCCGGCGGCTTCGAGAGCCGGCTTGACGCTGTCGAAGGAGCCACCGCCGTCGCATGGCACGACGGCGCCGGAGATGTAGTCCGAATAGGGCGACGCGAGGAACAGGGCCAGGTTGCCGATGTCGTCGAGCGTTCCGAGACGCCGCAGCGGAACGCTCGCCTCGGCAAACATGCGCTCACCCGGTCCCGGTGCGATCAGCCGGCGGACCCCTTCGGTCCCGTCGATGGGGCCGGGCGAAATGGCGTTCACCCGGATGCCCACAGGCCCCCACTCGAGAGCGAGAATCCGCGTCAGCTGGTCGATGCCCGCCTTCGCAGCCCCGCAGTGGGCCTGGTAGCGCATCGGCACCGCTCCTTGGGGAGCTGTGATGTTGATGACCGTGGCTCCGGGCCGGCGCAGATGGGGATAGGCTTGCTTGAGCACGTGGAAGGAGCCGAGCAAGTCGATGTCGATGACCGACTTGAAGCCGTTGGCCGAGATGTTTTTGGCCTCGGCCAGGAAGTTCCCCGCGGCGCCCGATACCAACACGTCGACCTGTCCGAAACGCTGTGTCGCCCGCTCGAACACAGCGCCGACGGCTTCGAAATCCCGAACGTCCGCACACGCGCCAAAGACGTCAACACCGCCTGCGGCCAGGGACTTGGTCGCGGCGTCGACATTCTCCGCCTTGCGGCTGGCCACGGTCACACGAGCCCCCTGCCGCCCGAAGGCCTGGGCGATGCCGAAGTTGATGCCGGTCGTTCCACCGAACACGACGACGTGCTGGCGCTCGAAGCTGAGGTCGAGCTTCATGGCACGAGCAAGATTTTTCCGAGGGACTCTCGCGACTCCATCAGGCGATGCGCCTGCGCTGCGTCCTGCAGCGGGAGCCGAGCGGTGATGGCCGGCTTGATCTTTCCCGCTGCCAACAAAGCCAGAACGCTCTTGCATGCCGCTTCGCGCAAGTGAGGAAGCTTGTCGAAGACGTGCGTCCCGATGACGCGTACTGCCGGGCTGCGGCTGATTTCTGCGCGCATGCCTCTGAACAGGTCAGCGTCCGGCATCCCGCCCAGAGCCGCATACGAGACGATCAGGCCAAGGGGTGCGAGCATCTTCATGTCGTCGATGAACGAATTGCCGGCGATGTGGTTGTAGATGACGTCGACACCCCTGCCGCCGGTCAGCTGCAGGACTTTCTCGACCACGTTGGCGGTCTTGTAGTTGATGGTGTGCTGCACGCCGCGCGTCCGCGCGAACGCGCACTTGTCATCCGTGCCCGCCGTACCAATCACTTCAGCCCCCGCGAGCAGAGCCAATTCCGCCAGCGCTGTCCCCATTCCCCCGGAGACGCCATGCAGCAGCACGGTCGCTGTCCCCGCTCCCCGCGCTCCGTGTTCCATGAGCAGCGAGGCGACGATGTAGTTGAACAGCGCGGCCGCCTCGTCGAGGTCAACGTGATTCGGTAGGGGCCAGGGGGCCGTGTCCTTGACGGCGACGTATTCGCCATACAGCCCCCCGGCGAAGCCCATGTCCCAACTCGTGATGAAAACGGGCTGTCCGTCGACGAGTCGCGTGGATCCGTTGGCATTGACGACATAGCCCGTGGCTTCGTTGCCGGGCACGTACGGCAAGGCAGGCATCCAGGGATAGCGGCCCGTGCGAAGCAGCAAGTCGGCAAACGTCAACCCGATAGCATGGATCTTGACCAGAACTTGACCGGGCTGAGGCTGCGGGATCGGCTGTTCAACCAGGCGCAGCACCTCGGGGCCGCCGGTTTCGGAGATTTGAATGGCTCTCATGATGCAGCTTCGTTAGTCATGTGCATGCGTGAAGAACCGCTCGGGGACCGCCGCGCCCCACGGGCCGTTCGCGCTTTCGATGGTGCCGTTCAGGACGCCTGTGAAGCTGGCGTTTAGCCTGTCAGTGTCCGTCCAGTGCTCGTACATGAACTCCCACGGATCCATCCAGTAGTCGAAGACCTGAGCGCCGTAGACGTGGCGACCCAGTCCCCAGACGTTGTTGTAGCCCGCGGCCTGCAGATGTTCGTGACCAATCATGAGGTCGTCGATATCGTGGATCTCGAACGCAATGTGGTTGAGACCGCGGCGCGGGCCGCCCTGAATCAACAGGACGTGGTGGTCAACATACTCCGCACCCTTGTCGAGGCGGTTGAAACAAAGAACGAGATTCCCCTGTGGATCGAACACCTCGTCACTGCAAAGCAGCCCCAGGGTCTCGCGGTACCAGTCCGCGACGGGTCGCGGGTTGATGCTCATGAGCACACCGTGGCCAATCCGCAGCACCTTCGAAGGACCCTTCACGTGACGGGACAGGACGCCTGCGCGCCTCAAGCCTTCTTTCGCGTCGTTCAAGGGATGGCGCACGTGCTCGACGGGAGATACCACGGCCATGCCGTGCACGACTTCGACCGCGTTGCCGTCCGGGTCTCGAAGCCAGACACGCTTGCCACCGCCGGGCTCTTCAATGGTTTCGACATTGGAAGCCCCGGGCAGGCGGCTCAGCGCATGCAAGTCCTCTTCGTCGGTCACGCTGAAAGCGATCGACATGAACTTGGGATCGCCGAGTTCGGCGACATGAACATGGTGTGCCGAGCCGGAGCCTCGCATGTAGAGAGCATTGCCCGTACGTTCAGCTCGCTGCAAGCCAAAGTCGGTGAAGAAGCGTTCGGCTCGATCGAGGTCTGGCACACGGACGCGTACATAGGCCAGATCCGCAGCTTTGATGGTAGGCACGGTTTGTCGTCCCCGGATTGGTTGAGGCTGTTGGGCTCAGTCGGCGAGACGAACCGTCTGCCGCTGGCGGCCGAGTTGCGGCGAGGCGATGGTCACGACATCGCCGGGTTTCAAGTACATGGGCGGCTTCATGCCGCCTCCCACCCCCGCGGGAGTTCCCGTCACGATCACGTCTCCGGGCAGCAGGGTCAGCACCTGTGAGAGATGCGAGACGATCTGACGCACGTTGAACACCATGTCTGCGGTGTTGCCGTGTTGCCTCCTCACGTCGCTCACATCGAGGCTGAGTTCGATCGTCTGGGGGTCGGGAATTTCGTCGGTCGTCACCAGCCAGGGGCCTAGCGGCCCGAACGTCGGGGCGCTCTTGCCTTTGACGAACTGCCCGCCACGCTTCATCTGCCAGTCGCGTTCTGAGACGTCGTTGGCTGCGCAATAGCCCGCGACGTAGGAGAGCGCGTCGACCTCGCTGACATTGCTGGCCTCGCGGCCGATGACAACGCCCAGCTCGACTTCCCAGTCCGTCGCCCTCGAGCCCTTGGGCAGCACGATGTCGTCGTCCGGTCCGCACAAGGATGTCAGTGCCTTGTTGAACAGCATCGGCTCCACGGGTTGCGGCAAGCCCGCTTCTGCGATGTGCCCCTTGTAATTCAATCCAATTGCGAAGAATTGACGTATGCCTGCCACAGGAACTCCGATTCGAGGGGTTCCTTCCACGAGGGGAAGGCGATCGGGTTCGATGGCCGCCAGGACCTTGAGCCCTTCGGGCGAGATGACTTCCGGAGTCAGGTCTCGCACCGCCGGCCACAGCGAATGAATGCGCCCCTGGGAGTCGACGATGCCTGGCCTTTCTTCGCCGACGGGACCGTATCGCAACAGTTTCATGGATTCAGCTCTTCATTCGAAGTTGATGACGACGCTCTTGCGGCGCGTGAAGTGCTCGAGCATCGATTCGAGGGTGAGTTCCTTTCCGAGGCCGGACTGCTTGTAGCCGCCGTAGGAGATATTGGGGCCGGCGACCTGGGCCTGGTTGACCTGGATGTAACCGGCTTCCAGCGCATTCACGGCGCGCAGTGCGCTCGTGAGGTCGCGAGTCCAGACGCTTGCGGCCAGACCGAAGTTGCTGTCGTTGGCGAGATCGATTGCTTCCGCGAGCGTGTCGAAAGACATTACGCAGGTGACGGGTCCGAAGATCTCTTCCCGCGCGAGGCGGCTGCTGTTGGCAAGGCCTGTGAAGATGACCGGACGAACGAAATTGCCGGCTCGGAGTTCTTCGTCGGCAGGCAACTGACCGCACTCGTGGGCGGTGGCAGCGGGATCGCTGCGGCCAAGTTCGATGTAGCCGAGGATTTTCTCGAGCTGCGCCTTGGAGATGATGGCACCGATGTCCGTCCGCTCGTCCAGCGGGTCGCCAATGTCCAGTTGATCGACCTTGGCCTTCAGCTTGCTGACGAAGGCGTCATGCAAGCCGCGATGGACAAGCATGCGTGAGGCGGCTGTACAGCTTTGTCCCTGGCGCGTGAAGCGCATGCCGACGACCGCACCGTCGACGGCCTTGTCGAGGTCAGCATCGGGCATGACGATCATCGGGCTTTTTCCCCCCAGCTCAAGCGTGACGGGAACGATCTTGTCGGCAGCGGCGCGATAGATCAGCCTGCCCGTCTCGACAGAACCAGTGAACGTGATCTTTGCTATCTCGGGATGGCGGACCAACGCCGCACCACACACCGGTCCATCCCCGGAAATGACGTTGAGTACTCCCTTTGGCAGGTGTTGACTGAGCAGCTCCGCTGCTCGCATGACCGCAAGCGGAGTCTCCTCAGCGCTCTTCACCACCACGGCATTTCCGGCGATCAGCGCTGGCGCGATCTTCACGGCCATCAGCATCAATGGGACGTTCCAGGGAAGCACCGCCGCAACGACGCCGACCGGTTCTACCTGGGTATACGACAACAGGCCGGGCCTGAGCGGGACCGTCTGACCCTTGAGTTCGCTGGCAAGGCCACCGAAGAACTGCAAGACGTCGGCGACGTTCGTTGCCTCGGGCCGGCACTCGGTGCGTAGTGCCTTGCCCGATTCCAGTGCGATGAGCTTTGCTACTTCCTCCGAGTGGGCTGCGAGCGTCTGGGAGGCGGCGATGAGTCGCTTGCCGCGTTCGCGCGCAGGAAGATTCCCCCAACTGCGCTGCGCTAGGGCTGCACTTCGGACCGCGACATCGACATCCTTGCTGTCCGCCGCAGCCACCTCACATAAGAATTTTCCCGTCGCTGGGTTGTGCAATGCGAAGGTGCGTCCCTCGATGGGCTTACGAAGTTCGCCGTCGATGAGCAGTCGACCGCTCAGGCGAGCGATGGTGTCGTCTGGGGAGGCGACACGAGGGACCCCGGTTACTGACGCTTTCTGCATCTCGTTAATGTATCACAATACAAAATAGATATATCATAATTCATGCTCCAGCGAACTGCGGCGCTCGGCGTTCGTGCCACGCTGCGACGCCTTCCCGCAGGTCGGTGGACAGGAGGCAGGCGAGCTCAGCTCGAGCGCACGTTTTGGGGTCGAAAGTGCCATCCGCGATCGCGTTCAGGGCCGCCTTCATCCCTATGCTGGCTAGCGGAGCCGTCGCGCCCGCGCGCCGCGCGATGTCAAGGGCTCGGGTGAGTAGCTGGTCTGCCTCGACGATCGCGTCGAGATAGCCGATTCGCAACAGTTCAGTCGCGTCCACTTCGTCGCCGAGGAGGAATAGTCGCTTCGCGGCGTTGAGCCCCAGGCGCGAGCAGTAGCGGCGCAGTCCGCTCGGGTAGTAGTGCAGGCCCAGGCGTGCAGCCGGCATGGAGAGCCGTGTCGCGGGGACGCCTAGCCTGAAGTCGCAGGCGAGCGCGAGGTCGGTTGCGCCGCCATGCACACCGCCGTTCATGGCGCAGATGGTGGTTTGCGGCAGCGCCTCCAGCTCGTCGACGAATTTCGCGAATGCATTCGTCGGCGGAGAGTCGCCGGTAGTCGCGCCAGCCTGAAGTGTTGCCAGCACGGATCCGATGTCATAGCCCGCGCTGAAGGTGCGGCCGCTCGCGGTCAAGATGAGCGCTCGTACGTTGCTCGCAACGGCCCTCAAATCCCGCAAGTGCCTTCCCAGAATCTCGAGGTCGACCGATTCGATGCGGTTGGCCTGCTGAGGCCTTCGCAGTTCGATGATTGCAATGGCGCCGTCGATGGACAGCGACGGCGTATCACCGGCCCGCGACGCGCTTCCGGTGGCAAGGTCAGATGACATGGTGTTCACGCAGAGAGGCGATTTCCGCCGGACCAAGGCCGATCTCGCTGAGCACCGCTTCAGTACTTGCACCCTTGTCTTCGAGCGGGAAACTGATCTGCGCAGGGGTGCGTTGCAGGCTCACCACCTGGGAGATTAGGTCGATGTCGCCGCGCCTTGGATGTACTACTGATTCGGCGATGCCCGCATGGCGAACCTGCGGGTCTGCGAAGACTTGATCCATAGCGTAGATAGGGCCGCAGGGGACGTCGGCCGAGTCGAGCACCCCGACCCATTCGTCGGTCGTTCGCGCGGCGAACAACTCATTGAGAATCGCGTTCAACTCGGACCGGTTGCGGACGCGCGATGGGTCGTCGGCAAAGCGTGGCTGCGATGCAAGCTCAGGCTGTCCGAGCGCTTCGCACAGCCGCCGCCACATGTCGTCGCCCCCCGCTCCGATGTTGAGGTAACCATCCCTGGTTCGATAGGCCGATGTCGGCATGCTGGTCGGATGGTCGTTGCCAACCCGGGTAGCCACCGCGCCATCGACCAAATATCTCGCCGCCTGAAAGTCCATCAGTCCGATACCGGCGTGAAGCAAGGAGATCTGGACCCACTGGCCCTGGCCACTGGTCTCGCGCTCCAGCAGCGCAGTGAGTGCACCGATTGCGGCATACAGGCCTGCTGTGACATCGACGACTGCGGCGCCCGCCCGCATGGGACCGCCTTCGGGCGCGCCCGTTGCACTCATGAGGCCACACATCCCCTGGATGATCTGGTCGAAACCGGGCCGGTGTCGGTATGGACCGTCTTGACCAAACCCGGAGATGCTGACCAACACCACGCAAGGATTCACAGCCCGCAACGTGTCGTAGTCCAGTCCCAGGCGCACTTTCACGTCCGGTCGGAAGTTCTCGACGACGACGTCTGCGGTGGCGACGAGGCGAAGCAGGGCTTCACGGCCCTGCGGAGCTTTCAGATTGAGGGTGATCGAGCGCTTGTTGCGGTGCAGGTTCTGCATGTCCGCTCCATCACGCGCGCCGACATACAACTCGCCTCGCGGAATGCTGTCCGGGGGCTCGACCTTGATGACGTCCGCTCCGAAATCCGCAAACTGCTTGACGCAATTGGGGCCGGCTCGAACCTGGGTGAGATCAATGACCCTGAATCGGCCGAGCGCGCCGGATGAAGCTCTTCGGTCCACGGGAAGACCCCTCGCGAACTAGATACGCTACAATCTAACATAGATATATCTATACTGCAAGATGGTACGACAAAAGGGGGCTGCATGCCCAAAATGACCCATGCAGGAGTGACTTCGGTATAGACTGATATATACTGATCGCAGGAAGACTTGGATTTGTTGCGCTTGCGCGAGCGAACACACATGCCCGATGACAGCACCCTTGCCGCCCCCAACCTCAGCGCCGCCGCGAGCATCAGGCATTACCTGGAAGGAGAGATCAGTAGTGGTGCGCTCCTTCCGGGCGATGCCATCGATGAAGAGGTGCTCGCTTCCCGGTTCAAGGTGTCCCGCACGCCGGTTCGCGAAGCGCTGCTGCAGTTGTCTGTGCGCGGGCTGATCACTATCGCGCCGCGCGCGGGAATCTATGTCTCGCGGTTATCGATACCGGAGCTGATGAGCTTGCTGGAGTTGCTGGCTGAGCTGGAGGGGGCATGTGCCAAACTCGCCACGAGGCGCCTGACGAAGGACGAGGGTGAAGCTCTCCAGCGCGTGCACGAAGAGAGCAAGGCCTGCGAAGAACAGCAGGACGCGCAGGCCTACAGCCGGGCGAACGCACAGTTCCACGAGATCTTGTATCGAGCCTGCCGCAACGAGGCCCTCATGAATGAGATTGCGCACATAAGACGGCGCACCCAGGTTTATCGGCAGACCGTGTTCCAGAATCAGTTGCGCATTCGACGTTCACGTGAAGAGCACGGGCAGATCATCGAATCGGTGTTGTCCGGTGACGCGGCAGCGTCCTATCAGCGCATGATTGAGCACATTGCCATCGGCGGTCGCGACTTCACTGACTTTCTCTCCCAGGTGCCTCCGCGTCTACTTGCTTCTGAAGTGGACTTCCCGGGCAGGATTGCCGCCGAACAGCAGCGCATCGAAGCCGCAAAGGCACTTCAGCGCACGGACGGGCGTCAATCGGGACGGCGGGCGCCGCGGAAGAAGGTCGGCTCCAACCCACGCTAGTGTACTGAGTCCCCATGCCGGCAGCACTGAAGCGCCGGTTACCGGGTTGATCACCTGAGTCGGTGGAGAGGCCGCGGTTTGCGGCGTCTGCTCCTGCTGTCTTTGCTTCTGGTCAATCGCTTCGATCTTGTCCGACAAGACTTTCATCTGTGCTTTGAGGTCCGACAGCTCATCCGCGGCCGTCGCGCGCGCGCAGCAAAGGGTGAAGATTGCAACACTCACTTGTTCACGTCGATATCGCTCCACTCAATCGAGCAATCTTCGACGGCATTTAGCCGAGCTAAACGACGGTTGTTGCGGACCGCGCGACGATGCCCGCCGCAGAGCGGGCGATGTCAGTTCTTCAGGACGGGGCAAGTGATGGTGCCGTCGAACTGCGGATCAAAGCCATCGAACGCGCTGTTGGCGC
>Ga0075435_100003358_pt1 | contig 10846 bp, 11 predicted proteins | sample RhiMethybrSRZTD4_FD_75302 | JGI IMG/M metagenome (GOLD analysis project Ga0075435, IMG submission 75302) | Populus rhizosphere microbial communities from Tennessee, USA - Rhizosphere MetaG P. TD hybrid SRZTD4 | ecosystem: Host-associated > Plants > Roots > Rhizosphere > Soil | place: USA... | reverse complement strand
GATCCACGTCGCGCAGGCAGCCGGCTACGATCATGTCTCCGATTTCTGGAAGGGCCTGGCCCTCGGCAATCCGCCCAAGCCGTATCCGTCGATCGCGCTTGGCGTGTTCGAGGCGACGCCATACGAGATCGCGACGGCGTACACGATTTTCCCGAACGGCGGCTTGATCCGTCCGCTGAAGCCGATCCTGCGCATCGTGAAGGGCGGCAAGGAGGTCACGAAGAAGGATCCGGCGAAGCTGCGCCGCGTCGCGCGGCCGGAAACGACGTTCCTCGTGACGAACATGATGCGGAGCGTGCTGAACGAGGGCACGGCGGCCAGCGCGCGGTCGCTTGGTTTCACGCTCGACGCCGCCGGCAAGACCGGGACGACCAACGATCTCCACGACGCGTGGTTCGTCGGCTTCACGCCGGATCTGCTGACGGTCGTGTGGGTCGGCTTCGACGACAGTCAGCCGCTCGGCCTCAGCGGCGCCCAGGCCGCGCTGCCAATCTGGACGCAGTTCATGAAGGCTGCGCTCGCGGGCCACGTCGGCGACTCGTTCGACGCACCTGAAGGCATCAACTTTGCGGAAATCGATCCGCAGACCGGTCAGCTCGCCGGCCCCGCCTGTCCCCGTCGATTCAGCGAAGCGTTCATCGCCGGCACGGAGCCGACGAAGATGTGCGAACTGCATCGGTAGGCACGCAGGGCAGGCAGGGCAAGCAGGGCAGGGCGGGCGAGAGCGTTTTCGCCTGCCCCGCCCGCCTCGCCCACCCCGCCCGCCTATAATCGTCCCGTGAACCGCGAAGTCTTCGCCGCCGTCAACGAGGCGCTCGAAAAAGGCGAGCCGGCGGCGCTCGTGACGATCGTCTCGACGACCGGATCCACGCCGCAGCGGATCGGCGCGAAGATGCTCGTCTACGCCGACGGCCGCACGGTCGGCACGATCGGCGGCGGCTGCTACGAGAACGACGCGTTCGGCAAAGCGCGCGAGGCGATTCTTTCGCGCACGCCGCAGCTCGTGCACTACGAGCTCGACGACGACTTCGCGCAGGAGACCGGGCTCATCTGCGGCGGGCAGATGGACGTCTACATCGAACCGATCGAACCGTCGCCGGAGCTCTACATCGTCGGCGCGGGCCACGTGGGCTTCCATCTCGCGCGGCTCGCGCACGGCGTGGGCTTCCGCGTGCATGTCGTCGACGATCGCGAGAAGTTCGCGAGCGCCGAACGCTTCCCCGACGCGGTCGAGATCGTCGTCGAGGACATCCCGTCGTGGCTGACGCGCTCGCATCTGCCGCCGCACGCGTTCGCCGTCGTCGTGACGCGCGGACATACGAACGATCTCGACGCGATGCGCGCGCTCGCGCCGCGAGACCTCCGCTACCTCGGCCTCATCGGCAGCCGCGCGAAGGTGGCGCGCATCTACGACGCGCTCGTCGACGAAGGCATGCCCGCCGACCGTCTGCAGCGCGTGCATGCGCCGATCGGCCTCGACATCGGCGCAGTGACGCCGCAGGAAATCGCCGTCAGCATTCTCGCGGAGCTCATCGCCGTCAAACACGGCAAGGATCACCCCGCGGCGATGCAGTGGACTCCCCCGCAGCTTGCCAAGCCCTAGCCTGCTGATTCGCGGCGGCATCATCGTGACGATGAACGATCGCTTCGACGTCGTCGAAGGCGACGTGTCGATCCGCGACGGCCGCATCGACGGCGTCGGACCCGGCTACTTCGGATTTCACGAGAAGACGATCAACGCCCGGGGCGGCTACATCCTCCCCGGCTTCGTCCAGACGCACGTGCATCTCTGCCAGACGATCTTCCGCGGCTACGCCGACGATCTGCCGCTCATGGACTGGCTGCGCCGCCGGGTGTGGCCGATGGAAGCGGCGCACACCCCCCGCACGCTGCGTGCCGCCGCGCGCCTGGCGACGACGGAGCTGCTCGCGAGCGGCACGACGAGCGTGCTGACGATGGAAACGGTGCACGATACCGACGTCGTGTTCGAGACCGTCGCCGAGAGCGGCATGCGCGCGACGATCGGCAAGTGCATGATGGACGCGAAGGATTCCGGCGCCGGCGTGCCGCGGCGGCTCCAGGAAGAGACGCAGCGCTCCATCGACGAGAGCGTGGCGCTGCGCAGGCGGTGGGACGGCGCCGCTGACGGCCGCCTGCGCGCCGCCTTCGCGCCGCGATTCGCGGTCTCCTGTTCGCGCCAGCTGCTCGAGTCGGTCGCGGAGCTGTCGCAGCGCGACCACGTCCTCGTTCACACGCACGCCTCCGAATCGCGCGACGAAATCGCGATCGTCAAACAGATCTCCGGCGGGCTGACGAATGTGACGTACCTCTCGAGCCTCGGCCTCGCGACCGAGCATCTGTGCGTCGCGCACTGCGTCCACGTGGATGAGGACGAGCAGCAGCTCCTGGCCGAGCACCAGGTGAAGGTGATGCACTGCCCGGGGTCGAACCTCAAGCTGGGATCCGGTGTCGCGCCGGTGCCCGAGATGACCGCGCGGGGCATCACCGTCTCGCTCGGCGCCGATGGCGCGGCCTGCAACAACCGGCTCGACATGTTCGAAGAGATGCGCCTCGCGGGCATCCTGCAGGCGATGCGCAAGGAGCCCGGCGTCCTGCCGGCGCGCCAGGTGCTGTGGATGGCCACGCGCGCCGGCGCGAAGACGATCGGCCTCGAGGATCAGATCGGCTCGATCGAAGTCGGCAAGCGCGCCGACGTCATCGTCATCGATCGCGATCGGGAGCATCTTGCTCCCGGCCCGGATCCGTTCTCGTCGATCGTCTACGCGGCGCGCGGCAGCGACGTCCGCGCGACAGTCGTGGACGGCCACATCCTCGTGGACGACTTCAAGCCGATCCGGGTCGATCGCGAGGTCGTTGCCGCCGAAGCGCGCGCCACCGCGAAAGATCTGGCGTCGCGCGCAGGAATCTGACGGCGGTCAGAACGTCCAGCGTCCGCTGACCGCCGGCCTGAACACGTACTCCGACAGCCGCAAATCGGAAAGACCCGGCAGATCGCTGCCACGCGGAACGAAGTGCACGCGCATCTGCGGCACGATGTCGAACCGGCGTGCCACGCGAATCGCGACGTCGGCCCCGAAGGTGATACCCCAGGTTGCCGCCGAGCGTTCGGTGGGCACGCCGAATGGGCCACAGGGTTTCTCGTTGAACTCCCCACCGCAGTCGGAGAATCTCACCAGCACGTTTTGAGCGACGAACGAAATGCCCCCGCTGACTTCCGGTTGGACTCGGCCGGCGGACATCCGGACCGTCATGAGCGCCGAGAGAATCGTGTCTTTGTACTCGTTATCGATCCGCGCGACGAGGAAGTGCCGCATCTCCTGTACGGTTTCGAACCGTGCAGGCAGGCTGAATTCAGCCGCGAGCCCCACGATGCGATTGCGAATTCCGACTCCGGCGACGATTCCCGGCGCGGTCCCGCCGACGCCGGGCGTCCCGACCGACCCGCTTGGAATCGTGATGTCAGATGCCTGCGTTGTCAGCATGCCGCCGCCCTGGATGTAAGCGCCGAAGCCCTGCGCAAACGCGTTCGGCGCTGACACACTGGACAAAACGATCAACAATCCCAGGACTCGAGGACGCCAGATCATGCGCACGTTCCTTCGATCGATCACCCTTGTCAGCTTACTCGCCGTCGTCGCCGGCCAGGAAGCAGTCCGGCCGTTCGGCACGCTGCGCGACCAGGCCGAGATGCAGCAGCAGTGGCTCAAGAAGCGGCTCGATACGTTCCTGCCGCCGCTGATGCGCAAGTACGGCATCGACCTGTGGGTCGTACCGATGCGCGAGTACAACGAAGACCCGGTCTTCAGCGCAATCGTCGCGCCCGACACGTTCGCCGCGCGACGCAGAACGATCTACGTGTTCTTCGACAAATGCGCAGCGGCGAACCGGCCGGCGTCGGCGCAGTGCGTCGAACGGATCGCGCTCGGCGGGACGTCGCAGGGCGGCGTGTTCGAGGCGCGGCGGTCCGCCCGGCCGGCGGCATCGAACATCGGACGCGGCCAGCAGGCGGAGCTGTGGGGCGACGAGCAGTGGATCGTGCTCAAGACCGTCGTGGAGGAGCGCAATCCAAAAACGATCGGCATCGATCGCTCGACCGTGTTCGCGTTCACCGACGGACTGTCGGCCGGCGAATTCAACGGCATGAGCGCCGCGCTCGGCTCGAAGTGGACCGCGAAGTTCAAGGACGCCGAAGGCCTGCCGCTGGACCTGCTCGCATCACGTCTCCCGGAAGAGGAAGCGTTCTACGCGAAGATGCAAGAACTCGTCTGGCAGATGACGGAGACGATGTTCTCGAATGCGGTCGTCACGCCGGGAAAGACGAAGACGAGCGACCTCGTATGGTGGTGGCGGCAGCGCGTCAACGATTACGGCCTCGGCACCTGGTTCCAGCCGAGCGTCGACGTGCAGCGTAAACGCGCGACGAGCCGGGGGGCAGGGGCCACCGGAGTAGAAAACGACGAAGTGGGAGAAGATCCGATCATTCAGCCCGGCGACGTGCTCCACTGCGACGTCGGCATCACGGTCGCGCGGCTGAACACCGACACGCAGCACCTTGCTTACGTGCTGCGCCCCGGTGAGACCGACGCGCCTGAAGGCCTCAAGCGCGCGCTCGCGAACAGCAACGCGCTGCAGGACATCACGATGGCCGAAATCCGTCCGGGACGCACCGGCAACGAGATCCTGTCGTCGGCGCGCGCGGCGATGAAAGCGAAGGGCATCGACGGCACCGTCTACTCGCATCCGATCGGCCTCCACGGCCACGCCGCCGGCCCGCTGATCGGCCTCTGGGACTATCAGGACGGCGTCGTCGGCCGCGGCGACGCGAAAGTGATCCCGAGCATGTGGTGGTCGATCGAACTGCAGGCGACGACGCCGGTCGCGGAGTGGAACGGTCAACCGGTGCGGATGGCGCAGGAGGAGGACGCGATCATCGGCGCCGACGGAAAGATCCGGTGGGCTCTCCGCCGGCAGGACAAGCTGTTCCTCATCCGCTAGCCACGAAAACACGAAAGCACGAAAGCGGGTTCGCGAGATCACTTCAGGACCGTCAGCGACACCTCGACCTTCGTCACCTCGCCGTTGACCTTGTCGGTCGCCGCGATGAACTCGCGCGACTGGCCGTCCTTCAACACAACCTGCTCGATGATGCGGAAGCTGCGGAAGCTCGGCGCGCCCCGGACGAGCTTCGTCGCCGGATTCTCGTCCCCGTACACCGACGAGTCGTCGATGGATAGCTCCAACCGGAAGCGGCCGTCGTCGAGTGACGCGGCCGTGCAGTCGATGTTGATGCCGATGTCGCGATACTGATACGACGTCAGCGGCGCGCTCGCTCCGCCATCCGTCGGCCCGAACGTCGTGGAAGGAATCGGCACCGACGATCCCATCCGCAGCGCCGCCTTGGGACCGTTGGCGTTGACCACCATCGTGTACGGCAGGCTGCTCACTTTCTTCTCGCCCTGGTAGCGCGACAGCACGATCGTCAACTTCACCGGAGTGATCGGCTTCTCGTCCGCGGCGACGGCGACGCGCGGCACTGCCAGCGCGGCGATGAAGGCGACGGTCTTCAGCATGGTTTTCACTGTCGGACTCCTTGGCCGCCGTCCACGGACAGCGGTGTAATGACGATGGGTTCGATCACGAGATCGGCAACCGGCGGCGCCGTCGAGACGGGCACCGGCGCGGGATCGAGCTGCCACGTTCGAGGACCCGCAATCAACTTCAGAAGCGCGCGCGACTCAGACGCCGAGATCACGACGTCCGGACCGCGAGCCTCGCGCGCACGCGAACGAGCGACGACCGGCGCGTCCTGACGGACGAACGACGATGCGGTCGACGGCAACGTCATCGTCGAAACCATCGAACGTCCCGCCAGCAGCTGGCGAGCGGAACCAGCGGTCGGCGCATGCGACGTCCGCATGGCGACGACAAGCGCGACGGCCGCGAGCGCGGCGACCGCAGCGGGCATCCACATCCGGAATGCCGATCTCCATCCGACCGTCCCGGGCTCCGCGGCGATTCGCGCGCGCACGCCCGCCGCAAACGACGGCGACGGATCGACCGACAGCGCGTCTCGCAAATCGCGTTCAATCGGCAGTTCAGTCATTGCAGGAGTCTCTTCAGCTTCCGGCGCGCCGCGAACAGGCGCCATTTGACGGTGCCGATCGGCGCGCCGACCAGCCGCGCCACTTCATTCAGATCGTGATCCTCGATGTTGACGAGCACGACGACGATCCGGAGCTTTTCGGGCAGCGCGTCGATCGCCGTCCAGAGGCGCCGCGACCGTTCGTCTGCTTCGAGGGCGTCGGCCGGCGTCGGCGTCGACGCGCCGAGGGCGCGCGCCTCCCAGTCCGCATGATCGAGCCGCGCGTGCCGGCGATTGGCGCGCTGACGGTCGAGCGCCATTCTCCACGTCATCCGGACCAGCCACGCGCGGAAGCGATCCCGATCGCGCAGCTGCGAAAAGTTGCGATGCGCCTTTGCGAACGCCTCTTGCGCGACGTCTTCGGCATCCTCGCGATGACGAAGCACGCTGAAAGCGACCCGGAACGCGATCCGCGACGATTCCGCAAGCCGTGTCTCGAAGTCGTCTTCGAGCCCGACTGCTTCGTCTGCCGCCGCCACGGTCAGCAGTTGATCGCCGAACTGTCCCGCGAACGTCCGCATCCGGTCATCATCCGCCGTTTCAATGCAACAAGACGCCGCCATTCGGCGACCGGTTGGCGGCGGCAAGCCGGGCCGGAAATGGGTCGTGTATAATGATTTAGCACTCTCACGGCGCGAGTGCTAGCCAAGATGACGGGACCAAACACGCCTCCGGTCGATCGATCGAAGCGAGTGCTGGCCGCGCTCGTGCGAGAGTACATCTCGTCGGGCGAGCCCGTCGCCTCGTCGCTGCTCGTCACCGCGGCCGGGCTGGGTATCTCGTCCGCCACGGTCCGGAACGTCCTCGCGCAGCTGGAAACCGACGGATATGTCCAGCAGCCGCATACCTCCGCCGGACGCGTGCCGACCGACCGCGGTTATCGGTTTTACGTCGACCTTCTCATCGAAGCGAAGCGTCCCGGCCGCACGGCCGACGCGGTCGAAGCGCGGCTGCGGCGTGAGAGCCCGGACCGCCTGCTCGATTCCGTCCTGCCCCAGGTCTCCCACATGCTGTCGCAGGCGGCGCGCGGCGTCGGGTTTGCGGTTCAGCCGTCGCAGGACACGCCCGTGTTCGAACGGGTCGAGTTCGTGCCGCTCTCCGCATCGCGCGTGCTCGTCGTCATCGTGGCGCGGGGCGGGCACGTGATCCAGAAAGTGATCGACACCGTCGAACCGCTGACCGCGGACGATCTGCGCACCGCGGCAACCTATCTGAACCGCGAATTCTCGGGGCTGCCGCTGCGACGCGCGCGCGAGGCGGTCGAAGAGCGGATTCGGGAGGATCGCAGCCTTTATGATGCGCTTCTGGCGCGGGCGATGCGTCTGGCGAGCTCGACGTTCGCGTCGCTGCCCGAAGACCCCGAGATCTACGTCGACGGCGCGGCATCGCTGCTCGATACCGCGACCGGCTTGACGCTGACGACGCTGCAGGCACTCCTCGCCATGATCGAGGAAAAACAGCGGCTCGTCCGCCTGTTGACGGAATACATGGACGGGCCCGGGCTGACCGTCGTCATCGGCGCGGAACACCTGGACCCGAACCTGCGGCCGTTCAGCCTGATCGCGTCGACCTTCGACGACGGATCGGGCAGCGGGACCGTGGGCATCATCGGTCCGACGCGCATGCGCTACTCGCGTGCGATCGCCGTCGTCGACGGCGCCGCGCAGGCGGTGTCGCGCGTGCTTCGGGATCCCAATTAGGTCTTATGGCTGAAGAAAAGGTTCAGGATCCGCCGGCTGACGGCGGCGAGGCGAGCGTTTCGACCGAGGCGGCTGTCGACCTGCAGCGCGAACGCGACGACTACTACGACCGCTGGATGCGCAAGGCGGCGGAGTTCGACAACTACCGCAAGCGCATCGAGCGCGAGCGCCGCGAGCAAGCGGATCAGGCCGTCGTCGATCTGCTGCAGGAGCTGATTCTCGTCGTCGACGACTTCGATCGCGCGCTGACGGTCGATTCAAAAGGTGCGGAGTCGTACACGAAGGGCGTCGAGCTGATCCACTCCAAGCTGCACGACCTGCTGAAGAAGCACGGCGTCAAACCGATCGAGGCGCTCGGCCAGGACTTCGATCCCAACGTCCATCAGGCCGTCATGCACGAAGCGGCGCCGGGCCATCGCGACAACGAGGTGATCGCCGAGCTGCGCCGGGGCTATCTGATCGGCGACCGGCTGCTGCGGCCGGCCATGGTGAAGGTGGCGAAGGCGTGAGCAAGCGCGATTACTACGAGGTCCTCGAGGTCAGCCGCACGGCGACCGAAGTCGAAATCAAGAGCTCCTACCGGAAGCTCGCGATGAAATATCACCCGGATCGCAATCCGGGCGACAAAGGGGCCGAAGAAAAATTCAAGGAAGCGGCCGAAGCGTACGCCGTGCTTGCCGACGGCGAGAAACGAAGCCTCTACGATCGCTTCGGCCATCGCGGCGTGAGCTCCGCGGCCGGCGCGGGCGCCGGATTCGATCCGTCGGTCTTCAGCGAGTTCGGCGATCTCGGCGACATCCTCGGCAACATGTTCGGCTTCGGCGATCTGTTCGGCGGACGCCGCCGCGGCGGACCGCAGCGCGGATCCGATCTCCGCTACGACATGGAGATCTCGTTCGAGGAGTCGGCGCGCGGCGCGGAGACGACGATTCAGATTCCGCGCGAAGAGAACTGCGACACGTGCCACGGATCCGGGGCGGCGGCAGGGTCGTCGCCGACGACATGTCCGCAATGTCGCGGCCAGGGTCAGGTGCGTTTCCAGCAGGGCTTCTTCCAGGTATCGCGCACATGCCCGCAATGCCGAGGCACCGGAAAAATCGTCGCCAAACCGTGTCAGTCCTGCCGGGGCACCGGGCGCACGACCAAAGAGCGGAAGATCACCGTCAAGGTTCCTCCGGGCATCGCAAGCGGCCAGCAGCTGCGTCTGCAGGGCGAAGGCGAGGCCGGATCGATGGGCGGGCCAGCCGGTCATCTCTACGTCGTCGTACACGTGAAGGATCACGAGTTCTTCCGGCGCGACGGCAACAACCTGTTTTGCGAAATCGGCGTCAACTTCACGACGCTGGCGCTGGGGGGCGACATCCGCGTCCCGACGCTCGACCAGCCCGAGTCCGTGAAAGTGCCCGAGGGCACGACGACGGGCGCGACGTTCCGCCTGCGCGGCAAAGGCATGCCCGACGTAAACGGCCGCGGCCGCGGCGATCTGTTCGCCACCGTCCAGGTGCAGACGCCGAAGAAGCTGACCAGGCAGCAGCGCCAGCTGCTCGAACAGCTGGCGGAAGCGCTGCCGAAAGAAAAATTCGAGCCGCGCGCGCGGGGAGACAACGCCGAGCACGACGAACGCAACCTGTTCGATCGCGTCAAAGACATGTTCGGGTAATGCTCTACCCGGCGCTCGACGTCCGCTGCGAGCATCTCGATCTGCTGCTCGCCATCGTCGACGACTTTTCCCCGACGGCAATCGAAGAGCGCGACGACGCGATCCGCGTGTTCTTCGCGAACGCGCGGGCGCGCGACGATGCGCGGACGCATCTCGCCGCGCGCTTCGATGTCGCCGCCATCGACGTTTCCGACGAGGATTGGGCGCGCCGCTCCCAACAGGATCTCCAGCCCGTCACAGTCGGCCGAATCACGATCCTGCCGGCGACAAATCACGCGGGCGCGAATCACACGAATCCCGAATCCCCAATCCCAAATCACATCTCCATCGTGATCGCACCCTCGATGGGCTTCGGCACCGGACATCACGCGACGACGCGACTGTGCCTCGAAGCGCTGCAGACCGTCGAACTGCGCGGCAAGGCCGTGCTCGACGCGGGTACCGGATCGGGGATCCTCGCAATCGCGGCCGGGCGGTTGGGCGCGGCACGCGCCCTCGGCATCGACGACGATCCGGACGCGATTCAGGCGGCCCTGGACAACCTCGCGCTGAACCCGACGCCAGGCGTCAGCTTCGCGATCGGCGACCTGCGCTCGCTGCCGCTCGAGCCTGCGGACGTCGTCACAGCCAACCTGACCGGGGCCTTGCTCGTCAGATCGGCAGCCATTCTTGTTGGGGCGGCCCGGCCGGGCGGCTCGCTTATCCTGAGTGGCCTGATGACAGGCGAACGCGCTGACGTCGTCGACGCATTTCGTGGAACCAACGCCGTCTGGGAGCGCAAAGAAGATGAATGGGTCGGCCTGATCATGAGAGTCAACCACCCGGCGCCTGATTCGGTCTAATAGATCGCCATGCGAGCCATTGCAGCCCTTGGGTTGGTCGCGATTCTCGGTGTCGCCGGCGGCGCGCAGCAGGTGGCGCGCCCGGCCCAGGCACCGACACGCGACACGTCAGCCGCACCGAGCAAGGACGCGCCGCCTCCGACGGGGTCGATCATCGGCCGCGTCGTGGCCGCCGACAGCGGGCGCCCGATCAAACGGGCGCGCGTCTCGGCGAACGCCGCCGAGTTGCAGGGCGGCCGTTCGGTGCTGACCGACGACAAGGGGACTTTCGAGCTGGTCGAGCTGCCGGCCGGCCGTTACACCGTCAATGTGTCGAAGTCTGGCTTCGTGAACCTGTCGTACGGCCAGCGCCGGCCGTTTCAGCCGGGAACGCCGCTGCAGATCGCCGACGGTCAGCAGATGAAGGGCATCGACTTCTCGCTGCCGCGCGGGAGCGTCATCACCGGTACGGTGCTCGACGAAGACGGCGACGCGATGCCCG
>Ga0075435_100003356_pt1 | contig 10853 bp, 8 predicted proteins | sample RhiMethybrSRZTD4_FD_75302 | JGI IMG/M metagenome (GOLD analysis project Ga0075435, IMG submission 75302) | Populus rhizosphere microbial communities from Tennessee, USA - Rhizosphere MetaG P. TD hybrid SRZTD4 | ecosystem: Host-associated > Plants > Roots > Rhizosphere > Soil | place: USA... | reverse complement strand
CCGACCCGGCGCGTCCGCTGCAGTTCAAAACCACCGGCCTCGCGCAGCCGCACGACGTCACCCTCGTGCCGTTCTATCGCATCGTCGATCAGCGCTACACCGTGTACTGGAATGTCTACTCGCCGGAGGAATGGAAGGCGCGCGGCGCGGCGGCTGCAGCGGCCGACGCGCGGCGCGGCGACGTCGAGCGCCGCACGATCGATCGCGTCGTCGTGGACGACACTGCCAGCGAGCAGGCGCACGCGCTGAAGAGTGAAAACGCGACCGACGGCTTCTTCGAAGCGCGGAAAACGCGCGAGGCGCGCGGCGGCTGGTTCAGCTACGAGCTGAAGATCGCCGGCGACGCGCCGGTCGCCATCGTTGCCACGTATCGCGGCGGCGAAGGCCGTCGGCGCGTCTTCGACGTGCTCGTGGACGATCAGAAGATCGCGACCGAATCGCTCGAGTACCACCCCGCGGAGGAACTCGACAGGGAGTACTCCATTCGCGGCGCGATCATCCGAGGCAAAGGTCGCGTGACGGTGAAATTCCAGTCCCAGCCCGACACCACCGCCGGCGCGCTGATCGAGGTCAGGACGGTGCGCTGACGCCACGAAAAGACCCACAGCCATGTCGAGCCTCCAACTCGTAGCGCTGGTCGTTCGCGACTACGACCCCGCGATCCGCTTCTTCGTCGACGTTCTCGGTTTCGAGTTAGTGGAGGACTCTCCGGCGGTGACCAACGATGGACGACCGAAGCGCTGGGTCGTCGTCAGGCCCGTCGGCGGGCAGACTGGCATTCTCCTCGCGCGCGCGGATGGCGAGGCGCAGGCCGCCGCAGTCGGACGACAATTCGGCGGCCGCGTCGGCCTCTTTCTCCGCGTCGACGACTTCGACGCCTGCTACGAACGTATGGTCAACGCCGGTATAGAGTTCCTCTCGCCGCCTCGCGCCGAGCGCTACGGCAAGGTGGCCGTGTTCGTCGACCTCGAGGGGAACCGATGGGATCTGCTGGGTCCCGATCCGGGCACTTAGCCTGTCGAAAGCACTGTGCCAAACCCCTGAGCGATTCGCCTCCGTCCCAGCGTGCTTTCGCCGCCGGCACTGTCTACGTAAAAGGGCACGATAGAATCGTCGCTGCGTGATGGACTTCAGCCCGTTCCGCTCGCGCGACTTCCGGCTGCTCTACACGGCGCAGCTGGTGTCGCTGCTCGGCACGATGGTCACCTACGTCGCACTGCCCTATCAGATGTACCGGCTGACCGGATCGTCGCTATCAGTCGGCCTGCTCGGCGGCGCGGAACTGGTGCCGCTGCTCGTCACCGCGTTCATCGGCGGCGCGATCGCTGACGCGATCGATCGACGGCGGATCGCCCTCGCCACTGACGTCGCGCTCGCCGCCGGCAGCGCGGCGCTCGCGCTGATCGCGGCGATCGGCGCGTCGGCGTGGATGCTGTACCTGGTGGCCGCCTGGATGTCGGCGGTGAGCGGACTGCAGCGGCCAGCGATCGAATCGCTGGTGCCGCGCCTGGTCGACAAGCACGACATGCCTGCCGCGGCGTCGCTCTCCATCGTGCGCGGCAGCGTCGGCATGATCGCCGGTCCGGCCGTCGGCGGAGTGCTCCTGTCGTCCGCCGGCCTCACCGCCACGTATCTCACCGACGTTGGCTCGTACGCCGCATCACTCGCGTGCCTCTGGATGATCAAGGCGGTGCCGCCGGCGGAGGACGCGGAGCGGCCGAGCCTCGCCGCGGTCTTCGAGGGCTTCCGCTACGCACGCAGCCGCCAGGAGTTGATCGGCACCTACATCGTCGACTTCGTCGCGATGGTGTTCGGCATGCCGCTCGCGTTGTTTCCAGCGATTTCGGATCGGCTTGGCGGACCCTCGGTGCTCGGCCTGCTGTACGCGGCGCCCGCGGTTGGCGCGCTGGCGGCCGGCGTCACCGGCCGGTGGGTCGCGCGCGTGCCCCGCCACGGCCTGGGCGTCATGGTGGCGGCCGCGACCTGGGGCGTGGCAATCGTCTTCTTCGGGGTCTGTTCGACGCTCTGGCCGGCGCTGGCGTCGCTCGCAATTGCGGGCGGCGCTGACGCGGTCAGCGGCATCTTCCGCATGACGATGTGGAACCAGACGATTCCGGATGCGCTGCGCGGGCGCCTGGCGAGCATCGAGATGGTCAGCTACATGAGCGGCCCGCTGCTCGGACACGTCGAGGCAGGCATGGTCGCCGCCGCATTCGGCGTTCCCGCGTCCGTCGTTTCCGGCGGCGTCCTCTGCGTCGCTGGGGTGTTGGCCTGCGGGGTACTGCTGCCGCGCTTCCTCCGCTACGACGCGCGCACCGTGAACGCGATGGACGCTGCGGCCGGCACTGCCTCGTAGCGCTTGTCATCGAGAAATACCGGCGCGAGGAAGCTCAGTGGATCCGCCGTCGATCGACCGTTGGCCCGCATGATGCACCGTGACGCCGCCCGGGATTCGACGCCGTTGCCCGCGGTGGAGAACGCAATGACCGACCTGGAACAACTGTGGCGCCGCAAGACGGATGACGAGCTGCACGCGGCTGCCGCGCGGGCCTGCCGTTGCTGCAGAGCGTGAGCGTCCCGGAACTCGAGGCGATCATCGCGCACGAATTCGGCCACTACTCGTCGGGCGACGTCGCGCTGGGACCGTGGATCTACAAGACGCGGGCGGCGGTGATGCGCACGATCGCGAGCCTCAACGCCGGCTTCGTGCGCGCGCCGTTTCTCTGGTATGCGCGCCATTTCCTGAAGCTCACCCATGCCGTGTCACGGCGGCAGGAGTACATCGCCGACCAGGTTGCCGCGCGCGTCGCCGGTGTGGACACCATGGCGACTGCCCTGCGACGCGTATCAGTCGCCGCGCCGTTATATGCGGCGTATCTGAACGAGGAGGTGACGCCCGCGCTCAACGCCGGCCTGATCCCGCCGATTGCCGCCGGCTTCAACGAATTCCTCGCCGCCGATCGCATCGATGCCACCGCGCGTGACGGCTTCGGCAACTCCAGCATGATGCGCCCGCTCCGCCTGACCGTCGGCGATGACGGTCCGGCTGACGCCGGACCGTACTGGAATCACGGTCCGGCTGACCGCCGTCGCCAAGGCTATGGCGGTCCGCCGAAACGTTCACGAACGCGGAAGCCGGGCACTACCGAAGTCTGATCACCGCGCGATTCTGACCAGCGCCGCGTCGAAGTTACCGCTGAACGTCGTGCTTCCGTTCGGCGTCGCGGCGCCGGCAGCAGGATTCGAGGCGAGGCCCGGTGGCGCGACGAGCGCGCCGTTCGCTGCCGCAAGCGTGCCTCGCGGCGCCGATAGTTTCATGGCGGCGGCGAGCAGCGAGTACGGCGGGCCGGTATTGGTGCTCGCGCCGAGCACGACTGTCGTCTCGCTGACTGCGACGCCGGCGCCGGTCTCGAAGGCTGAGGTGCCCCACGTGAACGCGTCGAGCAGTTTCTTGCCGCTCGACTGCAGGTGCAGGACAAACGCATCTTCGAATCCCGCGCCGAAGCTGGTGGTCGTGCCGGCGACATACACACTGCCATCGCCAGGCGCCACCGCGATACCCGCGGCCTCCTCGCCGTTCCTGCCGGCAAACTGCTTGTCGAACAGCAGATTCCCATCGGCACTGAGCTTGACGATCAATGCGGCAAGACCCACGATGCCGGCTTTCGGCGCCTGAAGGGCGCCGACGATGAAGATCGAACCGTCGGATGCGACTGTCATCCCGCCGCGCGGATCGGCGACGTTTCCCGCTGCGTACTGCCGCTGCCACACCAGGTTGCCGGCCGCGCTGATTTTCAAAACCAGCAGATCGAAGTTGCCGCTGGTCGGATCGCCGCGCGCAATCGTGCCGGCAGCGTGGACGCTCCCGTCGGGTCCGACGGCAACGGCGGCGCCTTCGGCGCCATCGAAGATTCTCTGCCACACGAGCGTGCCCGCCGAATTGAACTTCACGACGAACAAGGCGGACGAGCCCGGTCCGAAACTCGTCGACGTGCCGGAGATGTATACGGATCCATCGGCGCCGGTCGCCACCGCGAAGCCGGCATCGGAGGCAGTGCCGCCCCAGATGCGCTCCCACAGCAGGACTCCGTTCGGATCGAACTTGACCAGCACCGCGTCCCCGCCGTTCTGGTCGCTCATGCCGGTGACATAGACACCATCGGTGGCGGCCGCAACACCCGCCCGCCCGAGACCAATGATCAACGTGCCGTTCCAGATGCGCTGCCACGCGAGCGATCCGTTGGCCGCGAACTTCACGACGAAGATCCTGCGATCGGCATCGCCGAACTGATTGACGGCGAAGCTATCGGTGATGCCGGCGACATACGAGCTGCCGTCTGGCGCGGTCGCTACTCCGTCGGCGACATCGCTGCCGCTGCCGCCCCACGTCGTCTGCGTGAGCAGTGTCTGACCGCGCGCCGATGCTGCCATGAGCAGCACCAGCAGCATGCCAAGTCCTGCTAAGCGCGCCGTTCGAAATGGGAGTCCGTCGAACGAAGTCGTTGATGTGACACGGGTGGGCTTCATGACACCTCTCCCTCTGTGCACCTCGCGATCGCGAACGTCGGGACAGGTCAACCGTTGGGTTCGAGAAAACAACAGTCGCGTGTGCGTTTTACACTCGGTGGATTAACGAATGCCGGCGGCGCCTTTGGAAACTGGCCGTTTCAGGGGGGTCGCGAAGTCGCCGTCGCCGAGACGGCCGCGAAGTGCAAGTCCGCGGCCACGAAGTGTGTCTTACGAGCAGCGCCCGGCTGAGGGACCGTCGGCGTGCGCGCGGCGCTCATCAACGAGGACGGCCGAAGAACAATACGTAGCCATCAGAGTCCTCGAGCTCGAACCCACGCAGACCATCGTCGGTATCTTTGAGTGGTTCGGAAAAGTCGACGCCGCGCGACGAGAATTCTGCGGCCAGCGTGTCCGGATCGGGGACATTGAGGAAGGCGTCCCAGCGCGCGCCGGGTTCTCGTTCGGGGTTCGGAAGCGGAGCGACGCCGACGTCCTTGAACATGATCATCGCGGCGCCGCGCTGAACGATGCCGAAGAAGACGTCGTCAGGTGGGCCTTGAAAGGTGATGTCAAAGCCGAGGCGGTCCCGATAAAACGCCAGCGCGGCTGGGACATTCTTGACAATGAAGAAGGGCGCGATGCCGGAGATGTCCGGTTTACTCATGTGAGTTTCCAGCGCGGGAGGGCCTGCACTCACGAAGCGAGGCGTTTTGCTAGAGGGTAAACAGTATGGCCACTTACAAGAAGAAGCGAGTTCGAGAATCAGCGACGAACCCCGTACGACATTTGACGCGGGCTACGTTGCTCGATTTGTATGCGTCGCGGCAATATCTGGGGCTGAACACACTCAAGGAAACCGGTCTGCGTATTCCGGTCCAAGTGTATTACAAGGACCCGGACGTCGCCGAGACGACGGAGATTGCAGGAATCGACGATGAATTCACGACGCCGTGGGAACCGGGTCTTCGTGATGGCCCGACCAGCGCCCGCTTTGCGGTCGTCGATTACGACTCGACCAAGAACGAACTGACGCCTCCGGCGATCTGGGACCGAAAGAACAATTGTTACGTGGCGCCAGATGGCAAGACGGTCTTAGACGGACAGACGAAAGACCTCTACCAGTATCACCAGCTCAGCGTGTGGGCGATCGTGCAAAATACCCTCGACTTCTTCGAGAGCAGCGCCGCGCTGGGCCGCAGAATCAGTTGGGCGTTCGAGGGCAACCGGCTGATCATCGTGCCGCACGCCGGATATGGCGAGAATGCCTATTACGATCGGGATAGTAAGTCGCTGCAGCTCTATTGGTTCGACAACGACAAGGGCACCGTCTTCACCTGCCTGTCCTCCGACATCGTGAACCACGAGTTCGGGCACGCCGTCCTCGACGGCCTCCGCCCGCATTACTACGAGTCAGTTGATGCGCAGACGGCGGCGTTTCATGAGTTCCTGGGCGATCTCACCGCTATTTTGATGGCGTTCCGTAACAACGCTTTTCGCAAGATCGCGCTCAAGGAAAGTAACGGCAAGCTCACCGATGCTCAATTGCTGGCAGGACTCGCGCAGCAGTTCAGCAAAGCGACCGAGGGCGCTCCCTATCTTCGCAGCGGCCTGAACAACAACACGATGAAACGGCTCGCCGGCAATCTCGAGCCGCACGCATTGTCCGAGGTGATGACCGGCGCCATGTTCGACATTCTCATGCGCGTATTTGCCAGCCACCAGAAGAACGAGGTGAAACGTGCACAGGCCGTGGGAAGCGCGAAGCCGAGCGACATACGAGCGTTGGCCGATACCGTTCCACGGATGCAGATGCTGGCCATTCAGCCGCTCGATCTTCTGCCGCCGTGCGCGGTGACATTCAGGGACTATGCGCTGGCCGTGCTTCGTAGCGAACAGGTCGCCAATCCGACCGATCCGAGCGGCTATCGTCAGCTGATGATCGACTGCTTCATCAAGCGCGGCGTGCTGAAAGCAGCCGACCGGAAACCGCTGATGGTGCGCGGGCCGGTGTTCACACGTCCGGCGCTCGATGTCTTCCATCCCGTGGATTCCATCGCGGCCTCACGGGGCGGCGCCTACCGCTTTCTCGACGACAACCGCGCCAAGCTGCTGATTCCGGCGAACGCGGACCTCATCATTCCCGAGGTCGTGCGCGCCACGAAGCGCTCGCGCGATGGTTTACCGCTCCCTGAGCAGACGGTCGTGCAGTACCTGTGGCGTGAGGAATTGCTGCTCGAGGGAGCCCGATTCGGCCGCTTTGCCGGAGAACGGACGACGATGCTGTGTGGTGCGACGATGGTGCTCGACCAGAACGGCAACTTGATCCACTGGACGCGCAAGCCCGGAACTCTCACCGTGGGCGATTCGAAAGCCGCCCAAACCGAGCAGGCTGACGGCCTCAGACGGCGCGCCCAGCTCCTGAACACGATTGCGGCACGCGTCGCGTCGGGAATGATTGGGGAAACCGTCGGAGGGGAGCTCGGACTCCTCGAACGAGCGTCGCCACCGTTTACGGTGCAGCGGGTCGATGGCACGGTCCGCTTCGGTCTGGCACCGCACTTCTCACTCAACGGCGATACTCAGCGCGACGATATTGGAGATCGGCAATGGCAGATAAGCTTCTGATTCGGGTGTTCGACGTCGGCCTCGGCGACTGTATCTATTGCCGAATCCCAAAGGCGCACAAGGACGGCCGGGATTTTCACATCCTGATCGACTGCGGAACGTTGAGCAGCACCAACTATTTATCGCGCGCCATCGACGACCTCAAGCCTCTCCTGCCGTTGATCGACGGCAAGCGTCACGTTGATTTGCTGGTCGTGACTCACGAGCACAAGGACCACATGACCGGCTTCGGCATGAAGATATGGGATGGTCTTTCATTCGGTGCGATCTGGATGAGCGCCGCGATGGACCTCAATCATCCGGAGGCGAAACGAGCGAAGAAGCTTCATGGCTTCGCAGCCGGCGCGATGCAGCAGGCGCTGCGGCTGAACCTGGCGCTCGGTCCGCAGTTGACCGAACTCGCCGCCGCGCTGGCACTCAACGAGGACGCGATGACAACGCTGCGCGAAACGCTCCCGAAGGCGAGCAAGATCAAGTCGAAGTACGTTCATTCCAAGTCAACCAGGAAAGACCTCGCCCTGCCACTCAAAGGGGCGACCATCAGCGTGCTCGGGCCCGAGAAGGACATCGATTATTTCTACTTAGGCACGGAAGGCGACCCCTCGCTGCGCCGCCTCCTGGGATTTATCGACACGGGGCTGCCGGATCCCGCCACAGTCGTGCCTGAAGCACGCGCCATTCCAACGCCGATCAATATCGATCCGAACGATTTTCGCCAGTTGCGGTCCCGCATGCTCTCCACCGCACTCGCGTTCGCGGATCTCGACGGCAAGGTCTGCAACAATACCAGCGTCGTTCTGCTAATCGAATGGAAGGGCCGGCGGCTGCTGTTCGTGGGCGATGCCGAATGGGACGGCGCGTTCAAGGACGGCACCAAGGCGAATAGCTCCTGGAACGTCATGTGGAATCTGCGAAAGAAGCAGCTGAACGGTCCACTGGCCTTCTACAAGATCGGTCATCACGGGAGTGTAAATGCGACGCCGTGGGGACAGACGCCAGCGGCCAGCAAAGGCGAACCACTCGCCATTCTCGATGCAATCCTGCCGGTCGAGTCGAAATCAAACGCACAGGCGGTCGTCTCGACGCATCGAGGCAACTACGAGACGATTCCGCGTACCGATCTCCTGGCCGAGATCGGCAAGCGGGTGTCCAAGACCAGGAATTACGCCGACGCGTTCAAGAAGGCCGGCAAGGCGACTTCAGAGGTACCAAAGTTCGACGAGTTCGAAAGCAGGTCGTTCGCAAAGCCGCAGCCACGGCGCACCGATCTCGAGCGAATGCTGGTCGAATCCAACCGGTGCGTCGACGTCGAAATCGATCCGTCGTAGTCGACCATCGTTGGCCAATGCTGCCGCGCGGGCAGCCGGAGGTGGCCGGCGGACGCATTGGTTGAGCCGCATGCCGACGGTCGACGAGGATGCTGCAGCTCGTCATTGTGTGCGATCGGCCGGGAGCGTCGGATTCTGACGCACAATGGGTAAATGGCTTTCGACCCCGACGCTGCCGTCGCCTGGTATCGCAAGAACCGCGCGCGTTCGCGCGCGCTGTTCGATCTGATCAGCGCCGACGCCTACTACTCCCAGCCGATCGCGCTCCGCCATCCGATCGTGTTCTACGAAGGACACCTGCCGGCCTTCAGCTTCAACACGCTCGTCAAACGCGCGCTCGGACAGCCGTCGATCGATTCGCGGCTCGAGGCGTTGTTCGCGCGCGGGATCGATCCGCACGAATCGGCGGCGGCCAGTGCCGACCCGGGCCGCGCGGCCTCGCTGTGGCCGCCGCGCGACGAGGTGCACCGGTTCGCAGACGAAGCAGATCGGCAGGTGATTGATGCGCTCGAGCATGCCGACCTCGAACGGCCCGGTGATCCGCTGCTCGATCGTGCCGAGGCGGTGTTCACGATCCTCGAGCACGAGGCGATGCACCAGGAAACGCTGCTCTACATGTGGCATCGGTTGCCGCTGGCGCAGAAGCGCGCGCCGGCCGGGTATCGGCCGCGCGTCGACGGCGCGTCGCCGCGGCAAGAGCGGGTCGAGGTGCCGGCCGGCTGCGCAACGCTCGGCGTCGCACGCGACGCGGTCCGTTTCGGATGGGACAACGAGCACCCGGCGCTGAGCGCGCAGGTGCCGGCCTTCTCGATCGACCGTCACGACGTCACCAACGCGCAGTTCCTCGAATTCGTGGAGGCCGGCGGGTATCGACAGCGCGAGTGGTGGCGCCCGGAGGACTGGGAGTGGATCGAGCGCGAGAAGATAGCACATCCGCTTTTCTGGGAGCGGCGCGACGCTGCGTGGCGGTGGCGCGGGATGTTCGAGGTTGTACCGCTGCCTGGCGGCTGGCCCGTGTACGTCAGCCAGGCGGAGGCCGTCGCCTACGCGCGCTGGCGCGGCGCGCGGCTGCCGACCGAAGCAGAATTCCAACGCGCGGCGTACGGCTCGCCGAGCGGCGAACGGCCGCATCCGTGGGGAGACGCGGCTGCCGACGAGAGCCGCGGCGTGTTCGATTTCGCGAGCTGGGATCCCGAACCCGCGGGCGCGCATCCAAAGGGTGCGAGCGCGTGGGGCATCCACGACCTCGTCGGCAACGGCTGGGAGTGGACGAACACGCCGTTCGCGCCGTTCCCCGGATTTCACGCGATGGCGTCGTACCCGGAATACTCCGCCGACTTCTTCGACGGCGAGCACATCGTCATGAAAGGGGCGTCGCCAGCGACCGCGCGCGAGCTGCTGCGCCCCAGCTTCCGCAACTGGTTCCGCGCGCGCTATCCCTATGTCTATGCGACCTTCCGCTGCGTCCGCTGATCGGCTCACCGCCGCCGCGCACCAGGCCTTCGCCGAGGCGGTGCATTTCTACCTGATGCAGACGCCGCGCGAGCTGCCGTCGGAGTTTTTCTACGACGCGCTCGGCTCGGCGCTGTTCGAAGCGATCTGCGAGCTGCCGTGGTACCGCATCACCCGCGCCGAGCGCGCGCTGCTGGCGGCGCATGGTTCGAAGATCTTCTCGCTCGCGGAGCCGGTTTCAACTGTCGTCGAGCTCGGACCCGGGAGTGGCGACAAGCTCGCGACGTTGCTCGACGCGCGGACGATCGCGCACCCGACCACCGTCCACCTCGTCGATGTCTCCGCTGCCGCGCTCTCGCTCGCGTCACGCACGGTCGGCGAACTGGAGAACGTGACGATCGTCACGCATCGCGCCGAGTACGAGGCCGGCCTCGTCGCGGCAACCGACGTGCGCGGTCGACGCGGACGAACGCTCGTGGCATTCCTCGGCTCGAACATCGGGAATTTCGATCCGCCCGGCGCCGACGCCTTTTTGCGCAGCGTCCGCGGCTCCCTGCTGCCGCACGACGTCCTGCTCGTCGGCGCCGACCTGGTCAAGCCGGAACCCGACCTGCTGCTCGCCTATGACGATCCGCTCGGGATCACCGCCGCGTTCAACCGCAACCTGCTGCTGCGCATCAACCGCGAACTCGGCGGCGACTTCGATCTCGATCGCTTCGCGCACCGCGCGGTCTGGAATGCCGAGCACTCGCGCGTCGAAATGCACCTGGTCTCAACGGTGCAGCAGCGCGTCACCGTCCGCGACGCGTCGATCGACATCACGTTCGAGCCGGACGAACCGATCTGGACGGAGAGCTCGTACAAGTACGAGCCGGACGGCGTCGTGAACGTGCTCGAGCGCGCCGGGTTCCGGCGGCTCGGGCAGTGGGTGGACGAAGA
>Ga0075435_100003354_pt1 | contig 10854 bp, 9 predicted proteins | sample RhiMethybrSRZTD4_FD_75302 | JGI IMG/M metagenome (GOLD analysis project Ga0075435, IMG submission 75302) | Populus rhizosphere microbial communities from Tennessee, USA - Rhizosphere MetaG P. TD hybrid SRZTD4 | ecosystem: Host-associated > Plants > Roots > Rhizosphere > Soil | place: USA... | reverse complement strand
TCGTCTATCCGCACGTGATCCGATACGCGACGCACGCCGAGTTCGGCTGCCACAGCCTCGTGCCGGGCACGACCTCTGACGCGCTCGCGCGCGCGATGACCGAAGCGCAGCGCGCCGGCGGCGATTTCTGCCTCGCGACGCACTACTGGGAGATCGATTCCGCGCTGAAGCAGGTGATGCGCGCGTTTCTCGATATCGCGTCGCAGCAGCCGCGCGTCCGGTTCGTCGCGGTGGAAGAGTTGTTCGCCTGATGGCGGGAAACGGCAGGAACGCGAGCAGGTCGGCGGCGCGCGAGAGCAGCGATCCGCTGACGATGGACGTCGAGGCGCGGCGCGATCTCCGCCTGCTCGAGGCCGTCGAGCAGGATTCGCGCGTCACGCAGCGCGGCCTGGCGAGCAAGCTCGGCATCGCCCTCGGCCTCACGAACATCTATCTGAAGCGGCTCGTCCGCAAGGGCTACATCAAGTGCGTCAACGTGCAGTCGAACCGGCTGTCGTACTTGATCACGCCGCGCGGCATCGCCGAGAAAGCGCGTCTCACCTACGAGTTCATCGAGTACTCGCTGCAGCTGTACGGCGACGTCCGGCAGCACATGCGCACGATGCTCGCCGAGCGCGCCGTGTCGGGCTCCAGGGTCGCCATCTACGGCCGCGGCGAGGCGGCGGAGCTCGCGTATCTCTCGCTGAAAGAATTCCGGCTCGAGCCGGTCGCCGTCTTCGACGACGAGGGCGGACATGATTTCCTCGGCATGCCGGTCCGCCCGATCGCCGAGCACACCGAGGTGCCGTACGACCTGATCGTCGTCGCGACGCTCGACGGATCGGGCCAGGGCTGGGCGCAGCTGATCAAGGACGGCGTCGATCCCGACAAGCTGCTTCCGCTCCGGCAGATTCCGGCGATCAGCCCGCGCGCGCCCGCGATGACGCCGCGATCGGGGAACGGGCGCCGGTGATGAAGCGCCTCGCGCCGCCTCGCTCCGACGCGCTGTGGACGCTCGCGCTGGCGGCGGCCGTGCTCTGGCCGGCGCGCATGCTGTCGCCGCTCGACGGCCTTCCGCTGAGCGGCCGCGCCGAGGCCATCGTCATCGGCGTCGTGCTGCCGGCGCTCTGGTGGATCGATCGCGGGTTCCTGCAGCGCGCCGCCGCGCGCGCGCTGATCACGACGCTGCTGGTCGTGAAGGCGGCGAGCGTGCTGCTGATTCCGCAGCACGGCCTGTGCGCGCGCTTCTCGACGGCGGCGCCGCTCGAGGGCGTCGTGATGACGATTCGGGTCGACGAGCCCGACGGTGTGCTGCGCAGCTGGGACGCGCGATCCGATTCGCGGTCGTCGTCGCCGCGATGCACCGCGATCTTCGATCGCGCCTACGCGTCGCGCGACGCCTTTCCAGCCTGGTTCGTGAACCTGCTCGACGGCGTCCACGGACGCGTTGATCGCGTCACGCTCGACGTCGGCGGCAGCCTGGCCGTCGATGCGCCGGGAACGCTGACGCTCGCCGCGACGAAGGACATGGCGATCGCCGGCGCGATCGACGAAACGCGCGTCGACGTCGATCGCGGCCGCGCGGCCGATGTGCCGCTCGGCGCCGGATCGCATCGTCTTCGTTTGCACGCGACGTTCGACGGCGGCGACTGGAGACTCGCGCCGCTGTGGAACGGACGCGACGCGTGGACGGCGGCGCGGTTCACCGTCGCGCCGGCGGGCCTGGTCGATCGCGTGCTGTCGCCAATCCTCGCCGTCGTGACGCCGGCGCTCGTGCTCGCGATCGTCGCCGCGTGGCTCTGGTCGTGCGTGATCGGGCGCCGGGCGCCGGCCGCGGCCGTCGCGTGCTCGATCGCCGCTGCTCTGGCATTCGCGTTGATCGCGATCGACGGACGATTCGATCGATATGCGGCCGTGGTCCTCCTCGGAGCGGCCGCGGTCCCGATCGCGCGGCGCGCGCAGAACGGCCGCACGGCGTTCGTGCTCGTCGGCGTGCCGTGGCTCGCGCTGTTCGTCGCGCGCGCGTGGAGCCAGATCGGCCGCGTGACGATCTACTCGAGCGGCGACGACTGGCTCATGTACCAGGTGGCGGCGTACCGGGTTTCGCTGAACGGGTACTGGGCGCAGGGCGGCAGCCCGACGTTCTACTTCCAGGCGGGGTATCGCTGGATCGCCGCGGCGCTGCACATGATCTTCGGCGATTCCAGCGTCGGTGAGACGTACTGGGATGCGGCGTGCCTGCTCGCCGCCGCGCTTCTCTGTTTCGCGGTCGTCGAGCGCGCGGCCGGTTATCGCTGGGCGATCGCCGCCGCCGCGCTGACGCTGGCGACGTTCACGCTCGGTCCGAGCTGGTATCTGATCGGCCGCGGGCTCTCGGAGATCAGCGCCGTCGGATGGATGTCGGCGGCATCATGGCTGCTCATGCGCGCGCGCCTCGGGCGGGTTCGGTCTGCCGCCGGCGCCGGCGCATTTGCCGTCGTCATGTTCTTCACGCGGCTCAACCATCTGCTGCTCGCCGCGTTCCTCCTCGCGTGGCTGCTGCCGATCCGGACGCCGGCTCGCTGGCGCGCGCTCGCAGCAGCCGTCCGCCGCGTGCGCGTGGCGCCCGCGGCGGTGTACGCGGCCGTCGTCGCCGCGGGCGTCGCACTCTTCGCGGCCCATACGTGGTGGTACGCGGGCCGCTTCAGCATCACCTACGGTACGAGCTTCGGTCCGCAGCAGACGGGACTCGGCTTGACGACGATCGCGTCGCCCGAAGTATGGAGGCGCATCGCCGAAGCGCTCGCCGCGCAGTTGACGATGCGCGAGCCGCCCGCCGTCGATCCGCGGGCGGCGCTCGTCGTGCTCGGGGCCGTGCTGTCGGTGCTCGCGGTCGTGCAGGTGCCGGGCGTGAACCGTCTGTCGGCGCCGATCGCGCTCGTGACGATCGGCACCATCGCCGGGTCGTTTTTCGCGCACACGCACGAGTATCCGGGACGCATGTCAGTGCACGTCGTGCCGTTCGCCGTCGCCGCGTCGGTCTGCGCCGCGTCGCAGCTCGCGCGTGCGTTCTCGCGCCGCGAGACGGCACTCGCGGAAACGGCGTCGCCTGTGGGGCGACCCTTGCAGGGCCGGCGGGTCCGAGCCTCCTGATGCAGCACGCCAACGCCAGGATGCCGGGGACCGAGCGATCGTTCGGCCTGTCGGTCGGCGGCGTCCTCGCCGTCATCGCGGCGCTGCTGGTCTGGCGCGGACGGATCGTTCGCGCGGAAATCATCGGTGCGATTGGCGCCGCGCTGGTGCTGCTCGGCGCCGCCGCGCCGTCCGTCCTGACGCGCCCGCGCGTCTGGTGGTGGCGCGGCGCCCGCGCCGTCGGCGACTTCAATGCGCGCGTTCTCCTCACCCTGATGTTCGTCGTCGTGTTCGTGCCGCTGGGCGTCGTGTGGCGGCTGATCGGCAAGGATCCGCTCGCGCGGAGCCGGCGCGCGAACCGCGGCTGGACGCCGTATCCGGTGCGCTATCGCGATCGACAGCACTATTCGCGGATGTATTGAGGATGTTATGAGCAAAGGTCGCGTGCTTTCCGAGTTCTGGCGCTTCCTGCGGCAGGAGAAGAAGTACTGGCTCGTGCCGATCGTCGTCGTCTTCGTCCTCTTCGGCCTGCTGATCGTCTTCTCGCAGTCGAGCGCCGTCGCGCCGTTCATCTACACGCTCTTCTAGGTCGAGCGTCTGTGGGTCTCTGCGAGCTCTGTGGTTAACCGTCGTCACTCCTGAGCAGATCGTGGCCACGCGAATTCTCGGCATCTCCGCCTACTACCACGACTCGGCCGCCTGCCTCGTCGAGGACGGCCGCATCGTCGCCGCGGCGCAGGAGGAGCGCTTCACCCGCAAGAAGCACGACGCCGGGTTCCCGGCGCACGCGGTCGATTACTGTCTCCGCGAGGCGGGCATCGCGCCGCGCGACCTGGATCACGTCGGTTTCTACGAGAAGCCGCTCGTGAAGTTCGAGCGGCTCCTCGAAACCTATGCCGCCTGCGCGCCGAAGGGGTTGACGTCGTATCTCAAGGCCATGCCGCTCTGGCTCGGCGAGCGGCTCTGGATGGCCGACGACATCGCGCGTCATCTCGCCGGTTTCGAGGGCGACGTGCTCTTCGGCGAGCACCACGAGTCGCACGCGGCCTCGGCCTTCTATGCGTCGCCGTTCGAGCAGGCGGCCGTCCTCACGATCGACGGCGTCGGCGAGTGGGCGACGTCGTCGATTGGCGCCGGCCGCGGCGCCGATCTCGAGATGATCCGCGAGCTGCGCTTTCCGCATTCGCTCGGCCTGCTGTATTCGGCGTTCACCTACTTCACCGGCTTCCGCGTGAACTCCGGCGAGTACAAGGTGATGGGCCTCGCACCGTACGGCGAGCCGAAGTACGTCGGCACCATCAAGGATCATCTCCTCGAGATCCGCGACGACGGCAGCCTGTGGATGAACATGGAGCACTTCACCTATCCACACGGCCTGACGATGACGGGGCGCAGCTTCGAGTCGCTCTTCGGCGGACCCGCGCGCGCGCCGGAGACGAAACTCACGCAGCGCGAGATGGATCTCGCCCGCTCGGTGCAGGAGATCACCGAGGAGGTGATGCTGAAGATGGCGCGCTTCGCGCGGCGCGAGACGGGCCTCCGCGATCTGTGCCTGGCCGGCGGCGTCGCGCTCAACTGCGTCGGCAACGGCCGCATCCTGCGCGAGCGCGTCTTCGACGAGATCTGGATTCAGCCGGCCGCGGGCGACGCGGGCGGCGCGCTCGGCGTCGCGCTCGGCATCTGGCATCGCCATCTCGGGCAGCCGCGCGTCAGCGCGGAGTCGACCGGCACGTGGGAGCGGCCGTCGACCGCGCCGCGCGGGCGCGTGCCGCGCTACGCCGACGCGATGAGCGGATCGTTCCTCGGACCGCGATTCGGCGACGACGACGTGCGCGCGTTCGTCGGCGAGCGCGCGATTCCCGCGCGGCGCCTCGAGCAGCCCGCGCTGGCGAGGCAGATCGCGGCGCTCATGGCCGAAGAAAAAGTCGTCGGCCTGCTGCAGGGGCGGATGGAGTTCGGTCCGCGCGCCCTCGGCGGGCGCTCGATCATCGGCGATCCGCGCTCGCCGCGCATGCAGTCGATGATGAACCTGAAGATCAAGTTCCGGGAATCGTTCCGTCCGTTCGCGCCGTCGGTGCTGCGCGAGCATGTGGCCGAGTGGTTCGAGCTCGACGCCGACAGCCCGTACATGCTGCTCGTCGCCGACGTCCAGCCGTCGCGGCGCGTGCCCGTTCCGAGCGGCACCGAGTCCCGCTGGGGGATCGATCAGCTGAACGTGCCGCGATCGACGATACCCGCCGTGACGCACGTCGACTACTCGGCGCGCGTCCAGACGGTGCGCCGCGAGACGAATCCCTTCTACTACGACATCATCGACGCGTTCTATCGGCTCACCGGCTGCCCGGTGGTCGTCAACACCTCGTTCAACGTCCGCGGCGAGCCGATCGTCTGCACGCCCGAGGACGCCTACCGCTGCTTCATGCGCACGCACATCGACGCGCTCGTTCTCGAGAACCATCTGCTGCTGAAGTCGGAGCAGGCGGCCCCCGATCGCGTCGAAGACGAGGCGTGGCGCCGGGAGTTCGTGCTCGACTGATGGAGTTCTACGAGGACGTGCTGCGCGATCTCACGGCCGATGATTTCCCGGTCGGCTCGCACGTGCACACGTGGACGCCCGAATCGATCGCGCGGCTCTGGACCGTCTGGACGAACAACCGCGTCCTGCGCCGCCAGTTCTATCCGCCGGCGTACTACGAGGCGCTCCTCGACGACGCCGCTCCGTTTCTCGGCGACACGGCCGTCGTCGCCGACGTCGGGTGCGGATCAGGAACGGTGATCTCTCTGCTGCAGCGCCGCGGCATCGGCCGGCGGGTGATCGGCGTCGATCTGTCCGAGTCGTCGATCGCCATGCTGCGGACGAAGTTCGCCGGCGATCCGTCTTTGTCATTCCAGGTCGGGTCGATCGCGGCGACTGGACTCGCGGCGGCCTCGTGTGGCCTCGTGATTTGCACCGAGACGCTCGAGCATCTCTTTCCCGCCGATTTCGCGGCGGGGCTCGCGGAGATCGCGCGCGTGCTCGAACCCGGCGGACGCCTGCTCGCGAGCGTGCCGCTCGAGGAGCGTCCGAACTTCGTCGTCTGCCCCGAGTGCCGCGCGATCTTCACGCCGTACCAGCACATGCTCTTCAACTTCACGATCGACGGGCTGCGGCGCGCGCTGGCCGCGAACGGGCTGGAGATGCTGCACGTCATCGACCCGATCGACACCGGCGTGCCGCGGCGCGCGTGGAAGCGCGTGCTCAAGGATCGCGTGCTGCGGCCGGTCTTCCCGGGTCTGGCGCGGCGGTTGTTCCGCGTCGCCGGCGTGAGCGGGTTCGTCGCGCGAAAGCAGGGGTGAGATGGCGCAGCCGGTCGAGCGGCGCGCGGAGACGGGCACGCGGTGGGGGGCGCGCGCGGCCGGCGTGTACACGGAGCCGTACGCCGAACGCTATCGCGCGCACGACGAGACCGCTCGCGCCGGAGAGGCGGTCTCGCATCTCGCCGGCTGGCTGCGCGCAATCTGCGAGCGTTTCGGAAAGCCGATCGACGTCCTCGATCTGGGATGCGGAACCGGCCGGTACTTCCACGCCCTCGCGAACGTGAAGCGGCTCGTCGGCATCGACGTGTCGCGTCCGATGCTCGAGCGCGCCAAGCGCCCCGTCGGCACCGTCGACGTGCCGCCCGATCGCGTGAGCCTGATCGAAGACGATTTTCTGCGGCACGAATTCGAGCCCGGCGAGTTCGATCTCGTCTACGCGATCGGCGTGCTCGGCGAGCACTCGCCGCTCGACGACTCGACGGCGGCGCGCGTCGCGCGATGGCTGGCGCCGGGCGGGCGCTTCGCGTTCACCGCGGTGCATCCGTCCTCGCCGACGGTGCCGCGGACCCTGAAGCGCCGGGTGGCGGAGCGAATCGCGCCGCTCGTGCCGGCGGCGTGGCGCCGCACGCTGCGCGAACGGCTGCTGAGCGGCGGCCTGTACGCCGACGAGGCGCGCGTGCGCGACGTCGTCCGCCGCGCGAATCTCGTCCTCGAGTCGGTCGAGCCGTTCGAGTCCGACGTGCACCTGCACGTCCTCGCCGTCGCCCGGAAGCCATGATCGCGTGAGGCTCGGAATCGTCTATCACATGCCGTTCTGGCGCGCCGCCGACGGGACGCTGCGGGAGCTCGAGGGCTCGTTCGCGCGCTACGTCGATTCGCTCGCGCCGTACTTCGACGAGATCTCGCTCTGCGTGCCGGTGGTGCGGCGCACCGACGGCGGCGGGACGGCGGTTCGCGCCGCCAACGTGACGCTCGCGCCGCTTCCGGCCTTCGACGGACCGGTGCAGTTCTATCCGAGGCTGCCGCTCATCCTGCCGAGGATCGCCGCCTGGGTGCGCCGGATCGATCTGCTGCACTGCCGCGTGCCGACGCCGGCAGCGGCGTTCGCGTTCGCGGCCGCGCGCCGGATGCGCCGGCCGGCGTTCGCGCTCGTGGTCGGCGATCTCCGCGCGCTGCTGCCGACCTCGCCGTACGCCGGCGCGAAGCGTCTGTTGTGGCGCGCGTACACCGAGTTCGAGGAGCGCGCCATCGGCTGGATGACGCGGACGTCGCTCACGTTCGTCAACGGACCGGCGCTCGCCGCCAAGCACGCGGCCGGCGGCGCGCGCGTCCTCGAGACGACGACGACGACGATCGGTGACGGCGACATCGCGTCGCGATCGGACACGTGCGGTGGACGTCCGGTGCGGGCGCTCGCCGTCGGCCGCATCGATCCGCGCAAGGGCCTTCGCGTTCTGCCGGCTGCGATTCAACGCGTCGTCGATTCCGGCACGAACATCACGCTCGACATCGTCGGGCCGACCGTCGGCGCGCCGGGCGACGCCGAACGCGCGGCGATCGTCCGCGAAGCGGCGCGCTGCCGCGTCGCGGGCCGCGTGTCGATCGTCGGCGCGCTGCCCCTCGATCGGCTGCTGCCGATGTACCGCGACTACGACCTCTTCGTGCTGCCGACGCGCCCGGGCGAGGGCATCCCGCGCGTCCTCCTCGAGGCGATGAGCGCGGGTCTCCCGATCGTGACGACGCGCGTCGCCGGCATTCCCGGCCTGATCGCGCACGAGACGAACGGCCTTCTCGTCGACGAGCCGACGTCCGACGCGCTCGCCGCCGCCATGCTGCGGATCGTCGACGATGACCCTCTCCGCCGATCGCTCATCGCCAACGGGTACGCGACCGCGCGCGCGTACACGCTCGAGGCGCAGGCGGCGAAGATGATGGCCGCGGTCGAGCGCGAGCTGCACGTCACGCTGCGGCGCCCGGTCGCGGCGCCCGCCGTATGACGGACGCAGGCCGCCGGCGTGCAAAGGTGTGCTTCGTGCTGCCGTCGCTTGCGGGCGGCGGCGCCGAGCGTGTCGCGGTGCAGGTGCTGAATGCGCTCGACGGCGAGAAGTGGGATCGATCGATGTACCTGTTCGATCGCAGCGGGCCGTATCTCGGCGACCTCTCGCCATCGGTGCGGCTCGACGCCGGACGAGCGGCGTCGCGGCTCGGCCGATGGCTCGCGCTGCGGAGCTACATCAAGGCGACGCGTCCCGACGTCATCGTCGCGTTTCTCAGCTATCTCACGGTGTTGACGGCGGTGCGTGCCGCCGCCGCGGGCGGACGCGTCGTCTTCGCGATCGGGACGCCGGTATCCGCGTTCATCAGCGATCGCGACTACGTCTGGTCGCGTGCGTCGTACCGCCGCCGTCTCTTCGGGCTCGCGATGCGGATCGGCTGCTCCGTCGCGGACCTGCTGATCGCGACGTCGCGCGGGGTGGCGGACGATCTGGTGCGGTCGTTCGGCGGCCGGCCGTCGCGCGTCCGCGTCGTGAACAACCCCATCGATTTCTCGCTGGTGGCCTCGAGCGCGAGGCAGCCGATCGATGCGGCCGATGCGACCGAGTGGCGCCCGCCGGTCGTCGTCGCGGCGGGCCGGCTCGCCGACGTGAAGAACTACGCGCTGCTCATCGACGCGTTCGCGATCCTGCGGCGGCGGATCGCGGCGTCGCTCTTCATCCTCGGCGAAGGCGATCAGGAGCCGGTCGTGCGCGCGCTGATCGCGGAACGCGGCCTCTCGGCGTCGGTGCACCTGTGCGGCTTCAAGGCGAACCCGTGGAGCTACATCGCGCGCGCCGACGTCTTCGCGCTCACGTCGCGGTACGAGGGGTTCGGCAACGTGCTCGTCGAGGCGATGGCGTGCGGCGTACCGGTCGTGGCGACGAGCTCGCCCGGCTCGCAGGAGATCGTCGAATCCGGCGCGAACGGCCTGATCGTGGAGCGCCACGAGCCGGAGGCCTTCGCCGAGGCGCTGCGCCTCGTGCTCGACGACGGGCTGCTGCGGCGGCGGATGGCCGAGCGCGCGCGCGCCGACGCAGAGCAGTACCGCGCCGATCTCGTCGCGCTCGCCTACGATCGCGCGCTGACGGAGGCGCTCGCGTGACGCCGGCCGGGATCGTCGCCGCGGTGGCCGCCGCCGCCGCCGTGAACGTCCTGTCGCCGCTGACCGCGTGGTTCGCGGTGATCATCGTCGCGATCGTCGCGCTTGCCGTTCGCGGGCTGCCCGAGGGCGAGCGCCGGTTCGTGATAGCCACCGTGGCGATCGCCGTCGCCCTCCGCGTGATCGTCATCGCGGCGCTGTTCGTGCTGACCGATCACGCGCGTGTGCCCTTCGGCACGTTCTTCGGGGACGAGGAGTATTTCATCAGGCGCTCGATCTGGCTGCGCAACGTCGCGTTCGGCATCTCGATTCATCCGTTCGATCTCGAGTACGCGTTCGAGCCGAACGGCCGATCGGCGTTCCTGTACGTGCTGGCGTTCGCGCACGCGCTCGCCGGGCCGTCGCCGTACGGCGTCCGTCTCCCGAACGTGGCGTTCTATGTCGCGGCCGTCCTGTTGATGTATCGCGCGGTCCGCGCGCGCTTCGGCCGGATGGCGGCGCTCTTCGGCCTCGTGGTGCTGCTGTTCCTGCCGACGCTGTTCGTCTGGTCGCTCTCGGTGCTGAAGGAGCCGCTGATCATCCTCCTCGGCGGCGCGAGCCTCGTGCTGGCGCGCGAGCTGGCCGAGCCGGCGCCGTGGCTGCGCCGCGCCCTTCTCGCGACGGCGATCGCGGCAGTGGCCATCGCGCTCGAAGGGGTGCGCGAGGGCGGCGCGGCGCTCGTCGCGACCGCGACGATCGGCGGGCTCGCGCTCGGCTTCGTCGCGAGCCGTCCGCGGCTGCTCGTCGCGTGCGTCGTCGGCGTGCCGATTCTCGCCGCGGCGATCCTGCGCGCGCCGGAAGTGCAGCTCAAGGCATTCTCAGCGCTGCAGACGGCGGCGCGGCAGCACTGGGGCGCCGTCGCCGTGTCGCGCGGCTACGGCTACAAGCTGCTCGACGAGCGCTTCTATACCGACATCAACTCGATCTCGAGCCTCGAGCTCGGCGAGACGACGCGCTACGTGGCGCGCGGGATCGCCTCGTACGTCGCGCGGCCGCTGCCGTGGGACGCCGAGTCGCGCGCGGCGGTGGCGCAGATTCCGGAGCAGGTCGTCTGGTACGTGCTCGCGCTGCTCGCCGCCGCAGGCGCGCTCTTCGCATGCCGGCGCGATCCGCTCCTCGGGGGCCTGATCGTGGCGTACGCGCTGCTCCTCGCCGCGGGGTCGGCGTTCACTGACGGGAACATCGGCACGCTCGTGCGTCACCGCGGCCTCGTGGTGCCCTACGTCGTGTGGCTGAGCGGCGTCGGCGCGACCGAGCTGCTCGCGCGGGCGCGGCGCCGCTGGCCGCCGCCG
>Ga0075435_100003353_pt1 | contig 10855 bp, 7 predicted proteins | sample RhiMethybrSRZTD4_FD_75302 | JGI IMG/M metagenome (GOLD analysis project Ga0075435, IMG submission 75302) | Populus rhizosphere microbial communities from Tennessee, USA - Rhizosphere MetaG P. TD hybrid SRZTD4 | ecosystem: Host-associated > Plants > Roots > Rhizosphere > Soil | place: USA... | reverse complement strand
TATCCAGCTGGACTTCAAGAAGCGGTAAGAGCCTGAAGGCTTCGCGCGCTCCACGAAGCGGGAATCGAGGGGCACGGCCGATGCGGCCGCGCCCCTCGAGCGGTCGAATCTAGAATCCGAAGCGGAAGGTGAACTGCATCATGCGCATGTTGTTCGCCTGATTGCGAATCTGCCCGAATGCCGCGTTGCCGAACGCCGAGCTCGTCGGCGCGGCCCACTGCACCGTGTCGAACAGGTTCAGCACCTCGACGCGCGCCGAGGCGCTGGTGCCGCCGCCGGTCTTCACGTGCTTGCTCAGCGACAGATCGACGTTGTTCCGCCACGGCGACAGCACGCCGGGCAGCACGCGCGGCGCGTTGCCGAACTGGTTCGCGGGTGCCGCCGAAAACGCGGCCTTGTTCAAGTACTGATTGTCAGTCACGTCGTTGGTGATTCGAGCGGTGATGTCGCCCGGCACCAGAAAATCCTGGCCCGGCACGATGTTCGGCCGCTGCGCGCCGCCGAAGAGGAACGGCGTCGTCGTCTGATTCTGCGTGACGCCGATCGGGAAGCCGCTCTGAATCGTGACGACGCCGGTCACCGACCACCCGCCGAGCAGCGCGCCCTCGCCTGGGACGTTGAGCGTCGGCGCCATCACGAGCTTGTGCGGCGAGTCGAGCAGGCTGCGGCCGTACTCGCGATCGGGATCGTAGTACGCCGATCCCGACACGACCTGGTAATTGTTCTGCAGTCCAGCGTTGGCCGAGTAGTAGTTGCTCTCGGCGAACTGGTTGTCGTTCAGCCGGCTGTAGGTATAGCCGATGTTGCCGCCCCAGCGGCCGGTCGCGCGCTTACGGAGCTGAATGATCGCTGCGTGGTACATCGAGTGCGCGCCGGTGGCCTGCATCATGTACACGTTGCCGAACTGCGGGAACGGCCGTAAGAGCTGCCCCACTTCGATCGTCTGGCGCGTCGAGAACTGACCCGCGTCGGCCACGCCGAAGAACGGGTTCGCGACGAGCGCGAGCGTGTTCGGCACCAGCGTCTGGTAACGCGGATCGATCTGGTTGATGTTGATATAGCCGTTCGTCGACGCGGCGTTCGATCCCGCCCAGCTGAGATCCTGACCGCGGGCGCCGGTGTAGCCGACGCTGAAGTTCGCGCTGCCCGGCAGCTCGCGCTGAATGTCGACCGAGAACTGCTGCACGCGCGGCGCGCCCTTGTTCGGATCGACGAAGAAGATGTCGCCGCCGGCGCCCGTCAACAGACCTCGCGAGTTGCCGGTCGGCTGCACGAGCCCGTTCGGGAACGGGTTGCTCAGCGAGATCGTGGGTACGCCCTGCGGCTGCTGAAGCGTCGTCGTCGCCGAGTAGCCGACTTGACCCCAGCCGGTCGTGCCGGCCGCGGGGTAGTTCCACGGCGACCAGAACAGCCCGTAGCCGCCGCGCAGCACGGTCTTGTCGGTCAGGCCGACGACCACGCCCGCGCGCGGTGCGAGCTTGTAGCTCGGCTGATGGCCCTGCACCGTCGGCGCGCCGTCGACACCGGCGAACACGAGGCCGCCGAGCACCTGGCGCCGCTGGCCGGTGATCGGATCGACGACGTTCACCTGGCCGTTCAACGGGCTGACGGCCGCCTGATCGAAGTTGACGGAAATCTGATTATCCCGCTCGGCGAGCCCGGTCTCGCGCTCGACGCGCAGACCGCCGTTGAGCGTGATCCGATCGCTGATGCGCCAGTCGTCCTGGAGATAGGCGCTGTAATAGTTCACGAACCCGTTCACCCGGCGGTTCAGCGGAATGTTGCCGCTCTGCGGATAGCCGAGCAGCAGGTCGGCCATCGGATTGCCGCTGTACGTGCCCGTGAAGGTGTAGCTGCCGGTCGACGCGCCGTAGTTCAGCGAGTCGACGCCAAGGACCCGGAAGTCCCCGCCCGACTTCATGCTGTGGCTGCCGGCCAGCTTGTTGATCGTGCCGTTCAGACCGTACTGGTAGTAGCGGTTCGCCTGCCGCACGGTGAAGCCGGTGCCGAAGTACCCGGTGCTCGTCGTCGACGGGAACCGGTTGGTGTCGGACATCTGGCTCGTGAACGACGGATTGTTCGGCCACAGCTGCGATGCCGCGTCGAACGCGAACGGCAGGTTGTAGTTGTCGTCGAACTGGTTCCAGCCGCCCCGCAGCGTGAGCAGGGTGCTGTCGCTGAGCGCATTCTGGCTGTTGACGACGAGCGTCTTGATCTGACGATCGAGCTGGTAGCTCGTGCCGACGAACCGGTTCACGGGGTTGTAGTTCGAGTTCGCTTCGTGCGTCACCTGATTCAGCCAGAAGCCGCTCAGGGCCGCCGAGTCGTTGAAGTGATGTTCGAGCTTCGTCGTGTACTGGAGCGCCTTGTTCGGAACGCTGTCGGTCATGCTGAAGTTCGGCGATCCGTTGTCGACTTCGCTGTCCGGCTGCGGCATGTAGCTCATGATCCGCTGGCCGACCGGGTTGATCCGGCCCGCCGGAATGACGTTGCCCGGGAACGCGACGCCGGTCAGCGGATCGCGAATGACGACGGCGGCGCCGTTGCGGCGAAGCCCCGAGAAGTCGCCGCCGCGCTCGGCCGCCGTCGGCACGAGGAACGTGTTCTGCTGCGGCTGGTTGTTCACGTAGGTCTCGGCCGATGACCAGAAGAACGTCTTGTTCCTCGCGATCGGGCCGCCGAAGCCGCCGCCGTTGTCGCGCCAGTATTCGGTCACGGGCGCCTGGCCCTGCAGCTTCGGAATCAGCAGCTGCTCGGTCAGCGACTCGGGACGCAGCACGCCGTAGATCGTCCCGTGGAAATCGTTCGCGCCGGCCCTCGCCGTCATGTTGACGACGCCGCCGCCCGTGCGGCCCATCTCGGCGTCATAGGTGTGGACCTGAATCTTCATCTCCTGGACGGCTTCCATGCTCGGGTTCGTCGACGCGCGGTTCTGCAGGTCGGTGACCGGGAACCCGTCGACGAGATAGTTGTTGGCGCGGACCGCGCCGCCGCCCATCGACACCGCGGAATTGCCGACCTGATCCTGCATGCGGTTCCAATGCGCGTTGCCGCTCGCCTGGACCGTCGGCTCGAGGTTCGCGAGGAGGAACACGCTGCGTCCGGCCGTCGGAATCTGCTGAAGCGCGGCCGAATCGATGATGCCGCCGGTCGAGGCGTTCGTCCGATCGATGAACGGCGACTCGGCGACGACGGTGATCGTTTCCTCGATGATGCCGACCTGCATCGCGATGTCGAGCGCGATGAACTGCTGCGTGTTGACCAGGATGCCGGCGCGCGCGAACGTGCGATAGCCGGTCAGCGCGGCGACGATCCGGTAGCTTCCGGGATCGACCACCGGAAACGCGTATTCTCCCGACGCGTTCGTGAGCGTCTGATGCGTCACGCCCGTCTGCTCGTTCTCGAGGATGACGACCGTGTTCGGCAGAACACCGCTGACGTCCTTGACGGTCCCGCGCACGCCGCCCTGAAACGACTGCGCGTGCGCGCGGCCATCGACAGCACCGATCAGCAGCATCAAAGTGAGACACCACCGGAATCGCATACGTCCTCCCGCAGGGCGTAGCGCAACCGCCGTACCGCGAGCAGAGGGCGGTCCGTACCGCGCAGCAGACGGACTCTATGCGTCCCGAATAGTCAGGCCAGCGCGATCACAACTTTGCAGCTGTGAGCCCGTTGCACACCGGCGGGCGATTGTGTAATTCGAGATCAGCGCCGAATGCGCGCCGTAGCACGCCAGATAGCGATCACGTCGAGAGAGATCGCTTCACTTCTTGATCATGTGAATGAGGGACTTCTCGTTCTCGAGGCAGTAGTAATCCAGGAGCTCGCTGTCCAGCACCAGCGGCTGCGTGAGCTTCACCGTCCACGGCGCGGTGTATGACTTCGGATCGTCGATCGTCATGCTGATTTCGAGCGCTCCATAGTTCGGCCGCCGGATCCTCTCGGTCAGCGTCGCCGCACCCGTCAGCGGGTTGCCGTTGGCGTCCAGCCAAAGGTCGTCTTTGAAGCCCTTTGTGTGCACCACCAGCGTGTCGCCGTCCCACTTCGCCGTCGAATAGCCGTTCCAGGTTGGATTGAGATCGGCCGGCAGAGGCCGTCCGTCGGTGAAGATCTGGCGATATTGCATGTTGCGCTCTGTCAGGATCACGACGCGGTCGGGCATCTGAAAGATGCGCTTGTAGTAGTCGTCGGTCCAGATTCTCGGAGCGCCGCGCGGCATGCAGCGCGCGTTCGGGTCTTCGTTCTGCGCCGCCGTTCGCCTCTTGACCTCCTCCGCCACGCCCGGCTGGTAGGGCAACGGCTCTTTCAGAGTGGCGGCGATGTTGATGAACTCGCGCGAGATCTGCAGATCGTTGCAGTGCGCGCCGCAGTTCGCCCGGGTTTCCCAACCCCACATGCCGCTGAAGTCCGGCTTCCCATCGGCGGTGCGCGGCGTGGGCGCCGTCAGGTCCGGCTTGCCGTCGGCGGTGCGCGGCACGCCGGGCGTTGGATACTCCAGCCACTGGGCGGAGGCGGAAGTGGAGAGCGCGATCACGAAGGCCGCCAGATATGTCAGACGCAGCCCCGGCATAGCGTAGTCCTCTTGCTGTCGGATGTTATCCCAATCAGGAAACGTTCGGACGGACACATCAGCGTCAGCGCTTCCCCAATTCCTGGAACGCGACGTTGACGTTGATCACGGCGCGTGACAGCGGCGTTCCGCCGTATTCCATGTCCGTGAGCAGTTCTTCCTTCGTGAACACGGGGAATTTCGGCTTCAGCGAGGCCGCGATTTCCTCCGCGCTCTTCTGCCCCATGCCGGCCTTGGCGGCATCGAGCAGCGCGCGATTGAACCGCACGTAGTCGCGGAATCCGTCCCACGTGTTGACGTCGCCGTGGCCTTCGATCACGGTGTCGACGTTCCGGATCCCGCGCTCGGCCTTCTCGAGCGAGTCGGGCAGCGCGAGCACGCTGCCGCCGGCCATCGGATCGATGAGCGGCGCCATCTTCCACGCGAACATGTCGCCGGCGGCCATCGCGCGGCGCGCGGGAAAGACGACGAACGCGTCGCCGTTGGTGTGGCCGGCGCCGAAGTAATAGAGGTCGATCCGATCGTCGCCGCTTCCGAGCGTCAACCTGTCGGTGAACGTCTTGTCGGGCATCGCCGCCGGATTCGACGCCACGCGCGGGTTGGCGGCCATCCACGTGCGCGTGTTCTCCTGCGTGACGACTTCGACCGAGGCGGGAAAGTACTCGTTGCTGCCGATGTGATCCGGGTGCGTGTGCGTGTTGATGATCGTCGACACCGGCTTGTCGGTGACGCGGCCGACCTGGTTCAGAATCGCCTCGCCGTTGTTCGGGAGCTTCGTGTCGACGAGCACGACGCCCCCCTGCGTCAGGAACACCGTCGTGTTGCCGCCGGCGCCGGGAATCACGTACAGGTTGTCGCGGACCTGTTTGATCGCGCCGGTCGGCGGAATGCGCGGGCGCTGCGGCTGCGCCGCCGCGCCGGCCGCCGCGAGAGCCGCCAGGACGATCGCCAGAAGCGCTCGTCTCGGCGCCATCGATGTCCTCAAAACGTCCCCTCCTTCGGCCCGCGCGTCTCCTGGCTGATCTGTCGAATCGCGCCCAGGTGATACGCCAGGTGCGCCACGCTTGCGGCCATCCCCGTGAGCTCCACGTCGGCCACGTCGCGCTCCGCGTCGAGCGCGTGCAGCCAGCGATGCGCCTCGTCGCGCAGGCCGCTGCGGATCTCGTCCCACGACGATGTGTCGACGCTCGTGATCTTCCAGGCCTCGTCCCATTTCGCGTTCGCGAAGGGATTGCCGCCTTCGGTCGCCCACTGGTTCATCAGCGACAGCCCGTAGCGCACGTGCTGCGCGTGCGCGGCGATCGTCGCGCCGCCGCCGACCGAGCGCGACGCGTCCGCGGCCGAGAGTTTGTCCAGCGACCGCAGCAGGCCCGCGTCTCCTGCGTTGAGGACGAACGCGCCGCCGCCGCCGGGCGCGCCGTCCACGAGCTCGGAGAAGAGGCGCACGATCGAGCGGCGCGCGGACTGGTCCACGCGGCGGCGCATCAAATCTGCCGGACCGCGCGGACGCGGCGGGGAAAGTCCTTCTCCAGGAACCATCCGCGGATGCCGCTGACGTCGAGGCCGTCGCAGAGACCGGCGGCGACGCCGCCGTCGGCGCACGCGCGCAGGATGTCGATGGTGTTCTGCCTGCCGGTCCCGATTGCGGTTCCACGCGCGCCGGCGATCGCGCGCCGGAAACATCCCCACTTCGCGCCCGCGCTCTGGTCGAACGGCGCCGCCTCGAGGTAGCGCCAGCCGTCGGCCGCCCAGTTCGGGTTCGTGTAGAAGATGAACCGATCCGCGATCGTGACGTCGGCGTACCCGATCGGCCGTATGGGATAGTCGAGGTTTGGCGAATACCGCGCGTCGCCGATGCGGGGAGATCGGACGTCGGCCACCGGGCCCTGTTCGCCGGCGTCCGCGCTCGACGCGGCGCCCGTCACGCAGCTCATCGCCACGGCCGCGGCCGGCGTCGCCCTCAGGAATTCCCGCCGATTGATCGTGCGCACAGGCGTCCTGCCGCGGTTCATTCTATGACACGCAGGCTCGCCGGCGGCCGTAGGTCGGCCGCAGCGCATCGTGTAAGATTGGGCCGTCGTTCCGCCCGGTCGGCCGAACCTCCGGAGCATCGGACTCCCGGGACACGAGGGAGCGCATGAACAGTCGGTCGGCACCGCTAGGCGTCGTGGCCGCCGCCGCCGCGTTGGCCGCCGCGTTCATCGTGACCATCGGCGCTTCAGCCCCTGGTGCGGCCGCGCGCCGCTCCCCGCCGGCCGACCCGCAGGCCGCCGCGACTCACCGTGCGGTGCTCGATCAGTACTGCGTGCCCTGCCACAACGATCGCGCGAAGACCGCGAACCTGTCGCTCGAACACCGCGATCTGTCGACTGCCGCCGATCATCCCGAGGTGTGGGAGAAAGTCATCCGCAAGCTGCGCGCCGGCGTCATGCCGCCGCCCGACGTGAAGCGGCCGCCGCTGCCGCAGTACGAAGCGCTGCGCGACTGGCTCGAAGCGGAGATCGATCGCAAGGCGGCCGCGCGCGTCAGTCCCGGTGCGGTCGTGCTGCACCGGTTGAACCGCACCGAGTACGGCAACGTGATCCGCGACCTGCTCGATCTCGACGTCGACGTCGCCGAGCTCCTGCCGGCGGACGACTCGGCGCGCGGATTCGACAACGTCGCCGGCTCGCTGACGATGTCGCCGACGCTGCTCGAGGCGTACACGGACGCGGCGGCGCGCGTGTCGCGCATGGCCGTGGGGTTCTGGAAGACGCCGACCGAGCGCACATATCTCGCGCCCGGCGATACGTCGCAGAACCAGCACATGGACGGCATGCCGCTCGGTACGCGCGGCGGCATGGTGATCCATCACACCTTCCCCGCCGACGGCGAGTACAAGTTCTCGATTCAGAATTTCGGCATCGGCAGCTTCATTCCCGGCGAGCAGCTCGAGCTCGTCGTCGACGGCGAGCGCGCGCACCTCTTCGAGTACCAGGGCGTCGGCCTCACGCAGGGGATGGCGGGCGATTCGGGCGACGGCAGCCTCGAGGTGACCATTCCGGTCAAGGCCGGCTCGCGCACGGTCGGCGCGACGTTCATCGCGACGAACTATCGGCCGAGCCTCGACATGATCCGGCAGTACGATCGGAAGTCGCTCGAGAACAACAGCATCCCGCAGCTGCAGTACTACCCGGCGATCGGGTTCCTGCGCATTCAGGGGCCGTTCACGCCGCAGCGGCCGATCGACTCGCGCAGCCGGCGGAAGGTCTTCACCTGCCATCCCGCGACGCCGGCGCAGGAGGAATCGTGCGCGAGGACGATTCTGACCACGCTCGCGCGGCGCGCGTACCGCCGGCCGCCCACGCCGCGGGATCTCGAGACGCTGATGACGTTCTTCCTCGACGGACGCCGCACCGGCTTCGACGACGGCGTCGAGCTCGCGCTCCGCCGCCTGCTCGCGAGCCCGCAGTTCCTCGTCCGCAGCGAACGCGAGCCGGCGAACGTGCCGTCGGGCGCGGCGTACCGGATCACCGATCTCGAGCTCGCCTCGCGCCTGTCGTTCTTCCTGTGGAGCAGCATCCCGGACGAGGAGCTGCTCGCGGCGGCGAGCCAGGGCCGCCTGCACAACCCGAAGGCGCTCGAGCAGCAGGTGCGGCGCATGATCGCCGACGAGCGCGCCGGCGCGCTCGTCACGAATTTCGGCGCGCAGCTCCTCTACGTGCGCAACCTGCCGACGACGGCGCCCGACGGCATCTTCTATCCGGACTGGGACGACGAGCTGCGGCAGGCGTTCGCGCGCGAGATGGAGCTGTTCTTCGGCAGCATCATCCGCGAGGATCGCGACGTCGTCGATCTGCTGACGGCCGACTACACGTTCGTCAACGAGCGCCTCGCGCGGCAGTACGGCATCCCGAACATCTACGGTTCGCATTTCCGCCGCGTGGCGCTCGGGCCCGAGCTCGACGCGCGGCGCGGCCTCCTGGGGAAGGGCGGCTTCCTCGCGGTGACGTTCACGCAGAATTTCAGGACGTCGCCCGTCAAGCGCGGCGTGTGGGTGCTCGAGAACATCCTCGGCACGCCGCCGCCGGAGCCGCCGCCCAACGTGCCGGCGCTCGAAGAGTCGGCCGACAAGTCCGGCAAGGTGCAGACGCTGCGCGAGCAGATGAGCGTGCACCGCAAGAATCCGCCGTGCGCCGGCTGCCACAAGATCATGGACCCGATCGGCTTCGCCCTCGAGAACTTCGACGCCGACGGCCGGTGGCGCACGAGACAGGGCGGCGAAGCCGGATCGCCGATCGACGTGGCCGTGCGGCTCTACGACGGGCAGGAGGTCAACGGCGCGTCGGAGCTGCGGCAGGCGCTGCTGCGGTACTCGCCGCAGTTCGTCCGCATGGTCGTCGAGAAGATGATGACCTACGCGCTCGGCCGCGGCGTCGAGGAAGCCGACATGCCGACCGTGCGGTCGATTGCGCGCGACGCCGCGAAGGACGGCAACCGCTTCTCGGCGATCGTGCTCGGCATCGTCCGGAGCCCGCAGTTCCAGATGCGCGTCAAGGAGCGTCCCGCGATCACGCATTGAGGCGTCGATCGCGGAGGCGTGTGAGGAGACCGCCGATGTTCATCGCCAGGCGACACATTCCGCGCCGGACGTTCCTGCGGGGCGCCGGCGTCACGCTCGCCTTGCCGCTGCTCGAATCGATGGTGCCGGCGCTGACGCCGCTGCGGCTGACCGCCGCGTCGCCGGTGAAGCGGTTCGTCGGAATCTGGCACCCGCACGGCGCGGCGCCGGGCTACTGGAGCCCGCTGCAGGAAGGGCGCGACTTCGAGTTCTCGTTCATTACGAAGCCGCTCGAGCCGTTCCGCGATCGCGTGGTGCTGATCACCGGGCTCGACATGCCGGAGGCGACGGCGACCGACGAGGAGCCGGGCGGCGATCACGCGCGCGGCGCGGTCCTGCTGTCGGGCGCGCGGCCGCGGCGCAACGCCGTCACGCCGTTCCTCGGGACGACGATCGATCAGACGATCGCGAGCCGGCACGGCCAGGACACGATTCTCCCGTCGGTGCAGCTCGGCGTCGAGGATACGGGGAACTTCGGCAACTGCAACTGGGGCTACAGCTGCGCGTACACGAACTCGATCTCGTGGTCCTCGCCGACGCAGCCGCTGCCGACGCAGGTGAACCCGCGCGTGGTGTTCGAGCGGATGTTCGGCGACGGCGAGAGCCACGAGGAGCGGCTCGCCGGCCGGAAGACGAACGCCAGCATCCTCGACTCGGTGACGCGCGAGATCGCCTCGTTCAAGAAGGATCTCGGCGCCGGCGATCGGGCGAGGCTCGACGTCTATCTCGAGAACATCAACGAGCTCGAGCGGCGCATCGAGATCGCGACGCACAACTCGACGAAGGAGTTCACCGCCGACGTGCCGTTCGGCCTGCCGGAGAGCAAGCACGCGCACTTCCGGCTGATGTACGACCTCATCGCGCTCGCCTTCGAGGGCGACATCACGCGCGTCGCGACGTTCATGCTCGGCCGCGATCTGAGCGGCACGACGTTCCCCGAGTCGGGGTTCAACGGCGGATGGCACGCGACGTCGCACCACGGCGACAAGCCGGAGAACATCGCGAACTACGCGAAGGTGAACCGCTACCACGTGCAGAACCTCGCGTACTTCTGCGAGAAGCTGCGGGGCATCCGCGACGGCGAGGGCACCGTCCTCGATCACGTGCTGATCTACAAGGGCAGCAACATGGGGAATTCGCACCGGCACGCGCACGAGAAAGTGCCGGTGGTGCTGGTCGGCGGCGTCGACGGCGCGTTCAAGGGCAATCGGCACCTGGTGTTCCCGGACAACAAGCAGCGGACGTCGAACATGCTGCTCAGCATCCTGCATCTGTACGGGATCGAGTTCGACAAGATCGGCACGAGCACGGGTTCGCTGCCGTATCTCGAGATGCTGTGAGCGCGCGTTCGGAACGATCGATTCGATTCGGCAGGGATTCCGGAGGCCGCCGGCGTTTCCCGCGGAGACCGACGTGATGAAGTGGACGAAGACGGCGTGGTGCCTGGCGGCTCTTTTCGGCGCCGTGACCGCGGCGCCCGCCGGCGCGCAGTTCCTCAGCAAGCCGACGCGGCCGCAGGTCGAGACGCCGCACGGGGCGGTGCGGCAGATCATCCTGAAGCGCTGCAGCTCGTGCCACGGCATCGACGACTACGCGTACAACGCGCTCGACCGGAGCGGATGGAACGCGCTCCTGGAGCGCAAGCACCAGGACCTGAAGGCGCTCGTCTCCGACAGCGAACG
>Ga0075435_100003348_pt1 | contig 10858 bp, 9 predicted proteins | sample RhiMethybrSRZTD4_FD_75302 | JGI IMG/M metagenome (GOLD analysis project Ga0075435, IMG submission 75302) | Populus rhizosphere microbial communities from Tennessee, USA - Rhizosphere MetaG P. TD hybrid SRZTD4 | ecosystem: Host-associated > Plants > Roots > Rhizosphere > Soil | place: USA... | reverse complement strand
GGCATAGGCCTGGCCATGGTAAAGAAAATCATTGAATATCACGGTGGCCGGATCTGGCTCGACACCACGGTCACCGCTGGCGCCCGTTTCTGGTTCACTCTGCCCGTGCTCCCCGAGGACGAGAATGCCGATGACTGATGTCCAAGCCCGCGTGGTCGACGTGTTGCTGGTCGAGGACGACCCCGGCGACGTGCTGATGACGCGGGAGGCCTTCGAGCACCACAAGATCCGCAACCAACTGCACGTGGTGAACGACGGCGAGCAGGCGATGCAGTTCCTGCACCGGACGGGGGAGTACGCCGGCGCGCCGCGCCCCGGCCTGATCCTTCTCGACCTCAACCTGCCGCGCCGCGACGGCCTCGAAGTGCTGGCCGAGCTGAAAGCGGACCCGGGATTGCGGGTCATCCCGGTGGTCATCCTGACCACGTCGCAGGCCGACGAGGACATCCTGCGCAGCTACGCCCTGCACGCCAACGCCTACGTCAGCAAGCCCGTCGACTTCGAGCGGTTCATGGATGTGATCCGCCAGATCGACAACTTCTTCGTCACCGTGGTGGAACTGCCCCACTGACGGGCGCCGCGGCAGCCCGGATTCCGTCGCTGACCAGCGCGGCCTGCGGGCCCATCGTCGGCGGCGTGCTGGTCAGCGTATGAAGCTGGCGCAGGGTGTTCTTCCTGAACCCCTGCGCGCCTGGCCGTCCGGGGTTTGAGTGCGCCTGCCATGGGCAGTCGGTTGCGGTACGCAGTCCCTGTCAACAGGAGGGTCCCATGTCAGCCGGTGCGATTGTTGCCATCATCGTGGCTGTCGTCGTGGTGATCCTGGTGATCGGCACGATAACCGCCGTGCGCCGTCGCCAGCTTCGACAGCGGTTCGGCCCGGAGTACGACCGCGTGGCTGGTGAGATGCAAAGCCAGCGGAAGGCCGACGCCGAACTCGCGGAACGTGAACGGCGGGTCAAGGGCCTCGACATCCACCCCCTGGACGAGACGATCCGGGTCAAGTACGTGGCCGAGTGGACCGCCATCCAGGAACGGTTCGTGGACCAGCCGGAGCAGGCAGTCACCCAGGCCGGGCTGCTCGTCACGTCGGTGATGAAGGACCGGGGCTACCCGACCGAGGGGCATGACCAGATTGTGGCGGACCTGTCGGTGGAGCACGCCGGCACGCTGGAGCATTTCCGCGCGGCGCACCAGATCAGCATGCAGGCCGAGGCGGGCACCGTCACCACCGAGAACCTGCGGCTGGCGATGCTGCACTACCGGGCGCTGATCAGCGACCTGCTCGGCCAGCCGTCCGAGGCCCGGCAGTCCGGAGCCCCGCCTGCTGCGGCGACGGAGCCGGCTCCTGAGGCAGCCACGGATGCCCGCCCGCCGGCTGCGGCGGCGACAAAGCCGGGTGGTGGGGCAGCACCTGCCGAGGCAACGGAGGCCGAGGCTGCCACCGATACCCGCCCGCCGGTTACCGCGCCCCGCTCGCGGCCGTCGAGCTGACCCCCGCCCGGGGAAACCCAGGCCTCTGGGGCAACCTAGGCGCAGCCTCTGGGATGGCTCACCGCCGGAGACCGCCTTGCCGTGAGCCTTGCCGACCGGGCCTAGGAATCCTCGCGGCGCATGTGCAGCCGGATGATCGTGCCCGCCGCCTGGCTGGTCCTGATCTCCACCAGGTCGCAGACCTGGTTGACAACCCACAGGCCATGCCCCGGGCCATCGGGTGGCCGGCGCCAGCGACCGGCCAGCGGATCGGAGATCCAGCCCTGGTCCCGCACCTGGCAGATGATTTCTTCGCCGGTGTGCCAGAGCCAAAACGTCCCGCCCGCGGCGGTGTGGCGCAGCGTGTTGGCGGTGATCTCACCGGCCGCGATCACCATGTTGGTGATCCGCTCGTCGGCCATCTCCAGCGCGGCGCCCTGGCTGGCCACGAGCTCGCGCACGGGCCGCAGGCTGGTCTCGTAGGCGAGCACCTGAGCGTCGGCGGGCGGCGCGGGCAGCGGGTTCTCGCACTCGGCGGGCACGACGCCCTGCCCGCCGTAACCGACGGCGGACTGGATCTGCCCGTTGCGCAGGAACGCCGGATGCGTGCACTCGGCCCCGCCGAGCACCGAGGGCGCCAGCGCGCCGGCATCGTACGGGCACACGATGGTGGCCGGCGCCGAGGCGAACGCCACGTTCATCAGCGCCTCATGCCGGGTGGCTTCGCACAGTTCCGCGGCGCTGCGGCCCGGCCAGATCGCCTCGCTCACGATACGGGCCGGCCGCCCGCGGCGTTCCTCAAGGAACGCCCTCAGTTCTGGGATCAGCCGCGCCGGGTTGCGCCCCGTCTCCGCGATGGCGCCGTAGCGCAACAGGTGTGACTCGGCGCCCAGGCGCTCGCGCAGCAACGCGGCCTTGCGCCCGGGCACCGCGATGAACACCGGTTCGGCGTCGCGCAGGCCCGCGAGTGCGAATGCCGACAGGGAGGACAGGTAGTCGCGTTCATTGTCGTAGAAGTAGGCCAGGTGGCTCAGGCTCTCGCCGCCCCCTGCCGCTGGGCTGCTCGCCGCCCCGCTGGCCGGCGCGCCGTGCCGGTCCTGTATGCCCGGCCGTGCTCCCTGGGCAGGGTGACTTGGATCAGTGTGGGCAGCCGGGTGTCCCCGGACAGGCACTGTGGGGCCCTCCCTCCACGCGGCGCGACCAGGTGGTTCCTAACGCTGCTTCCCCCAAGCGCGTCGATCATGCAGCCTGGTATCCCCGGGAAGGGCCGATTGAGCATACGATGAGGCAGTTGTCACCTGTCTTGCGACCAGAATCCGGGAGTATCGGTGGAAGGAATCCGGATCTCGTCGGGGCGGCGGGACGGGTTCGCGGTCGTCGCGGTCAGCGGCGAGCTGGACATCGTGACGAGCCGCCAGTTTGACGAGTGCCTTGTCGATGTGCGCCGGGACGATCTGCACATCATCATCGACCTGAGCGCGGTGGACTTCATGGACACCGGTTCGCTGGCCGTGATCGTCGGCCATTGGAAGCAGGTGACGGCCGCGGGCGGGACGCTGGCACTGGCAGGTGCGCGGTACCGCTATACCAAGACGCTCTGGATCACCGGCCTCGCTGATCGCCTGCCGATGTATGACAGCGTGGACGCGGCGGTCGCCGCGGGAGCGGCCGGGGCGGGCGGGACGGCGGCGGCCAGCCAATCGTGATCATGACCTTGGTGCCGGTTGACGCACACCAAAGTCATGATCACGAAGGCGGGCCTGCTAGAGCGGGCGGTTGGTGCCGACTGCGACGTCCCGCAGCGTGGTGTGCTGGTGTATCCGCAGCTGGCGGGTCGCCATCATGCGGTGAACCCACCTGCGTATCCGCAGCATGGGGCCGGCCCCGGCGTCACGGACCCGGTAGTAACCGGTGGGCACCCAGCTTGACCCCGGATACCAGCGGGTGAGCTGGACCCTCTCGCCGGGCTGTGGTGCGTGCAGTACCACGTGCCGCCAGTAATAGAGGGTGACGTGGCCGTCGCCGAAGAACACCAGGTTCCCCGGGCGGGGGTGATGACGCTGCGGCACTATCGCGGAGCTGTGGAGCATCTCGTAGGTTGTGCGCGGCAGCCTCATGCCCACGTGGCGATAGGCGGCCCACACCAGCCCCGAGCAGTCGAAGCCGCGGCTGCACGGGCCGGTGCCGCCGTAGTTATACCAGCAACCGATCCGGCGCAATGCCCAGGCCATGGCGTCCTGGCGCCGGTTGGCGCTGGCCGGCGCCGCGACCAGTCCGATCACCATGAATACCGCGAGCAGCGGCACGACGGCCCTGGCCAGCAACCGTAGTTTGGGGGACTTCCGGGATGAGAGTCTGGGGGGCTTTTGGGATGACGAGGCCGGCACCCTTTCGTGGTGCCGGCTGGTAGGCAGGGTGAATTTTCGGCTGAGATGGGGGCGCACGAAGCGTTCCTTGCTTCAGGCAATAGGGCGACTCGCTGGTCGACGCCAGGCAAGGTCAGGGCCAGGCGTCGCAGAAACCGACGCGTCGTGAGCACCCTAACCGCTAGGCAACCAAAAAGTTGGCATTTCTACGGATTGCGCATAGGAGGGCCTGATATACGACATGGCAGGTCCGCACGGCCCTGACTCCCGAATCTGGCGGGTGGGGCGTCAAATAGGAAATTCCTGTTGCGCAGCGTAGCGAGATGCCTGCTGTTGGCAATCACTGCCGCAGTCGGGCGCACCTTTCTGTTGTGGCCGCAGGGTCAAATGCGACTGCTGGGACGACCGCCTATTCCCCTATCTTCGGCATTTACCGGCCAGGGAAAGCGCAGATCACGAACCGGAAACTGAAATGCCCGGAGGTCATGAAGGCCGCCGCCGGAGCCCGCCAGCGGGCTCTGGTCGTGGTACCTGACCTCGTTGCGGCGCTCGGGCGGCAAGGTCGTGGCGCTCGACGTGATCGCCGACCCCGGCCGCCTCCTCCGGCTCAATCTGGAGGTCCTCGACCGACTGTGCGCGCGGCTGGCGCCGTTGGGTGCCCGCGCGACTAGGCTTGTGTCCTGGACCGGAATCCAGGGAGACATGGAGATTGGCGGCAAAGCAGCAATCGCCGGGCTCAAGGCCCGGTACGCGGCGCTCCGGCAGGCGTCCGCGCTCCCCGGCGCCGAGCCTGGCCCGCTACTGGAAGCCGCGCTCGCTGAACTGGAGGCCGCGGTCGCGGCGCTAACCACGGCGGGCAACGGCACCGAGGCGGAGCACGGTACCGGCGGCTCGGAGGCTTCCCACGCGGAACGGCGGCTGCTGCATGCCGTCTTCCAGCACGCGCCGGTGCCGTTGTTCCTGCTCGGCACCGACGGCACGATCCGGCGGGCCAATGCCGCCGCGGGCGACCTGCTCGGCTACGGCTCCGGGTATGCGACCGGCAAGTCGTTCACGGCCTTCATCGACCTGCCCGCCAGGCCGACCGCGGCGACCCAGCTTGCCGCGGCGGCCCGCAAGAACGAGATGCGGGATTTCCAGTGCATCCTGCTCACCGCGGCGGGGGCGGCCGAACGCTCGCTCGCCGTGCACCCGATCAGCGCCCAGGGTGGTGCCGGCCAGCTGGTGGTCGCGGTGACCGCGCCACGGGCGGGCGGGGGCCGGACCCGGCCACGGGCAGCAAAGCGTGCCGAGCCCGCCGCGGAAGTGGTGCAGGCTATGACCCGGCGGCTGGACCTGGTGATGGCCGCGACCCGGATCTTGCTGGAGAACATCACCTACAGCGAGCCGGTGGCGTTGCAGCGGTACGCGCGGCTGCTCGCCCGGGAGCTGACCGCCTGGGTGATCGTGGACGTCGCGGGCGGCCCGCGGCTCCGGCGGCAGCACGTGAGCGGCCCGGAGGACCAGCGCTCCGAGAAGCTGGCCAGGACAGTGGCCGCGGTGGACCCCGAGCTGGGTTCTGGCCCGTACCAGGTCCACGAGTCGGGCAGCACGATGCTCATCGCGCACGCCGATGACCCGGGCGCACTCGGTGACGGGCCGGACGGCATCCCCCTGCTTATGCTGCTCGGGGCCACCTCGGTGCTGTCGGTCCCGCTGACCGACGGTGAGCACGCGTACGGGGTGCTGACCCTGGCCCGGCGGCCCGGCCACCAGCATTTCGAGATGGCTGACGTGGGCTTGGTGGAGGAACTGGGGGAGCAACTTGCCCTGGCCATCAGAGTGGACAGGATGTTCCGGCACCGGGTAGAGATCGCCGACGCGCTGAAGACCAGCCTGCTGCCACGGCAGGTGCGGCAGATCCCCGGCACCGAGATCGCCGCCGAGCACGTGCCCGCCAACATGACCGCCGAGGGCGCCGGGAGCGACTTCTACGACGTGTACCCGTCCCGGGATGGCTGGGGCCTGGCAATCGGGGACGTGTGCGGCGAGGGCCCGGACACCGCGGCGGTGACCGCGGCGGCGCGCCATGCGATCCGGGCGCTGGCGCATCTGGATGACGACCCCGAGGCCGTGCTGCGTGGCATCAACGACATCCTGCTGACCGAGGAAATCGGCGGCCGGTTCGTCACCGCGGACGCGGCCCATCTGAGCTGGCAGGACGGGCGGCTCCACATAACGATGTCCAGCGCCGGCCATCCCGGCCCGGTGCTGGTCCGGCCGGACGGCTGGACCCAGGTGCTGGCCGGAGGCGGGCTTCCGCTCGGGATCTTCCCCGACGCCGAGCCGTCCACCCAGGAACGTCACCTCGACCCGGGCGACCTGTTGTTCCTGTACACCGACGGGCTGACCAGCGCGTGCGGGCCAGACCAGGTCCAGTTCGAAGAGCGGCTCACCGATGAGTTGGCGGCACTGGCGGGCGAGCCGCCCGGGGTGCTGGTGTCGCGGATGCGCGAAGTAGTGCTGAAGCTATGCCAGGGCGAGCTGCGCGACGACATGACCATGCTCGCGCTCAGGGTCGGCGAGCCCCCCGTCGATGGGCAACAAGGGCAACCTTGATCCCACGCATGGGTGCAGGTCAGCCGGATGGCGAACGCTAAGCCTGGCGGTAACGATCGGCGTCGGGCTCGCGCAAGGACATGCCGAGCCCTGGTTCCGGGGCCGGGGTGAGGATGCCGCCTTCGGGGTCCAAGGCGCCGTCGAACAGCTTCCGCTCGATCCGCTGGTGGTCGTGGAAGTACTCGACGTGCCGCAGGTTGGGCACCGCGACGCCGACGTGTGCGTGCAGGTTGGGGGCGCAGTGCGCGGAGACCTGCAGGTTGTGCCCGGCAGCCAGGGCGGCGCCGCGGAGGAACTCGGTGAATCCGCCGCAGCGGGTCGCGTCGAGCTGCAGGCAGTCCACGGCTTCCGCATCGATGAGCCGCGCAGAGTCGGCAAGCGACCAGCTGTACTCGCCGGCCGCTACATCGGGCCTTACCTGGCGCCGCACCGCCGCGAGCCCGGCCAGGTCCTCGCTGGACACCGGCTCCTCGAACCAGGTCACCCCGCAGCCAGTCATCCGGTCCGCGACCCGGACCGCCTGGCCGGTGGTGTACCCGCCGTTCGCGTCCACGTACAGTTCCGGGCCGTTACCGATCACCTCGCGGGCGAGTGCCACCCGTTCCAGGTCCCGGCCCTCGTTGCCACCCCAGCTCTCGCCGATCTTTATCTTCACCCGCGGGATCCTGTCCCGCTGCACCCAGCCCGCGAGCTGGTCCTGGGTCTGCTGTGTGTCGTAGCTGGTGAACCCGCCGCTGCCGTAGATGGGCACGCTGGCGCGCACCTGCCCGAGCAGGCGGGCCAGCGGGCAGCCGAGCAGCCGAGCCTTGAGGTCCCACAGCGCGATGTCCACGGCGGAGATCGCCGTCGCGGCGATCCCGGGCCGGCCTATGTTGCGCACCGCCCGGATCATCGCCTCGCAGGCGCCGGGCACGTCCAGCGCGCTCCGGCCGGTGACCACCCCGGCCAGCACGCCGGTGATCACCTTGCGCGCCGCGGCGGCCGCATATGTCCAGCCGATGCCGGTCGTGCGCCCGGCCCGGGCGGTGGCCAGCACCATCGTGGTGGCATCCCAGGAGAGGGTGCCGTCCGCCTCGGGCGCGTCGGTGGGAATGACGTACGCCGATGCGCTGACCTCCTCGACGGGCGGCCCGTCGTCGTGCACCGGTGCCTGCCCGCTCACCGCCACTCCGGGCACCGTCACAGCGGCACCCGGTCAGCGACCAGCGCGCGGGCCGCGGCCTCGATGGCTTTCGCGTCGATCCCGGCGGCGTGCAACTGCTCGTCCGGGCTGGCCGAGCCCGGCATGGTGTGCACGGCGAGCTTGGTGATCCGTGGTGCCTGGTGGCCGTTGGCGAAGGCGGCGAGCACGGCGTCACCGAGGCCGCCCTCCGCCCAGTGGTCCTCGACGGTCACGAACGCGCCGGTCGCCTCGGCCGCGGTGCGCAGCCCCTGGGCGTCCACCGGCTTGACCGAGTAAAGGTCGATCACCCGGGCGGCAATGCCGCCGGCCGCCAGCGCGTCTGCCGCGCAGAGCGCCTCGTGCACGGTGATGCCCGCGCCGATGATCGTCACCTGGTCGGTTTCGCTGGACCGCAGGACCTTGCTGCCGCCGATCGGGAACCGCTCGCCTGCCCGGTAGATCACTGGCGTGTCGCCCCTGGTGGCCCGCAGGTAGCCGATCCCGTAGTGGTCCGCGAGCGCGGCGGTCAGGGCCGCGGCCTGGTTCGCGTCGCACGGGTACAGGACGACGCTGTCGTGCACGGCCCGCAGCATGGCCAGGTCCTCCAGCCCCATTTGGGACGGGCCGTCCTGGCCAATGGAGACGCCGGCATGCGAGCCGATCAGCTTGAGGTTCGCCTGGCCGATGGCGGCCATCCTGATGAAGTCGTACGCCCGGGCCCAGAACGCGGCGAACGTCGCCGCGAACGGCACCCAGCCGTGGACCTGCATGCCCAGTGCGGCGGCGACCATCTGCTGCTCGGCGATGAAGAACTCGAAGAACCGGTCCGGGTGGTGGCGGGCGAACTCCTCGGTCCGGGTCGAGTCGCTGACCTCGCCGTCCAGCACGACCACGTCCGGCCGGACGGTGCCGAGCGCGGCCAGGGCCGCGCCTACCGCGGTCCGGGTCGCCACCTGCTCGCCGCGCTCGTATTCCGGCAGGACGAGTCGGCTGCCGTTCTCCCCGGCGGCCGGGTGCCGCCCGGGGGCACCAGACGGCGGCCTGGCCGGCACCCGGATGTTCCGGATCCCGCCGAGTTCGGCGATGGCCTCCTCGGTATCGGGCACCGGCTTGCCATGGGCGCCCTCGGCGTCCTGCACCGCCGCCACCCCGCGTCCTTTCATGGTGCGGGCGAGGATCGCGGTGGGCTTGCGGTGGGTGCCTAGCACCTCGGTGTAGGCGTCGTCGATGGCCTCGATGTCGTGCCCGTCGATCTCGATCGTGTGCCAACCGAACGCGCCGATCCGCTGGGCGTAGGCGGCGGTGTCCCAGCCGTGCCGGGTCTCACCGCGCTGGCCGAGCCGGTTCACGTCGATGATGGCGGTGAGGTTGTCCAGCCGCTCGTACCCGGCGTGCTCGAACGCCTCCCACATCGAGCCCTCCGCGAGTTCGCTGTCCCCGCACAGCACCCACACCTGGTACGGGCTGTTCTCCAGCCGGGCGGCGGCCAGCGCCATGCCCACCCCGGCGGGCAGCCCGAGCCCCAGCGAGCCGGTCGCGACGTCCACCCACGGCAGCCGCGGCGTCGGATGGCCCTCCAGCCTGCTGCCGAGTGCCCGGAAGCTGAGCAGCTCATCGTCATCGACCACGCCCGCCGCACGGTACATGGCGTACAGCAGCGGGGACGCGTGTCCCTTGGAAAAGATCAGCCGGTCGTTGCCCGGGTGGCCGGGCATGGTGAAGTCGTAGCGCAGGTGCTCGGCCAGCAGTACGGCCATGAGGTCGGCCGCCGACATCGAAGATGTTGGGTGCCCGGACCCCGCGGCGGCCGCGGCGTGCACTGCATCCACCCTGAGCTGCTGACCCAGGTCACGAAGGTGTTTGGCATCCATGTAACACGCCACTACCACGGTGCGGCCGTTTCATTCTGCCCTCGCGGGTACAGATCGGTGGCACGGGATAGAACGAAAGGCACACAGCGATGACCAGCGAGCCTGACCAGATGTACCGGCCAGACGGCGATGCGGCGGACACGTTCACCGAGCTGCAAAAGGCGCTGCTCGGTACCGAGACGCTCGAGCAGTTCCTGCATGAACTGGCCACTCTGGCCGCTCGCCTGGTCACCGACGGGGTCTCGTGTGGGATGACGATGCGCGGCAACGGGCGGCCAGCCACGGCGGCCTGCAGCGACCCGCTGGCCAAGGAGATCGACGAGGTGCAGTACCTGCTCGATGACGGGCCGTGCCTGCACGCGATGCGCTCCGGCGACCAGGTGAACATCGACGACACGGCCGACCGCTCGCGGTGGCCCCGGTTCGAGGCCGCCGCGCAGGCCCGCGGGATCCGGTCCTGCCTGGCACTGCCGCTGGTCGCGGACGGCAAGCCGGTGGGCGCGCTGAGCCTGTACGCCCGCGGCGTGGCCGCGTTCGGCGCTACGCAGGTGCGGCGCGCGGAGAACCTGGCCGAGAACGCCTCTGGCGGGCTGTCGCTGATGCTGCGGCTGGCGTCGTACTCCGAGCTCACCGAGCAGCTTCGCTCCTCGCTGACCTCGCGGGCGGTGATCTACCAGGCGCTCGGCGTGATCATGGCGCAGGAACGGTGCACGCAGGCAAGGGCGTTCGAGATCATGCGTACCGCGTCCCAGAACAGCAACCTCAAGCTCCGCGACATCGCGGTCGCGATCGTCACCAGCGTCAGCGGTGAGCCGCCCCAGCCCCACCCGTTCGAGGAGAGTGGCGACTGACGGCGGGCCCGAGGCGGGGGATGTTTGCCGGGCGGGCCGCGGGTAGCGGCCGGGCATGACTTTCACCGACATCAAGGACCGGGTGGCCGCGGCCGCCAGCGCGCAAAGCGAGCGCTATTCTCACGGCGACGCCCGTCCGCTGCGCGGCTACGCGATCACGATGACGGTCTACGCCAGCCTGGTCGGCGCCCTCGCGAGCATCGCCAAGATCACCGGGCGTGACGTCCCCGATGGTTTCCCGGTCAGCGACGTCGCCATGTGCGCGGCGGCGACGCACAAGCTGAGCAGGTTGCTGGCCAAGGACCCGGTGACCAGCCCGTTGCGCGCGCCGTTCACGTCCTACCAGGGCACCGAAGGCCCGGCGGAGCTCAAGGAGGAGGTCCGCGGCCAGGGTGGCCGCAAGACCGTGGGAGAACTGGTCACCTGCCCGTTCTGTACCAGCGTCTGGGTGGCCACCGGGTTCGGCGCGGGCCTGATCTACCTGCCGCGCACGACGCGCGTCGCCATGGGCACCCTCGCCGCGCTGGCCGGCGCGGACAT
>Ga0075435_100003343_pt1 | contig 10865 bp, 13 predicted proteins | sample RhiMethybrSRZTD4_FD_75302 | JGI IMG/M metagenome (GOLD analysis project Ga0075435, IMG submission 75302) | Populus rhizosphere microbial communities from Tennessee, USA - Rhizosphere MetaG P. TD hybrid SRZTD4 | ecosystem: Host-associated > Plants > Roots > Rhizosphere > Soil | place: USA... | reverse complement strand
CAGACGCAGTTCGTCGAGGCGTGGCAGGCGCAATCGGCGTCGACCGGCCGACGCATCACGGCGATGCGGCGGACCGCGATCGGCGGCGTCGTCGAGTCGGATCTCGGCTACGCGAGCGTGGACGTCCGGTATTCCGCCGACATCACCGACCGCAACGGCTCGCGGATGACCGGCTATATCGCGTACTTCGTGTTCGAAGACGGCGAGTGGCGCCTCTGGACGACGAGCGAGAACTAGGCTCGACCACCGTCACTGAATCGCTGCCGCCCATCTAAACCGGACAAGCGAACGAGCGCCCGTTGACGGGACGTTGATATGTCCGGGTCCACGCACACCGCTGTACGCATGGAAAACATTACGGACGTAGGTCTATCGCGTCGTTCAGTCGCACATGACAGTGGCATCGGTGGGTGCCATGCAGCGCAAGGAACGCCTCCGCATCGTCGTCGCGGACGACCATCCGTCGATCCGCGAGAACCTGCGTTACCTGCTGAACGCGGAGCCCGATCTCGAAGTCGTCGGCACGGCGTACGACGGAGAGGACGCGATCCGCAAGGTACGGGAGCTCGACCCCGACGTGCTGCTCGTGGATGGATGGATGCCAGGCGGGCTCGACGGCCTTGATGTGATCCGCGAGCTGCGCCGCTCAGGTGCCCCGACGCGCGTCGTGTTCCACACGCTTGCCACTGAGTTCTGTGACCTTGCGCGCGAAGCAGGGGCTGCCGCGTGTGTCGCCAAGGACGCGCCGTACGACCTCGTCGTGGACGCGGTCCGCGCCGCGGGCGTCTTCTTGCTCAGCCGCCGTCCGCCACGGCGGAGCCAGGGCGTCGCGACGAGCACCGATGGGGCCGCAGGGCGCGTCCTCGTCGTTGACGACGATGTCGACACGCGCGAGCTCGTGAGCTCGGCCCTCGTCGATGCCGGATACGAGACGCGGACCGTGGCGAACGGGGGGCAGGCGCTCCTCGAATCGGATCGCTGGCGGCCGAACGTGATCGTCCTCGATCTGATGATGCCGGGGATGGACGGCCGCGCCTTCGTCGAGGCGTACCGCCACTTCCCGGACCGGACCGCGCGCATCGTCGCGCTGTCAGGTTTGCCGCGCGCGCCCCAGCTCGCGCGCGAGCTCGGATGCGACGCCGGCATCGCGAAGCCCTTCGATCTCGACGAACTCGTCAGCACGGTCGCCGCGCTCGGGAATACCACCACCACCTAAGAGCGCGGCGACCGCCCCTCCCCGAGCCCGTACTCCGACGGCGCGATCGCGCCTTCCACGTTCCCGAGGCACAGGTTTGTCTCGTGGTCACCGATCACGAAGACCGTGTACCGCTTCCCCGCGACGAAGGTGTACCCGCAGCTTGCGCCGGCGCTCGCGGTGTTCAGCGCCAGCTCCTTCGGGACCTCGCCTTTGTAGACCGTCTCGACCGTGAACGTGACCATGACCGGATCCGCGCTCGAGCAGCTGAGTCCGAAGAGCGGCCGGCCGACCGCGGTCGTGGTCCCGGTGAAGATCGCCGCGGCGCGCTCGGCCTGCTGCGGCTTCGTCGATTGCGCGCAGCTACACGCGAACGCGCTCTGCGGCATGACCGCGAACGAGATCGCGATGAGAACGATGAGGCCGCGGCGAGCCACGTCCATACCGTACCGACCTACGATTGGCTGCGCGAATACGGAGGTCACGTGAAGAAGAGCGTCCCGGAGCGCAGGAAGTTCCAGACCACCTACGGCGCGCCGCTGCCGACGACGTACGCCGACGACGAGGCCTACCGCGAGGCCGCCGCGTCCGCCGGCCTCCCCGGCGAGCCGCCCTACACGCGCGGCGTGCAGCCGACGATGTACCGCGGCCGGCTCTGGACGATGCGCCAGTACGCCGGGTTCGGGGACGCGACGAACACGAATGCGCGCTTCCGCTCGCTCCTCGCGCACGGGCAGACCGGGCTCTCGGTCGCGTTCGACCTGCCGACCCAGATGGGCTACGACCCCGACGACCCACGCGTCGTCGGCGAGGTGGGGAAGGTCGGTGTCTCGATCGCGACGGTCGAGGACATGGAGCGGCTCTTCGCGGACATCCCGCTCGCCGACGTGACCACCTCGATGACGATCAACGCGACCGCGCCGATCCTCCTCGCCCTCTACATCGCCGTCGGCGAGAAGCAGGGCCTGTCGCCGGAGCGCCTCGGCGGAACGACGCAGAACGACATCCTGAAGGAGTACATCGCGCGCGGGACGTACATCTATCCACCGCGTCCGTCCATGCGCCTCGCGACCGACGTCATCGCCTACGCCGCCGAGCACCTGCCGCGCTGGAACCCGATCTCCATCAGCGGCTACCACATCCGTGAGGCCGGAGCGAACGCCACCCAGGAGCTGGCCTTCACGTTCGCCAACGCCATCGCGTACGTCGAGAGCGCGGTCGCGCGCGGTCTCGCGGCCGACCGCTTCGCCCCGCAGCTCTCGTTCTTCTTCGCGGCGCACTCGACGCTCATCGAGGAGGTCGCCAAGTTCCGCGCCGCCCGCCGCATCTGGGCGCAGGTCATGCGCGACCGCTTCGGCGCGAAGGATCCGGCGTCCCTCGCGCTGCGCTTCCACACTCAGACGATGGGCAGCACGCTCACCGCGCAGCAGCCGCTCAACAACATCGTGCGCACCGCGATCGAGGGGCTCGCGGCGGTGCTCGGGGGCACGCAGTCGCTGCATACGAACGCGTACGACGAGGCGCTCGCGCTCCCCACCGAGGAGTCCGCGCGCATCGCGCTCCGGACGCAGCAGATCATCGCTGAGGAGTCCGGCGTCGCCGACACCGTCGACCCGCTCGGCGGCTCGTACGCGGTCGAGGCCCTCACCGCGGACATCGAGCGACGCGTGCACGAGGAGCTCGCGAAGATCGACGCGCTCGGCGGGGCTCTCGTCGGGATCGAACGCGGCTATCAGGCGCGGGAGATCGAGGAATCGGCATATCGCCAGCAGCGCGCCGTCGAGACCAAGGAGCAGATCGTCGTCGGCGTGAACGCCTACCAGACCGAGGGCGACGAGCAGCCGCCGCAGCTCCTGCGCGTCGACGAGACGCTCGCGGCCCGGCGCGCCGACGAGGTGCGGGCGTTCCGCGCCAAGCGCGACGGCGCGGCGGCAAAGCGAGCGCGGACCGATCTCGTCGCCGTGGCGCGTGGCACCGCGAACGTCGTGCCGCCGATCGTCGCCGCGGTGAGAGCCGGCGTCACGCTCGGCGAGATCAGCGAGGACCTCCGGGGCGTGTTTGGCGTGCACGACGCGCGCGGCGGATGAGTCTCGCGGAGGCCGGCGCGCTGCACCACGTCGGCGTCGTCGTCCCGTCGCTCGCCGACGCGGTCCCCTTCTACCGCGACACGCTCGGTTACGCCGTCAGCCCCGAACACGATGTGGCGGATCAGCGCGTCCGCGTCGTCCTCGCGACGCGCGGCGACTCACGCATCGAGCTGCTGCAGCCGACCGACGCCACATCAGGCATCGCTCGCTTCCTCGCCGAGCGCGGACGCGCGACGATGCATCACCTGTGCTTCGAGGTCGACGATCTGGGCGCGACGCTCGGTCGTCTCGCGGCATCGGGTGTCGAGCTCATCGACCGCGCACCGCGTCGCGGCGTCGAAGGCATGGTCGCGTTCGTCCATCCGCGGGCGAGCGGAGGCGTACTGGTCGAGCTGCTCGAACGTTCCTAGCCCTAGCATCAACGTGATGTCTCGCCCCAGGATCGCCCTCACGGTGTCGGCCGTGCGCACGCCGGCGAACCTCGCCGCGCGCGAGCGCTATGTCGACGCGCTCCGCGACGCCGGCGGCGACATCGTCGTCCTCGAACCCGGCGATCCGATCCCGGCGGACGTCGACGGCGTCTGCTTCTCCGGCGGCGGCGACATCGCCCCGGAGCGCTACGGCCAGGTCGATGCGGAGAACGTCTGCGAGAACGTCATCCCCGAGCGCGACGAGCTCGAGCTCTCGGTCGCGCGGCACGCGCTCGACGCGGATCTGCCGATCCTCGGCATCTGCAGGGGCTTCCAGCTGTTGAACGTCGCGATGGGCGGCACGCTCGCGCTCGACGTCAAGGGTCATCAGGCGAAGGGCGACGAGGTCATCGCGCATCGACTCACCGCGGAGCCGGGCTCGAAGCTCGCGGAGGTCTCCGGCAGCGACGAGATGCTCGTGAACTCGCGCCATCACCAAGCCGTGACGCCGGAACGGCTCGCGCCGGGTCTGCACGCGACCGTGATGCACGACGGGCTCATCGAGGCGTTCGAGTCGCCCGCGCATCGCTGGGTCATCGGCGTCCAGTGGCATCCCGAGCGAAAGGCCGAGGTGGGGAAGGCAGCGGTCCGCATCTTCGACGCGTTCGTCGCCGAGGCACGCCGCTCGCCCATCCGACAGCGTTGACCGTCGCGACCGCGACCGGGCTGCTTGCCACGGTCGACGTCGCGCACGAGACGAGCGCGAACCGCATCGGGCCGCGCACCGACGGCGCCGATCTGCGCGTCACGACGGGCACACCACTGCGTCTCGCGATCCTCGTCGGCCGGGAGCCGGCGAACCTCGCGGCCGCGCGCGCCGCCGCCCTCGGCGCCTGCGCGGACATCGTCCTCACGCTCGCGACGAACGACCGCCAGTCGTTCGTCGACCGCGCGTCGCTGCTGCGCGGGGCCGATCCGGACGCCGTCCTGGTCGTGGCGAGCGCCCGCGATCAGAAGGGTGTCCTCGATCTCGTGGAGGCGCTGCGCTGCGCGATGGCCGGCCGGCCACGCCAGCCCGCGCTCCTCATCGCCGCCGACGAGCGCATGCGCGCTCAGGTCGCGCTCGCCCTCGCGCCACTCGTGATCGAGGCGATCCCCGGTCCGGCCGCCGCGCTGGCGCGCGACGCCATCGTTTCGCGGCTCCGCGGCATGCGCCGTCCGGCGAGCGACGTCGTGCTGCGGGACGAGGCGGTCGAGGCGGCCGCCCGCGCGCTCGCGTCGGCGGACGGGCGCGAGACGCTCGTGCTCGACGTGAACGGCGCGAGCACGTCGCTGGCACTCGCAAATCCGGCCGGCGCGGTGATCGCGCTCCACTCGCATCTCGGTGCGGGGATGAACGCCGATCGCGTCGTCGCGCGCGCCGGGCTGGAGCGCGTACGGCGCTGGGTCCCGCGCGCCGTCGACGCGCCCGCTCTCCTGGAGCGCGTCTTCAATCGCGCGCGCTGGCCTGATGCGGTGCCCGCGACGACGCTGACGCTCGCGCTCGAGATGGCGCTCGCCCGGGAGGCCGTCGCGCATACGCTCCGCGACGCGGAGCGCAGCGGCATCTCCGTCGCGCCGTTCCGAGACGCGGGCGCGATCGTCTGCACGGGTCGCCTCGCCCGCTTCCCGCGCGCGTCGCAGACCGCGATCGTCGCGATCGATGCGCTCGAGCCCAGCGGCGTCGCGCGGATCTCGCGCGAGAAGCCCGACGCACTGATCGCCGCGGGCGCGATGGGCTCGCGAGGCATCCCCGACGCGGCAAACACGATCGAACCGCTCGCGATCGTCATGACGCAGTGGCCGAAGCGGCCGACGCTCGTCACCGTGACGGACGAGGGCGGCCCGGTCGAGCAGCGCGTCGCGCGTGGTGCGTTCCTCCTCATCCCGACGAACGGACGCGTCGAGGTGCGCGTCGCGGGCTCGCCCGAGCGCGTCGTCGCCGACTCGGTCGCGCTCGGTGTCATCGTCGACGCGCGCGGCCGACCCCTCGAGCTCCCGCAGCGCGATGCCGAGCGCCTGCCCGCGCTCGCGCGCTGGCACAACGCGCTCACGGCGCTGTCGGCCGAGGGTCTCACTTGAGACAGCCGAGCGACGAGCGGTTGAAATGACCTGGCGCTTCGCGGATCAACGCGTCTCGCATCCGCTTCCGCTCGGCGTCGCGCAGCGCGCGCCCGTCGGCCAGGCCGTGCGCGCCGGTGACGTCCTCGCGTCGGGCACGCGGTACGGCGAGCCCGTCCGCCTCGCTGGAGCGCGTCGTCTCGGCGTCACGCCGGACGACCTGCCACAGGTCATGCGCGTGCCGCCCGGCGCCGAGCTGGAGCGCGGCGCGATCATCGCGCGAACCGGACGTCGTTTCGCGCGCGCCGTGAGCGCGCCGTTCGATGGCCGGATCGTCCACGTGCGCGCGAGCGGCGACATCGAGTTCGCCCCCGTCGTCGACCGCTGGTCGGTCCGTGCGACGCTCGACGGCGTCGTCACCGAATCGTCCGACTGGGCGGTCACCGTCGAGGGCGCTGCGTGGTGCATCCAGGGTGTCGTCGCGTATGGACCGGACGCGGTAGGCGACCTCACGCTCGCGGTCGACGGCCGGACCGAGGAGCTCGCGCCCTCGCGCATCGACGTGCGGCTGCGCGATCGCATCCTCATCGGCGGTGGACGTAGCGCGGCCGAGGCCATCGCCCGCGCACACGCCTGCGGCGTCGCCGGCGTCGTCGCGGGCGCGGTGCCCGCGGCCGGACTGCGCACGCTCTTCGGCGATGAGGTGTCAGCGCGCGGCGCTCCCGACGGCTCGGACACGCCGACAGTGCTCTGCCTCCTCGGCTTCGGTACGTCGCAGCTGCCGGCCGAGGTGTTCATGCCATTCGTCCCGCTCATCGGCGCGCGCGCCGCGATCCACAGCGCGTCGGCGCGGCTCTTCGTGTTCGCGTCCTCGGGCGTGATGACCGCGCCAACGATGGTGCCGACGATCGCGCTCGCCCCGGACTGGGGCGCGGTCATGCCACTCGAGGGCGCGGCTGCGCCGGCGCGCGAGGTCGTGCTCGCGAGCGAGGTCGTCTCGGCCGCGCTCGAGACCACGCTCGGGACGGTCCCGACGGGCAACCTCCGCACGCTCGACCCCGTCTGATGGCCAAGAAGAAGCGCGCGCTTCGCGACGCGGAGAAGCGCCGCGTCGACTACGCGCAGCGTCGCGTGCGTCTGCAGCGACAGCGCAACGTCATCGGATTCCTCGGTCTGGTACCGCTCGTGTTTTCGCTCGGATGCGGCACCGGCACGCCATTCGACGCGCTCTGCTTTCTGCCCCGCGACATCTGGCTCTTCGTCTGGGCGGCGCTGTTGGGCTCGTTCATCGGCCTTACCATCCGGCTCATCCTTGAGCGCCGCCGATTCCAAAAAGTCGAGCGAGGAGCGGCTTGATCTGGTCAGTCATTCGAGCCTGCACACCGAGCGGATCGGCGAGCGGCTCGCGCGCCTCGCGCGACCGGGCGACGTCCTCGCGCTGTGGGGCGAGCTCGGCACGGGCAAGACCGTGCTCGCGAAGGGCGTGGCCGCGGGCCTCGGGCTCGATCCGGGCGGCGTAGCCAGTCCGACGTTCATCATCCTTCGCGAGCATTACGGTGGACGCATGCCGCTCTTCCATCTCGACCTCTATCGCCTCGAAGGGCAGGACCTCGGCTCGACCGGCTGGGAGGAGACCCTCGACGGCGGCGGCATCACCGTGATCGAATGGCCCGACCGCGCGGGCGACGCGCTGCCCGCGGACCGTCTGGACATCCATCTCGAGCACATCGCCGACACGAAACGCCGCGTCGTGCTCGAGCCGACCGGCGATCGCTCGCGCGAGCTGTTGCGAGGGTTCCATGACTCTCTTAGCGCTTGACACCTCGACGGCCTGGGCGTCGGTCGCGCTCTACGACGGGCGCGCGGTGCTGGCGGAGACGACGTGGCACGCGCAGCGCCGTCATGGCGACGAGCTCTTCCCGACCATCGAGCGCATGCTCACCGATGCCCGCTCGAGCCTCGCGGACGTCGACCGCGTCGCCGTCGCGACCGGGCCCGGCTCGTTCACCGGGCTGCGCGTCGCGATAGCCGCGGCGCAGGGGATCGCGCGCGGCTCGGGCGCCTCGCTCGTCGGCGTGTCGACGCTCGACGTGCTCGCGTACCCGCACGCTCCCTCGAAGCAGCGAACCTGCGCGCTGCTGCCCGCGGGACGCACCGAGTGGTACGCGGCGATCTATCAGGAGCGGAATCGCAAGTGGCTGCGCCGCTCGCCGTTCATCGCAGCCACGCTGCCCGAGCTCTGCCGCCAGATCGGCACGCACACGCTCTTCGTCGGCGAGATCGACGAAGAGGCGGAGCTGCTGCTGCGCGATCTCCTCGGGCCGAAGGCCCTCTTCGCGTCGCCCGCGTCGCGCATGCGCCGCGCGGGGTATCTCGCGGAGCTCGGATGGCGCGCGCTCGAGACCGCGCCGCAAGCGAAGCTTGGCGGGATCGAGCCGATCTATGTGAAGCAGCCGTCGATCCGGACCTCGTTCGATCAGCCCTTCGCACCCGCACCGACGGACGACCTCGCGCTCGGGTTGCCGAAACGGTCATGAGCGCGACGAGTCTGCCTGCGATGGCGACGCGGCCGTCGCCTCGAACGAGGCTCACGGGAGTGCGAGCCGCCACTCGGACCCACTCTCATTTTGCAGGGCCAAGTGGCGGCGTTCCGAGTGAGAGGCGACGGACGCGGCGTCACCGCGAATGGCGAACGATGTGGTAGCGCTCTATCCCATCGTCATCGAGGACATGAAGGTCGACGACATCCCGGCCGTGCAGGCCGTCGAGAACGCGTCGTTCCCGATCCCGTGGCCCGCGAACGCGTTCCGCCAGGAGCTCACCCAGAACAAGAACGCGCACTACATCGTCGCGCGCGAAGGGGAGCGCATCGTCGGCTACGCGGGGCTCTGGCTCTCGCTCGATGAGGCGCACATCACGACGTTCGCGGTGCTGCCCGACTACCGGCGGCGCAAGATCGGCGAGCGCATGCTCGTCTCGATCTTCGAGCGCGCGCAGAAGCTGGGAGCCGAATGGCTCACCCTCGAGGTGCGCGCGTCGAATCTCGCCGCGCAGCGCCTGTACGAGAAGTACGGCTTCCGTCCCGCGGGCATCCGCCGCCGCTACTACTCGGACAACAACGAGGACGCGATCATCATGTGGACCGAGCGCCTGCGCGATCGCAGCGTGCGCGATCGCCTCACGAAGCTGCAAGCGGCACTGGACGAATAAGTGCGCATCCTCGCGATCGAGACGTCCTGCGACGAGACCGGCGTCGCGGTTGTCGACGACGGGCGGCGCATCATCAGCAACGTCGTCGCGTCGCAGCTCGCGCACCAGGACACCGGCGGCATCGTGCCGGAGGTCGCGGCGCGCGAGCACCTGCGGTCGCTCGACGCGATCACGCAGACGGCGCTGCGCGACGCGAATGTCGAGCTGCGCGGCGTCGACGCGGTCGCCGCGACGGTCGGGCCGGGCCTCATCGGCTGCCTCCTCGTCGGCGCGAACTACGCGCGCGGGCTCGCGCTCGCCGCGGGCCTGCCGTTCGTCGGCGTGAACCACCTCGAGGGGCACGTGTACGCGAACTGGCTATACGAGGGCGCGACCGTGCCTCGCGAGCCGGAGATCCCCGCGGTCGTGCTCATCGTCTCGGGCGCGCACAGCGACCTCGTCCTCATGGAAGGACATCGGCAGTTCCGCCCACTCGGTCGCACGATCGACGATGCCGCGGGCGAGGCTTTCGACAAGGTCGCGCGATTGCTCGGCCTCGGGTTCCCCGGCGGACCGCTGATCGAAAAAGCAGCGAAGTCAGGCGACCCGAACGCGTTCCCGCTGCCGCGCGCGACCGTCTCTGATCGCTACGACTTCTCGTTCTCCGGTCTCAAGACCGCGGCGCAGCGCCTGGTGCGCTCGCTCGAGGCGAAGGGCGAGGTGCCGGTGAACGACGTCGCCGCGTCGTTCCAGAAGGCGATCACCGAGATGCTCGCGGAGAAGACCGCGCGCGCCGCGGCGGAACACGCCGTCGACACGGTGCTGCTCGGCGGCGGCGTCGCGGCGAACATGGCGCTGCGTGAAGAGATCGCGAAGCGCATCGGGCATCCGCTCGTCGTCCCGCCGCCCCGGCTGTGCACGGACAACGGCGCGATGATCGGCGCGGCCGCGTTCTTCGTGCTGCGCCACCGCGGCACCGAGATCCCGCAGACCGTGCGCAGCGACCTCCGGCTCGCATGAGCACGCTCGACGAGGCGATCGAGGCGGCGCGCGTCGCCGCCTCGTCCGGCCCGAATCCAGTGAACGCGCGCGAGGCGGTGCTGCGCATCCTCGAGGCTGCGTCGAGCGACGAGCGCGTGCTCGCGAACCTCAAGGACGTCGCCGGCGCCCGCGCGCTTCTTCGCTTCACCGACACGAACGAGGCGATCGAGTTCCAGGCTGGCGACGGCAAGCTGCACGCGGAAGCCGCCGACGTGAAGGGCAAGGGGCCGAAGGTCGATGCGACCGGCGCGACGTGGCTCGGCCTGGTGTCGGGGACGCTGCGTCCCTGGCTCGCGTTCACGCGCGGGCTGGTCGTCGCGCGCACGGGCCTCACCGAGCTGCGCTGGCTCCAGCAGGTCGCGGAGCGGCTGCAGAAGGCCTACGCGCAGGAGGAGAAGCGTTAGGCCGTAGGCTCCCGGCGTGACCGAGATCCAGCTCGCGCTCCTGCTCGTTGCGGTCGTCATCATGCTCACCGCGGTGTCGCGCCGACTCGGCGCGTCGACCGCGATCGTCATGGTGGTCGGCGGCCTCGTCCTGAGCTTCGTGCCCGGCATCCCCAAGGTCGTCCTCGCGCCCGAGCTGGTGTTCTTCGGCTTCCTTCCGCCGCTGCTGTTCGCGGGCGGCTACTTCACCTCGATCCGCGAGTTCAAAGCGAACCTCCGGCCGATCATCCTGCTCGCGGTCGGCCTCGTGCTCTTCACCGCGACGCTCGTCGCGCTCGTGGTGCATACCTTCATCCCGAGCCTCGGCTGGGAGGGAGCGTTCGCCTTGGGTGGCATCGTCTCACCGCCCGACGCCGTCGCGGCGACGGCGATCTTCCAGCGTCTCGGCGTACCCCGTCGC
>Ga0075435_100003342_pt1 | contig 10883 bp, 9 predicted proteins | sample RhiMethybrSRZTD4_FD_75302 | JGI IMG/M metagenome (GOLD analysis project Ga0075435, IMG submission 75302) | Populus rhizosphere microbial communities from Tennessee, USA - Rhizosphere MetaG P. TD hybrid SRZTD4 | ecosystem: Host-associated > Plants > Roots > Rhizosphere > Soil | place: USA... | reverse complement strand
GGCCGTCGCCAAGAAGCTCCTCTTCGCCAAGCAGCCCGCGATCTACCGCGTCCACGACCGTCCGGATCCGGACCGCCTCGTGGACCTGCGCGAGGTCCTCGAGAGCTTCGGCTACGAGATCAAAGGCGACCTGGAAGAGGTGCCTCCCGCGGCGTTCCAGAAGCTCCTGCACGAGATCGAGGGCAAGCCCGACGAAAGGCTGCTGCACGACCTGCTGCTGCGCGCCCAGAGGAAGGCGCTCTATGCCGAAGAGTGCCGGGGCCACTACGCGCTCGCGGCCCCCTACTACTGCCACTTCACCTCGCCGATCCGGCGTTATCCGGACCTCGTCGTCCACCGCCAGCTCTCGCGCCTCCTCGCCGATGGAAAACCCGTCGCCGCGAAGGACTTCGATGCGGTCAACGACAGGATGCGGGAGGTCGCGGCGTTCTCGTCGGAGCGCGAGCGGCGGGCCGAGCAGGCCGAGCGCGAGAGCCTCCTGTGGAAGAAGATCGTCTTCATGAAGGACAAGATCGGGCGCGAGTTCGACGCCTTCGTGACGGGTGTCGCGGCCTTCGGAGCCTTCGTGACGCTGCGGGATTTCTTCGTCGAGGGCCTCGTGCCGGTCTCGGCCTTGGGAAACGACTTCTTCGTCTACGAGGAGAAGCAGCATCGGCTGCGCGGGCGCTCGTCCGGACAGATCTATCGGCTCGGCGATGCGCTCCGGGTTCAGCTCGTGGCTGTGGACGACGTGCGCCGGCGCCTGGACTTCCGCCTCGCCGGTGAGGTTCGGCCGAGGGCCACGCCGCCCCGGACGACCCCGGCTCGAAAAGAGAGCGCCATCGAATACGGGCGTCGGCCTCGCAGGAGGGTTCGATGAAGACCGCAACCTGGCTCTTGCTCGCGGCCTCCCTGGGAGCCGCCGCGTGCCAGGAGCGCGGGCGTCCGGATCCGAATATCCGCATGGCGATCTCGCACGAGCCCTCCGAATCGCGTGAGGGCGGCGGCGGAGAGGGTGGAGACGCCGGCGCCGTTCCCACCCGGCTGGAAGTGCCGCCGGAGGTCCAGGCGGCCTACTCGGGCGTGCGACTGCACTGGAAGGACAAGCAGAGCGGCAAGGAAGGCGTCGTCGACGTGCCGCTCGGAGGCGGCGTTGCGCTTCCGGATCCGACGCTCGTGGTGAGAGGGGACGTCTATCTTCCGGCGTTCACGATGGGAGGAGGCGCCATCACCTCGGACGGCGTCGAGGAGCAGAACCCCGCCGCGAGGATCACGGTCTTCGAGAAGGGCAACCCGATCTTCGGAGGCTGGATCTTCACCCGCTTTCCCGACGTCCATCCCTTCTCGCATCCGCGCTACGAGCTGCGTCTCGAGGGAGGAATCAAGAGGAAGTGACCCCATTTGTCATCCCGAGGAGCGCAGCGACGAGGGACCCCTTTTTCAGCCAGGCTGAGACTCGAAAGGGGTCCCTCGCTTCGCTCGGGATGACACCTTGAGTACCAATCGTCCCTTCCGCGTGGTCGTCGCGGGGCGGCCGAACGTCGGCAAGTCCGCGCTGTTCAACCGGCTCCTCGGCCGCCGGCGCGCGCTGGTGCATGACCTGCCCGGCATGACGCGGGACGTCCTGGAGGTCGATGCGCATCTCGCAGACGGGCGCGCCTACCGGCTCCTCGACACGGGCGGCTACGATCCCGAGGTCAAAGAGGCGATCCCCGCGGCCGTGCGCGACAGGGCCGTCGCCGCGATCCGCCAGGCGGACCTCGTCCTGCTGGTCATGGACGCGTCGGCTGGCGTGCTGCCGGGGGACCGCTCGGCGGCCCGCATCGTGCGGGAAGCCGGACGCGACTGCGTCGTCGTCGCCAACAAGGTCGACCGGCGCGAGGGCAGCGAGGGCGAATCCGAGGCCTGGGCGCTGGGCTTCCCTGAGGTCTACGGCACGTCCGCCGAGCACGGGATCGGGGTGGACGACCTGGAGACGGCGATCGGAGAGCGGCTGTCGGCGGCCAGGCACGAGGGTGCCGCCGCGGAGATCCCTCCCGACCACCAGATCGCCCTGGCGGTCGTGGGCCGGCCCAACGTCGGGAAGTCCTCGCTGTTGAACGCCCTCCTCGGCGAGGAGCGCGCCATCGTTTCGGACGTGGCGGGGACGACGCGCGACTCGGTGGATGCGTCCGTCGCCGCCTCGGGCCGGAAGTTCCGGCTGGTGGACACCGCGGGCATCCGGAGGCGCGGCCGGACCGAGAAGGGGCCGGAGGTCCTGTCGGTCATCCAGGCCCGAAAACGGATCGAGGAATGCGACGTGGCCCTTCTGGTCGTGGACGCGAACGAAGGGCCCACGGGCCAGGACGCGAGCGTGGCTTCGTACGCCGACGAGAACGGCAAGGGGCTGGTCCTCCTGGCGAACAAGTGGGACCTGGCCGGACAACGCGAGGTCGGGACGGCCGACGACTTCCGCCGGGCGCTCGCTTCGCAGATCCCGTTCGCTCGGCACGCGCCGATCCTGCTTCTCTCGGCCAAGACCGGGCGGGGAGTGGGGAAGGTACTGGAGGCCGCGGCTCGCGTCGCCGAAAACCGGCGCCGCCGGATCACGACCGGGGAATTGAACCGCGTCCTGGGCCGCGCGCTCCGGGACAAGCCGCCGCGCGCCGCTTCCGGAAAGACTTTGAAGGTCTACTTCGTGACCCAGACGGCGGTAGCCCCGCCGACGTTCGCGCTGGTGGCAAACCGCCGAGAGCCGCTTCACTTCTCCGAGGAGCGGAGAATCGAGAACCTCCTGCGCGAGACGGCGGACTTCTCCGGCTCCCCGATCCGGCTGCGCGTGCGCGAGCGCTCCCGCGAGGAAGCGCCGGCGCGAGGCCGCGCAAAGTCCTCCCGCCGAAAGGCGGGTTCGGGGTAGATTAAGACCGTGGAGAAGGGGCAGTCCGCAGTCTACAAACCCGCGGAGGCCTGTCGGATCGCGGAGGTCGCTCCGTACGTCCTGCGCTACTGGGAGACCGAGTTCGCCGCGCTCTCCGAGGGGAAAGAAAAGGCCGGCGCCTCCCGCGTCTACACCGCCCGCGACGTCAAAATCATCTCCCGCATCCGCGAGCTTCTCTACGACGAGGGATTCACGGTGGCCGGAGCCAAGAAGCGTCTCGACGCTGAGATCGCCGAGGGACGCTTCGACGACGGCCTTGCTCCGGCGCCTCCCGTCGCCGAACAGCGCAAGGCCCCGGCACTGAGGAAGGCCGACAAGCCCGAGCCCGCTCCCGCTCCTTCCAGGTCATCGGCACCCCAGCCTCCGCTCTTCAAGGCTCCGCCGGCGCCGGCCGCCGCCTCCGTGGCTCCGCGCGCCGCGGCTCCCGCCCGCGAAGTTCCCCCGGTTCCCGTCGTCGACTTCGATCGCAAGCGGGTCCTGAGGGAGCTCAAAGAGATCGCGCAGCTGCTCCAACGCAATCGCAAGAAGTAGCCGACGCGAATCGCAGAACCGCGGCCTGACCGCCGGTCAGCTTGACAGCCTGCAGCACGCGACAATAGCGTTAGGACAAATCGAACGGCGACAAGGAGTCCGCGCATGAAAACGCCCGCGGTCCGCCTGCTTGGGTCGTTGCTTCTCGCCTCCCTCCTCCCGCTTCCGCTCCACGCACAAACGACGGGCTCGATTCGCGGCGTCGTCGAAACCGGCCAGACGGCCATGCCCGGCGTGGCGATCGAGGCGAAGAGCCCGAACCTGCAGGGCTCGCGCACGGCGGTCACCGACGGGGAGGGCCGCTTCACGCTGCCGAACCTTCCGCCCGGAACCTACACGATCACCGCGACGCTCCAGGGCTTCGCGCCGCGCAAGGAAACCGTCGTGCTCGCGCTCAATCAGCCGGCCTTCCTAAAGATCGAGCTCCTCGCGGCGCAGGCCGCGGAGGTCACGGTCACGGCCGAGGCGGCGCAGGTCGAGACGGAGTCCACAACCATCGGCCGCAACCTCGACGCCAAGGTCTTCCAGGCGCTTCCCACCGGGCGGAATTACTCGACGATCGCGCAGCTCGCCTCGGGCGTGAACACCGACGAGTCCGACAGCCGCAACACCTCGATCACCGTGTACGGCTCGACCGGGCTCGAGAACATCTTCCTCGTCGACGGGGCCAACACGACCGGCGCCGAGATCGGCAATCAGGGCAAGACCCTCAACTTCGAGTTCATCCAGGAAGTCGAGTTCAAGTCGGGAGGGTACGAGGCCGAGTACGGAGGTGCCCAGGGCGGCATCCTGAACGTCGTCACCAAGTCCGGCGGCAACGACTTCCACGGAGACGCCTTCGGCTACATCAACCGCAATGCCCTCCAGGCCAACAATAAGCACCTCGACGAGCTAACTTCTGCCGGCATTCCGACCGGCTTCTCCAAGTCCGACTACGGGGCCGACATCGGCGGCTACGTCTTCAAGGACAAGCTCTGGTTCTTCGGCGCCTATGACCACGTCAAGAACACGCAGGACACGCAGATCACGCAGGGTCCACCCGAGGTCATCGGAACGAACACGACTCTCGACACGTCCAGTAACCTCTTTTCGGGCAAGCTGACGTGGAGAATCAACGACTCGAACACTCTGATCGGCAACGTGTTCGGCGATCCGACCGACGATGTCGGCGCCGTCGGGCCCGTCATCGGTCCCCCGACGACCTACAACGGCACGGTGACCGTGGGTGGGACCGACTTCGGATTCCGCTACGAGGGGATCCTGAACCCGAAGCTTCTCCTGACGGGGCAGTTCGCTTACCACCGGGAGAACGTGGCGACGCTCCCGGGGCCCGGCGGGGACCAGATCGCCTACCTCGACAACACAGGCGAGTTCAGCACCGCCTCGGGAGGTTTCCAGGGCAGCGACGGCACCGGGCAATTCGACGACAAGACGTTCACGCGCTATGACTACCGCATCAACGCCAACTACTTCGTCGGGAACCACGACGTGAAGGCCGGATTCATGTTCGAGCGCGTGGACGCCAACGTCTTCCGCGACTACAGCGGCCGCCAGTTCGTGACGATCCTGCCTCCGTACGAAACCGACCCTCAGCAGCGGCTGGTCTACTTCCACAGCTTCTTCGCCAGCCCGGACGCGACGATCGACAACGCCGTCACGGCGCCGGTGATCGCGACGCCGAACAACGACAACTTCGCCGTCTTCGTCCAGGATCGATGGAGCATCCTGAGCAATCTGACGGTCAACGCGGGCGTGCGGTGGGAGAAGCAGAAGATCCGGGGCCTCGACGACATCGTCTACATCGACGTGAACCACTTCTCGCCCCGCGTCGGCGTGACCTGGGACCCCTGGAACGACGGGCTCACGAAGGTCGCGGCCTCGTACAGCCATTTCGTTCCGATCATTCCGCTCGACATGAACATCCGGTCTTTGAACGGCGAGCGCGACGGCGCGACGTACAACTTCGACCCGGTCAACCTCAACTGCGATCCGGAGGCGGAGTCGGAGGACAACAGCTGCGTGATCCGCGGAGCGGCCGTGGACGCGGTCGATCCGAACATCCGGTCGCCGTACGCCGACGAGATCGTGGTCGGCGTGGAGCGGCAGATCGGAGCGAACTGGTCCGTGGGCGTCCGCGGGATCTACCGGAGCCTGCGGCGCATCATCGAGGACACCTGCGTGCCGTCGGATACGTGCGACAACTACGCCTTCTTCAACCCCGGCTTCTCGACCGAGGCCTGTCTCACCGGCGACGGCTGCGAGCCCGTGTACCCGTTCGCGCCCGCGCGTCGGTTCTTCCGCGGGATCGAGGTGACGGGACAGAAGCGACTGTCGGACCACTGGATGCTCTACGCGAGCTATCTCTACGGCACGCTCAAGGGAAACTACGACGGCGCATTCCGCGCGATCGGCGGCTTTTTCGCCAAGGATCCCAACATCACGGACGACTTCGACTACCCGGAGTTCCAGGTCAACGCGTACGGCAACCTCACGCTCGACCGCCGGCACCAGGCCAAGCTCCAGGCCGGTTACGTCTTCCCGTTCGGCCTGACTTTCTCAGCCTCCGGCTACTACGAGACGGGAACGCCGCTGTCGCGCATCGGCTGGTGGAACAACTACGCCGGGCCCGAGCTCTTCATCACGACGCGCGGAACCGAGGGCCGCACACCCGACACGTACGAAGTCGACCTGCACGCGGACTACGCGCTGGTCATCCACCCGGTCACGATCCACATCCTGGCGGACCTCTTCAATACGCTCAACCGACAACAGATCACGTCCGTCGACCAGGTGTACTCGCTCGACCAGGCCGACAACGACAGTCCGTTCCCCACCAATGAGCATTACAAGCAGCCCAATACGTGGCAGCAGCCCCGAACATTGCGGCTCGGTCTGCGCGTCAGCTTCTAGAAGTGCGGTTCGTCGGCGTTTCTTGAGCCGTCATCCCGAGCGGAGCGAGGGATCCCGGACTCGACGAGCACGGGATCCCTCGTCGCGCTGCTCCTCGGGATGACAGCGAATCGGGCGTCGGGATGACAGACTATCGCCCGATGTCGGAGACCCACAGCGTCGAGATCCGCGGGCTGACCAAGCGTTTCGGCGAAACGGTCGCGGTCGACTCCGTTTCCATCGACATCCGGCGGGGCGAGTTCTTCTCCCTGCTCGGCCCCTCGGGCTGCGGAAAGACGACGCTGCTTCGGATGATCGGCGGCTTCGAGCTGCCGGACGAGGGAACGCTCTCGATCCAGGGAAGGGACATGACCCGAGAGCCGCCGTACCACCGCCCGGTCAACATGGTCTTTCAGCACTACGCCCTCTTCCCGCACCTGACCGTCGGGGAGAACGTCGCGTTCGGCCTGCGCTACAAGGACGTTCCGCTGGAGCGTCAGGGCGGCCGGGTCGCCGAGGTCCTCGACCTCCTCCAGCTCTCGGGCTTCGAGAAGCGCAAGCCGAACCAGCTCTCGGGCGGACAGCGGCAGCGGGTGGCCCTCGCCCGCGCGCTCGCGCTCAAGCCCGAGGTCCTGCTCTTGGACGAGCCGCTCGGCGCCCTGGACCAGAAGCTCCGCAAGGAGGTCCAGGTCCAGCTCAAGCAGCTCCAGCGCACGCTCGGCATCACGTTCGTGTTCGTGACCCACGACCAGGAAGAAGCGCTCACGATGAGCGACCGGATCGCCGTCATGAACCGCGGCCGCGTCGAGCAGATGGACACGGCCGACCGGATCTTCGAGCGTCCCGCGACGGAGTTCGTTGCGAACTTCATGGGAGCCGCGAACTTCTTCCGCGCGACGTTCGTCGAGGAGGCGGCCGGCCAGCTTCGAGTGACGCTCGCCGCCGGCGGGGAAGTCCGGGTGCCCTCCGACGGCGTTCGGCGCCGCGCCGGAGAAGAGGTGCGTTTCGTTGTGCGGCCGGAGAAGCTCGACCTGCGGGCGAAGGATCTGGCAGAGCACGGAATCCCGACGGTCCCGGTGACGATCGAGGAACGCGTCTACCAGGGGCTCTCGACGCTCTGGATCGTGCGCGACGACGTCGGCGAGCGGTTCGTCGTCTACGAACAGAACGTGAAACCGTTCCAGGAGCTGGCCCGGTTCGGGGTGGGTAGCCCCGCGTTTCTCTGCTGGAATCCGGACTACGCCGTCGTCATCCCCGAGGAGTTGCTTTCGTGAGCCGCGGCGGTGCGGACCGGACGGGGCGGGCCGCCTTGCCGCTCGTCCTTCCGGCCTGGATCGCGCTCGGGATCTTCTTTCTGCTGCCGCTGGCGATCCTCTTCGTCATCAGCTTCGGCCAGCGCGCGACCTACGGGGATTTGAAGCCGATCAGCGACCTCTGGACCTACATCGCGTCGGGGAAACTCCTGGCGCAGTACGCCCGGTCCTTGCACGGCATCTACCTGCAGATCTTCTGGCGCTCGCTCTGGATGGCGGTCGTCACCACGGTCCTCTGCCTCGTGATGAGCTACCCGATCGCCTACTACATCGCCGTCACCGCTCCCGCGAGGAAGCGCAATCTCCTCCTGGGGCTGGTCGTGATTCCGTTCTGGACGAGCTTCCTGATCCGAACGTATGCGTGGATGTTTCTCCTGCGCACGGAGGGACTCATCAACCGTGTCCTGATGGGGCTGAACATCACCTCTCAGCCCATGGAGCTGCTCTACAACAACTTCGCGGTCCTCATCGGCCTGGTCTACGGCGAGCTGCCCTTCATGATCCTGCCGCTCTACGCGTCGCTCGAGAAGCTCGACCTCTCGCTGCTGGAAGCGTCGGCCGACCTGGGCGCGCCACGATCCTCGACCTTCTGGCGCGTGACGGTGCCCCTGACGATGCCGGGGATCGTCGCCGGGATCATCCTCGTCTTCGTGCCGAGCCTGGGCCAGTTCATCGTCTCCGACCTGCTGGGCGGCGCGCGAACGATCCTGGCCGGCAACCTGATCCAGAACCAGTTCGCCGTGGCGCGCAACAAACCCTTCGGCGCGGCGATCGCGTTCGAGCTCACCGCGGCGGTGCTGCTGCTGCTCTACGCCTACACGCGCTACACCCGGAGGAGGGGCGAGGACGTGCTGCTGTGAGGACGAAGGGCCGATTCCTGAGGGCGTACGCGTGGCTGGTCTACGCCTTCCTCTACGCTCCGATCGCGATCCTCGTGATCTTCTCCTTCAATCGCGCCAGCCAGACAGCGGTATGGCAGGGCTTCACGCTCGAGTGGTATCGGAGCCTGGGTCACAACGAGCTCATCCTGACGGCCGTCCGCAACAGCTTGATCGTCGGGCTGGCGGCGACGGTGATCGCCACCGTGATCGGCACGCTCGTGGCGCTGGCCCTCGGGCGTTACGAGTTCCGTGGGCAAACCTTCACGAAGAATCTGCTCTATCTGCCGATCATCATTCCCGAGATCGTGGTCGGCGCGGCCCTCGTGACGTTCTTCGGCGTGGTGGCGCTCAGGCTTTCACTTCTGACCGTGATCATCGCGCACGTCGTCTTCAGCATCTCGTACGTGGCGATCGTGGTGCGCGCGCGGCTCTCGGGCTTCGACCGGTCCCTCGAGGAGGCCGCGCTCGATCTGGGCGCGAGGCCGATGCAAACGTTCTGGCGAGTGACGTTGCCTCTGATCCTGCCCGGTGTCGTCTCGGGAGCCCTGCTGGTCTTCACGGTCTCGATCGACGACTACGTCATCACCTCCTTCGTGGCGGGGGTCGGCGCGACGACTCTCCCGCTCCAGATCTATTCGATGTTGAAAGTCGGCGTGACGCCCGAGATCAACGCGGTCTCGACGCTGCTCCTCGTCGTGACGATCGCACTGATCGCGGCGGCGCAGAGGCTCCAGACGCCGCCGACCGAGGGGCTCCGCGATTGAGTCGGCCGAGGGTGCCGGCGTGGGCGGCCGCGATCGCGTTGCTGGGTGCGGCGCTTGCCTGCGCTCGCAGGGACGACCCGGCGGCGATCGCCGCGGCCGCCGCCGAGAAGCGACTGAATCTCTACATCTGGTCGGCCTACATGCCCCAGGACGTCCTGGACGACTTCACGAAACAGACCGGGATCGCGGTCCGCTACGACCTCTACGACTCCAACGAGTCGGTCCTGGCCAAGCTCCAGTCCGGCGTGGCCGACTACGACCTCGTCGTGCCGTCGGACTACATGGTGCGGATCCTGATTCACCTGAAGCTGGTGAAGCCTCTGGAGAAGGGCCGCCTGCATAACCTCGGCAATCTCGATCCGCGTTTCCTGGACAAGACCTTCGACCCCGGCAACCGGTATTCGATACCCTACGTGTGGGGCACGACGGGCTACGGGTACAACGTCGCGCGAGCCCGCGGCGCACTGGACAGCTGGGCGCCTCTGTTCGACCCGGCCAACAAGGGCCAGATCCTGATGCTCGACGACATGCGCGAGTGTTTCTCGGCGGCTCTGAAATTCCTCGGCAAGTCGATCAACACGACCAATCCGGCGGACCTGAAGGCGGCCGCGGATCTCCTGAAGAAGCAGAAGCCCCTGGTCAAGACGTACAACAGCAGCGACTTCGAGCACATCCTGGCCTCAGGCGACGTGATCTACGCTCACGGCTACAACGGCCAGATCGCCAAGGTGGCGGCCGAGGAGCCCGGCAAGCTGGCCTACGTCGTGCCGAAGGAAGGCGCGACGATCTGGGTCGACAGCGTCTGCATTCCCGCCGGCGCGCGGCACACCGACGCGATCTACGCGTTTCTCGACTTCATCATGGATCCGAAGATCAACGCGCGCATCGTCGACGGCATTCGGTATGCGAGCGCGAACGCCGCGGCCAGGCAGTGGATCTCTCCCGATATCTTCAACGACCCCGCCGTCTACGCGCCGGCGGAGTCGCTCACGAAATGCGAGTTCGTGGAGGACATCGGCGAGGCCACCGAGGTGATGGACGAGTACTGGACGGAGATCAAGGCGCAGTGACGCGAAAGGAGTTGGCCATGCGGATGCGCAGTCTCGTCGGGGGAGTGGTTCTGGCGGCGGCGGCCGCCGCTTGCGCGTCCGGAGGCGGCGCGTCGCCGGCGTCCACACCGGCGGTCAAGGTCGAAGACACCAATTGGGAGCTCGTCACGATCGGCGGCGCTCCGCTGCCCGACGGAATCAAACGCCCGCCGAGCCTGAAGCTCGAAGCGGCCGAGGGTAAGGTCGTCGGCTTCGCTGGCTGCAATCGCCTCTTCGGCGCGTACAGCGTCGACGGACCGAAGCTGCGGTTGAGCCCGCTGGGGACGACGAAAATGGCGTGCGTGGGTCCGGGTATGGACCTGGAGAAGCGATTCCTGGAGGCGCTCGAACGCGCCACGAGCTACTCGATCTCCGGAGACACGCTCACGCTCTCGGCGGGGGACCAGGCTCTGGCGACGCTTCACTCTGTTGCTGCGACCCAGTGACGTAGGATGTGCGGGCGATTCAGAGAGGAGCTCCCATGAAGACCTACAAGAACTTCGTCAACGGCAAGCTCGTCG
>Ga0075435_100003341_pt1 | contig 10883 bp, 9 predicted proteins | sample RhiMethybrSRZTD4_FD_75302 | JGI IMG/M metagenome (GOLD analysis project Ga0075435, IMG submission 75302) | Populus rhizosphere microbial communities from Tennessee, USA - Rhizosphere MetaG P. TD hybrid SRZTD4 | ecosystem: Host-associated > Plants > Roots > Rhizosphere > Soil | place: USA... | reverse complement strand
CGATCGTCTCGGGCTCGGGCCTCGCGCTACTCGCGCCGAACCGGACGTTCGTGCCCTCGCCGTGGCTTTCGTCGGGGAAGAGCGCGCGATGCGGCTGTTGCACCCCGACTCGCAGGGATGGCGCCTGAGGTCTTCCGACGACCATCCGTCGCCGGCGAACGTCTTGGCGTGCTCGGGGACCGACGATCAGCATCGTGTGCAGGCACGGCGGGAAGTGCTTGCTGTTCATCGACCAGCCGAGCGACCCGGCGAGGGCTCGCGTCGCGCGACTCGCGTGATACGAGATTCCGTGTGGCGCCTCGCCCGACGAGTAGCCTGACGGCCGACACGCCGGCCGAAAGAACTCGCCCGGCATCATAGGGCGGCCAGTGGGCTCACTTCCTCGTTCTCGCCGACGTGTAGCGTCCGGGATGACCGAACGTCGACATCGAGATCTCGCCCGGCCGCGCCGCCGACGTTGATCGATGAGCAAACCGAGCGCTCGCCGATCGTCGCGTTCGCGCAAAGCCCGGGCCAAGGCGCCGAAGGTGCTGTTGAGACTGATGCGCGTGCGGGTCGGTCCGTTGACGACGATGAGGGGCGTCGCGAAGTGGGTCGAGGTCGAGACCGCTAGATCGCCCTTTCCGAAAATTCCCACGCTGGGGAGCGCGTCCTGGAAGGCCGGCGCTGACGCTGGCTGTCACGAGAGGTGCCATCCTGAGCACTTCCGCACGAGCGCCGGGCGGCGGACCCCCCTGCCGGCGACCTCCCCAAGGGAGAGTGGCTTCGCCGACCGGGAGGTCGGCTTTCGGAGCCAACCCGGAAGATCCTGAAAATACTCGGATTCTGTCGGCGGCCGGTAGCCCCGTAGCTCCCGGCTGATCGCCCCGGTGCCTAAAGCCTTGTAAAAATGGAGTTTTCGTTTCTGGGTGGCACGGACTGTGCTACTGTTAGATCCCCGAGGCGGGGGTTCAATCGACGAACGATGGAGCGGTGATGTTCTACAACCTTCTGGCCGGAATGTTCTCGAATGATCTCGCCGTCGACCTCGGGACGGCTAACACGCTCGTGTACGTCCGCGGCGAGGGCATCGTGCTCAACGAGCCCTCCATCGTCGCGATCCACCAGGCCGATCACTCCGTGCTCGCGGTCGGGCGCGAGGCGAAGGCCATGCTCGGGCGCACCCCCGGGAACATCATCGCCATCCGGCCCCTGAAGGACGGCGTCATCGCCGACTTCGACGTGACCGAGAAGATGCTGCACTACTTCATCTCGAAGGTGCACCGCCGGCGGACGCTCGTGCGGCCGCGCATCGTCATCGGCGTGCCGTCGGGAATCACCCAGGTCGAGAAGCGCGCGGTTCGCGACTCGGCGATGCAGGCGGGCGCGCGCGAAGTCTACCTGATCGAGGAGCCGATGGCGGCGGCGATCGGCGCGGGGCTGCCCATCCAGGAGCCCGGCGGGAACATGATCGTCGACATCGGCGGCGGTACGACCGAGGTGGCCGTCATCTCCTTGTCGGGCATCGTCTACTCGAAGTCGGTCCGGATCGCGGGCGACGAGATGGACGAGGCGATCGTTCAGTACATCCGCAAGCACTATAACTTGCTCGTCGGCGAGCGACGCGCCGAGGAGATCAAGGTTACTCTCGGGTCGGCGTACCCCATGGGTGGCGACCGCCGCACCATGGAAGTGAAGGGTCGCGACCTGATCGACGGGATTCCCAAGACCATTGTGATCACTGACGAGGAAATCCGGGAAGCGCTCCGCGAGCCCGTGATGACGATCGTCGAAACGGTGCGGACGTGTCTGGAGAGGACACCGCCCGAGCTCGCCGCCGACATCGTCGACAAGGGCATCGTCATCACTGGAGGCGGCGCACTGCTTCGGGGCCTGGACCACCTGCTGCGTCAGGAGACGAACCTCCCGGTCACGCCGGGCGATGACCCGCTGTCCTGTGTCGCCCTCGGGACGGGGCGAGTGCTGGACGAGCTCGATCTCCTGAAGAAGGTGGCCATCCCCGCGTAATCAGCGGGGTTCCGCTCCTCTCGGGGGGTTCGGAAGGTGAAGATTCAGAAGCTGGTGTTGCTTGTCTCCCTCGTGGGGATCTGCCTTCTCCTGCTCACGCTCCAGACGCGCGGATACGGCGCAGCCGCGGGCGATTTCCTGACGATGGTCACCGCGCCGGTCCAGACCGGGCTCGCCCGCGCGAGCCGGGCCACCTTCGGGCTCTGGTCCACCTATCTCGACTGGAAGAACGTGCGCGCCGAGAACCACCGCCTGCGCGAGGAAGTGCAGCAGCTGCGGGTGCGGGCGCTGCGGGTGGACGACACCGACGTGGAGAACCAGCGACTGCGTCGTCTCCTCGGCCTGCAGGAGAAGCTCCCGCTCACGACGCTCTCCGGCGAGATCATCGGGCGCGAGTGGGGCGGCTGGATCCGGTCGCTCACGGTCAATCGCGGCCGGGGCGACAACATCCCGCGACTCAGCGCGGTGATCTCGCCCGACGGCCTCATCGGCCGCATCGTCGACGTTCGCCCCGGCGCGTCGATCGTGCAGGTGCTGACCGATCCCGCATCGACCGTCGGCGCCCACGTCCTGAGAACCCGCACCCCCGGCATCGTCGAGGGCGACCCGCGGGGGACGCTCCGGTTCAAGTTCATGGCGCGCGACGGTGCGTCGATCCAGAGCGGCGACGTGCTGGTCACCGCCGGGCAGGGCGGACTCTTTCCGCGTGGCATCCCCATCGGCACCGTGCGCACGATCGACAACCGCGGCTCCGCGCTCTTCCACTACGCCGAGCTGGCGCCGGCGGTCGACTACGCGCGAGTCGACGAGGTGCTGCTGGTGACCGGCGACACGCAGCGCGATCTCACCGCGTTCTTCCCGGCGGGCGGCTGATGCGCGGGCTGCTCATGCTCACGGTTGCGGGGGGCTCGGTCGCACACGCGACGCTGACGCCGCTGGTAAGCGTCAGAGGTGTGACGCCCGACTTGCCGCTGATCATGGTCGTTCTGCTGGCGCTCCGGCGAGGCCCCGAGTTCGGTTGTTTCGCCGGCTTCGTCACGGGACTCCTTCAGGACGCGGCTGGCGGCGGTCTCATCGGGGTTCAGGCCCTCACGAAGGCGGTCATCGGGTTCGGGATCGGCGTCGCCGGCGAGCGGCTCCGGGTGAGTCAGCCCCTGGTGCAGGTGCCCGGGCTCGTCGTGCTGACGATCCTGGAAGGGCTGGCCCGGTTCGCGCTCTTGCAGATCTTCCGGTTCCCGGCGCCGTTCGGCGAGCTCATGCTGTACGTCGTGCTCCCCCAGGCGATCTTCAACGGGTTCGTCGGCGCCGCGGTCGTGCTGAGCCTGTCCGCGTCGCAGGTCCTGCGCGAGCGCTTCGAGGGGCTGCCGTCATGAGCGCCGCTCGACGCTCCCTCTCGAGTCGGCGCGATCCGGGGCGCCAGCGCGTCATGGTGATTGCGACGGCGACCATCTTCGCGTTCCTCGTCCTGATCGGGCAGCTCTGGTACTTGCAAGTCCTCGAGGGCGGGCGGTTCCTCGACGCGTCGGACAAGAACCGGATTCGCGTCCGGCCGATCGCCGCGCCGCGTGGCATCCTGTTCGACCGCCACGGGATGCCCCTGGTCGACAACCGACCGACCTTCACCCTGTCGCTGATTCCTCGCGAGCTCCCGCGCGACGACGAGACGCGAGACGCGGTCCTCGGGCGCGTCGCCTCGCTGCTCCGCATTCCCTTCCAGGAGCTGACCGACGCCGTGGCGAAGGTGCCGCCCGACTCGCTCCTGCCGGTGCGCGTGCGCCGGGGCCTCTCGCTCGCCGAAGTCGCCAAGGTGGAGGAATGGAAGCTCGAGCTTCCGGGTGTCATCACGGAAGTCGAGCCCCAGCGCGTGTACCCGAACAGCCGGTTCGCTGCCCATCTCCTGGGCTACGTGCGCGAGGCGAGCGACGAACAGCTCAAGCAGGGTCGCTACCGCCGCGGCGAAATGGTGGGCCAGTCCGGACTCGAGCGGCTCCTCGACGAGCATCTGCGCGGCCAGGACGGCGGCGAGCGCATCGAGGTCGATGCGATGGGTCGCCCGGTTCGCCGGGTGCAGCAGACCGAGCCGCACGCCGGTGCGCAGGTCACCACGACGATCGATCGTGGGATCCAGGAGGCGGCCGAGCGCGCGATGGAGGGCCAGGCCGGCGCCGTCGTCGTCATGGATCCGCGCAACGGCGACGTGCTCGCGATGGTGTCCACGCCCGCCTTCGAGATCGACCGCTTCACCGGGACTATCGATCGCGAAGCCTGGCTGCGCGTGGTCCAGGATCCGAACTTCCCGTTGCTCAACCGCACGATCCAGACCCAGTACGCGCCGGGCTCCGTGTTCAAGATCGTCGTGGCGGCGGCCGGCCTGCAGGAGGGCACGATCACGCCGCTCGACCGGACGCACTGCTCCGGCGAGTTCCAGCTGGGCAACACCATCTTCAAGGACTGGAAGGAAGGCGGGCACGGGACCGTCGATCTCCGCGGTGCGATCCAGCACTCATGCAACATCTTCTTCTACGAGGCGGGCCTCAAGATCGGGGGCGCCGCCATCGTTCGCTACGCGAGCGCCTTCGGGTTCGGTCAGCCGACCGCCATCGCCCTGCCGGGCGAGAAGTTCGGCCTCCTGCCGAAGCCCCAGACGGCGCGCGGGCGTCAGGGCAAGCCGTTCCCGGTCGGCGAGACGATTAACATGTCGATCGGGCAGGGCACCGTGCTCGTCACACCCATGCAGGTCGCGCGCTTCATGGCAGCGGTCGCCAACGGCGGCGTCCTGTGGCGGCCGCGCCTGGTGCAGCGGGTGGAGCGGCCGGATCGCGGCGTCGTCTGGAGCGACCAGGGACAGGTCAACGGCCACGTCGAGCTGTCGCCGGTCGTGTGGGCGTTTCTCCGACAGAGCCTCTGGGCGGTGGTGAACGACAACGGAACCGGCGCGGCGGCACGCATTCCCGGAATCGACATCGCGGGCAAGACGGGCACCGCGCAGATGATCGCCAAGTCGAAGGCCGAGAAGGGCCAGGACCACGCGTGGTTCGCGGCGTTCGCCCCGGCGAAGGCGCCCGAGGTCGTGGTGGTGGTGATCGCCGAGCGGGGCGGCAAGGGTGGCCAGGTCGCCGCGCCGATCGCGCGCAAGATTTTCAACGCGATCTTCCTCGAGAAGATCGCCGCGGTGGGGTTCGGCGGCTAGTGCTGCGGGTCGACCGGCGCCTGCTGCAGAACGTCGACTGGGCGCTGCTGGTCGTCGCCTTCGCGCTGATCATGATGAGCTCGGTGACGCTGGCGAGCCTGCACGTGGGCCGCGCCGGCGGCAGCGTCGTCATCCGTCAGCTCCTGTGGTTCACGATCGGCCTCGCGGTCATGGTGCTGGTGGCGAGCCTCGACTACCGGCGGCTCGTGCGGGCGGCCCCGGCCATCTATGCCCTCGGGCTGGCCGCGCTGGTCTCCGTGTTCGTGCTCGGCCGAACGGTGTCGGGCGCGAAGCGGTGGATCGTCATGGGACCGCTGTCGGTCCAGCCCTCCGAGCTGTTCAAGCTCTGCTTCCTGCTCATGGCGGTCTGGGCGGTGACGTCCCGCTGGGCGCAGCCGGTGGGCCGGACGGCCATCATTATCTCGATGCCGATCGTCGCGGTGCCGGCCGTACTGATCATCAAGCAGCCGGACCTCGGCACCGCGCTCCTGCTCATTCCCGTGATGACGATCTTGCTCATCGGGGCCGGGCTCCGCATGAAAACGCTGGGCGCCCTGGCGCTCGCCGCGCTCGCGGCGATGCCGCTGGCCTGGATGGCGCTCAAGGAGTACCAACGCGAGCGAATTCTCGTTTTCCTGGATCCGTTCCGCGATCCCCTCGGGAGCGCGTACAACGTGATCCAGGCGAAAATCGCAATCGGATCGGGTCAGCTCCTGGGCAAGGGGGTCGCCGGCGCGACGCAGAGCCGGCTGGCCTTCCTCCCGGAGCGTCACACGGATTTTATCTTTGCCGTGTTCGCCGAGATGTGGGGGTTCGTCGGTTGTCTCATCCTGCTGCTGTGCTATGTCTTGCTCCTTCTCCGGGGGTTCGACATCGCGGCGACCGCGCGCGAGCCGGTGGGCCGGCTCGTGGCGTTGGGCGCCACGTCGCTGTTCGCGGCGCAGGTACTGATCAACGTGGGCATGGTGACCGGGCTCCTGCCTGTCGTCGGGATCCCGCTGCCGTTGATGAGCTACGGCGGCTCCTCGATGGTCGCCTCCTGCCTGACGCTGGGCCTTCTGCTCTCGGTACGGATGCGGCAGTTCCAATGAGACGCGGACGCTGCGGTCGATCGACACCAGGCGCCGTGTCGGCGAGGTGCTGCCGTGCGCAAACGGATCGTGGTCAATGCGGAACTCATCGAAACTCGCGTCGGTGTCCAGGAGGGTAACCTCCTCACCGAGCTGTACCTCGAGCGGCACCACCACCGCTCGATCGTCGGGAGCGTCTACAAGGGCGTCGTGACGAACGTCCTGCCGGGCATGCAGGCGGCGTTCGTCGACATCGGGCTCTCGAAGGACGCCTTCCTCTACGCCGGCGACTACACGACCAACCTCGGCGACTTCGCGGGCGCGATGCTTGCGGGCGAGGAGGACGACGACACCGATCCCGACGCCGATGTGGACGTCGAGGAGCCGGCGCCCCGCCGCGACGGCACACCGATCGAGGAGCTGCTCCAGAAGGGCCAGAACGTCCTCGTCCAGGTGTCCAAGGAATCGCTCGGGACCAAGGGGGCCCGCATCACGTCGTTCGTCTCGCTGCCCGGGCGCTACCTCGTCTACATGCCGCAGGCGCGCCACATCGGCGTGTCGCGCCGCATCCGCGACGAGCGAGAGCGCGACCGGCTGCGGGCGGCGCTGCGCGGCCTCACGCTGCCGCCGGGCGGCTTCATTCTCAGAACGAACGCCGAGGGCAAGAACGAGAGCGAGTTCGCGGCTGACGTGGAATTCCTGACGCGGCTCTGGGCGCAGATCCAGACGCGCTTCGAGCAGGCGGCGGCGCCGGCGGCGCTGCACGAGGAAGGCGATCTGACCTTCCGCGTCGTGCGCGATCTCTTCTCGCCGGAGGTCGACGAGTTCGTCGTTGACGCGCGCGAGGTGTACGACCGGTGCGCCGGCTATGTCGAAGCCCTGGTGCCGTCGCTCCGTGACCGGGTGCGGCAGTGGACGGAGCCCACTCCGATTTTCGAGGCGCTCGGCATCGAGAAGGACATCGAGCGCGCGCTCCGGCGCCGCGTCTGGCTCAAGTCCGGCGGGTACATCGTCATCGACCACACCGAAGCGCTCGTGTCGATCGACGTGAACACCGGCAAGTACGTCGGCAAGCGCGACTTCGAGCAGACCGTGCTCAAGATCAACCTGGAAGCGGGCGTCGAGATCGTCCGGCAGATCCGGCTGCGCGATCTGGGCGGTATCATCATCATCGACTTCATCGACATGGAAACGGCGGACCACCGCGAGCAGGTCTACCGAGCTCTGAAGCGCGCGCTGGCCGACGACAAGGCCCGGACGAACGTGCTCGAGATCTCCGAGCTCGGCCTGGTCGAAATGACGCGCAAGCGCGTGCGCCAGGACCTCCGCTCGCTGCTCTCCACGGTGTGCCCGACCTGCAAGGGCAGCGGCGTGACGAAGGCCGACGCGACCCTGGCCGCCGAGATCTTCCGCGCCATCCCGGCGAAGGTGCGGGCGGCCGAGGACGCCAACGTCCGCGAGGTGGTCGTGCGCGTCCACCCAGACCTCGCCCGCTACTTCGAGGGTGACGGCCGCGACGGACTCGACCGGCTGGCGCGGGCGCTCGACCGCAAGATCACGATCCAGCCCAACCACGCCGACCGCGAGGGCTACGAAGTACGGCTGCGCGGCGGCGCGACCCCGTGAGCCCCTGATGGCGCGGGCCCGCCCCTCGCGCATCAGCCAGGCCCGGCTGCTCGCCGACCTGAAGGTGGCCGCCAAGCGCGGCGACCGGACGGCCCTGTCGCTCGCGCTCGACCAAATGCGCACACTCGCCCATTCGCCCCGCTACTGGGAGAAGTACCTGCATCTGCTATCGAGCCCACTGGCGCGCCTCGTCGACTTGCTGGTGATCAAGCAGGGCGATCGGATCGCCGTGCAGAAGGGCTGGAAGCTGCCCCGCCCGAAGCCGGCCGCAGCCGTGGGGGTGAAGGCGCGGGCGGCCAAGACGCCGGCCCGGCGTCGCCGAGCGATCTCCTCGGGGGAGCAGCCCTCTCTGTTCGACATCTAGTCGGCCGTGGTTTGACAGCGGCGCAGCCCAGGCGGATACTACCCCCTGGGGGTATACGAGATGATCAACGAGGAGACGAAGGCCAAAGCCCTCGGGCGGCTCAGACGGATCGAGGGGCAGGTGCAGGGTCTCCAGCGGATGATCGACGGCGAGGCATACTGCGTCGACATCCTGCTCCAGGTCTCGGCGGTGCAGGGCGCGCTCGAGCAGGTCGAGAAGCTCCTGCTGGGCCGGCACATCGAGTCGTGCGTGACCGACGCCATTCGCACGGGCTCGAAGAGCGAGCGCCAGCAGAAGATCGACGAGCTGCTCGACGTGTTCGCGCGGTTCCGGGGCAAGTGATGACGACGCAGGTCGCTCCGGTGCGCGGCATGCACTGCGCGGCGTGCGTGGGCAGGGTGGAGCGCGCTCTCACCAAGGTCAACGGCGTAGAGCAGGCGACTGTCAACCTCGCCACCGAGCAGGCGACGGTGTCGTTCGATCCGGAGCAGACGAGCTTCGACGCGCTCCAGGCGGCGGTCGCCGCGGCCGGCTACGAGCTGGTGCGGCCTCTACCCGACGCGGCGCCCGGCGCCGCGCTCGACAAGGAGCAGGCCGCGCGCGAGGCCGACCAGCAGTATCAGAAGATCAAGTTCATCGTCGGTGCCGCGCTGTCGGCGCCCGTGCTGCTGGGCGGGATGTCGCACATCCTGCCGTGGGTCCCGGTGGCGCTCCAGAACCCGTGGCTTCTCCTGATCCTCACCACGCCCGTTCAGTTCTGGGTCGGCTGGCAGTTTCACCAGGGGCTCCTCCACGACCTGCGCTACCGGAGCGCGTCGATGTCGACGCTGGTCTCGGTGGGCACCAGCGCCGCGTACTTCTTCAGCGTGGCCGTCACCCTGTGGCCGCACGCCTTCCAAGCGCACGGCGTGACGTACTACGACGTGAGCGCGGTCGTCATCACGCTGGTCGTGCTGGGCCGCTGGCTCGAGGCGCGCGCGCGCGGGCGAACCTCGGAGGCGATCCGGCGGCTCGTGAGCCTGGCCCCGCGCACCGCCCGCATCGTTCGCGCTGGGGCCGAGGTCGACGTGCCGACGGCCGAGGTGCGCGTCGGCGATTTCGTTCGCATTCGCCCGGGGGAGCGCATTCCGGTCGACGGCGTCGTGACGGAGGGCGCCTCGACGATCGATGAGTCGATGCTGACGGGCGAGAGCCTGCCCGTCGAGAAGGCGCCGGAATCGAAGGTCTACGCCGGGACCGTCAACCGCACCGGCAGTTTCATCTTCCGAGCCGCTCGCGTGGGCAGCGAGACCGCGCTGTCGCGGATCGTCGCGCTCGTCGCCGAGGCGCAGGGCTCGCGCGCCCCCATTCAGCGGCTGGCCGATCGCGTCGCCGCGATTTTCGTCCCGATCGTGCTGGGAATCGCCGGCCTCACGTTCCTCGCCTGGTGGGCGTTCGGTCCCGAGCCGGCCGGCCTCTTCGCCCTCACCAATGCGGTCGCGGTCCTCGTCATCGCGTGCCCCTGCGCGATGGGGCTCGCCACGCCTACCGCCATCATGGTGGCCACGGGGCGCGGAGCCGAGCGCGGGATCCTGGTCCGGAGCGCCACCGCGCTCGAGCTGCTCGAGCGCGTGGACACGGTCGTGTTCGACAAGACGGGCACGCTGACCGTGGGTCGGCCGGCGGTCACCGACGTGGTCGCGCTCCCTCCGATGTCCGAGGACGACATCGTGGCGCTGGCGGCGGCCGCCGAGCAAGGCTCAGAGCATCCGCTGGGGGAAGCGATCGTTGCATCCGCCAAGGCACGCGGGCTCGCGCTGCCGCCCATCACCGAGTTCACGACGGTCCCGGGGCAGGGGATCGACGCGATGGCGCCGGACGGCCGCGTGTTGCTCGGCAACCGGGCGCTGATGGATGCTCGCGGGGTCGACGTCCGCGCCCTCGTGCCGCGCGTCCAGGCGCTCGCCACCGAGGGAAAGACCGCGGTCTACCTGGCGCTCGGTGGTCGAGCCCTCGGCCTGCTGGCCGCCGCCGACGTCCTCAAGCCCGAGGCGCCCGAGGCGGTGGCCGCGTTGAAGCGGCGGGGCCTTGACGTCATCGTCCTCACCGGCGACGCCAGGCCGACCGCCGGGGCCGTCGCCCGCCGAGCCGGAGTTGACAAGGTCCTCGCCGAGATTCTGCCGGAGGACAAGGCCCGCGAGATCACCAGGCTCCAGGCTCAAGGACACCGCCTCGCGATGGTGGGCGACGGCATCAACGACGCGCCGGCGCTCGCCCAGGCCGACGTCGGTATCGCCATGGGCTCCGGCACTGACGTGGCGATCGAGGCCGCCGACGTGACGCTCGTGCGCGGAGACCTGCGCGGCGTCGTCGGCGCCATCGATCTGTCGCGACGGACGATCAGTGTGATCAAGCAGAATCTCGTCTGGGCGTTCGGCTACAACGTGGTGTTGATCCCGGTCGCGGCCGGCTTGCTGTACCCGCTCTGGGGTGTGCTGCTCTCGCCCATCCTGGCGGGTGCTGCGATGGCGTTCTCCTCCGTGTCCGTGGTCACGAACAGTCTCAGGCTCAAGCGCTGGAAGGACGAGAGCTCGCGGTGATCCGGCCGGCGCTCCTCGAGGGTCGCGACCGCTACGAGCGCGTGATG
>Ga0075435_100003329_pt1 | contig 10902 bp, 9 predicted proteins | sample RhiMethybrSRZTD4_FD_75302 | JGI IMG/M metagenome (GOLD analysis project Ga0075435, IMG submission 75302) | Populus rhizosphere microbial communities from Tennessee, USA - Rhizosphere MetaG P. TD hybrid SRZTD4 | ecosystem: Host-associated > Plants > Roots > Rhizosphere > Soil | place: USA... | reverse complement strand
AGAGCCGTCGGGTGCGATGGTGATCCCGTGCGCGCGCTCGCTGAAGGCGTCCTCGCCCCACGAGCGGACGAACCGGCCGTCGCGCTCGTACACGAACACCGCCGCCTCGCCGCGGGTGAAGAGGTACACCCGATCGCGCTCGTCGACCGCGACCGCGGCGACGTCGTCGTGCCGCCGGCCCGCCGGAAGCTGCTCCCAGCCTTCGACGACCGCGAGGTCGGGTGCGCTAGCCGCGAACGGCCGCCACGCAGTCGACCTCGATGAGCCAGTCCTCGCTCACGAGCCGCGACACCTCGACGGCCGTGCTTGCCGGACGGTGTGCGCCGAGGAACCGATCGCGCTCGGCGATGATCGCCGCGCGATCGCTCATGTTCCGGAAGTACCAGTTGAGCTTGACGATGTCGCCGATCGTCGCGCCACAGTCGGTGAGGATGCGATGGATGTTCTTGAACACCTGCTCCGCCTGCTTGGCGGCGTCACCCTTGCCCACGAGCTCGCCCTTCTCGTCGATCGCGACCTGCCCGGACACGTAGATGAGCCGGTCCGCGGCCGGCACGATCGCGACCTGCGAATACACGCCGACCGGTGCTGCGACCCCCGGCGGGTTGCGGAACTCGGCCGTCGTTAGACCGGGGTGGTCATGTGCGGCTGGATCTGCTGGAGCAGACGCTCCTTCGGCATGTAGCCGACGAGGCGCTGCGCTTCCTTGCCACCCTTGAACAGGATCATGGTCGGGATCGCACGGACGCCGAAGCGTCCCGCGGTGATCGGGTTCGCGTCCACGTCGAGCTTCGCGATCCGGACGTTGTCCTTCTCGCTCGCGATCTCCTCGAGGACCGGGGCCACCATGCGGCACGGTCCGCACCAGGTCGCCCAGAAATCCACGAGCACCGGGGTGTCCGACTTGAGGACCTCCTGCTCGAATGTCTGATCAGTTACGACGGTGGGCTTTCCCATCTCTGTATCGCTCCTTGCGTTTTTCTCGCTTACGTCGCGGGAAAACCCGCTGCTACCACTTGAACGCCAGCTGCTGTCCTGCTTGTTCCACTGCAGGTTCAAGGCCGAGGACCGGTTCCAGGCCGTCCAGCCCGGAGGCGGGGTCCGCGGCGAAGGCCTTCAGCGGAGCCCACTTTACGAACCTCCAGCCCCGGCGTCGAACGGCCGTCCGCAGTGCGGCTGAACGCTCCAATTTGAACGCGGCGAGCGGTCGCCGCTCGTCGGCCAGGGCCAGGAAGCGGAACACCCGGTCGTCGTCCGGGATCTGCTCGCCGATCGCGGACAGGCTCCGGTGGAGGCGCGCGGTCCAGTCGAGCTGCCACAGGAACACCATCTTCCCGCGGTCGTACCAGGCGAGATCGACGGCATCGAGGACCTCCGCCGGACCGCGGAGCGCCTTCGCGAGCGGCGTCGTCTTCTCCTGATCGGAGAGCAGATCGGCGAGCACGTTCGCCCGGCCGGCGTACGCGGTGCCGAGACCGCGCCGGCGGAGCTCGCGGCCGACCTGCACCTTGAAGCCGATCCGGTGGCCGGTGTCGATGAGGCTCGCGGCGAGCAACGACTGCTCGAGCTGGCGCTTCGCGAGCGTGTCCTCCTCGCGGAGCCGCCAGCGGCCGTCGTCGCCCTGCACCCCGTAGGCGGCGATGCAGCGCTCGACGAGCTCGCGGTCGGGTGTCTCGACGCCGCGGAACAGCCCGTACGCGCGCCGGAGGAGCGAGCGGGTGTCGATGTCGTGTCCCGAGGACAGGACGCCCCACACGCCCCACTCGACGCGATCGTCGAGCGGCGCGTGGTCGTCGCTCCCGTTGATCAGGCCGTACAGCGGTTCCTCGGTGCCGGCGCCATCGAGCCGCTCGATCCCCGAGCGGCGGGCGTCGCCGAGCGCCGAGCGGAAATGGTCGAGGAACAGCTCGAGCTCGGAGACGCCGCCCGCGCGCGCGAGCGCGAGCGGGGCGAGCAGGCCACGCTCGGCGAGCGCGTTCAACGCGGCCACGGCGGCGCGGTCGGCCGGGATCGGCTCGCCGCGCGCGACGATCGCCGCATGCACGCCACCGCGCATCGTCTCCTCGAGGGTGAGCGAGTCGGCGCTCCGCTGATCCTTGAGCAGCGGCACGTCGCGGTCGAAGTCGAGGATCGCGACCGCGCCCGAGCTTCCGCCGATCGCGGTCTGGAGCGTGTCGCGCTGATAGAGGATCCCGCGCAGGCGATAACCGGATCCGGCGCCCGCGAGCGCGCACGCGGCGACGGTCGCGCCGTCGGCGTGCGGCAGGTAGACGACGCACGGCGCGCCCTCCTTCGAGCCGCGATGCGCGTCGAGGAGCGCGGTGCGCAGCGTGCGGAGCAGGCGCTCGCGGCCCGCGAGCCGGCCGTCGGAGTCCGCGCTCGGGTCCTCCTGCGCGCCGGCGAGCACCACCGAGGCGACGTAGGCCCAGCCGCCGAGCGGATCGTCGATCGGCGCCTGCACGAGGACGAGCTCGGCCAGTCCCTTGAGCGCGGGCGTCGAGCGCGCCGGCGGGTTCGCGGTCAGCCACGTCGCGAGCTCGCGCGCGGTGCGCTCGAACTCGAGCCACACGTTCACCTCGCGCGACTGGGCGGCCTGCCCGCGGCGGGCGCGGCCCTTCTCGATGCGCAGCGGCGCGCCGTGTCCGGCCACCGCGTTCAGCCGGCTGCCGGACACGATGACCTCGAGAAGGCAGAGCCGCAGGAACGCCTTCGGCGGGCCGTCCGGAAGGGCCGTCTCGATCGCGCGAAGCGTGCCCATGAGGGCCGCGAGGTTCCGCGGCGTGTAGAGCGCCGCGATGCTCTGCGCGAGCACCCGCCGCTCCTCCGTCGCGCCGAACCGCTCGACGAACTGCCAGTACGCGAGCCCGTCGCCCTCGACCTTGCGCGCCCGCGTGTCGTCCTCTTCCGCGGTGGGCTCGATGAGCAGCGCGCGGCCCTCGCGCGCGCAGATCGTGCAGCGGAACGCCTTCTTCGTCGGCGCGGGCGCGTCGCGCTCCCAGAGGAATGCTTCCACGACCACCGGCCCGCGGCAGGTCCCGCAGTGCGAGCCGTACAGGTCGCGCATCACGACCCGATGCGCCGCGCCCGCGAGCGTGCTGTCGGCGACGGCCTCGAGGGCCGTGGTCACGTCGGCGAGCGACGGTGCTTGGGCAATAACGCCGCGGGCCCACGCCCCGATGGCCGCACTCGAGCGCGCGATGCCGACGCGGTCGCGGCGCTGCGCGGCGTCAGCCGCCGAGAACGGGAACGCGAGCGGATCGAGGACGATCGCGCGCTCCGCGGTGTACGCGTTCGCGTACGCCTCCGCGACGGCCAGGGGGAACGCGGTGCCGAACCGGTGGAGTGGTCTTGGAAGCGGAGCGGTCTCGACGGGAACGAAGCTGTCGAGCCGTTCCACCGTCATTGCAGATCGAAGACTAGAGCCCGCTTGCCATCGAGCACCACACCCGCGCGTTTGCCGTCCGTGGAGACGGTCAGGTCCTGGATCTGCGCGTCGATCCCGAGCGCGTCGGCCGTCCCGTCCGCGGCGATGGCCCACACCACGTCCGCGCCGTCCCACACGAGGGTCCGCAGGCCCGAGACGAGCTTCCGGCCGTCGGTGAGCGCGGCCTGCCAGCGCTGCGCGCCGTCCGGACCGGTCGCGATGGCCTTGTCCTTGTCGAGCTGATAGAAGGTGCCGTCCGCGCCGAACGACACGTCGCGCACCGGCGGCCCGACCTTCACCAGGGTCGCGGTCGGGTTGGCGTCGTGCGGCGCGAAGCGGTACGTGCCCTGATCGGTGATCACCGCGCCCCGGTCGCCCTTGGGATCCATCGCCAGATCCTGCGCTGTGCCCGGGACCTGGATGACGCCGCGGGTCGCGCGATCGGTGCCGAGCCGCAGCACCTCGACGTCGGTCTTGCCCGCGCTCGTCGTCGCGATGAACAGCTCGGCGCGATCGGTCACCGCGATGAACCCGCCGGACGCGGGCGTCACGATCGGGAACGGATCGCCGATGACTGCCCCGTCCGGCGCGCGCGCGCCGATGAGCCCGCCGCCGGAGCCCGCGACGCCGCTCGCGCTCTTCGACACCGCGACGAACGCGCGCGCGCCGGGAACGTTCACGAACGCGGTCTGGGTGATCGCGGACGGGAACCGGAGCAGCTGCGTCGTGCCGAGCGCTGACGCGCCCGATGGAACGAACAGCACCGTGGCCGAGGCGCCGCCGGCGAACAGCCACGCACTGTCGGCGCTGAACAGGAGCGCCGAGAGCCCGGACGGGAACTTCGGCAGGGCCACGAGGCCGCCGGTCGCCGCGTCGAAGATCCCGAGCGTGCCGTCGTCGCTCCCGATCGCGAGCCATTTGCCGTCAGGTGACATCGCGAGCCGGCGCGACGCGGCGGGTCCGTTGATGACCCGGGCCGGCTCGCGCCAGAGCTCCACGTCGGGCACCGCGCCGCCGCGCGCGAACGCGTACGTGTGCTCCTCGACGACCGTCGAGATGTCGATCCCCTTCGGCTTCAGGGCCGCGGCCGCGGCGTCCGCCTGGGCCTTCGACGGGTACGTCGCGACGCGCACGAGGAACGGCGCGACGCGGGTGGTCGAGATGATCGTGCCGATCTTCTTCGCCGCGGCATCCGCGTCCGCGGCGGTCGCGTACGGGCCGGCCTGCAGCGCGAATTGCGAGGTCGAGCTGGGCGTCACGCTGAACGATCTGCCTCTGGTCACGGTCTTCTGGAGCTCGGTGTCGAGCGGCAGCTTGGCGGCGAGCGCCTGCACGCGGTCCCAGCTCAGGTTGACGTCGCCCACGGTCTTCGCGAACACGGCCGGATCGGCGCCGTCGGCGTACGCGTTCGCGTCCTTCGAGAGGTCGGTGAGCGTGTCGGCGAGCGACACGACCGCGTCGCGCACCGGTCCGGCGGCGTTCGCGGTGGCCGAGAGCGAGGACGAGATCACATCGGCGAGCTTCGGCAGGATGCCGCGCGCGACGGTGGCCCAGCGGGCGCTCGAGACGACCCGGGTGGTCTGGCCGGCAAGGCTGCCCGCGACGGCGTAGTCGTACGCCGCGAGCTGCTGCAGGAGTGCGGCGGTCGCACGCGCGATCTGGGGCGCGCTGGGCACGTCGCCGCTCGGCACCACCTTGGGTGGCGACTCGCACGCGCTACCGATGAGCAGAAGGACGCAGAACGCGACGCGGGCTAGTTGACGTGGGCCGCTATTCGTCTGCCTCGTCCTCGTCGTCATCGTCGTCGGCTTCGACGGCGAGCGGCTCTTCAGCCACGGCGGGCTCGGATTCCTCGTCGACGGCCGATGGCGTCGGCTCGGTCTCCTCGCCGCCCTCGTCCTCGCCCTCTTCGTCATCTTCGCCACCGAAGCGGAAGAAGTTGCCCTTGATGTAGGCCCGCTCCTTCGTCTCGGCCGGACGGTGATGGCCGGGGAACGAGATGCGCTGCGCGTTCTCGGGGCTCTGGAGCGTCTCGCGGATCGCGACGCGTGGGTTCTGCTGGTCGTTGCTCACGACCGCGACGACGTACTGGTTGCCGGTGTTGATGAGGTCGAGCAGCCGGCGGCCGACCTTCGGCTCGAGGAAACCGAGGAGCTCGCCGTCGCGCGCGTGCACGGCGATGAGGCCGTCACGCTCGCGGAGCTCGGCCTCTGCTCCGGGCGAATACTTCGCCACGACGTGCGCGGGCGCCGGGTTGATGAGCCGGAGGATGCCGGTCTTGCCCATGTCCTCGATGAACAGGCGTGGCTGGGTCTTGGACTTCGTCGGGTTCGTCTTCGTCTTGTGCTCGATGAGGAGCCCGAGGCGCGCCACGTTGCGGAGCGCGATCGGGTTGTTCGGCTCGGCCTTCAGCACGTCGGCGTAGGCCGCCTTCGCCTCGTCGAGCTTGCCCGTCTCGAGGAGCGCGCGGCCCAGCCGGTTGCGGGCCTCGAGGTCCTCGGCATTCGCTTCGAGGATCTTCGCGTTCAGCTCGACGGCCGCCGGCCAGTCGGCCTCGAGGGCGGCCTGGACCGCCTTGTCGGCGAAAGCACGCGTCCGGATACCTGTTTCGGCTGGGGAGCTCATCGGTCAACGCCTCCAACGCAGACGCACACGATGCGTCGCGGCCATTCGGGTGATGAGTGAATTCTAACGGCTCGCGGACTAGGCTCCGCCACGTGCTGTACCTGTCGGAGATCAAGCGAGCGAAAGTGGTCGATCCGGCAGGGACCGAGATCGGCAGGCTCCTGGACGTCGCCGTCGTGCCGAAGGAGCAGTTCCCGGCGGTGCAGTGGGCGATCCTGCGCACTCCCGCGGGCGAGCGGATCGTGCACTGGGCGGATCTCGAGCGGGTCAGCCGCGGCTACCGGCTCAAGGAATCGGCCGTCCCCCCGGCCGCGGGCGAGCTCCCGCCGGAAGCGCTCCGGCTCGGCCGCGACCTCGTCGACAAGCAGATCGTCGACACCCACGGCGCCAAGGTCGTGCGCGTGAACGACCTCCAGCTCGACGACAAGCAGGGCCAGCTCCGCCTCGTGGGCGCGGACGTCGGGCTCCGCGGCATCCTGCGCCAGGTCGGCGGGGAGCACGCCGCCGAGCGCGTCGCCGGGCTGCTCGGCCGCAAGCTCCCGCGCGGGATCATCCCGTGGCACCTCGTGGAGCCGCTCGAGTCGCGGCAGCAGAACGTGCGGCTCACCCTCCCCCACGCGAAGCTCGCGCTCCTCCACCCCGCCGACATCGCGGACATCGTCGAGGAGATGACCGCGGACGAGCGCCTCGCGGTGTTCGATCAGCTCGACGTCGAGACCGCGGCAGAGACGCTCGGCGAGGTCGAGCCCGAGATGCAGGCCGCGATCATGGGCGACCTCGACGGGGAGCGCGCCGCCGACATCCTCGAGGAGATGGATCCCGACGAGGCCGCCGACCTCCTGCAGGACCTGCCCGAGGAGACGCGCGAAGAGCTCATCGAGCTCATGGACGAGGAAGAGGGCGCGGACGTCGAGGAGCTCCTCGCCTACCCCGAGGACTCAGCGGGCGGCATCATGACCACGGACTTCCTCGCGTTGCCGCGCGGCCTCACCACGGGTCAGGCGATCGACCGGCTGCGCGAGCTGCAGCCCGACCCCGCGCTCGTGTACTACCTCTACGTGGTCGACAGCGAAGGGAAGCTCGACGGGAACGTCTCGCTGCGCGACCTCGTCGTCGCCCAGCCCGACACGCCGCTCACCACCGTGATGAACCCGAACGTGCTGCGCGTCCTGGCCGAGACGCCGAAGGAGGAGGTCGCCGCGCTCATCGCGAAGTACGACCTGCTCGCGCTGCCGGTGGTCGACGCGCGCCGGAAGCTCCTGGGCACAGTAACCGTCGATGACGTCGTCGAGCTCATGATGCCGCGCGGTTGGAAGAAGAGGTCGCTCCGGTCCATCGCGCGATGACGGTCGCGAGCCGGCCCCGCCAGACCCTCCGCGCCGTCCGCCGCCGCGTTCCGCGCAAGGCCGCGTTCGCCGCGTTCCTCGCGGTCATGGGTCCCGGCCTCATCACCGGATTCGCCGGCAACGACGCCGGCGGCGTTACGACGTACACCGCGGTCGGCGCGCGCTACGGCTACGCGATGCTCTGGCTCCTCCTCCTGTCCACGGCGGGGCTCATCGTGATCCAGGAGATGTGCGCGCGGATGGGCGCCGTCACCGGAAAGGGCCTCTCCGATCTCATCCGCGAGAAGTACGGCGTGCGCTGGACGATCGTCGCGATGCTCGCCCTGCTCGTCGCGAACGGCACGAACGTCGCCGCGGAGTACGCCGGCATCGCCGCGAGCCTCGCGCTGATCGGGGTGCCCTCGACGATCTCGGTGCCTCTCGCCGGCATCGCGATCTGGGTGCTCGTCGTCTTCTTCAGCTACAAGGTCGTCGAGCGGGCGCTCTTCGTCGTGATCCTCGCGTTCGTGGCGTACCCGATCACCGCCGTGATCGCGAATCCGGACTGGGGCGCGGTCGCGCGCGGGCTCGTCATCCCGAGCCTGCCGGTGGAGCAGGCCGCGCTCATCGCGGCGCTCGCGCTCGTCGGCACGACGATCACGCCGTATATGCAGTTCTACATCCAGGCCTCGATCGTGGACAAAGGCGTCGACGCTGAGCAGTACGGCTACGCGCGCCTCGACGTGCTCTTGGGCTCGGTGCTCACCGGCGTGAACGCGCTGTTCATGATCGTCGTCGCGGGGCACGTGCTCTTCCCCGCCGGGATCGTCGTGAACTCCGCGGCCGATGCAGCGAAGGCCTTGAGCCCGCTCGCCGGTGAGCAGGCGGGCATCCTGTTCGGCGCGGGACTGCTCGGCGCATCGCTGCTCGCGGCGACGGTCATGCCGCTCTCGACGTCGTACGCGATCTGCGAGGCGTTCGGCTGGGAGTCGGGCATCAGCAAGAATTTCCGCGAAGCGCCGGTGTTCATGGGCCTGTTCACGCTGCTGCTCGTCGCGGGCGGCATCGTGGTCGTGCTGTTCCCGCAGCACCTCCTCATCCAGCTGATCCTCGCGTCGCAGGCGGTGAACGGCCTCCTGCTCCCGATCGTGCTCGCGTTCATCCTCCGGCTCGCGAGCGACCGATCGATCATGGGCGGCTCCGCGAACGGCCGGACGACGAGCACGATCGGCTGGGGCGTCGCGACGATGGCCTCGTCCCTCTCGGTCGGCTACGTGATCGTCACGCTGCTCGGGATGGCGTAGGCGTCATCGACCCCGCGCTCGCGCTCAAGCTCGTCCTCACGCCGCTGCTCATTGCGACGGCGAGCCTCGCCGGCCGCCGGTGGGGTCACGCGATCAGCGGCTGGCTCGTCGGCATCCCATTCACCTCGGGGCCGATCACGCTGTTCCTCTTTCTCGAGCACGACGCGACGTTCGCCGCGAATGCGGCACTCGGCTCGATGGTCGGCGTCCTCGCGACGGCCGCGTTCGCCGTGGAGTTCTCGTCGGTCGCGCGGCGCGGTGGCCGGATCGCCCTCTCGTTCGCAGCGGGGCTCATCGCGTTCGCGGTGATCGGCTGGGCGGCCCAGGATCTCTCGATCGCGCCGATCCCGCTCTACGCGATCAGCGCCGTCGTCCTGATCGTCGCGCTCCGCCTGGTCCCCGATCCCGGTGCCACCGCAACGGTCTCGCTGCCCCGCTGGGACCTACCGGCGCGGATGGTCCTCGCGACGGTGCTCGTGATCGCGATCACGAGCGGCGCCGGCGCGCTCGGCCCGCGGCTCTCCGGCCTCCTCGCGACCATCCCGCTCTACGCGAGCATCCTCGCGGGCTTCGGCTTCCAGCTCGTCGGCCCGGCCGCGGCGATCCGGGTGTGGCGCGGGCTGCTGTTCGGGCTCTTCGGGTTCGGCGCGTTCTACCTCGTGCTCGCGGCCTCGCTCGAATCCATCGGGATCGGGGCGTTCGCGGTGGCGCTCGCGGTCGCGGTCGTGATGCAGGCGCTGACGCTACGCATGCTTCAGCGCTCGGCCGCCTCATCGCGGACCGACGGCACGAGGAGCGAATCCTCGACGTAACGCACCCACACGGATCGGTCGCGCACGATGACCTGGTGCTGCGACAGGTCGCTCGCCGGCTCCGGGCCGAGATATCGGCCGAACCTCGTCCACTCGTAGGTCCGGCCGTCGATCGTGCAGCTGAACTGGTCGGACGGGAGGTCATAGTGGATGTCGCAGCGCTGGTCATGGAGCGGCCGCGAGACGAACGCATACACGTTCTGCCTGCCGCGCACGAGGAAGTACGGCACGTTGTCCCATACGCGGTACGGCTGACGGATGACCGCGCCCGCGGGGAGCGGCTCGAATGTCACGCTGCCGACCGGGATCGAAGCGAGCGGGCCGAGGCCCGCCCAGCCGTTGAACTCTCCGGTCGCCGGCGGCACCGGATCGGCCCGGACGCTGCGCACGATGTCCGCGATCGCCGCGACATCGGCAGCCGGCGCGTCGTCGACCCATCGCGCGACGATGAACAGCGGGTCATCGAACCATCGGAAGCCGAGCGCGAGCTCGTGCCGCCCGGGTGGCTGAGGCCCACCGAACGGGGAGGCCGCCGACCAATCGAGGGGCAGCGGAGTCTCGTCCGCGGGACCCGCGCAGAACAGACTGCAGAAGTACTCGATCTCGACCGTGACGCTGCCGCTCGGCAGCGCGCCCACGTCGATGTCGCCGTTGTTCGGCACCGTCGCCAGCTTCGCGACGTCGACGTTGCCGGCGAGCAGGAGCCGCTGGGTGGCGCGATTCACGTTGCCGGCGCCCTCGAGCGCCCACCCGATCGGCACGTCGAGCGTGAGCCCGTTGCCGAGCCCGATCGACCGCAGAGTCACCCGAGCGGTCGGCTGCGGCTGCGGGCTGGGCGTCGGCGACGGCGGGGGCAGCGCGGCCGTGCACGCTGAAGCGAGCAGGCACGCGACCGCCAGCAGCTGACGCATGCCGATATAGACGGGCGGCCTACCCATTCGTTCCTTCTTACCCCGACGTCACAGACGCGTTCACGCCGCTCTCCAGACGCGAGCGCCTCGGGCTTTCGCGGGGCCGCGCTAGCGGAACCGCACCGAGGACACGAGGTTGCCGTTGTCCTGGAACGTCACTCGATCGCCAGACCTGCTCTTCGCATCGGTCCCGATCCGCACGAGGAGGTACGTCGTCGTGGGGCCGGAGGGTCCCACCGTGAGGACGACCGCGCTCCCGTCGGCCCGGAAGGCGCGCGTGCCGGCACCGTCGGGTAACCCGCTGAACGCGGTGCGGCCGCAACCAAGCGGCGTCTCGTGATCGACGTCGCACAGCCAGAACTGATTCGACGGGCCGACGAACCCGATCTCGTGCGTCCCGGGACGCCAGACCGCGCCGGTCATGCCGTACTTCGACTCCGGTGGATGGTGGGCCGCGCCGGACATCGTCTGAAGCGGCCAGTAGGTGAAGCCCTGGGCAGT
>Ga0075435_100003327_pt1 | contig 10905 bp, 8 predicted proteins | sample RhiMethybrSRZTD4_FD_75302 | JGI IMG/M metagenome (GOLD analysis project Ga0075435, IMG submission 75302) | Populus rhizosphere microbial communities from Tennessee, USA - Rhizosphere MetaG P. TD hybrid SRZTD4 | ecosystem: Host-associated > Plants > Roots > Rhizosphere > Soil | place: USA... | reverse complement strand
GCAGGTAATGCGGCTGGTGCTCGGCCAGGCGACCGTTCCGATCGCTGCCGGCGTGGTGGTGGGAACGGTCGCGGCGCTGGCGCTCGGCACGGTCGTCGCGAGCCTGCTGTTCGACGTCCGCGCCCGCGACCCGTTCGTGCTCGCCGGCGTGGTGACCCTTGTCGCAGCCGTCGGCCTCGCAACCAGTGCCGTGGCGGCACGCCAGACGCTGCGGATCGATCCAGCCGCAGCGTTGCGGGAGGAATGACGAACGACGGTCCGTGATCCCGGTAGTGTCCGGCTTCAGCCGGACTGTGATCAGGCGGGGACCGTCAGGAGACGGCTGACAGGCGTCGCAGGTGGAGTTGGAGGCGGAGCAGTTCGATGTCGTGGTCGCGGCAGATCCGTTCGACCGACTGCAGCAAGCCGGCATCGAGCAGCGACGTGTTGATGACGACGCAATCGACTTCGCGCCGGCGGAGGATCTCGAGCAGGTCCGACGAATTGCCGACCACCGCGTAGCCGCCGACGCGGATGCCCTTCTTCAACGGATCGTCGTCGATGTAGCCGACGATCTTCAGCATCACCTCGGGTCCGAAGGCCTCGCGGATCGTCGCCTGGCTTGCGCCGGTGGTGCCGTAAATCAGCACGCGCCGGCCGGCGTTGGTCCGCCGCAGGACGAATTCGCCGACCAGCCGGAACGACGCCCGCGTCGCCGACAACAGCAGCAGCAGGACGATCGCGTCGATCACGAATACCGATCGCGAGTAGTTCTCGAAGCGGTAGAGATAGAGCACGACGAGCTGGGCAGCGACCGTGCCGGCGATCACGCCTTTGCCGAACACCACCGCGTCCATCATTCCGAAGTAGCGCCACGTGCCGCGGTAGCCGCCGACGATGAACAGCGCGATCAGCTGCGCGGCGAGCACGACCGGCAGCGACTGCAGGAACTGCGGGTAGTTCGGCCCGAACAGCGGCCCCTCGAAGCGAAGTCGATAGGCGGTGTAGTAGGCGAGCGGGATCAGGCACAGATCGAGCAGCACTTCGGCGACGCGCCGCTTGTACATGAAGTTGGCGATCACCGGGGTGAGCGTCTCGCCCTTGAGCATCGCCAGATCCGCATCGTCGTAGACGCGGACGCGCGCCAGGTAGACGCCGAAGATGATCATCGCGAGCAGGAAGCCACCGCCGGCGATCGGTGCCCAGCCGCCGCCGGTGCGCCGGAAGATGATCGCGATCATGCCGCCGGCGGCGGCGAGCATCCACAGTGTCGCAACGGCGCGCGGCTCGGACAGGCCGACGGCGACGAGGCGATGCGAGCTGTGATCGCGGCCGCCCTGCGATGGTGATCGTCCCGACAACACGCGCAGCGCGGTCACCAGCGTGGTGTCGAAGATTGGCACCAGCAGCGGCAGCACCGGCGCCGCGACCACCGAGAGCAGCCCGGATCGTCCCTGCGCGTCGCTGCCGTTCGCAATCAGGCTGACCGCGGCGAGATTGAGGCCGAGCAGCAGGCTGCCGGTGTCGCCCATGAAGATCGACGCCGGGTAGACGTTATAGACCAGGAACCCGGCCGTTGCACCAAGCAGCCCGGCCAGGTAAAGCGCCGGGCCGGCCAGTGCAGGATTGCCGATCAGATCGATCAGCAGGACCGTGCCGGCGATGAGTGCCGTGCCGGCGCACAACCCGTCCATGTTGTCGAGCAGGTTGAACGCGTTGGTGATGCCGACGATCCAGAACAGCGTCAGCATCGCATCGCCGACCATCGAATCGAGCCATTGCAGGCGGAAGCCGAAGAGCAGCAAGGCCGAGGCCGCCGTCACTTGCGCGATCAACTTCGTCGACGCCTTCAGCGATATCGCATCGTCGACCAGGCCAAACGCGGCGATCATCGCGGCGGTGACGAGCAAAGGCGTAACAGTCGGCTGCAGCCCGAGCGTCAAGCCGAGGCCGAGCGTTACCGCTGCGATCGCGACGCCACCGAACAGCGCCGTCGGCCGCTTGTGCCAGCGATCCAGCTTCGGCTTCGCGACGAAGCCATAGCGATGCGCGAGCGCGCGGCACACCGGCGTCAGCGCCAGCGATGCGGCGAACGCGACGGCGAAGTAGATCAAAACGAGCATTCAGTGCGTCATTGTACCGCGCGGGATCGATCAGGGGCTCGATCCGTTGGAGGTTGCCTGAGCGGGCCCGGTTGGAGCGCGTTCGAGGAGTATGCTAACTATTTACGGAACCGTCGCGCATTCTGTTGAACAAATGATCCAAAACAGCAGCGCTACGCACCGGGGGCGTCTGGATCGGCAAATTCATCATGGGGTCAGTCGGCAGGATGCTGGCTCATGAAGCGGCACAAACGGAAATGAGCAACGAGCGACAGAAGCAGCGGGCGATTGCCACTCATTCAGATCAGGCTGGTCTGTTCAGTGAACGTTACGGTGCACTCGTCGAAGATCCCTATAGGAACAGCTTCGTTTACAGTCGCAAGCGGCTGAATGAATGGCTGGATCGATACCTTCCCTTGAACGGCTCAGGCCTGCGTTTGGTCGACGTCGGTTGCGGGACCGGATACCACTTACGGCGCTACAGAGAGCGCGGCTATGAAATCTCTGGCGTGGATGGATCGGGCGAGATGTTGAACGAGGCTCAAGCCGCAAATCCGCAAATCGAATTCGTCCTTGCAGATGTCGATCGAATTCCGCTGCCATCGGCCGCGTATGATGCGGCCCTCTGCATCGAAGTGCTCCGTTACCTCCCGGACATTCAACCGTGTCTCAGGGAGATCCGACGAATGGTGAAGCCGGGTGGCGTTGCGCTCATAACTGCTGCTCCTCCGATGCAAGCCAACCTCTATCCAATTGTGAACAGGGTCGCATTGGCTGTGGGCGCGGGCAACCTCACACGCTTGCGGCAGTACTTTCACTCGGCGCGTTACCTTCGGCAGGAATGCGCGCGCGCTGGATTCTCCGACGTGCAAATTCACGGCGTATATGGCGGATTCTCCGTCTGGATCGATCGTCTCGCGCCGTCGTTTGTGCGCTCGTACTTGAGGGCGTGGGAACGCGTCGACGCGAAAATCGCCGACGCCCCAGGCCTCATGCACTTCTCCAACATGTTTCTCGTCATCGCGAAGTGATGACTTACCGCCGTGGAGCTGCGAAGTTCGAGAGGGGGATATTCGTTCTTAGTCTGGACTTCGAGCTAATCTGGGGCACCGCGGATCTTGGCGGCGTGAATTTTGCGCCGCTGTGCCGGCTCGAACGACGCTTCGCCATCCAGCGTCTGCTGGCCTTATTTGAGCGCCACGATATACCTGCGACATGGGCGGTTCTGGGTCATCTCTTCCTGGGCCGCTGTGAACCGCTCGAGGGCCGCAGTCATCCCGAAATCGTCAGGCCACAGTTTTCCTGGGTCAAGGACGACTGGTTCTCACACGACCCGGGCGGCGCCGAATCCGACGACTCGGTGCATCTCGGGCGAAGTCTAGTCGACAAGATTAGGAATTGTGCCGTTCGCCAGGAGATCGGCTCGCACTCGTTTTGCCATGTTATCTTCGGTGATCCCGGTTGCTCACGCGCCACTGCTGAGAGCGATGTCGCTGAATGCGTGCGAATTGCTCACGAACAAGGCCTTCAATTGAAGTCCTTCGTGTTCCCAAGAAATGAGATCGGCTACTTAGACGTCTTAAAGAAACATGGCTTCTCATGTTACCGGGGGACCGAACCGCACTGGTACGAGCGTCGCGCCATCCCCGAAACAGTTCGGCGCGGCTTTCGCCTCTTCGATGTGCTGAGGGCGGCGGCTCCTCCCACCGTAGTGCCTTCCATGGCAGTGCCCGGCCTGATCAATATTCCTGGCTCTGCGATGTTTTTTCCGATGCATGGATTTCGGCGATTTATTCCAATGCGCCTTCGCGTCAAACGGTGCCTCAAGGGTCTCAAGCGCGCCGCGGCGCGCAAGGAAATCTTCCACCTGTGGTTCCACCCCACCAACATGGTTGCGGAGATGGAGACTATGTTCTCCGGCCTGAACGAGATCCTGACGCACGTCTCGCAGTTACGAAAAGCTGGTGTTCTCGATGTAATGACGATGGCGCAGATTTCAGCTCGATTCGAGAATGAAGGCTCACCTTCGAGCGGGCTTGAATGCGATCCGAACTGATCGAACTGCTCTCATGCCCTGTCTGCGGAGCGGGTTTTTCCGGCACGTCACCCGCGACCGACGTGTTGATTTGTCGCAAGTGTGACTATCGGGCGCCGATTATCGACGGTATTCCGCGCTTCGTCTTCGTTCCGGAGGACCAAACCGCGAGACGCACCCAGGCAAGCTTTGGTTACGAATGGACGCACTTCAACGACTGGAGCCAATCCGCGGAGGCGAGCTTCAAAGACTACTTTGCCGGATTTGCCCTCGAATCACTACGGGGCAAGACCGTGCTGGATGCTGGCTGCGGAATGGGTCGACATGCGCGAGAAATGGCGCAGTACGCCGGCCATGTCGTCGCTCTTGATTTCAGCCGCGCAATCGATCAGGCTGCTGCGAATACCAGGCTGCTGGCGAATGTCGACTGCATCCAGGCAGATGTATTGGCGCCGCCGGTATCCGACGGGAGATTCGATTTGGTGTATTCCCTCGGTGTACTGCATCACATTCGAGATACTGAAGCGGCGTTGATCGGTCTCGTTAAAAAGGTTCGCCCTGGCGGTCACGTGCGTATTTACCTGTATTGGAAGCGGCACGGATGGAAGGGGTCGCTTCTCGCCATGGTCGCGCTCGCGCGCAAGGTGACCACCCGCTTGCCGTTTCGTGTGCTCAAGGCCTGTTGCTGGATGTTGAGCGTTCTGCTGTGGACAACGGTCGTCACACCTTACCGTTTGTTGTCAGCCATTGGTGTCAATGCGCGGGATTGGCCGTTGTTCTTCTACACAAAATACCCATTCGTCATTCTTTATAACGATCAATTCGATCGCTTCTCAGCCCCGATCGAAAAGCGCTACGACGCCAACGAGGTCAAAGCCCTGATGGAGCACGTCGGACTACGTAATGTGGTTGTGAGACCCTGTTTCGGCTGGATCGCAGACGGACAAAAGGAATCCTAAGAGTCGTATAGGGCGCGAATCACGACAACGAATCCGCCGGCACCGGGGCCGGCGCGCCGCGCACCTGTCGCGACCACGCGACCAGCGCGAACATCTGCCACAGCAGATCGGCCCGGAGTCTTTCGCCGCGCGAAAAGTCGGACCACATCGTGCGCACCGGTTCTGGACGAATGCCGAGGTCCTCGAGATCGGGCCCGGCGCAGTAGTCGTCCATCCGCTCGCGGAGCGGACCGCGGAACCAGTCGGCGAGCGGAACACCGAATCCCATCTTCGGGCGATCGACGAGCTCCCGCGGCACCCGTTTATACAGCAGCTCGCGCAGCAGCCATTTCATCGTCCGGCCGCGTCGTTTCAGCCCGATCGGCAGCGACAGCGCGAATTCCGCCACCCGATGATCGAGCAGCGGCGCGCGGACCTCGAGGCTCACCGCCATCGAAGCGCGATCGACCTTGGTGAGGATATCCTCCGGAAGATACGAGACGACGTCGAGCAGCGCGGCGCGGCTGTCGATGCGAAGGTCCGGCGCGCGTCGCAGCGCATCGGCGTACGCTGGTGCGACGAGCGACGCTGCGCCGGTCATCGCTTCGATGGCCGGTGTTGTCCACCACGACACGAACCGTTGGTAGAGGTCGGCGTCGTCGCTGCGGAGCACGTCGGCGATGCGCCGCATGCGCCGCGTCGGCATCCGTGCGGCGCCGAATGCCGCCGCGCGGCGGAGCGGCCGCGGCAACGAGAGCGCCGCCGCCGCCGTCATGTAATACCGATAGCGCGGGTAGCCGAAGAATAGTTCGTCGCCGCCGTCGCCGGAGAGCGCGACCGTGACCATCTCGCGCGCCGTCCTCGAGACAAGGTAAGTCGGCACCGCCGACGAATCGGCGAATGGCTCGTCGTACATCGCCGGCAGCCGATCGACGACGGCGAGCATTTCGCTGTCGCTGCAGGTGTGCTCGTGGTGTTCGGTGCCGAGGTGCCGCGCCACCGCCGCCGACTGATCGGCCTCGTTGTATTCGGGGTTGTCGAACCGGATCGTGAACGTGCGGACCGGCGTCGTGCTCTGCTCCTGCATCAGCGCGACGACCAGCGAGGAATCGATCCCGCCGGAGAGGAACGCGCCGAGCGGCACGTCGGCGATCATGCGCTGTCGCACGGCCGTCCCGAGCAGCGCTTCGAGCTGTGCTGCCGCGGCCTCTTCGGTGTGCGGTGCCGTCTGCAGCGCATGCTGCACCGGATCCCAGTATCGGGCCACGGTGACGCGGCCGCCTTCGCAGATCAGGTGATGCGCCGGCGGCAGCTTCTGGATGGCGGAATAGATCGTGTACGGCGACGGCACGTAGCCGTAACGGAGATACAGGCGCAGCGCGTCTGCGCTCACGTCGCGCCGAACATGCGGATCTGCGGTGAGCGCTTTCAGTTCGGAGGCGAAGCGCAGCGTGCCGCCGGCGTCGCTGTAGTAAAGCGGCTTCTTCCCGACCCGATCGCGCACGAGCCAGAGGCGCCGCTTCGGCTCATCCCAGATCGCGAAAGCGAACATGCCGGCGAGCCGTTGAACGCTGTCGACGCCCCACTGGTCGTAGGCGGCGAGAATCACTTCGGTATCTGTATGCGACCGGAACCGGTGTCCCGCGGCTTCGAGCTCCTGCCGCAAATCGAGGAAGTTGTAGATCTCGCCGTTGAACGTGATCCACAGCCGGCCATTGTCCCACGCCATCGGGTTGTGGCCGAGTGGTGAGAGATCGACGATCGACAGCCGTCGGTGCGACAGCGCGACTGATCCATCCGCCGATTCCCACACGCCCGCGTCGTCCGGCCCGCGGTGGGTCATGCAGTCGGCCATCGCGCGCGCAAACGTGGTAACGCTGCTGATCCGTTTACCGGGTGCGATGCTCACGAGGCCGGCTATTCCGCACATTTCGACGCGTCGCTCGTTGTCATTTGCGCGCCCACCACATTCGCATACAGGCGGTCGTACCGTGCTGCCGCGCGGCCGATTGAAAACTCCGCGATGATCCGCGCCCGCGCCGCCGAGCCCAGCGACTCACGCGCCGCGGCCGCAAGATCCAGAATTCGTGTGATCCCTGCGGCCAGTGCGGCCGGGTCGCGAGCCGGAACTATTACTCCAGTGTCGCCCACGATGTGAGCGGAGTCGCCGACGTCCGTGACGACACATGGCGTCCCGCAGGCCATCGCCTCTGCGACGACGTTAGGAAATGCTTCGCCATACGATGAGGACGCGGCCACGTCCAGCGTAGCCAGAAACCGACTCGCATCGGCCTGCTCGGGCAGCAGGTGGACGTGGCCGCACAATTCCAGATCGTCGAGCAACCGATTGATTGCCGGAGCAGAGTCGACGCCGCTGCCGGCGGCGACAAAATGTACGTTTGGCTTGGCTGCAGTCACGATCTTCGCCGCGTGAAGGAATGTGCGGTGATCCTTCATCGGGTGAAATCGTGCGAGCAGGCCGACAAGCATCGCGTCGTCGCTGATTCCGAGCTCGCGCTTCAACCACGATGGCCCAGCGCCGCTTGGACGAAACGCGTTCGTATCGAACCCGTTCGGAATGATCTCCCATCGCCGCGGCGTATAGCCGATCCGCTCGTGGGCGCGCCGACCGGCTTCGGAGTTGCAGATCACGGCATCCGGCCAGCGCGAGACGAATGCGAGCGTGCGTAAAAGGGCCGGCAGTGAGCGCGGATGGTCGCGCGGGTCGAGATCCGCACTCCGCACGTTCCAGACAACGTGCGGAACGCGGGCGATCGTCGCCGCGATGAGGCCGGCAAGGTCGGCGTGATAGAGCCATGTTTGCAGGACGTCAGGACGCAACTGTCGCAGGAGACCGACCAGGCGCCATAGCGCAGCCGTAGTCGATGCGCCGGCGCGAATGCCCAACGCGAACACCGGGATGCCTGCGGCTTCTATCGGGGCAGCGAGCGGTCCGCGTCGTCCAAGCGCGATGACGGCAACTGGCTGACTATGACGACCTGGTTGGGCGACGATGCGAGAGAGCGCCATCTCGGCACCGGCAATCTCGACATCGGTGATCACGTGGACGACGCGGATCAAGGGATGTGAACGGGCGCTGAGGCTACGTTCGAAATCGCATTGCCGCGGCGCAGTCGGAGCACCGGGATCGCCCACAAGGGAGCGGCGGCCATCAGGCGCAGCCGGAACAGCGTTCCGAAATTCGTCACCACGTAGGCGAGCGCGAGGCAGGTCGTCGCCGCGAGCACCACGGCGAATAGCAGCGCCGGATCGAGTGAACGCCAACTTCGTCGCGACTTCATTGTCCAGAGAATGCACGCCAGCACCGTGAGATCGATGACGATGGTGTCGAAGTCGGTAATCAGCAACAGGCCGCGGCCTCCCGAGAACGACACGATCGATAATGCTCGAAGGATCGACACCGGAACCATGATCACCATGCATCCGATGACCGTGGCGCGGAGACGCGCGGCCAACCCCGGGCCGCGCGAGCGACGTTCGAACCCTTCGACGGCCTCGGGCGGCGGCGGTATTGGCGCAAATGACGTCGCGCCACCGGTCGCGATAAAGCCCGTCCGGGCGGTGTCGAGCGCGCCGATCACGCTGTCCGGACCGAAGACTGTATTCCTCGCGAATCGCATGTAATCGCGATAGTAGGGCCCGCCGCCGGCGGCGAACATCATCCACAATACGGCGAGCAAGACCGCATTCAATGCCAGAGTCCGCAGCCGCGCCGACAGCTGCGCGGCTGCCGCGACGATCCACGCTGTCGCCGCCGCAATGCCAGCAATCATGAAGCCGGAGAAGTACGCGCGGATGCCAGCCATGGCGTAGACGCCAATCGCCATCAGTACCAATCCGGCAAGCTTTCCAGAACTGACGACGGCCACGGCGGCGTCGGCCGACCAGAGGCGGAAGCCGGCAACGACGGCAACGACCAGGGCAACGGAGAGCGGATCCTTCAGCGGCTGCGTCCCGAAGAGGATCAGCGCCGGACAGATCGTGAGGCCGACGAGCGTCAACGTCGCGGCGGCGGAATCCGTCGTCCGGTCGTCGCGCTGCGCCGCGACGAGAACGAGCGTCGCTGTGCAGGCGTAGCAGGTCAGGTTGAACAGGATCGCGCTCGGCGGTACCGTCCCGAAGATCCGCAGCCATATGGCGAGCGAGCGCAGATAGAACGGCGACGGGAAGTCGTCGGTGATGCCGCGGATGGTCGTCGCGGCCGCGTGTGCTGCCACATCGAAGTAGGTTCTGCCGTCCAAGGCCAGGGCCCAGAACCCGCCGCCGAGCTGCAGACTCGGCCTGATAGGCAATTGCCAGAACGAGATGAGAAACAGGGCGCCGCCAAGGAGTGCCCGGCCTATCAGCCCGCACGCAAACCACGCCGCAAAGACTCGCGACCGTTTGCGCATCCATCGGTACGCCAGGACCAGGATCGCAACCAGTGCGGCCCACGCGATTAGGTGGAGACCGACGGTCATGAGCGGCTGCTCGTTGTGATCACTCGGTCCTCATCGCGTGCGCTCGAAGACGAATTCGTTGCACCCGAGTTTGCCGCCGCAGGTCTTCAGGTTTGCCAGCGTCAGCCCTCGCGCGCGGCAGAAGCGAAACACCGCGTCGGGTTGTGCGACCTCGAACGGATAGCCACCGACCCAATCGACGACATCGTGCCAGCGGCTCATGCCGCGCACGTTCTGGTAGGTGCGCCAGCGATCGAGCACGGCGCCCGGCTTTCCTCGCGCGACGGCAACGCCAAGCGCGGCGACCTCGAACGCTGCGCCGAACAGCAGCATGTAGATCGGCTTGAGCATCCGCGGCAGGCGGTTATAAGTCCGCTTGATCCGCGTCCACCACGCGCTGCGCGCCCCTTGATCGTTGTACAGCGCGATGAACAGCCGGCCGCCGTCCGCGACAGCTTGCGCGGCGTGTTCCAGGGCCGACCACATCGCGCCTGTATGGTGAAGCACACCCCACGAGTAGACGACGTCGAACGAACCGAGCGAGCGCATGAACTCGACGTCGAGCACAGATCCCGGACCAACTGTCCACGACGGATCGTCGCGGCAGTATCGGCGCCTGAGCTCTGCCGTGCACGCGACGGAACCGGGATCGAAATCAAACGACGTGACCACAGCGCCCAGACGTCGCGCTGCCAAGCTGAAGAGGCCGCTTCCACAGCCGATGTCGAGAAACCGCAATCCTTTCAGGTTCTCGAGGCCGAGCATTGCCTGCAGCGACGCTTCGGCTTGCCTGACCCGCTCCTCGTCGACCACCGACAAGAAACGCTGCCAGTTTCTGCCGAATTCGAATCGTACATCGTCGGCTGCGGATGTCGACGCCGCGCTGGAAGAATTCACGAGTTGTAGAAAGACGAGTTCTTTACGCCCCAGATCCCGACGCGGTGCTCGGCGATCCCTTTGATCGCGATCGCGCAGTCGCGCAGGATCGGGAACAATTCCGCTTCCGACCAGTTTTCGGCCCACGTGTTCACGTAGCCGTCGAACAGGTTGATGTGGCGGTAATCGCGGCTCGGATGGGGCGGCGGCGACATGATCACGCGTGGAATCATCCTGGCGACCGGGATCTGCGTTAGCCGGTACCACGCGTCGGACGAAAACAGCCGCAGCACGCGGTCGGCCTGTGCAGGCGACAGGCGCGAGAACACCGCGTACCAGCCGCGCGAGACCAGCCGGCCGTGCGCGATGCGCAGGAGCAGTGGCCATCGACTGAGCTGGCGGCGGTCGGGTTCGCGCGCGTCGATATGAAACAGCGCCGCGGCGTAAATCCAGAAGTTCAATTCGCCGCCTTCCTTCACCAGCGACGCCGCGGCCCGGATCGCGCGTTCTGTCTG
>Ga0075435_100003325_pt1 | contig 10909 bp, 11 predicted proteins | sample RhiMethybrSRZTD4_FD_75302 | JGI IMG/M metagenome (GOLD analysis project Ga0075435, IMG submission 75302) | Populus rhizosphere microbial communities from Tennessee, USA - Rhizosphere MetaG P. TD hybrid SRZTD4 | ecosystem: Host-associated > Plants > Roots > Rhizosphere > Soil | place: USA... | reverse complement strand
TGTCGATGCTCAGCACCGATCCTCCGGTTCACGCTCGGTACAGATCGGCCACGTCTCATGCCTTCTCCCATAGCCGAGTGATGGCGATGCACCCGACGTTCACCCGGACAGCACGGTCGCTGACTCGGACGCTGGGGGAAGGGCCGGAGCTCGAAGTGATGGCCGGCCTCGCCGAGCCCCTCGCGCGGGCAGCCATCGCCGCGATGGTCGGCGTCCCAGAGGCCGACCGAGCGAGCTTCACCCGATGGTGCCCCGCCGTCATGGCTGTCGCCGGCCGGGGGACGCGACCGCAGGCGACGGCTGAGGACGAGACGGCAGTCGGCGAGTTGAAGGAGTACCTGCGCCATGCCCTTCGAAGCAACACGGTCCACCCGGACCTGCTCCTCGGCGCGCTCGGGGCGGACCAGCGTGAAGGGCGCATCACCGAGGACGAGGCTGTGTCGATCGCAGTTGCAGTGCTCGTCGGAGGGATCGGGACGACTGCTCACTTGATCGGCAACGCCCTCGTTGCTCTGCTCGAACACGAGGCGGTGTACGACGCCGTTCTCATCGACCGCGGGCTCATGCCTCGAGCCCTTGACGAGACAGCGCGCCACTCACCTCCGGTGCTGGCCATACCTCGCTGGTCCCGAAGTGACACCGTCCTCGAAGGCCAGACGATCCGTGCCGGATCGGTCGTGCTCGCAGTCATCGGCTCCGCGAACCGGGCCCCCGACGTCTTCTCCGAAGGATGGCGCTTCGACATCCATCGTCGCGGCGCACCGGGCCTTGCGTTCGGCCACGGCGCTCATGGCTGCCCGGGGAGAGGAATGGCGCTCGACGTCGCCCGCACCGCGCTCGAGGCCTTGCTGGATCGATATCCGACGCTGACACCCGCATCCAGCGCTTGGATGAAGCGAGAAGCCTCACTCTTCGTCTACGGGCCGAAGACGGCGCACGTCCGTGTGGGAGAAAGGCGACCCTAGTCGGGCCGGGACATGGGCGCGTCGCCTGACGAGCTAGTAGCGCTGCTGCCGAGCGCGAACTCGCCCACGGAAGTCTCCTCGTAGTACCTGGTGCCGACCGCCGCGGCGAACGCGTCCGAATCTCCGCCGCCGATGCCACAGGCTGCCAGTCCCATCGCGGTCGCCACGAGGTACATCTGCTGATACAGAACGCCCACGTGTTTGAGGATGAGGGCATAGGCCATGCTCTCGTACTTCCATGACACCCGCTGGAAACGCGCCGCGACCACGATGAGCACCTGCGGAACGGCCGGGACCTTCATGGCGGCGGCAGCCTCCCGGAGGAGCAACTCGACGCCGGCGGTGCGCCCGCAGACCGGGTACAGGACGTGCTCATCGGGCGCGTACTGGTGTATCCCGTCCGCGACGCCCTCGCAGCGGTCGATGACTGCGTAGAGCGTCAGCTCTGAGCTCGCGCCGCCACTCGGGTAGGGATAGAAGGCAAGCTGCCCGTGTTCCGTTTCCTCGAGGTGGCGCAATCGTGCTACTCGGTAGAGGAACTCACCGAGTTGGAGCGCTGTGATGGGCTCGGGCCCGTGGACTCGCACCGAGCTTCGGCGCTCGATCACGGTTGTCAGCGTGCTGTCGAGTGCAGCCAGACGGTCCAGGTCAGGGCGGTAAAGATCCAAGCCTTGCACGCGTGGGGGCGGCGGCTTCACAGCGGGCGACGGCGGCAGTGAGCCGGCGAGGCGGTACGTGCCACCGTACGGCCTATCGTGGCGACCACGGCGACTTCGGGTGTGAAAGAGCAGGTCGTGGGCCTCCCAAGAACACAGAGCTGGGTCGGCCTCCTCCGTCGTCCGCCCGTCTTCGTCCACCTCGGTGAGAGCGGCCAAACCGAGCAGCAGTCGTCCCGTGGCGACCGCCGCTTCCTCGCTGATGCCTGGGAGCTCGTCGACCAGCCCGCTCGGCGTCGCACCGAAGGCGAATCGCGCGATGATGGCCGCCCCCCGCCAATCGTGGAGAACGAGTCGGCAGCGGGCCAACGGCGTCTCGAGGACGAGCCTCGTCGAGTCACGGCGAAGATACGCGAAACGCGAGAGCACATAACGCACGTCGGGACTGGGTGCGTGCTCGAGGAACCCAGGAGACGCGGCAACCGGTTCCACCGTGGCAAGGGGTCTCTCGTCCACCACGAGCGTCCGGGACAGTGCCCCGACGGCATCGAGTCGTTGTAGGCAAAAGTGGAGAACCGGCAGCGCGCCGTCGCCGTCGACCCGGCGCACAGCGTTCTCGAGCGTCCACTCGTCGGACCCCGGCTCGTCGAGCATACGGATTGCCTCGCGTACGCCGGGCGTCATGCCCGCCAGCGCGACGCCGCCGAGGGGACCTTGCACTTCCACTCGATCGTCAGCGCGCGGGACGGCAGACACGCCTGGACGAAACCCGATCCGAACGTCAGAAGAAGATAGGTATCGGATTGAGCTCATCCTCGTCCAGGGGCCGTTCCAGCCAGCCGAGCTGCACGGGCACGTCGTACAGTCGACCAGGAGCGAGCCGGGCCCAGAAGTGCCGCATTCCCGGCACAACCACCTTCACGACGGGCAGTCCAATGTCCGGTCGGGTCTGGTCCAGCACGAGGGCCTCCAGGCCGTGGCGCTCCAAGAGCCGAGTACAAGTGAGGACATCCTCGCGCAGGTCGTCGCTCGACAGATCCGGGAAGTCGGCGGCCGTTCGAGGCGCGTCCTGACAAGGAGTGAGGTAGGGCTGGTTCTCGAGGGTCGCTGTCGACCACCAGTCGAGAGCGTCCGGGTCGAACGCGAGGATCTCGTCGCGGTTGTCACCAGCTCGGTCGAATGCAACGAGGAATTGATTGACCTCGGTGAGAGCCCGCAGGATGGCGAGCCTGGCCTCGAAGTGAGCGCCGAATCCGACCACGACCTGCTCGTCGCTCGAGCCAACTCTTCGCGAGACGGCCGCGAAGGCGGGTATGCCGATGTCAGTCGTGATGTCCAGCACCCAGAACGCGCGACCTCGTCTCTCGAGGCACTCCGCCAACTGGGAGAAGTACGGCTCGTCGAAGCTCGACAAGTCGACCGGAGGCCGGTTGACCCGACTGAACCACCACAGCGCTACGCTGTCGCGCTCGACGACTTCCATGAACCCTTGGAGAATGGCCTCTTCGAGGGTGTTCCCGGCAGCGTTGCCGTTGGAATCAGCCCATGCGAAGCCGGAGCCGTAGCGGACGTCCACGCCGTGAACGTCGTTGTAGCCGTAGAACAGGTAAGCGGTGGGCAGATATTTGAAGCTCCGCTCGGTCAGCGACCACAGAGGTGTCCAGTCGACCTCCTCTCGCTCGTCGAACGGAGCTGGAACGAATTGGTATCTCCGGTCCCGCCGGTTCAACGACGCGCGATCCCGGTACTGGGCGTCGCTGTACAGCATGCAGTCGTTCGGCCGCAGGGCGGCTTTGCCCATCCTGACGAAGGATGAGCGACGGCGCGGCTCGTCGCCTCGATACACCCCGGAGTATCGCTCGAGTGCCTCGCACATAGCGCTTGCCTTCGCCTGCGCATCAGTCGTGCCTTTCCCGCCGCTGTGCGAGCGAAGGCTCTTCCGCAGCAGCGAGATGCTCTGGTAGCCGATCGCGAGGTTGTGACCCGCGGAGTAAGCGTGAAGCACATCGTCACCGACGCCGGTCATCCGTCTGACTCCGGTGATCGCGCCGGTCACCGGGCTTACGTGTCGTTCGTACCGGCGAATGGTTTCCTCAGGCGAGCACGTTCTGTGGCCGCCGTCGGCGGTGAAGGCCTTGGGGCGGGACGTCAGGACCAACGGCGCCGGCGCGGCGTAGGGGTTTCCAGGTTCACCACACGTCTGGCACTGCGGGCGTTTCGTCACCCCGTGACGCTCGGTCTCCCACGAGAGCGTGTCGAGGGTCAGCACGCTGCCCACGACGCCGGCGCGTCCCGTGACGATCCACTTCGCCGCCTCCGTGGCCGCGATCTGAATCGCCGCATTCGCCGTTGTGACGAGTGCGGCGCGCGAGGTCACGAGAGGGAACCCCCGCCCCTGACGCTGCAGAACGAAGCGATCGATCGGGCGGTTGTGTCGCAAGCGTTCCGCAAGGCATTCCCAGCACGCGCTCTGGCCGGGGTCGACCAACGGGCCGATCCACGGCTTCGTTCCGACCGGCTTGACGAGCAGGAACGGCGTGCCCGAGCTGAGAGCCCGCTCGTTGACACCGGCGAGCGTTTCCCGAAGGTAATCGTCGGTGAGCACGATGTTCAGCGTCGGCTCGTCGCGCACGACGTCGACACCAAAGGACTTCAGAGCGCCGCCAACCGCTCGAGTCCATTCCTCAGAGATCGTTCCGCAGGCAACAACGCCTGGTCGGAATCCCGCCAGCCGGCGAGCAGCCTCCTCGCCGGTCACATCCAACCTCTCCCAGAATGCGGCCGACTCGGCCGGCACGTTGTCGGCCGAGCCGACGAGGTACCCGCTCCGCTCGAGCTCCGAGAGTGCGTAGTGGACCTCTGCGGCGCTGACCGTACCTGCAAGAAGCTCGACGATCTCGTCGTCGGTTCGATGCCCATCGATCAGGGCGGCCACAAGCTCGACCGAGCGACCCGTGAGGAGCCGATAGGACGACTCGGTGATGAGAAAGACTCCGACTGAGTCGACAACCTCGACCACGAATGAAGACCCGAAGCAGGGCCTGCGCGTGAACGTGTTCGTCTCGGGGCTCCATTGCGACGATAGGTGGACCGACGTCATACCGGGTTAGTCACCAAAGGCACCACACGAGACGCGTGGCCCAGACGGTGAGCTGGTCGCGCTCGACGCGGAGCCAGCGGATCGATTCGCGGCAGACCCCAACGCCGAGCGTATCTGCGCGGGGATCGTGCCTACTCAGCAGCAGCAGCAGATGCTGCAGCAGATGGTGACGCCGTCGCTGTCTCCTACCGCGAGCGCCTCGTCGCTCACACCCGCAGGCTTTTGCGGGATTGTGAGCGTGTAGACGGGCGCATTGTTCACGTTCTCGACCGACCAGGCTACGTCCCCGCTCGTGCCCTGCACGATTTTCACATCCATCCCGTCGGGCGGGTCGAGGTCGAACTGACCCAACGCCTCCTTCGGGTTGGACAACAAGAGGCTTTCAAACGCCGGGTCACTCCACGCCTTGCCAATCACCCGCGGCATCGTGGTTTGCCACTTGTCAACCTCACTCATCGCTAGCCTCCTCTATCAACTTCCGTCAGTTGAGATGAACCTCTAGCTGTCGGTCCCTGCTTCCACTCGGCACATCCGAGCGCGGTCGCGGCCGCACTATAGTCTACTACCGAGACGCTTAAGTCAACGATGGATGGGGACCTCTGACGCGAGGAGCAACCCGCCGGTCCGCGTTCCGCGAGCCTCGCTGACTCGCAGGCGTCAGCCGTCGCAGGCGACTGCGATCTCGAGGGCTGTGCAGATCAGGCGCATCCGTTCGTCGCTGAGTCGGCCGAGCCGCTCGACAAGCGTCGCGAGCGAGACGCTCTCGACCGAATCGAGGTTCACGACCGAGGTGCGTGGCACGGGGTCGTTGTCGGGCTCCAGCGGCACCTCGCTCGGAATGCCGCGGATGGTCGTTGTGCACGGCGCGATCAGGGTGCGGCGAAGGCGCGGGATCGCCGCGTCCCGAGACAGCACCACGACGGGCCGGCGGCCGGCTTCCGGGAGCTCGCACCACCAGACTTCTCCGCGCATCGGAAGCGCGTTCACGACGAGCCGGCGGCCGCGCGGAACGACGCCAGGTCGCCCCACTCGTCGTCGGCGTCGAGCGGAAGGCGGTCGTAGGCGGCGTAGGCCGCGTCGATCTCCAGCGCGCGGTTGCGAGCGAGGAGAGCGCCGAGTGCCTCGTCGATGAGGGCGGAGTCGATCAGCCCAGGCCGCGTCTCTCGGGCTGCGCGCAGCAGCTGCTCGTCGACGGTCGTGCTGATCCTGACGCGCGCCATGCCATTGTTATACCACAAATGTGGCATAGCCGGCGCGCTGACGTCGCGCAAACCGCGGCGAGGTTAGGGCGCGGTTGCGGCGAGCGCTTGTGCGAACTCGCCGGCCGTCTCGACGATCAGGTCGTCGTCGGTGACGAGACACGTGCCGGTCGCCTCGGCAAGGGCGATATATGCCCCGTCGTACGCCGTGAGACCGCGCGCCGTCCAGTATGCGATGCGCGCGAGGTCCGGCTCGCTCAGTTCGAAGCCGAGATCGTCGAGGGCGGTGGCAAGCTGGAGGAGCGCGGGCTCGCCCCATTGCCAGCGTCGACCTGCGACGTTGACGATCTCGAGCCTCAGCAGCGGCGGTGCGAAGACGATGAGCTCACCCGCCTCGAACGCTGCACGCAGAGCGCGCGCTGAGTCGACGTGGCGCTCGCCCTCGGAGCGGAACCACTTGATGACGACCGAGGCATCGAGAACGAACTCGATCACCGCGCGTCGCGTTCCGCCCGGATCGCGAGTGTCGAGTCGTCGGCAGGGCCTCCCGCGAAGAGCTCGTCGAGCCGCGTAAGCGCGCGTTGCGCCGTCCGACTCGCACCGGGGCCCTCCGAACGAGCGGCGTCTCGTTGGGCAAGCTCGGCGAGATATGCGCTCCGAGAGAGGCCGCGCGCCTTGGCGATCCGATCGATGCGACGCAGGAGGCCGTCGTTCAGCGACGTTCGGCCGTGGCACGGTCTCACCGGCGCTCCTGAACACGATCGCGTCGGTTCACGACGCCCGCTGGCGCTCGCAAATCGCTGCCGCTCGTCGCCTCTTCGGGACGCGGCCGGCGCCGGGGAAGAACACGGTGCTCGTCACGCACGGCGTCGTCGTCACGGACACCACGGGGCTCGACGTCGACGAGGGCGAGATGCTCGTCTTTCGCCCGCTCGGGAGCAGCCGCTTCCACCTCGTCGGGCGGATCTCGGCCGACGCGTGGAACGATCTCCGCAAGCCCGCCTCCGCCTCTGCGCTGCGCGTCACCGAGTACGACGTGCCGGCCGGCTCCGGGCCGCACGACGTCGCGCCCGCCGGCGACGAGACCGTGTGGTACACGGCGCAGGCGTCCGGCAAGCTCGGCCGCCTCGACCCCGCGACGCGAAAGGTCACGGAGGTGCCGCTCGGGGACGTCTCCGCGCCGCACGGCGTCATCGTCGGCCCCGACGGCGCCGCCTGGGTCACCGACGGCGGACTGAACGCGATCGTTCGGGTCGACGACGAGTCGCTCCTCGTGAAGCGGTACCCGCTGCCCGCCTCGACCGGGTACGCGAACCTCAACACCGCCACGTTCGACCGCCGCGGCCGCCTCTGGTTCACCGGGCAGAGCGGCGTCTACGGCCGCCTCGACCCGCGCATGGGCTCGCTACGCGTGTTCCGCGCGCCGGGCGGGCCGGGCCCGTACGGGATTGCGACGACGCCGGGCGGTCAGGTCTGGTACGCGTCCCTCGCCGGCAGCCACATCGCGCGAGTCGATCTCACGACGGGCAGGTCGACGATCGTCCGGCCGCCGACCGCCGGGCAGGGCGCCCGCCGCATCTGGTCGGACTCGCACGGCCGGCTTTGGGTGAGCGAATGGAACGCCGGCCGCGTCGCCCGCTACGAGCCGTCCACTCGCCGGTGGCGCGAGTGGAAGGTGCCCGGGAGTGCGCAGCCGTACGCCGTCTACGTCGACGACCGCGACGTCGTCTGGCTGACCGACTTCGGCGCGAGCGCGATCGTGCGGTTCGACCCCGCGAAGCAGCGATTCGTTCAATTCCGACTGCGCACAGGCGCGAACGTGCGGCAGCTCCTCGGGCGTCCCGGGATCGTCTGGGGAGCCGAGTCCGGCGCCGACCGGCTCGTGTCGATCTCGTCGCGGTAGCAGCCCGCCGGTTCGACGGCTAGAGACGCGTCGCCGTTCGTCGTCGCGGTGTCTGGTCGTTCGCCGACAGCAGCGCGACGACGTGTTCGAGGAGCTTCCACATCACGTCCGGGTTGGCGCGTGCGAAGTCGCGGAAGTCCCAGAACCGAATCTCCAGGCAGCGCATCGGCGTCTGCGCGGTCACTGACGCGGAGCGTTCCTGCCTCGTGATGAGAGCGAGCTCACCGAAATGGTCGCCGGGACCGAGGTGCGCGACCTCCTTCCCGCCGATCGTCACAGCCGCCTCTCCCTCCGCCACCACGAAGAAGCCCACGCCGCTCATCAAGCCTTCCTTCACGATGGTGGTCCCGGCATTGACCTGCCGCTCGCGGCAGAGGCGTGCGAGCTTCCGCCGTTGGCGATCGTTGAGGCTGCCGAAGAGCGGGACGCGTTTCAGGTCGTCGGCGACTGACGGCACGGGTCGATGCTACTCGTTGCTACAGACGCGCCAGCCGCTCGCGCGACGCGCGCTCGAGCTGCTCGCCGAAGGCCGGCGCGTCCTTGATCAACCGGTTGACGAGCACCCAGTCGAGCACGAGAAGGCGCGTGGGCTCCGTCGCCGTGACGGTCGCCGTGCGCGTGCGCGCGAAGCCGGCACCCCACTCGATCGCCGCGAGCTCACCGAAGAAGTCGCCCGGGCCGAGGGTCGACAGCACGCGACCGTCCGCGGTGACCTCGACTTTGCCGTCGAGGACCACGTAGAGGTCGCGGCTGACCTGCCATTGCTCGACGACCGGCTCGCCCGGCGACGCCACGTGCTCATGCGCGTCGTGGAGCACGCGCTCGGCCCGCGTATCGTCGAGCGTTGCGAAGAGCGTCAGCGAGCGAAGCGCCTCCGCGTCCAGGTCCGGGCGTCCGAGCCAGCCGGCTTCGAGTGCCGGGTAGCTCACGCGCACGTCCGCCATCTGCCCGCCGGTCGCAACCGGCAGCGTCGCCGCGAGCTCGAGCGCGCGGTCGACCTCGGCCTGCGAGGTCGAATGGTTGAGGATGCACAGCCGCAGCGCGTACCGGCCGCGTACGCGGCCCGTCGACAGGAACACCTCGCCGCCGCGCTCGATGCGCTCTGCGATGCTCGCGTTGACTTGCTCGAGCGCAGCCTCGTCCTCGACACCCTCCGGGTGGCGACGGAACGCGACGACGCCGAGCGACGCCGGCGACATGAGCTCGAGCTCGTCAGACTCCTCGATCCGCCTCTGCGCGTGGAGTGCGAGGTCGAGGCAGGTGTCGATGGCCGCGCGAAACGCGCCGACGCCGAAGGCCTGAAGCGAGATCCAGAGCTTGAGGGCACGGCACGCGCGCGTGAGCTGCAGCCCGCGGTCCGAGAAGTTGACCTCCTCCTCGGTCGTCTCGACGTCGTCGAGGTAATCCGGCGAGATCTGGAAGCCGCGCCGCAACGCTGCGCCGTCGCGAACGAGCAGCGCACCGAGCTCGACGGGCTGGTAGAGCCACTTGTGCGGGTCGAGCGTGATCGAGTCGGCGAGCTCGATGCCGGCGAGCGCGCGGCGCCCGCGCTCGGTGAGACAGGCGAACGCGCCGTAAGCCCCGTCGACGTGGAGCCAGGCGCCGTGCTCGTGGCAGATCTCGGCCAGCTCGGAGAAAGGGTCGACCGCGCCGACCGCCGTCGTGCCCGCGTTCGCGACGACCGACAGCGGCAGCCTTCCGGCTTTCTCGTCGACGCGAACGGCGCTGAGAAGCGCCTCCGGTCGGATCCGCGCGCGTTCGTCGGTCGGGATGACGCGTACCTGGTCGGGCCGAAAGCCCAGCGCGCGCGCTGCGCGCGCGAGCGACGAGTGGGTCTGGTCGGACATGTAGATCACCGCGCCCTCGTCCATCGCACCGAGCCGCGCTTCGCGAGCGCAAGCAAGCGCTGTGAGGTTCGCCGCGGAGCCGCCGGAGACGAGCACGCCTGCCGCCCGTTCCGGATACCCGATCCACTGCTTGAACCAGTCGAGTACGAGGAGCTCGAGCATGCTCGGCCCGGAGGCGCCGAGCCACCAGCAGGTGTCGACGTTGAGCGCGCTCGCGATGAGATCGCCGAGCGCGCCGGGCCAGGTTCCCTCGCCGGGAATGAACGCGAGATATCCCGGGTGGCCGATCCGCGCGACGAACGGCAGCACGTCTCGCTCGAGCCCGTCGAGCAGGTCGTCGAACGGGACGGGCTCCTCCGGCGGCGGCCCCGCCAGGCGCACGCGCAACTCCTCCGAGCTCGCCGCGTGCACGACGGGCCCCGGCGCGCCGGTCAGTCGGTCGACGAGCATGTCGACGGTGCGGTAGCCGAGGCGCCGCATCGACTCCGCGTCGAGTGCGAGCGGAGACTCGTGGCCGGGCGCCATTCCGTGCGACTGTAGTCGGCGGCGGCGCGCAGCGCTCAACGGGCCACGGTCCGGCACTTGGGGTGTTTCACCCGCCGGGGGTGAGCATCGCCTACCGGACACGCTCGTAGGGTGGCGCGGTCGGAGCCGTCGTATTCGAGGAGGAGTGATGAGCAAGCGATTCGAGGGCGTGATCGCCGTCGACGAGCGGGACTCGACCCCGGACTGGGAGCCCTACCTGCAACCGGCCGCGCCCGAGGGGGCGCCGAACGTCCTCTACATCGTGCTCGACGACGTCGGCTTCTCGGCCATGGAGCCGTGGGGCGGGTTGATCGAGACGCCGAACATCAACCGACTTGCGGCGACGGGGCTGACCTACACGAACTGGCACACGACGGCGCTGTGCTCACCGACGCGCTCGTCGCTCCTCACGGGGCGCAACCACACGACGAACGGCATGGCGTGCATCGCCGAGGCGACGTCCGGCTACCCGAACGCGAACGGGCACATCCCCTTCGAGTGCGCGACGATGGCGGAGGTGCTCGGCGAGCGAGGCTGGAACACGTACATGCTCGGCAAGTGGCACCTCTGTCCCGCGGACGAGATGAACATGGCTTCGACGAAGCGGAACTGGCCCGTCGGCCGCGGCTTCGAGCGGTTCTACGGCTTCCTCGGCGGCGAGACGAACCAGTGGTATCCGGATCTCGTCTACGACAACCACCCCGTCGACCAGCC
>Ga0075435_100003321_pt1 | contig 10915 bp, 11 predicted proteins | sample RhiMethybrSRZTD4_FD_75302 | JGI IMG/M metagenome (GOLD analysis project Ga0075435, IMG submission 75302) | Populus rhizosphere microbial communities from Tennessee, USA - Rhizosphere MetaG P. TD hybrid SRZTD4 | ecosystem: Host-associated > Plants > Roots > Rhizosphere > Soil | place: USA... | reverse complement strand
ACGATGCGCACCGCCGGCTCGGGCGGGCAGATCCACTCCTTCTGGGCGATGAATTCCTTCAGCATGTCGTTCTGCATGGTGCCGCCGACCCGATCCCACGAGACACCTTGCTTCTCGGCGACCGCCAGGTACATGGCGAGGGCGACCGACGCGGTGCAGTTGATCGTCATCGACGTGGTGACGTCGCCGAGCGGGATGTCGGCGAAGAGCCGCTCGAAGTCGTCGAGCGTGGAGATCGACACGCCCTCCTTGCCGACCTCACCGCGCGCGCGGGGATGATCCGCGTCGTATCCCATCAGCGCGGGCATGTCGAACGCAGTCGACAAGCCGGTCTGGCCCTGGGCCAGGAGGTACTTGAACCGAGCGTTGGTGTCCTCGGGCCGGCCGAAGCCGGCGAACATCCGCATGGTCCAGAGGCGCCCGCGGTACATCGTCGGATAGACGCCGCGGGTGAACGGGTACTCGCCTGGACGACCCAGCTGCTCGGCGGGCGACCAGCCGGCGAGGCTCTCCGACGTGTACAGCTGCTCGATCGGGATGCCCGACAGCGTCTCGAAGCGCGCCGGGCGTTCAGGCCAGCGCTCACGGTCAGTCATGCTCACCTCGCAGCACCTCGCGCGCGATCACGAGCTTCTGGATCTGGGACGTTCCCTCGTAGAGCTGCGTGATCTTCGCGTCGCGGAAGGCGCGCTCCACCTCGTAGTCCTTGATGAAGCCGTAGCCGCCGTGGACCTGGATCGCGTCGGTCGTGACCTTCATCGCCGTCTCGGCGGCGAAGAGCTTGGCCATCGCGGCAGCGGGCCCGAACGACTGGCCGGCTTCCTTGAGGGCGGCGGCGCGCAGCGTGAGGAGCCGGGCGCCGTCGATCGCTACCGCCATGTCGGCCAGCATCCACTGGACCATCTGATGCTCGCCGATCGGCACGCTGAAGGCGCGCCGCTCCCGCGCGTAGGTCACCGAACGCTCGTACGCCCCGGTGGCGATGCCGACCGCCTGGGCGGCGATGCCGATGCGCCCGCCGTCGATCGCCGACAGGGCGATCCGGAATCCCTGCCCTTCCTCGCCGAGGCGGTTCGCCGCCGGCACGCGGCAGTCCTCGAAGACGAGCTCGGCGGTGTCGGAGGCGCGGATGCCGAGCTTGTCCTCGACCTTGGCGACGATGAAGCCGGGCGTCCCTTTCTCGACGACAAAAGCGGAGATGCCGCGGTGGCCTCGGGCGCGGTCGGTCTGGCCGAAGACGAGCGCGAACGACGCCTCGCGGCCAGTGGTGATGAAGCGCTTGCGGCCGTTGAGCACGTAGTGATCGCCGTCGCGCGACGCGATCGTCGCCTGGTTCGTCGCGTCGGAGCCGGCCTGGGGCTCCGTGAGCGCGAAGCACCCGAGCGCGTGGCCCGAGGCGACCGGCCGGAGGAACTGTTCGCGCTGCGCGTCCGTGCCGAATCGGTAGAGCGGGTCGCCGTAGAGCGAGTTGTTGACCGACATGACGACCGCGTGGCTCGCGCACACCCGCGCGATCTCCTCGAGGGCGACGACGTAGGCGATGGCACCGGCGCCGCTACCGCCCCACCGCTCGGGAATCGCCATACCCATGAGCCCGAGCTCGCCCATGCGCTTGACCGTCTCGTGCGGGAAGCGGCAGTCGCGATCGATCTCGGCGGCGATGGGGCGAATCTGGGAGTCGGCGAACTCCCGCACCGTGGCCTGGATCATCTGCTGCTCGTCGGTCAATTCCAGTCGCATGGGCCTCGGTCTATTTGTCCAGGAGCTTCTTGAACTCTTTCGTCAGCTCGGGCACGACCTCGAAGAGATCGGCGACGATCCCGAAGTCGGCGATCTTGAAGATCGGCGCCTCCGGGTCCTTGTTGATGGCGACGATGACCTTCGACGTGCGCATCCCGGCCAGGTGCTGGATCGCGCCCGAGACGCCGAAGCCCAGGTAGAGCTTGGGCGAGATGGTCCGGCCGGTCTGGCCGATCTGGAACCGGTGCGGCCGCCAGCCGGCGTCGACGGCGGCGCGCGAGGCGCCCACCGCAGCGCCGATCACGCGGCCCAGGTCCTCGAGGATCACGTAGTTCTCAGGGCCCTTCATGCCACGCCCGCCCGAGATGACCGTCTCCGCCTCGGTCAGCTCCGGGAGCCCCGTCGAGACTTCCTCGCGCCGCTCGACGAACTTCATCTGAGCCGCTGCCGCGGCCACCGGGGGGCGCTCAACGGGCGCGGTCTTTCCGGACTGCGCGTCGGCGGGACGAAACACGTTGGGCCGGAGCGTCGCGACCCACGGCGACTTCGCCCACGTCACCTTCGACAGGAGCTTGCCTGCGTAGACCGGGCGCGTGGCGACGAGCGAGTCACCCTCGAGCACGAAGCCGACCGAGTCGGCAGCGAGCCCCACGCCGAGCCGCGCCGCGAGGCGCGCCACGAACTCGCGCTGGCGGCTCGTGACGGGCGCGAAGATCGCCTTCGGCGCCTCCTTGGCCGCGAGCTCGGCGGCGGCCGCCACCCACACCTCGCTCCGGTACGGCGCGAGGGCCGCGTGCTCGAGCAGCAGCACCCGGGCGGCGCCCCACTCGGCGAGCTGTTTCAGCCCGGCCTCAGTGGCCTTGTCGGTGAGCCACACGGCCTCGACCTTCCCGGGCGCCAGCCGCGAGGCTTCGCCGATGACCTCGGCCATGACCTTCTTCGGCGAGCCGTTTCGATCGTCCTCGACGATGCACCAGAACGCGTTCGGCATTGTCCCCTCTTCCCTTCGCTAGATGGCTTTGGCGTCCTCGCGCAGGGCGCGGACGAGCTCCTTCACCGCGGTGGGCACGTCGCCCTGGATGATGCGTCCGGGCGGCCGGGGTGGCAGCGCCTGGAGTCCGACGATCGAGAGCTGTGGCGGCTCGACGGCCGATGCGAGATCGGACGCCTTCACGTCCTTGATCTCCTTTTTCTTGGCGCCCATGATGCCCTTCAGCGTCGGGTAGCGCGGCTCGTTCAACCCCTTCTGCGCGGCGAGCACCGCCGGCAGCGGGAGATCGAAGATCTCGAGCCCGCCCTCGACCTGGCGGGCGGTCCGCACGGACTTTCCGTCGGCGTCGATCGCCTCCTCCATGATCCAGTAGGCGCACGGCCAGCCGAGCAGCTCGGCGAGCTGCGCCGTGACGGCGCCCATGTCGTCGTCGATCGCCTGGCGGCCGCACAGCACGAGCCCCGGCTCTTCCTGCTCGACGACCGCCGCGAGGGCGCGGGCCGTCGCCAGCGTGTCGGCCGCCGCCCATGCCGGGTCGTTCAGGTGGATCGCGCGGTCGCAGCCCATCGCGAGGCAGGAGCGGAGCGCCTCCTTCACCCGATCGGGACCGAGCGACACCGCCACCACCTCGCCCTGCCCGCGCTTTTCCTTGATGCGCAGGGCCTCCTCGACGGCGAACTCGTCGTAGGGCGAGACGATCCACGTCACGCCCGTGGTATCAATCGACTTGCCGTCGGCGGCGATCTTCACCTGGGTCGCCGTGTCCGGCACCTGCTTGATGGTGACGAGGATCTTCATGAGGTCGCTCCTTCGTAATGGAGTTCGCGGGTGATCCGGAAACGGTCGCCCGGGATGAACACGCGGTCGAAGACGATGGGGGCGCCGGCGGCGTCGTAGGAGACGCGCTCGGACTCGAACGCCGGCTCGCCGGCGCGGCACGCGAGCTCGCGCGCCTCGCGGCGGCCGAGCCGCACCGCCGAGACCGTCTCGTGCGCGCGCGAGATGACGAGACCGAGCTTGAACTCGAGCACCTGGTGCAGCGGCGTCAGCGCGAGGTCCGCCTGCACCACCTCGTCGCCGATGGGCGACGGCAAGAACGAGCGCTGAAGGCTCAGCGGGCGGTCGTCGACTAGCCGGAGCCGCTCGACGACGAGCACCCGCGCCCGGGCCGGCCGGCGCAACGCGTCCGCGACGCGGCGGTCGGCCATCGCGAAGCGGGTTCCCAGAAGGCGCGTCGCGATGTGCTCGCCCTTGGCAGAGAGATCGCCGGCGAAGCGACGAAGCTGGAGGATGTCGTAGTCGATCGACGGCGCTGCGACGAACGTCCCGAGTCCGTGGCGCCGTGTGATGAGGTGCTCGCGCTCCAGGAGCTCGAGAGCCTGGCGCAAGGTCATGAGCGTGACGCCGAAGCTCTTCGCGAGCTCCCGCTGGTTGTCGAGTCGGGCACCCGGGGCGAGGAGTCCTTCGCGGATCCTGTCGCGCAGCGTCTCGGCGATGCGGTGGTAGCGAGGCACTCGACCGTTGACCCGACCGTTCGCTCCAACGCCGTTCATAGAACCTCGGTGTTCTAGAACTCTCTACCGGAAACCCGATCGCGACATCAACGGGCTCGGGAGAGGAACGGCAACGCCGAAGGGAACTTGGGCGTGCCGCGATATTTATTCTAGGTCAGCTACGCTGCAGTCGCAAGCTCTCGCGTGAGCCGGATGAGGCTTTCCAGCTTGCCCTGGGCGGCGCCCGAGTCGACGGCGCGCGCAGCCAGCTCGACGCCTTCCTTCAGGTCACGCGCGCGGGCACCGGCGACGAGGGCAGCGGCCGCATTCATGAGGACGATGTCGCGCTTCGGGCCGAGCTCGCCGCGGAGAATGTCACGAATGATCTCGGCATTTTGCTGGCGGTCGCCGCCGAGCAGGTCGCCGATCGAGGCGCGCCCGAGGCCGAAGTCCTCGGGCCGCACCGTGTAGGTGCGCACGACCCCCTCGCGGACCTCGGACACCCGGCTCTCGCCCGTGTTGGAGATCTCGTCGAGACCCCCGGCACCATGGACCACGAAAGCGCGGTAGGTGCCCAGCTCGGCCAGCACCCGGGCGAGGGCTTCCGTCAGCGCCGCCGCGGCGACGCCGATCACCTGGGCGTTGGCACCTGCCGGATTCGTCAGCGGCCCGAGCAGGTTGAAGACGGTCCGGATCCCGACCTCACGCCGAGCCGCCATGACGTGCTTCATCGCCGTGTGCAGGAGCGGCGCGTACAGAAAACCGATACCGACCTCGGCGATGCAGCGCCCGACCTGCTCCGGCGCCAGCTCGAGCTTCACGCCGAGCGTCTCGACCACATCGGCCGAGCCGCAGAGCGAAGCCCCGCTAAGGCCCGACATGGACCGGTTGCCGTGCTTGGCGACCCTGAGACCCGCGCCGGCCACCACGAACGCAGTGGCGGTCGAGACGTTGAACGTACCCGAGGCGTCGCCGCCGGTGCCGCACGTGTCGATGAGCATCTCGCGGTCTGTCCCGGTGAGCGAAGCCGTCACCTCCCCGCGGGCGGGGACGCGCGCCACCTTCTCACGCATCACCTGCGCGAAGCCGATGAGCTCCTCGACGGTCTCACCCTTCATCCGGAGCGCGGTCAGGAACGCGGCGATCTGGACGTTGGTGGCCGCCCCCGACATGATCGCTTCCATCGCCGCGGCGGCCTCGATGCGGGTGAGGTCACGGCGGTCGACGAGGACCCGAATCGCCTCGGTGATGATCGGACTCGTCATGCCGGCCCCTCCCTCCCCGTCGAGCCGCTCGGGGCCCTCAAGAGTACCCCACCTGGGCGGGCGAGGATCAAACAGCGACCGGCACGCTCACTTCGTCAAGATCAGCTTGTCGGATTTCGTGATGCGCAAGCGGTACTCCTGTCCGTGGTGGACGATCACCAGCTCGCGCTCGAGCTGGAAGAGCGTCACGCTCTCGACCCGGCGCGGCCGCGGTCCGGCCGGCGCCGGCTCATCGCGCGCCGGCCGCACGGGGGCTCTCGAGCGCGAGCACGTCACAATTTCGGACTACCGTCATCACCATGTTAGGAGAGCCTAATAGATAGCGCGAGCGATGAGAGCGTGTCAAGAGGCCGCCGGGCGGCGGTCATCAGCGGCCGAGATAGGCCTGCTTGACGTGTGGGCTCGCCAGGAGGCCTTCCCGGGTGTCCGCGAGCACGATGCGGCCGTTCTCGAGGACATAGCCCCGATGCGAGAGCTGGAGCGCCCGCGGCACGTTCTGCTCGACGAGGACGATCGTCGTGCCGCTGCGATTGATCTCCTGGAGCGTCTCGAAGATCAGCTTCACCGCCAGCGGCGCCAGGCCGAGGCTCGGCTCGTCCAGCAAGAGGAGCCGCGGGCGCGCCATGAGCCCGCGCCCGATGGCGCACATCTGCTGCTCGCCGCCCGAGAGCGTGCCGGCGAGCTGCCGTTCACGCTCGCGCAGCCGCGGAAAGAGCGCGAAGACCATCTCGAGCGCCTCGTTCCGCCGGCGCCGGTCCGCGGCGCGGCCGCCCAGCTCCAGGTTGTCGCGCACGGTCATCGTTGGAAAGAGCTGGCGCCCCTCCGGCACGTGGGCGATCCCCCGCGCGACGATCTGGCTCGAGCCGAGCCCGTCGAGCCGCGCGCCCTCGAACTCGATGCGGCCGGCGCGCAGGGGCAGGAGCCCGCTGATGGCGCGGAGCGTGGTGGTCTTGCCGGCGCCGTTCGAGCCGATCAGCGTGACCGCCTCGCCCGGGCGCACCTCCAGCGAGACACCGGAGATGGCCGTCAGGTCACCGTAGCCGGCTTCGAGCCCGTCAAGCCGGAGCAGCGCGGACATACTCGTCCCCCAGGTAGGCCTCGATCACCTTCGGGTGATTGGCGACGTCGGCCGGCACGCCTTCGGCGATCTTCTCGCCGAAGCTCAAGGCGACGATCCGGTGCGAGAGCGCCATCACCGCCCGCATGTTGTGCTCGATCAGGACGACGGCGGTGCCGGAGGCGTGCACGTCCCGGATGAGCCGGATGATCGCCTCGACCTCCGTCGGATTGAGCCCCGCCATCACCTCGTCGAGCAGGAGCAGCGCCGGCTCGGTGGCGAGCGCACGCGCGAGCTCGAGCCGCTTGCGCTCGGCGATCGTGAGGGCGGTTGCCGCCACGTCGGCGCGGGCGCCGAGCCCCACGCGCTCCACGACCTCACGCGCGCGCTCGAGCGCCTCGGGCGCGCGCGGATGACGGGCCAGGGCGCCGACCCGCACGTTCTCGAGGACGGTCATGCGCGCGAAGGGCCGCGTGATCTGGAAGGTCCGGGCCAGGCCGAGGCAGCAGATCGCGTGCGGCGGGAGCCCCACGATCGAGCGGTCGCCGAAGCGGACGTCCCCGGCGTCCGGGGCGAGGAATCCCGAGAGCAGATTGAAGACCGTCGTCTTGCCGGCGCCGTTGGGTCCGATGAGCCCGAGCATCTCGCCCGGCGCGACCGTGAGGTCGAGGCCGGCCACCGCCCGAAGACCGCCGAAGCTCCGCGACAGCCCGCGCGCCTCGAGCAAGGGGGTCACGGTTGCCGGCTCCGTCGAAGCGCCCGGCGCAGGCGCGGATAGGCGCCTTCGGGGAGGAACAGCACCACACCGATCAGCAGCACGCCGTAGGCGATCAGGTGGGCGCCGTGCAATCCTCCCCCGCCCAGATAGAGCCGCGAGAGCTCCGCCAGCGGCGTGAGGATGAACGAGCCCAGGATAGGCCCGGCCAGCGTGCCGGCGCCGCCGACGATCGGTCGGAGGATGATCTCAACCGAGAGCGGAATGCCGAAGAGCGAGTTGGGCTGCAGCGAGAAGAGGTAAAACGCGTAGAACGTGCCACCCAGGCCCGTCAGGAAGGACGACACGACCATCGCGAGCATCTTGTACCGGAACGCGTTGACCCCGCTGGCCTCGGCCGCCGTCTCGTCCTCGCGGATCGCCATCAGATAGACGCCGAAGCGCCGACGGCCGATCGCCCAGGCGATCGCGGTGGCCGCTAGCATGAGCGCGAGCGCGATGTAGTAGTAGACGCGCGCGTCCTGGAACTGGAACTGGCTCGGGTCGCCGGTGAACGTGATGTAGAGGCCGACCGGGCCTCCCAGTGCGTCGATGTTCGAGACCGCGACGCGGCAGATTTCGGCAAACGCGACGGTGAGAAGCACGAAGTAGAAGCCGCGCAGGCCGAAGCGAAAGCCGAGATAGCCGATGATCGCGCCGAGCAGCGCGGCGAGCGCGGCGCCGATGAACATGCCGAGCCACGGCGTGAGCCCCGCCGAGGTCGCCAGCATCGTCGCCGTGTATCCCCCGACGCCCACGAAGGCTGCGTGCCCGACCGAGAGCTGGCCGGCGTAGCCGCCCACGATGTTCCATGCCTGGCCGAGGAACCCGTAGAAGAAGATCAGGATGAAGATGGTGAGCGCGTACGAGCTGAGGACCGCCGGCAGTGCGAGGAGCACCGCGAGCGCCGCCACGACCGCCCATTTCACAGCGTACGTCTCCCGAAGAGGCCGGCCGGGCGCACCAGGAGGATCACGACGAGCAGCGAGAAGCTCGTCAGCTCCTTCAGCGATGGCTTGAGAAAGACGGCGCCGAGCGACTCGGCCACCGACACGAGGAGGCCTCCGATGAACGCCCCGGGCAGGCTGCCCATCCCGCCGATGATCACGATGTTGAACGAGGCCACCGAGAGGGAGAGCCCGGTCGACGGCTGGAACGGGAGGATCGGGGAGACCAGGGCGCCCGCGGCACCCACGCAGGCCGCGCCCACGCCGAACGCCATCGCGTAGACGCGCCGCGCGTCGGCGCCGATCACGAGCGCACCGTAGGTGTTGTCGGCCACGGCCCGGATCATGCGGCCGGCGTCGGTCCGGTGGAGGAACAGCGAGACCGCGACCGTGAGGGCGACCGCGATCGCGAAGGTCACGAGGCGGGCGACGTCCACGAAGACGGGCCCGAGCCACACCGCGGCGCTGCCGAGCGGCGACCTGACGCGCGTCGGCTCCGGGCCGAACGCCAGCAGCGCGACGTTCTCGAGGACCAGCGCGACGCCGAGCATCAAGAGAATCTGCATCTCGTGAGGCGCTGCGATGATTCGGTCGACGAGGCCGCGCTGCACGCCCAAGCCGAGCACGAACAACGCAGCAGCGCAAAGGACAAAGCCGAGGTAGGGATCGATGCCCGCCCGCGCGGCCAGGAGGTACGCGAGGTACATTCCCCACACCATCATGTCGCCGTGGGCAAAGTTCACGACGCGCATGACCCCGAAGATCAGCGTGAGCCCCACGGCCATGAGGCTGTACACCCCGCCGAAGAGCAGCCCGTTGACCAACCCCTGCAGAACGAGCGTCAGATCCACGGGCTAACCTCGCCAGGACCTGCCGCCCGCGGCCGCCACCTTGGGGCGAGCTATGCGCGTGGCCGCGGGAAGACGAACTTCTGAAGCGCGGCGTCTCGGGGCCAGACGGCGACCGGCTTCTGGTTGAGAATCTGGATCATCGTCGGGACGGCGTTGGGGTTGTCCCCGAGCTCGTTGAACGTGACCGGGCCGGCGTATTGCATGAGCCCGCCGGAGAAGCTCGTCGCCTTCATGGCGGCAACGATCGCGTCGGGATCGGCCAGGCTAGCGGCGCGCTCGAGGACGTCGGCGATGACAAAGACGGCGTCATAGGAGTACCCGGAGTTGGTGTCGAAGGTGCGGCCGCCCGAGCGCCTGCGGTAGTCGTCGCCGACCGAGTTGGTCTTCGGGTTCTTGAAGTTCGCCCACGGCACACTCGTCAGCACGTACTCGAGATCGTCCTTGAGCGCGGCCAGCTGACCCGCCTCGTAGAGCCCGGGGCTGCCCGGGCCGACGATACCCATCATCTCGATCCGTTGCTTGCGAATCTCAGGGAACAGGAGCAGGGCCGACGCAGGTCGAGTGATCGGCGCGATCACGTCGGGCTTCGCGGCCTTCGCCTTCGAGACCTCGGTCGAGAGGTCGGACGGTGGCTCCGGCCACGGGATGGCCTCCACGATCTCCCACGACGGGTTGGCCGCCTTGTGGGCCGCCTGGAACCCGCGCGCCTGATTCTGACCGAAGAGATCGTTGCAGTACATCAGGACGACGCGCTTCGGCGTCGCATTGGCCTCCTTGAAGATCTCGTCGAAGTACTGGACCGCCCGACGCCCGAAGCTCGAGCCGGTCGGGAAATTCCGGTAGACATACTGGACCTTCTGCTGGCCTTCCTTCACCGACTTCGCGACGTTCGCGGTGATGGGATCGGCCGCCGCGATGTCGATGAGGAACGGCACGCGCTTCTGCTGGGCGACCGAGACCATCGCGTTGGTGCTGCCCGAGTCGAACGAGCCCAGCAGCATCTGGGCGCCCTGGTTGACGAGGCGCTCGGCCTCGACGCGGCCGTTCTCGGGCTTGGTCTGCGTGTCGCCGACGATCAGCTCGAGGCGGATCCCGCCCTTCGACTTGATGCCCCCTGCCGCATTGATCGCTTCGACCGCCATCTGGGCGCCCAGCCGACACGCCTGCCCGGGCTCGGCCAGGGCGCCGGTGACCGGATGGACGGCGCCGATCTTGAACGTCCGCGGCTGGGCGCGCAGCGGGAGCGGAACGCCCGCGAGGGCCGCGCCGGCGGCGGTCGCCTTCAGCCAGGCCCGCCGCGTCAGTCGATGCGTGCTCTTCATGCGCCTCCCCCCAGAAGCTCCTTGGCGATGATCATTCGCTGGATCTGGTTCGTGCCCTCGTAGATCTGCATGATCTTCGCGTCACGCATGTAGCGCTCCACCGGAAATTCGCGCGTGTAGCCGTAGCCGCCGAAGATCTGGACCGCGTCGGTCGCCACCTTCATAGCGGCGTCGCCGGCCCAGCACTTCGCCATCGACGCCTCGAAGGTGTTGCCGCGGATACCCGCGTCGACCTGGCGCGCGGCGTGGTGCACCATCAGCCGCGCGGCGTGGACCTGCATCGCCATGTCTGCCAGCATGAACTGGATACCCTGGAACGCGGCGATCGGCTGGCCGAACTGCTGCCGCTCCTTCGCGTAGGCGGTGGCGGCGTCGAGCGCCGCCTGGCCGATGCCGACCGCCATCGCGCCGGTCATCGGACGCGTCATGTCGAGCGTGCGCATCGCGATCTTGAACCCCTCGCCCTCCTCGCCCAGGCGCTGGGTTGCGGGCACG
>Ga0075435_100003318_pt1 | contig 10917 bp, 10 predicted proteins | sample RhiMethybrSRZTD4_FD_75302 | JGI IMG/M metagenome (GOLD analysis project Ga0075435, IMG submission 75302) | Populus rhizosphere microbial communities from Tennessee, USA - Rhizosphere MetaG P. TD hybrid SRZTD4 | ecosystem: Host-associated > Plants > Roots > Rhizosphere > Soil | place: USA... | reverse complement strand
CCAGCGCCCATGAAGGCTTATCTTGGGGCACTGAACACCAGGATCGCGCAGCGGATTGCTGAATGGCATCTCGCGGGCTCCGGACAAGGCGGCTCCACTGACTTGCGCTTCTACCCTGCCATCAAGCAGTTAACCCTCGATTTGGCCGCAACCTCCTTTCTTGGTATCGAGCTGGGATCTCAGGCGAACACGATCAACAGCGCCTTTATTGATATGGTGGCCGCCACGATCGGCGTGGTGCGCTCACCTATTCCCGGCACCCAGATGTGGAAGGGAGTGAAGGGGCGTCAGATCATCATTGCGTTCTTCCGAGAGCAGATCCCCGCGCGACGCGCCGGACAGGCAACCGATGTCTTCTCCGAGCTTTGTCGTGCGACCAAGGAAGACGGATCGCTGCTCACGGACCAGGAGATTGCTGATCACATGAGCTTCCTGATGATGGCAGGGCATGACACACTGACTTCATCGGTAACGTCGCTTGTCTACATGCTGGGCAAGCATCCGGAGTGGCAGGACAAGCTACGAGCAGAGATGCACGGGCTAGGTCTTCCATCGGGTGCACCTCTTCCCTACGAACGCCTGGGCGAACTCGCACTTTTCGAGATGGCCTTCAAAGAAGCAATGCGCATCAATCCGCCGGTCCCGGGAATACCGCGCACCGCCGTCCGCGACTTTCAATTCAAAGGTTTGGACATTCCGGCGGGAACACGCATCGCGATCAATACCGTCTTCACGCATCGCTTACCAGAAATCTGGCCTGAGCCGCTGAAGTTTGATCCTCTGCGATTTACGGATGCAGCGGTCCGCGCTCGTCACAAGTATGCTTGGGTGCCATTCGGTGGCGGTGCGCACATGTGTCTTGGCCTGCATTTCGCCTATATGCAGGCAAAGAGCTTCTTCTATCACCTGCTGACGACGACCAGAATTTGCCTTGCTGATGGCTACATCCAACGCTGGCAGATGTGGCCGATCCCGAAGCCCAGAGACGGATTGCCGATACGGATCCAGCGCATTGGCGGACCGGCTGGCTAGTCGTGCCTGAACACATGACATCGCCAATGGAGTCTCGCCGACACTTCGCAGCATTTGGCAAACGGCGTCAGCATCCCCGCGGCGGAGCTATGATAGACACGTAAAAGTTTCGCTTAGAGCCGGCAACGATCTTGCGCCCTTGATGATAACTGCTTGGTTCTCAGCCGTGACGGGACCGCACCAAATCTTGTTTCAATGCTTCCCCCGGATGCCAGAGCAGGCCAAGGCAGGCCCTGATCGCCGCTTACGCTAAGCGAGCGGCCGCCGGCAGACGGTTGTCTGGCGGTCGAAACGCCTGCCACATTAACGCCGCTGCCTCAGTCGCGCAGCGCCCGTGAAACGCGAGCCAACGCAGCGCCTTCAATTTCCCCTGGGCGGCCCTCAGCGCTGGCAACGCTATAGAGCATTTCCAAGACATCACGGTTTTGATCGGTCGAGCATCGCCGTTTAATAAGTGACGCCAGCTTGTCGAGGCAGTGGTCGATATCACGGACATCACGCGTCAGCCACCGGCCATGAGCGAGAAGCTCTTCGGCCTGCCCCTCTGTCGCACCAATGCGTGCGACGAGCTCAGCCAAAATGACTTGCCGCTCTCGATCGGTCATGGCCCCGTCGGACTGAGCGACCGCCACCATCATGGCAACGGCGGCTTCGCGTGGGTCCTCAATCAAATCGAGCGGATTGCTCACGAGCTTGCGCTGCCAGCGCCAGCGGCGAAAAAGCCCCCGCGCATCATTGGCTGTTTCGACCAAACCCTTGGCCGCCTCGGCCGCCATGTGTAGACGCCAGAGGATGACGCCGATGATGCCCAGTACAGAGACAACCGCAACAAGGATATGCATGAAGGTCTCCCCTCGAAATCTAACCCGTCGTCTGCGACCACCATTGCTGGTCGTTCCCTAAGAAAGCTGTGGCCGGCAATGGCATCGTTGTCAGCGCAATCAACAACCGCTTCTTGGCGCTGGTCAGCTAGCGCGGCCGCGATAAGGAATGTCGTTCACAGAGCGGAACTCCCCCCGCCAAAGGCCTCTGACCCCAACAGGGGATCTGCCGGATTGAACGTATTGGCTTGTCCGGTCGACGAGGTGATCGCCCCTTGGAGCTCGATGAGCGTCGCGCGTCCATGATGGTATGCCCATCAGGTCTGACCCCAGTCTCTGCGGTTGTATCGTCATGCTGCGAGAGTGAGCGTCCCGCCCTCGGATTGTCCTCGCTCTCCAGGAAAATAGCCGATGCCTACGGCCATCAACACAGCCCAGGTCGTGCTCGCGCCGCCAGAACCCTCGTATGTTGCCGCCAGGCAACTCGCTCGCATCTTGCATAGATTAATTCATGATAACAATAGGTTATCCGTATCGGCGGATGTCTCGTCTGCGCCGCGCGCCGCCCCGCGGCCGGCGGCGCAATGGGCCCGTCCAACATGCGTTTTCCCCGGGGTAGTCCGGCGTCGAACCTGCCCAGCTATCAAGGGAGGTCAGCGCCTATCGACGCGGATCAATGCAGATTAATGCACCGGCTAACATCCCTTCTACCGAGGTCAGGAGGTCGACCGCGCAACCCGTGTAGACCCCCCCGAGCTTCTTTGAGGCAAGCCGCGCGACAGGCTGCGAGGCTTGGGATCAGTAGTATCCCCACGACGTCTCCGTGCAAACCCAGATTGGTGCGCCGCAATTGGGCGGCGATGCTCCTCGGAACCCAAACGTGAACAGGGACCGCCTCACCTTGCCCACTGGTCTCGTCGACCCAGCCCTCCGGGAAGACGGCCAGGCCGGCGAGGTCCATCGCATCCGGAGATAGCTCGATGATCCTGTTGATCAAGAAGATTGCTGGCCTTGCTTTAATACTGCTGGGCGGGCTGATGGTGGCCCATGGCGGCTTCGCGAGTGTGTCGTGGGAGGTTGTGACGGGCACACTGCTGATGATTGCCGGCGTGGCCATCCTGATCATGAAGATTGTGGGCCGCAATACGCCAACCCGGTCCTTGCCAAGCGAGCGAGCCGCATCGCGTGCCAAGTGATGCACGCTCGGGCTGGCCCGCGAGCTCCCATGGGCCAAACACACGGGGGAGAGGCGCAATCGATGCCGCAGAGCTTTTGTTGGGCAGCGCAATGTACAAACACATTTTGATCGCGACTGATGGATCGGAACTCGCAGGCAAGGCCGTGGCGACGGGGCTCGAACTTGCCAGCCGGCTGGGCGCGAAAGTAACGGTCGTCACCGCGATTGAGCCGTGGCTCTCGATTGCAAACAGCGACACAGCAGTGGCCTTCATGGAGTACCAGAAAGCCGCAGAGCACGATGCCGCGCGCATCCTGGGCCAGGTTAGCGCGGCCGCCCAGAAGCAGGGTGTCCCATGCGAGACAGTCACGGTGATCGAAACCGCCGCAGAAGCCATCATCGAGACAGCGAAAAATAAAGAGTGCGATTTGATCGTTATGTCGTCCCATGGCCGTCGCGGCCTTGCTCGCGTACTGCTCGGCAGCCAAGCGACGCGCGTGCTCACGTTGAGTTCGGTACCAGTGCTGATCTGCCGGTGAGCTAAAGTGGTGGCCGCAGGGGCCCGTTCAAGGCGTGTCGCCGTGATCGAGTGCGGCGCAAACGACTGCCACCAGCGCCAGCTTTAGCCGATCGTGCTTTGCATTGACGCATACAAATGCCCCAGCTGCTTTTGGGCCTCCCGCGACACAAGTGGCGGCACCCTGCCAGCACTTCGATCTATCCGTCTTGACCTGGATTGATCGCGCTTCGCGCAGAAGGAACCAGCGTTGACGAAGCCGCTGCTTGCGCGTCAAGCGGCGAGAGAGCGCTGAGAAGGATGAAACAAACAATGATTCTCATAACCATAGACAAAGGCCAGTTGCTTTGGGGGTCTCTACGGTCGTGTTGGACCAGCTCGGTTGTTTCTCGCAGCGCCTGAATCACCGTGGAAACCAGGGTGAGATTGAACCCAATTCTCAATGTTCCTAAACTGCCAGCCTATTCCAATGGCGGTCAGAGCTATTGTCATCAACCTCGGGGGCAAGCCTCCCGCAAGGCGGTCGAACAATCCCACACCTGGAAGAAGCAGATGCGCGCCAGCCATTGCCATAGTCGCACCGCCAAACGCGGACGCTGCAATTATGATTGAATCAAATACCTGCGGCACAATCAATGCACCGACAAGTCCACCTGCTACCACCAATGCCGTGCCTACGATGCCACCGATCCGTTGATCCAAGCCAAGCAAATAGGCCAGCGAAAGTGCGATCAGTGCGCCACCGAAGAAACCGACGAAAACTCGTCGATACGGCTCAAGTGAATAGGTCGCGACGAAGAGACCCACGGCGCCGACTATGCCAAAGGTATAGGCGAGTGGGCCTAGCTCACCGCTCAACCACTGACCCAGCAGAAAGCCTATCTCCAAGCCAAATAGCCCATAGAGGATCGGCAACCACGCGTAAAATAAGAATAGACCAAAAGCCATGATCCCGAGGCCACACAGGATCAGCAAGACGCCGAACGAGAACAACATCGCTCAACCCTTCGCAAGCGCTCCCCAATGCGGTGAGCAATCGCGCCGCAGGAGTATTAAGCAGTTAGGTGGGTAGGCCTGAAAATCGGGGTAATCCCTGAGCCACAGTATCCTAGCTACTTCTGACGACCGAATTGCCGGGCAGGCGCGCATCGACAACCAACTGAACGCCCGCCGGGTGCGAAAGGTGGAGCCGCAAGCCGCGCGACCTCATGCGCAATCCGGCGCGGGTCGTGTGGTAAATGGTAAACCGTCATTTTTGGCGCCGCAGCGCGTCCAAGTCGCCAGCCGCAGACCGTGAGATCTCGGCGCTCGCCTTGAGCGGCAGCGAACGGGTCCCGCCGAGCAGGTGGGCAAGCCATTGGGTCGCGGGATTGAGCGCACTAAATGTCAAGATGGCAATAGTAATCGGGACACCGATGAACGCACCGAACAGGCCCCAAAGGTACGTCCAAAAGAACACAGAAAGCAGCACGACGAACGGGGAGATCGCCAAGGCGCTGCCCGATACGCGCGGCTCGACGTAACTGCCGATCATGAATTGGATGACATTCAAGCCGATGAAGACCGCCACCGCGGCCTGCCAGGATGCGATTTGTGCCAGAGCAAAGAGCGTCGGGAGTACGGTGGCTATAAAAGGGCCTATGAACGGAATGTAGTTGAGCGCGAAGGCGATCGCGCCCCATTCAGCCGCCAACTGCAGGCCGGCCACAGAGGCCAGTGCGTAGACAAGCAGTCCGGTGACGAGGCTCATCAGTGTCCTGATCAGCAGATAATATCGGAATTTGGCGGCGGTCATGGTGCAGCCTTGGAGCAGGACGCGTGCCACCTCGCGGTTCTTCAGGCCCTCGATGCGCCGCTTGGCATCGTCGACCTCAACAAGGCCGAGAATGACGTAAACGATAACCACCAGCCAAAACCCGACGGTGGTGTTAATGCGGCCGGCAACCTCCTGCACGGCTCGCACGAGCCAGCGCACATTGAAATGTTCGGCCCAGAGCGCTGCAATCCCGATGCCGTGTGAATCAAACCACGCCACCGTCTGCTCGTAGAGCTGTTGGAAGCGTTCGGTGTTGGCAACGAGCCACCGCCCGACTCGCCCGAGGCTCCACGCGACCGTCGTGGTGAAAGCTACGAAGGCCACGGCGATGACGAGGATGACAACGGTCAGGGCCAGCAGCTGAGGCATGCGCGCCTGCAGGTGGCGCTGCATCGGCCATGTGATGGCGATGATAAATAGCGCCGCGGCAACAGGCGCAAAAACGTCTCTCGCCAGGTAAAGGGCGGTGAAAACCGCAATTGCCGCAATCAATCCCGCGAAAACGGGAATACCGCCGTCTTCGCTTCTGCGGTTGGTGGCCGGAGAGTTTTGGCTCAGCCGGAGGTTTTCCGTCTGGCGTTTCACCCCTATCAACTCGGTCAGGCTGCTTTGGCAACGCCGCTGAGCGCCGCCTTAAGCTTTTCTTCCTGTTCTCCAGATAGCGACGTCTTGATCACCCGAGGCCGATAGGGCTCGATCTCCGGCAGTACCTTGTCGGGCGTCGAACGCCTGATCAACAGGAACAGTGCCGAGGTGCCTTTGGATATGGTCTTGCCGAGGTTCTTGATGAACTCGTCGTTGATGCCGTAGTCGCTCATGGAGCCAGACAGAGCGCCGAAGCCGGCACCAGCTAGACCGCCGACAGCCATTCCAGCTAACGGATTAAGTACCAAAAGCCCGGCGAGCGCGCCGATCAGCATCCCGGTGCTGGCTCCGCTGGCCGCGCCTATGCTCGTCAAATTGACTGCCTGCTTGACCTGCACCTTACCGGCTTCGGTGTGAACAACGATGCAGGCATCCTCAAGGTCGATGAGGTATTCCTTCTGCATGCCGCGCAGCTTAGTCAGGACTTCGTCGGCGGTCCCGACACCGTCAAAATCTAGAACGACCAAATCGCTCATGGCAAACGAGCTCCCAGTGCCAGCATCCTGAATTGACCACGCTAGGCCGCGCGGGGGCTCGGAAGCCATCAGGGAAAAACCTTGGCGGAACGGGGTGAAGTCCCGAGGGACGCGTCGGCTGACCCTGTATGCGCTCGAGCCCGTGCGACCCGTGGGAGGAGTTTTACGCACCCGGCGCGCCTACCCGCCTGGGTCAAGCAAGAGGAACCTTTGATCCTCCAATAGTCGGATCACTTCTCGACATTCGCAGCCTTGAGGATGGGTGCCCAACGGGCAATTTCCGCCCTAACAAAGCCATCGAACTTAGCTGGCGTACGGTCGCTCTTGACTGGCACGGTCCCGCCTAGCTCCGACAGCCGTTTCTGAACCTGCCGATCCTCCAGTGCTTGATCGAGGGCCTGTGCAAGCCTATCGACCACCGCCTTCGCCGTGCCGCGCGGCGCAAACATGCCGGCCCAGATGCTCATCTGATAGTCCAGGCCTGCCTCTGCGGCCGTCGGCACCTGTGGGAGCACGGCCAACCGCTCCTGGGAAGAAACGGCGTAGGCTTTGATCGCGCCCTCATTGATTTGTTGCGTAAGGCTCACAGCTTGATCGCAGAGGAAATCGACATGTCCACCAACGAGGTCGTTGATCGCTGGGCCCGTGCCGCGGTAAGCGACGAGCGTCGGCGTTACGTGCGCGGCAGTCGTAAAGAGCAGGCATGCCATATGTGACGAGGCCCCGATGCCGCCGTGAGCCTGGGTCACGCCCCCACCGAGCTTTCGCAGGGCTTCGAGGAACTCTTCGAGGTTTCCGGCCGGAAAGGTCTTCCGTGCAACGATGACCGCTGGCGCATGCGCCATCAGGCCTATCGGCTCGAAATCGCGAACAGGATCGTATTTGACGTTCGGCGCCAGTACGGGAGCTGCAACATGGGAACCCATGCTCGCAGCAAGCAGCGTGTAACCATCCGGCGCCGACGAGGCAACGCGCGCACTCCCGAGCCCGCCGCCGGCGCCGCCGATGTTCTCGATGACCAGGGACTGATGAAGCGTTTTGGCCATGTGATCGGTCACGATGCGCGTAACGACGTCGCTGGGACCACCGGCCGGGAATGGAACGACGACGGTGATTGATCTCGTTGGATAGTCGTCCGCTGTTCTAGCGCTGCTCGCTATGGCCACCAGCACCGCACCAAGAATTGCGGCGGCTCCCTTCGTTGAAATATTGCAAGGCGTCCCCTTGCCAAGGCGTTGCCATACCCGCCAACACATTCCAAACATCCCGTTCCTCCCGATCAAAGAACGCCGGCAAGAGACGCTCCTCTCGTTGCCCGTTGCGCCTTGCTTCCTAGGGCCTTCGAAATATGCCCCCTCTCCGCGGTCGGTTGCGCCCGCGCGCGGGACGCCGACTGCCGCGCCGTCTGTCCGAGGCCCAACCCAGGGGCTTCTCCGCTTGGCACCAAACGCGCTCGCGCGCCCGAGGGGCTGCGCAGAGCGCCCGTGACGGCCAATCAGGGGGGCGCTTGCTGGCCTTGGATTGCAGCATCCTCTCAGGCCAGGGCGACCTTTCTACGTGGGCGCCGCCGCGTGACCTTTGTGCACGCAATTGCAATGGGTCAAGGGGCGTAGGCTCGCTGCTACCGGCAATTCGCTGGCCCTTCGTCGACCCTATGTCTTGGGCGTGGCGTGTTTGTCTTGACTCAGTGTGTACTATGTCGTACACGATACACATGACCGGCTTCGGCGACTACGTCCGCATGGCGCGCTCGACGCGCGCTGACACGGATGTTCGCTTCAGCCTCCGCCAAGTGGCGCAGCGCATCGGCGTTGAGCCGGCCTACTTGAGCAAGGTTGAGCGAGGCCTCGTGGCGCCGCCGTCGGAGGCAACGATCATCAGGCTGGCGACCGACCTGGGTGAGGACCCAGACGTGTTGCTCGCGCTGGCGGGAAAGGTTGGGAGCGACCTGCAGGCCATCATTCTCCGCAGGCCAAAGCAGTTCGCGGAGCTGATCCGGCAGCTCAAAAACGCGCCGGATCATGCGCTGCTGAAGGTAGTGAGGGAGGTGCGCGACGGTCAGTGGTAATGGGTTTTGGCGTCCAACCGAAGGCAAGTAAATGATCACGCTCGAAGGCAACAATCTGACTTTTCGGTTCCCCGAGGTTCATGAAAGCGCGAAGAGCACGCTTCAATTCCAGAGGACGTTGCGCATTCCCGACGATGGTAAGCATTATCCGCTCCCACCTGGGCTGGGCGCGTTTCCGCTCAGCCATGTCGAAGACTTCGCCGATCGCGTGCCCGAAGGCTGGCGTGAACGAGCGGGCGTAATGATGCCGCTCTACCAGGCCGAGGCGATGTGGATCTCGTTCAGCGCCAGTTGGCGGTCGCGCGCAAGCTATCCCTGCGCTGTCAAGGTCGCCGCCGGCAAAATCAACGCCATCAGTGGCAAACCCTGGAAGCCGGAACTCGACGGATCGGAGCGCGACTATATCGTCGTGCCGGAGCAGCCCTGGCTCGATGGCTTCTGCGTGGCCAAGGACGTGATACGCCAGTTCGTCGCCATGCCGCTGGGGTCGGGCTACTCAGTCGAGGAACAGATCACGGGCAAGCCTGAACACGGCGGCTTGCAGTTCATCGTCTATCCGATGCTCCGGGAGCGCTACGAGGTGCTCCTGCGGCGGCGCGAGCGATCGTTGCTTAGCAGCGCTGTCGCGGGCGCAAGATCTGGATCGCTCATGCGTCGCGCTGCTGCACCCGCGAGGGCGATGGGTCTTGCGGCAGGCGGGCGCATGAGGCAACAGATCTACGCCGACCCGCACGGGCTCGACGCCTGGGATCAGTCAATCTCGAACCGCTGTTTCGTGACCCTGGTCGATGCCCTGCAGTGGCGCGAGATCACGGGCGAGGAACCTCCGACAAAGCCGCCGACCGCGGCCGACTACACCAAGGCCGGCTTGCCGTGGTTCGATTACTATGCTGCCGATCTTGAGACGCTTGGCGGCGCGCAGGCATTGGCACTCGTCAAAAGTATGGCCGAGATGGCAGCGGAGAAGGGTGAGCAGGTGTTGGGACCCGACGGCGAGGTCAACCCCGGCACAATCATCAGCATCGGGTCCGGCGAAACTGCCCACGCGAAGGCGCCGCCGCGAGAGGGCAAGCGCTAGTCTAGTCGTCCTGAATTGCACGTCGCGAACCGCGCCGTGACGCAGATCGTTTCGCGCGATGTGCGTTCGGCGCGGTCCTGTTCGTTACGTGGCACTGTCGTGCCGGTTTTTGCAGCGGCTATCTGGGTCGCCCCGCGAGTAGCTTGATGTCGATGGCATTCGCCATCGCCGCGTAGCCGGCTCGATTTGGATGAAGTTTGTCGCCTGGTCCTCCTGTCGAGGAGTTGGGCTGCATCACCGGCTTTATTTCACCTGTCGTATCGTCCAGAGTGGCGGCATCGAAGTCCAAGACCCCATCGAAGATCTTGCTGGTTCGCAAAAATTCGTTCAACGCCTTACGCTGTGCATCAACCCCGGGGCGGCCGTGGGAAGCAATGGTGCTATTGAGCGCCGAGGTCAGCGTGGCGGCATAGATCTGAACGCCTGGAATTTTTTGGCGCAATGTTGCGACGCCCTTGGTAAATGCTTCGATTACACGATCGATGGGCGTATCAGCTCCAAAATCGTTGATACCTTCCATCCAAATTACAGTTTTGACGCCCGGTAGGCTGATGATGTCACGGTCAAGGCGCGCGATGGCGGCCGGACCACCGGGTATCGGTTTGTCGGGGGTATATTCGTCTGGACCAGCAACCCGGTTCCCCCCGATGCCCTGATTTACGACCGCGAACTCGTCACCCGAAACAGCGTGCAGGCGGCGCGAGAGTACGTCCGGCCAGCGGTCATCGCCGTTTATGGTGGTGCCGGTGCCGTCAGTGATTGAATCGCCAAAAGCGACGATGACCCGAGTATTGTCGGCCACAAACATGTCGACTTCGTCGAGGAAATACCAAGAAGTGGTCGAGAATGGGAAAGCTGCTTCGGCGATGTCTTCACCCTTGGAACCTGCTCCTGGGGCTGTGAGATATGATGTGGTGAGCGCCTTCGCATGCCAAGTCATCGGACCGCTCTCGCCAGCGAGATGGAAACTGATGCTGAGCTTGCGACCTTTGAGGAGCGGATCATCAGCAGACTTGACGAAATCCAGCATGACAGCATCGCTCACAACACTTTGGCCCGGAGCCACGGTTACAGATTTTTGGCCGCCGAATAGAACCCCATGATTGGTTCCGGCGACGATCGCGCTTCCGCTCTCTTGCAAACCGATGAATGCGTCGGTGAATGTCACGGGCTTGGTCCCGAAGGCGTTAGACATGCGAATGCGCGTCTGACGCCCCCAGACGTCCGGGCGGACGATCAATCGAAACGTCTGGTTCACTGCTCCCCTATCGGCGCTTGATATTGCAA
>Ga0075435_100003316_pt1 | contig 10920 bp, 10 predicted proteins | sample RhiMethybrSRZTD4_FD_75302 | JGI IMG/M metagenome (GOLD analysis project Ga0075435, IMG submission 75302) | Populus rhizosphere microbial communities from Tennessee, USA - Rhizosphere MetaG P. TD hybrid SRZTD4 | ecosystem: Host-associated > Plants > Roots > Rhizosphere > Soil | place: USA... | reverse complement strand
GACCAACAACAATCCGACGTCGCAGGATGTATGGAATAGCACGCCGGCCTGGGGCTATCCTTTCATCACGACGAATGTCGGGATCCCGCCCATCGCCAAACCCATTCTCGTCGGCCAACTCGCCCAGGAATCGGCCGGCCTCACGGGCTATCTCTTCCTCTTCAACCGTCTCTACATCGAGGGAGGCGCCTATTGGTCGGCGCAAACGAGCTTCACGAACGCGACGACGGGTGGACCAGGACCGCTGGACAGCACGGCCCCCCTCATGCGCATCAGCGGCAGCGCGCCCTATTGGCGGCTCGCATGGGAGCAGGACTGGGGTTACCATGCCCTGTCCTTCGGCACGTACGGTATCTCGGCCCCGACGCATCCGACGGGCGTCGGCAACTCGGGGCCGCTCAATACCTTCACGGATATCGCCGTCGACGGCCAATACCAGTACATCACCGACGATCATCTCGTCTCCGTGTATGGCACCTGGATCAACGAGCACCGGCATTTCAACAACCACAACCTGGTCGATCACACGAACAACTGGCTCAACTTCGGAAACCTGGCGGCGAGCTACTTTTTCAGGCGGAAGGTCGGCGGATACGTGCAGGCGTTCTCGACGACGGGGACGGCCGATTCCACCCTCTATGCATCGGGCACGCAGGTGCTTGGGAGCGCCAACGGCAAACCGAATACCCAAGGCTATCTCTTTGAAGTCGACTTCCTGCCGTGGCTCAACACGAGGCTTGGCCTTCAGTACACCATCTATACGCGGTTCAATGGACGGACCAACAACTACGATGGATTTTCGAGGAATGCCTGGAACAACAACACGGTGTACCTCTATGTCTGGACCGCATTCTAGGGGTGACCGATGGTCACGCTCGGAGGCGCGGAGCGCGGCATTCGTGCTCGAGAGTGCCTCATGAATGCCTCGAATCTGACTGTGCGACATCTCATCGTACTCGTTGTCGTCGTCGTGATCCTGGCGCCCCAGCCAACTCTGGCCGTCGGGTGTGCCGACTGGGTCCAGACGTCCGTGCACACTACGGGCACGTACTTTCCCGCCGAGGAAGCCTATGCGAGGCCATTCGCCTTTGCTCTCTCTTTCGACTGTAATGGAAGCCCGGTGACGCTGACCGTGCAGCGTGCGATGGGCGGGCTACCAGTGTGTGAGGCCCGGCAGTCGGTGGAAGTGGTGGGGACGCTCAGCGTGAGCTCGAAACTCATGGGCTCTGTCTATCAGATCATCGACCCAACGAGCGTCAGGTGTCTCACGACGGCCCGTTCCGGGCCGAGCGTCGCTGAGCGCCCCGCGGTGGCGCCCCCGGCGCAGGTCACTCCGCCGCCCGCGCGCGCTGAGGCGCCTCGTGCAGACGCCTCCAGCTCCCCGGCGAAGGCACTTGGCCCGAGTGCATGGGTCGGGCGCTATACGGACAACCGCGGTACGGGCGAGATCACGTTGACGCTCATGCGAGGAGAAACGACGGTGTCGGGAACATGGAAGATGAGAACGGGCGGCGGCGGCCCCGTGACGGGTCTCGCCGAGTCCAGTGGAGGCCGGGTACAGCTGCGGCTCGAGAACATCTCGGCTGAGTGCCCCGCGCTGCTCGAGGGATCGGCGGAAATTACCGATACGACATTCACGGCGACCTATCGCGGCCATGACTGCCAGGGAGACGTGACGGGGGGGCGGCTAGAGCTGCGGCCGCGGTGAGGTGGGCGAACCAAAGTCGCTTGCGACGCGAACAGTGAATTGGAGGATGGTGTGCGCCCGGGACACAAAGCCGGGGCACGTCTAACCGTGCGTGGCCAACTCGACGAGCATGCTTCGCTTGAGTGGGGCTGTCGGCGTCTCGGTATGGGAACCGCAAACAAAATAAGCGTGTTCCCATGAGGGCGATGGGCGCACCGACACCCCTGTTCGAGCGGAGTTTGCTTGTGGCGAGGGTCGATGAGGTCGATGCTCGCAGGCTGCTCGACCGTGTCGCCCGAGGCGACCGGGAAGCCTTCGAAGCCTTCTACGACTGCTACGGCGCGAGAGTCATGGCCATGGTCCGTCGCCAGGTTGGCGTGCGACAAATGGCCGAGGAACTCGTGCAGGACGTGTTCGTCGCCGTTTGGCTTGGCGCGCAAGGGTATCGGGCGGACATGGGAGACCCCGGACAGTGGCTCCTGGGAATCGCTCGCCACAAGCTGCAGGATCACTGGCGTCGGCTTCGGGGACTCGTGAGGACAATGGAAGCTCAGGCAGAGCAGGTGCTCTTGGAGCGCGGGATGGTGGATGCGGACGTGCGGCTGTTCATCGAGGAGGCACTCACGCACCTCCCCGCGGAGCAGCGGCGGGCCCTGGACTTGATCTACACGGGTGGCCTGACGTTCGCAGAGACGGCGCTGGCCCTCAGCGTCCCCGCGGGGACGGTGAAGTCGCGCGTGCACGCGGCCCTTCTTACCCTGCGAAGTTTCTTCCGGCGGTCGGGGACCTCATGACTCATCCGCCATTGGAGAGGCTGGAGGCCTACGCGTACGCGGAGGCTGACGTCACAGGGCGTTTGCTCATGGAGGCGCATCTCGCCTTTTGCGCGAGCTGCTCGACCAGAGTGGCGGATTATCGGGACATGGCGGGATCACTCCCCGCTGCCACACTAGGTGACCAGCTCGACCTTCCGTCGTTCGGTCGCGTGTGGAGGGCAGTCTCGGACGGCCGCGTCTCCCGACCACGCACGATGGCGACTGTCCTGCCACCGCCTCTCCTGACCGCCCTGCCGCAGCCTCACGCGCGTCGATGGGTGACGATCGCCTGGCCAAAACGCGTGAGAGTTGCCGTGCTCATTCGCGATGCAGATACCGGCAGTGCGCTCTATCTGTGCCACTTCGCTCCGGGGAGCACATTTCCGCATCACCGTCACGTCGGGCTCGAGGAGAACGTGATCCTCGCCGGCGCGTACCAGAGCGGCGGCATTCTGGTCGATGCTGGCGATTGGGTAGCAGGAGGACCGGGAAGCGAAGAGATGGCTCGAGCCGAGAACAAAGGATGTTGGTGTCTCTCGCGCCTCGAGCCACCAGGGGTGCGGTTCACCGGATGGCGAAGGTGGGTCGTCCCGTTCTTCGCTGGCTGATCGTCCTGGGCTTTCTCGGCGGCGTCGAGAACGCGTTGAAGTAGCCCGAGCGGCCCTCGAGGACCGTGGCAGGGCCGCGGACGCCGTTCTTTGCGAGCAGTGCGCTCTCGAGGCCGAGCTGGCTCGCGCGCCCGAGGTGCAGCCGCTTGGAGTCGCCCCCGCTCCACGCGAACTCGAGGAGACCGCCACTCGAGGAGCCGGCGATGCCGAGCGCGTCGGTGACTCGCGCGGCGTCGAAGCCGTAGAGCTTGCCCACCGCTCCTGCGGCGCCGAACGGTCCCTGCGTGCCGGGATTGTGGAAGCCTCGCACCGTCTCGAGCCCAACCGCGGTTCGCGCGATGCGTGCGGAGACTTCGAACCCCACCGCCATCGCGGTGAGGAATGCGGCGCCGGCCACGCGCTCCCGCTCGGCCACCGCGAGCGCTGCCGGCAGCACGGTGCCGCTCGCGTGGGAACCGGTCAACGGCTCGCACTCGAAGGCGCCGATGAGCACGCCGTTGGCGAAGGCGGCGCGCGAGACGTCGGTGCGCCAGTCGTGCAGGATGACGGAGGCCTCGCCGACCCCGCCGAGGTCGTGCACGACGGCCACGATGCGCTGCGCCCAGGGCTGCCGGGCGCCGACGAAGCCGGCGGCGAGCGCGTCGAGGACGGTGATCTTGAGGTTGTCGACGAGGGCGCGGGGCAAATCCTCGAAGCGCGTCTGCACCACGAAGTGGGCCAGCGCGCGCGTCTCGTTCATGATCGTCCTCTCGGCGGCGGAGAATGCCGCCAGCCTTGCCCGCGATCAGCTCAGGCTGCCCGGCCACCGTCGAGGCGTTTCAGGACGGCGAGGCCTTGTCCGCCTGGGAGTTGTTGAGGTAGAGATCGTAGAGTCGCCACTGGTAGTCGAGGCGCTCCGGCGCGATCGCGGCGGCCCGGTCGAACATCTCGAGGCTCCGCGAGATCCAGTTCACCTCGAACAAGTAGAGCTCACCGACCGCCGCGTAGCGCCGGTCGTCATTGGAGCCGGTGCGCGGCGCGCCGCTCGAGACCGCAGCGCGGGAGGGCCTCAGCGTCCGAACCGCCGCTGGCGCTGCTGGAAAGCTCTGATGGCGCGGAGGAAATCGACCTTGCGAAACGCCGGCCAGTAGGCGTCGCAGAAGTAGAATTCGCTGAAGGCGCTCTGCCACAGCATGAAGCCCGAGAGACGGATCTCGCCGCTGGTCCGAATGATCAGCTCCGGATCCGGGCACCCGTAGGTGTAGAGATACTTCTCGACTGTCTCCGGCGTCAGCGCTCCCGCCATTTCCTCCGGGGATGCGCCCCGCGCGGAGCTCTCCTCGAGGTAGCCCCGCACGGCATCCACGATTTCCTGCCGCCCGCTGTACCCGACGCCTACATTGAGCACCATCCGCTCGTGCTCTCGGGTCGCGGCCTCGGCCTGACGCAACGCGCGCAGGGCCGACGCGGGAAGCAGGTCCAGCCGCCCGATGGGGCAGATCCGGATGCCGCAGCGCATGGCGAAGCCGTTCGTGACCCATTCGCCCATCTTCGCCTCGATCACCCCGAGGACGGCGGCCACATCATCGGGATCCCGGTAGAGATTCTCGAGCGACAACCACCAGAGGGTGACCATGGGAATCCCCAGCTCGAGGCACCAGCCGAGGACCGCCTCCGTCTTCGTCGCCCCGAGGCGGTATCCCTCGCCGAAGTCGCCCAGCCCGACCTCACGGCTATAGCGCCGGTGCCCGTCCTGGATCATCCCAAGGTGCTGCGGCAACGCTCGACCCCGCACCTCGGCCAGGAGCCGTCGCTCATAGAGGTAGTACAGTGCCCGCTTCATCGGTAGCGCCCCGATCACGATACAAGCCTCCCCTGATAATCTGTTACCGTCATGATAGACGGTCTGGTCCGCGTCGAGCGCATACTTTGGGATGTCCACCGGCGTAGGCGAGCCAGGTCTGGCTGAAGCTGCGCAGGCTCGCCGGCCTTTGGCAGAGCCGGCCCGCGGTTCTCTTCGAGCAGTTTGACAAGGCTGCGGGGCGCGAGCACCATGCAGGTGGCCCCAACCAGGGAGGACTAGCCATGCCTCGATACGAATACGTCTGTGAGGCCTGTGGTCGCACCGTCACCCTTCGCCTATCGGTCAGCCAACACGACAGTGCCCCGGCATGTCCGGATTGTGGCAGCAAGAAGCTGACCCAGCAGATCACCCCGTTCCTGACCCAGACATCTCGCAAGGCCTGACGCCGCGGCGGCCGTCCCCCGGCCTCCGGGTGCGCGGAGGCACCGATGCCGGCACGGGCCAGGGCGGCGCCAGGTTCCGAACGGACGACTACGCCGGGTGATTGAATTTGTGGGGGCGCCTCGACCCGCATTTCAGGTTCGATCGACAACGTCGTCGACGGCGAGGTCGACACTAGAACTGGATGGCCCGGGCGAGTCGGCGCATCGCCCGGCGGTGGGCGCCGGTGAGCCAGAAAGGAGGAGTTCCCTCATGACCGTTGCCGCGATCCTCAAGGTGAAGGGTAGCCATGTGGAAACCACGCGTCCGGACACGACGCTCTACACGGTGGCCTGGCAGCTCAAGGGCCGGAACATCGGGGCGCTCGTGGTAGTGGGCGAAGACGGCGCCAGCATCCTCGGCATCATCTCGGAGCGCGACGTCGTGCGTGCATTGATCGAGCACGACACGCATGTGCTCACCCTTCCTGTCTCCAGGGTGATGACGACACGCGTGTTCACGTGCACGCCACGCGACCGGATCACCGCCGTCATGGCGCTCATGACCCGCCATCGCGTCCGCCACCTCCCCGTGGTCGAGAACGGCAGGCTCGCCGGGATCGTGAGCATCGGCGACGTTGTCAAGAACCGGATCGACGAGCTCGAGCTGGAGGCAAACACCCTGCGCGAGACCCTGATGGTCGGCCACTGAAGGGTGCCTCGTCGTCTCGGTCGACCCGGCGGTCACGTTGACGCTCGACGATGGGCGGAGCAAGCCTCACAGGACAGCTGCTCGAACAGCTCGAAGGCGTGGGCTCGCAGTTCCGCCTAGGTCCGATCAGCCGCTCCGATGAGCGCGTGGCGGACGATCTCCTCCGGGCGGTGAGCGATGCCGCGCTCGACCCGACTCGATCAGACGCTCACCGAGGACCCCGTGGGACGAACGCAGCGCCGCTTCCCCCGCATCCATCAACGCGTGCCCAACCTGTTCCTCGCGGGCGACTACCGCCGATCGGAGGTCGACATCGTTTCCGTCGAGGGCGCGATCGTCACAAGGATGTCTGCCACACATCTCATCTGCGCGGAAGCGAAGGCCCCGATACCCTCGCCCCGTGACTTCGACCGCGACACGCTACGAAGGGCAAACCCCCTTCTCGATAGTTGGATCGGTCTGGCCACCCGTCGCTCGACTCCAGGAGTTCCTGTACCAGCGCGAGAAGGCGATGCAGAAGCAGCGATCACGTCGTTAGAGGACGACGACCCTCCGAGATCATGTCGATCTCCGCCCGGATCTGTTGCGCGAGCTCCCTCGCCTCGGCGGCCCGCTCCGGACTTCCGAAGGTATCCAGCGCGTCGGCCAGGGCCGAGTGGCAATAGACGAGGAGGGGGCGCATGCCAAGGCTTCGGGCGAGGTTGATGGCGCGCTCGAACATCACGATCGCTCCGGCACCGGATGATCCGGTGCTCGCCGCGGCCGACGCGGCCAGGAGGAGTGCCCACGCCTCGTGCCCAAGCTCGCCGTGCTTGCGGGCGCGTTCGACGGCGACCTCCGCAGTAGCCTGCGCTTCCGAGGCCCGACCGAGACACACGAGCGCGTGGCTCAGGTATGTGAGCCACATCGAGTAGCTGGCGACCACATGCATGCGGTCGGCGTGCGCGACCGCTTGCTCCAGCAAGATGAGGCCCTCGGTCGCCCGGCCGGCGTTCGTATAGGCGTACCCGAGTGACGCGGCGATCGCCGGGAACCAGCTCTGGACATGATGGCTGCGGCACAGCTCGACCGCTCGCTCGAGTGAGGATATTGCGGCGGGGAAATCACCGCGACGAAGCTCGACACTGCCCATGCCGAAGTAGCAGGTGGCCAGGAGCCACGGGTTGGCCTCCGACTCGGCAGCCCTCATCCCGGCACTCGCGTGATCGGCGGCCCGTCGAAGCTCGCCGAGCTCGGCCAGGTACCGCGCGACGTATGTCCGTGCGGTTGGCCGACTGACGACCCGCTCACGTGCCGATAGCTTCTCGTCCGCGACCTCGTAGACCGACAGGTTGGCCTCCAGCAGTTCGACGGCTCGACCATAGCTGCCCATCGCTCCGTGAACAATGCCCATGTAGAGCGTCGCGTCGCGCTCGATCGCGTGGTTTCCCGTGGCCCGAGCTAACGAGAGGGCCTCTTCACCGGCGGACACCGCATCAGCGTGCCGACTCGTGATGAAGAAATAATGGCAGCGCGCCACGGCCACTAGCCCCTGCCGGCGCTTGTCGTTGAGGTCCCGGGCCAGGTCGCCCGCCTCGGCCAGCACCTTGCCCATGCTATCGACCTCGCCGAGCGGCCACAGCGCACCTCGCAGATCGAAACGCACATCAATCGCCTCTTCTTGATGGGCACGACTCCACGGCAGGTGCGATAGCGCGTTGAGCGCCTGCGTGAAGCACTCGACCGCCTCGCGGTTGACCGACCGGGCGAAGGCGCGCCGGCCTGCGCGATGTAGATAGCCCACTGCTCGCTCCCACACCTGGCCTTCGAACGCGTGATGGGCCAGCTCGCTGATCTTCTCGTCCTCGCGGTCAGCGTAGACCTTCAGCATGGCGTCCAGGGCTCGTGAGTGCAGACCGCGCCGCTGCTCGTCGGTCAGGCTGGTGTACGCGACTTCTTGAGTGAGGGCGTGGCGAAAGCTGTATTCCTGCTCCTCACTCTCACCCGCCTGATACAGGAACTCAGCGCTCTGCAGCTTATGGAGATGCGTCTCGAGCGCCTCGGGGAAGACGGGCGACACGGCGGCCAGCACCGCGTAGGGTACGTGCCGCCCTATCACCGCAGCCGCGCGCAGCAGTCCAGCGGGACCGGTCCCCAGGCGGGAGATGCGCGAGGCCAGTACCTCTTCTACGGTGTCCGGAACGACGATCCTGTCGAGGGCGCGGGTCAGTTGGTAGGTGCCGCGCTCACCCCGAAGCGTTCCAGTCTCGTCCAGGGTACGTACGACCTCCTCGATGAAGAACGGGTTCCCGTCGGTCCACTGGATGAGCAGGGGGCGTAGCTCGCCGAGCGACGCGTCGGCCCCTAGCAGGTCATCGACCAAGCGGTCGGCGCTCTCTCCCCGGAGCGGCTCCACCCGAAGATGGGTGTAGAAACTCCTCCCCGTCCAACTGTGCTCGTACTCGGGGCGATAGGTGACCAGCATGAGGATGTGGGCCATCGGGAGGCTGTCCGCGATCTCGTCGAGCAGCTCTCGTGTGTCGCCATCGGCCCAGTGGGCATCCTCGAAGACCAGGACCAGCGGCTGCCGCGCGCTCTCGCGGAGCATCAGGCGCTTGACCGCGGCCAACGTCTGCCGACGCCGCTCTGATGGTTCGAGCATCTGCCACCCGGCGTCGTAAACTGGGACGTCGAACAGGGTCAGAAACACTGGAAGGGACCGCGTCAAGGTCTCGTCCACCAGCGCGAGCCGGCGAGCAATCTTGTCGCGTACCAATTCCTTCGCCTCGCCGGGGGACACGTCGAAGTAGATGCGGAGCATGTCGATCACAGCGAAGAATGGGGCAGGCCTGCCCAGGGTCGCCGAGGCAGTCTCCAGGACGAGCCATCCGCGGTCGTTACCTGCGTGCAGAAACTCCCAGACCAGCCGTGACTTGCCGACACCCGGCTCTCCTACGAGCCCGACAACCTGGCCACGTCCGCGGCGGGCAAGCTCCCCGCGCGAGCGGAGAACATCCATTTCCGCCTGGCGTCCGACGAAGCGGGTCAGCCTGCGCCAAGCTCCGAGACCGCTCGGATCTGGTCGCACGACAATGAATGAGGGCTCACCCTCGGCTCCTGGCTTCTCACCTTCCCGGAGTTCGAAGTGACGCGCGAGGAACGGCGCAGTCGTTCCACTCACCTGGACAACGTCAGGACTGGCGTGCTGAGCCATTCGATCCAGCGTGCCGCCGAGCATCGCCCGGTGCGCCTCGTCGATCACGAGGGTGTCTCCCGCTTGTCCCACGGTTGTCTGCTCCGTGTGGATCAACGTGGTTCCCGCGAAGCCCGGTGGGACCGCCTCGAGCACGGCCTTGTGGAAAGCGAGCGCGGCGCTTACGGCTCGCCGAGCTGCGTTCTCGATCGGCACGGCTCCGAACGAGACGTCGAGGCGCGTCTGGCCGAGTACTTCGATGCGGCCGCCGAATCCAAGGGCCTTTTCGGCGGCAAGGCTCATGAGGTGTCCCGCAAGTAGCAATTCGTCAGCGGTCGCGGCGAGAGACACTCGCAGCAGGGTCACGTGTCTCCGCTCCCAGCGAACCGTACCCGAGCGGGGGGTCGACGTCACCTCTGGCTCCAGGGCGGGGCCGGTCGCCGCAAGAGCTGCCCCTTCGAGTGCGGCAGAAGGAGGAGCCACGGCGCCAGAGCCTTTGACCCCGAGCTTTCGAATACGGGAGCGGAGCGTGTTCCGGGCAATACCGAGAATGGCGGCCGTGTGGGTGATGTTCCAGCCAGTCTGTTCGAGCACCCCCTGGAGATGATCACGCATCGCCTCGTCAAGAGAGGCAGTAGTACCCCCTCCTGGCCCAGGCGGCGGCACCGGCCGCGCGGTCACGGGCGCTTCCTTCAGGTCGAGCGTGGCCGCGGTCACCTGCGGAGTGTCAGATAGGAGGGTCGCTCTTTCCATCAGGTTGGCCAGTTCCCTGACATTACCGGGCCAATGATGCCTCAGCAGGCGGGCCCGTGCCTCGGCCGTAAGCGTGCGCGGCGGCAGGGAGTAATCGGAGGATGCGCGGGTGAGGTAATGTTCTGCGAGAATGATGACATCGTCGCCCCGCTCCCGCAGAGGCGGCAGCGTCAGCGTGAGGCCGGACAGGCGTTGGTAGAGATCCTCGCGGAAGTGTCCTTCCCGTGTGGCAGCTCGTAGATCAACATTGCTCGCGCTGAGGATCCAGACGTCGATGCGCTCGCTCCGGGTACTGCCGAGCCGGCGCACGGATCCTTCCTCGATAGCGTTGAGAAGCTTGGCCTGGAGCGCTGCGGGCAAGAGTCCCACCTCGTCCAGGAACAACACGCCCCGGTTGGCGGTCTGAAAGAGGCCAGCCTTCGCCTGCCTTGCATCAGTAAAGGCGCCACGCTCAAAGCCGAAGAGTTCCGCCTCGAGCAGGCCCTCCGGAATGGCAGCGCAGTTGACAGCGACGAAGGGGCCGCCGGAGCGTGGCCCCGAGTGATGCAGTAGGCTAGCCAGGAGACCTTTGCCGGTTCCCGTCTCACCCTGGATTAGGACCGGAGGAAACCTAGACGAAGCTCGAGCACGGCCCATGATCCGATCGATATTGGCACGGAGGGCCTCGATTGCCGGGCTCGCACCAAGCACAGCCTGCATCGGGCCGCTATCTTATCCTCGCGCCCAAGCGGCCGTTCAAGTTTCTACCACCTGAGACGGAAAACCGCGGACATCCACGTCGAGGGCGTCTCCACTGTGCTTACACCGTGGCCGCCAGCGCCCTCGCCACGCGCACATGACGGGCGAAGGCACTGGTCGTTTGCGCTCTACGCGTCCTCTACGCCACGAGCTGGATCGTCCACAGATCGTCGCAGAGATTAGCTTCTTGGCGAAGTTGGCGATCACGTACGGCCAGTCGGTCTCCGGGCACG
>Ga0075435_100003315_pt1 | contig 10922 bp, 7 predicted proteins | sample RhiMethybrSRZTD4_FD_75302 | JGI IMG/M metagenome (GOLD analysis project Ga0075435, IMG submission 75302) | Populus rhizosphere microbial communities from Tennessee, USA - Rhizosphere MetaG P. TD hybrid SRZTD4 | ecosystem: Host-associated > Plants > Roots > Rhizosphere > Soil | place: USA... | reverse complement strand
CCCAGACGACAAACGGCGGCTGCGGCTTGTCACAGTCGAACCAGTTGTAAGCGATCATCCGGCCGGTGACGATGATGCCGGCCCAGAGCACGAGCGAGGCCGCCCCGGCGACGCGCGCCGCCTTCGGCGTCACCGGATCCAGATCCCACGTCGTCACGCTGCGCCACACGCGCGCGTGAAACACCCACGCATTGAGACCCGCCAGCACGAGCAGGATCATCTTCGTCCGAAACCAGACGCTGTGATACGAGCGGATCGGAATCGCGTAGAAAAGCAGCGTCCCGGTGATCACCATGATGGCAAAGCCGCCGGTCATCCACGGCAGCAGCCGCCGCGCCACCTCGGACACGGGTACGCGCTTCAGCGTGATGCCCATCAGCCGCAGGTCGAGAATCGAGGCGAGGCCGACGAAGAGGCAGAGCGTCAGCACGTGAATCGATTCGATCAACGGATACGGGTAGGTCGACTCGCGCAGTGTGATGCTGGCCGGCGTCGTCGCGAGCCACTGGACAAATGCTGACATGTGTGTCGTGCAGCCTGTGGCCGTTAATCCTATAGAATCTCAGGCCGACGTGGATCGCCGGCACGTCCGGCTAACGAGGGGACGCAACATGAAGCAGTGGTCGAGGCCATTTGTTCTTGCTGCCGCAGCCATGACGGTTGCCTGCGTGATTGGCGTGGCGTTGGCGGCGAACGGACCGCAGGCCGGGTCAGCGCTGAAGCCGCAGATGTCGCAGGAAGTCTTCAAGAACGTGCAGGTGCTCACGGGAATTCCCGTGGATGAATTCATGGGCACGATGGGACTGTTTTCGGCCGCGCTGAGCATGTGCTGCGGCGAGTGCCATGACAACGAACATTGGGAGGTCGACACCGCCAGAAAGCGGACCGCGCGCAGGATGGCGCAGATGGTGCAGACCATCAATAAAACGAATTTCAACGGACGACAGGTCGTGACGTGCTGGACCTGCCACCGCAACCGCGACAAACCCGTCGTCACGCCGATGCTGGATGACGTATACGGCGAGGCGAAGTTGGTACCCGACGACATTCTGCCGGCGGCCGCGGGCATGCCTACCGCCGATTCGATCTTCGACAAGTACATTCAGGCGCTCGGCGGCGCCGCGCGCGTCGCCGCCCTCACCAGCTATGTCGCGAAGGGAACCAGCACGGGATACGTGTCAGGCGGACTCCCCGCGGAATTCTATGCGAAGGCTCCGGATCAGCGTACGACGATCGTCCACACCACCGACGGAGACATCGTCAGAGCGTTCGACGGCCGCAATGGTGCGATCATGACGCCGCTCACCGCGGTGAAGGATTACGACTTCACCGGAGGCGAGCTCGAAGGGGTCCGGTTGGACGCGCGGATGGCGTTTCCCGGTCGGATCAAGGAATTCCTCACCAACTGGCGCGTCGCTCTTCCGACGACCGTCGACGGCCGTGAGGTCAATGTCGTCCAGGGGACTGGCGCCAGCGGGCTGGTCGCCACGTTCTACTTCGACAGGGAGACGGGGCTGCTCAACCGAATGGTGCGCTTCGCGAACTCGGCAATGGGCCGCGTTCCGACACAAACCGACTACGCGGATTATCGACCGGTCGCCGGCGTCATGGTGCCGCACCGCTGGACCTTCTCGTGGCTGGACGGTCGGGATCGGGTCGTCCTCAGCGACATCCAACCGAATGCCCCGATTGACGCCGCGAAGTTCGCCAGACCCGTACCGAGAAGGTAGACATTGCGGATTGAGGATTGCGGATTGCGGATTTATTGAGGATTGGTGATTTGGGAATTGCGGATTGATTGAGGCTTCAATCATGTTCAATAAATCCGCAATCCGCAATCCTCAATCCGCAATGCGAGTCGACGGTGTAGACTCGGCGCATGCGCACTTTCTTCTTGCTCGCCCTCGCGCTTCAGTCGGCTGCGTCGGACCCAAAGACGATGAGCCAGCTGATGATCGATCCGATCTACCCGAGCTCGGATGCGATCTTCTACATCTCCACGCGCACGCCGGCCAACGAGGCCGAATGGCGCGCGCTCGAGTCGAAGACCGCGGCGCTTGCCGACGCGGCACAGGCGCTGGCCGGGCCGATGTACTTCCGCGATCGCGCGCGCTGGATGGCCGACGCGAAGCTGATGATCGACGCGAGCGCCGCCGCGGTCGACGCGGCGAAGCGGCGCGACGTCAACGCGCTCGTCGAGCTGAACGACACGCTCTACACGGCGTGCGTGCAGTGTCATCAGGATTACCGGCCGAACTACGGCCGACGCGAACTGCCGGCCGCGGCAGCCACGCCGGCCTCGGCACCCGCCCAATCTCCACCGTCCACTTCGGCGGGCTCGCCGTCACCGCCGGCGGGCAAGCCAGATCTGGAGGGCGTGTGGAGTTTTGCGAGCCTCACGCCGCTCGAGCGGCCGGCCGAGTTCGCCGGAAAGCCGGAGCTCACCGCCGACGAAGCGGCCACGTACGAACGGACCACCATCGAACGCAACAACCGCGATCGCCGGGACAAATCGTCGCCCGAAGCGGACGTCGGCGGTGCCTACAACGATGCCTGGTTCGATCGCGGCTCGCTGCTGACGGTCGTGAACGGCAAGAAGCGCAGCGCGCTGATCGTCGATCCGGCTGACGGAAAGATGCCGGCATTGACGCCGGCCGGGCAGCAGCGCGCGAACGCTCGCGCGGCCGACCGCCGCGAACATCCGACCGACGGACCGGAGAACCAGGGGCTGCCGACACGCTGTCTGCTCTTCGGTGCGGGACCGCCGATCGTCCCCGGGCCCTACAACAACCTGGTGCAGATCCTTCAGTTCTCCGATCACGTGATCATCTTCAACGAGATGATCCACGATGCGCGCATCGTCCCGGTCGACGGACGGCCGCACGCGCCTCAGACGGTTCGCAAGTGGCTGGGCGACTCGCGTGGAAGATGGGAAGGCAACACGCTCGTCGTCGACACGACGAACTTCACCGACAAGACGAACTTCAGGGGCGCCGACGAGGCGCTGCACGTCGTCGAGCGCTTCACCCGGACCGGCACCGGCACGCTGCTCTACGAATTCACGATCGACAACCCGACGGCGTTCACCAAACCGTGGTCGGCGCAGATCGGGATGACGAAGAGCGACGAGCGCATCTACGAGTATGCGTGCCACGAGGCCAACTACGCGATGACGGGCATCCTCCGCGGTGCACGCGCTGAAGAGAAGCGGTGAGCGGCCGCGGGCAGTCCAGACCCCGGTGAGCAGTTGAATTGGCTCCCAGCACCGCTCGTCCTGAGCCCTTCGACTCAACGCTCATCCTGAGCTTGCCGAAGGATGAGCGTTTCGCTCAGGGCCGGCCCGTCGACGGACGAGGGCTGCCCTTCGACTTAACGCTCATCCTGAGCTTGTCGAAGGATGAGCGTTTCGCTCAGGGCAGGCCCATCGAAGGACGAGGGCTGCGCGGCCGACGGCTGCTGATCGCGCTTGCGGCGCTTCTGATCTGGAATGCCGCGCTCACCGCGAGCGACTGGCCGCAGTTTCGCGGACCGACAGGACAAGGACATTCCGACGAGCGCGGCCTGCCGCTCGAGTGGAGCGAGACGCGCAACATCGTGTGGAAGGTTCCGGTTCGCGGCCGCGGCTGGTCGTCGCCGGTTGTCGCCGACGGCCGCGTCTGGCTGACGACGGCGCTGCATCGAGGCGCCGGCGGCGGCGGAGCCAACGAGGTGAGGGGCGCGTCGCTGCGCGTGCTCGCCTACGACGTCGAGACCGGGCGTGAAGTCGTCGACGTCGAGCTCTTTCATCTCAGTCGCGGCGATCTCACCAACGCGAAGAACAGCCACGCCTCGCCGACGCCGATCGTCGAAGGCGATCGCGTGTACGTCCACTTCGGCGCTCAAGGCACCGCGGCCTTGAGCACCGCCGGCGACGTGATCTGGAAGACGCGACTCCCCTACGAATCACAACATGGCAACGGCGGATCGCCAATCCTCTACGGCGACCTTCTGATCGTGAGCTGCGACGGCAGCAACGATGCCTTCGTCGCGGCGCTCGACAAGCGAACCGGCAAGACACGGTGGCGAGCCCTCCGCCGCCAACCGTTCGACCAGGCGTACTCGACGCCGCTGCCGATTCGCGTCGGCGAGCGCGACGAGATCGTCAGCGTCGGCGCGTATCGCGCCGCCGCGTACGATCCCGAGAACGGCAAGGAAATCTGGCGCGTCGGCTATGCCGACGGCTTCTCCAACGTGCCGCGGCCCGTCTACGGGCACGGGCTCGTGTACATCGCCACCGGATTCCAGCAGCCGACGCTGCTCGCGGTTCGCGCCGACGGCACCGGCGACGTCACCAAAACACACGTTGCGTGGACGCTCCGCCGCGGCGCACCGCTGACGCCGTCGCCGCTGCTCGTCGGCGACGAGCTCTACGTCGTCAACGACGGCGGCATCGCGCAGTGTCTCGATGCGAAGACAGGAGAATCGCGCTGGATCCAGAGACTTGGCGGCGGCGATTACTCGGCGTCGCCGCTGTTCGCCGATGGCCGGATTTATTTCCTGAGCGAAGGCGGTGTGGCAACAGTCATCGCGCCGGGAAAAGAGTTCAAGCGGCTGGCGACGAGCACGCTCGACGGCGAGACGCTGGCGTCGATGGCGGTGTCGGCCGGTTCGATCTTCATTCGCAGCGATACCTCCCTATATCGGATCGCCGAAAGACGCTGACCGGAATTACCTGCGCCGAAAACTCTTACGAGGATGGTAACGGCCGCGTGTCGTACATGAACGATCATGCATGCGGATCATTGTTGCGTTCGTGCTGTATGCTTGGGCACGCCGCTTGCCGTCGCGCCGGCGGCCGACCGATCTTTCCCATCCTTCAAAGCTCGGAAAGGAGCGCATTCAGATGAAGAATTTTCGCATCGCGATGGCGGGGTTCATCGCACTGTCCCTGTCCGTGGCGGCGCACGTCACGACATCGGCTCGCGGCAACGACGACAGAGATCGCGGCAACCGGTTGCGCGCCACTCTGATCGGCTACGACGAAGTTCCGTCCGTATCGACGGGCGCGATGGGCCGCTTCCGGGCCGAAATCGCCGACGACGAGCAGTCCATCGACTACACCTTGTCGTACGACGGTATCGCGTCGGTCGTGAATCAATCGCATATCCACTTCGCGCAGAAGAGCGTGAACGGCGTGATCGTCGTGTGGCTCTGCCAGGGAGCGACGAGGGCGCCGGCGGCGGTTGCGCTCATCACGCCAGAGTGTCCGGCGGCGCCGGGAGGCACGGTTTCGGGAACCATTACATCGGCAAACGTCGTCGCCCAGGTGGCGGGATCGCCCGGGGCCGCGCAGCAGATCAATCAGGGTGAGCTCGCCGAGGTGATCGCGGCCATCAGGGCCGGCCGCGCGTACGCGAACCTGCATTCGAGCGTCTCGCCCGGCGGCGAGATTCGCGGGCAGATCAGAACGAACGACGACGATCACGATTGATCGACGTTGCCTGGGACCATCAGTTCCGGGTACCAGCCGCGGCTGGTACCCGGAATCCGACGCTGCTGATGAGCGCGGGGGAACGCCAGGTGGCTATCCGATCGGATAGGACGTGTATCGAGTCGGATAGCTTCATCGCAGTATGGTCGTGTCGTCTTTGGTGAGACCCGGTGACTGCAGCTTGAACTTGTCCGGCGACAGCAGGATCTGATCGATCGCCAGACCGTCCTCCCGAACCTGAATCCGAATCGTGTGCGGTCCTGTTGTGGCGAAATAGATCAGCGGTCCGGCGACTCCGAGGCCCCAGCCGTTATCCTCCCATCCCCAACCCTGAGTGCCGCAGCCGCTGCATTCTTCGAGATTGAAGCTGGTAGAACTCGTCGTTCCGATGCGGTATTTCGGCACGCCCGCCGAGTCCACGCTGTCGTTGAATTGAATGAACACGGAGTCGTTCGCCCACGAGTTTGCCGTCGCCTTGCCGCGCAGCCAGAGGCGATAGCCGACGCCGGCCGCGGCGTCGAACGTGATCTCGAAATAATTCAGCGGTGACGCCGAAGCGGTCGTGATCTTCGCCGCCGCATGATCCGTATTCAGCAGGCTCTTGCCCGTGGCAGCGGTCGCGTCCGCGTCAACGGTCCAGTCGCCGACGATGCCGGTGGCGGTGCCGGGACACAGCAACACATCTCCAGGACCGAGCGCTGACGGCTCGGCCGGTGCGCCGCAAGAGCCACCGGTAGCGCCCGTCGGTCCCGTGGGGCCGGTAGGTCCGGTGGGTCCAGTAGGTCCAGTTGGTCCAGTAGGTCCGGTGGGGCCGGTCGGGCCCGTTCCGCCGGACGAACCATCGTTGAACGGAAGAATCGTTGCGTCGTTACGCCGCGGGCCTGGCGCCGCTGTCAGGAACGTATCGGAGCTCAATACGATCTGATCGACGATCGCGCCATCCTCGCGCTGCTGCACGCGAATCGTGTGGGTGCCGGTCGTCGCGAAGAAGATGTTCGTGCCGGGCGTATCCCATCCGTTGTCCGCCCACCCCCAGCCCTGAGGCACGGCGCCTGCAGATCCGGCCTGTAGTACCACCTCCGCCGAGCTCGTCGAGTTCACTCGCATCGTCGGCACACCCGCCGAGGTGACCGAGTCGCTGAACTGGGCGTGAATCGAGTCGTTCGCGTACGCGTTGTTCTGCGAGCGCATCCGTATCCACAAGTGATACGCGGTGTTTGCCTTCGCGGTGAACGTCGTCTCGAAGAAGTTTGTTGGCGTGGCGAGCGCCGTATCCACTTTGGCCTGACCCGCATCGACGTTCCACAACGCGACGCCGCCGGCGGCGGCCGCGTCGTTCAGCGGCTGCCACGTTCCGTGAACATTCGGACCCGCGACCGCTGACGTGTACACCACGACGGTTCCTGGTCCGGGAGGCGGCGTGGTCGGACCCGTCGGCCCCGTGGGACCTGTCGGCCCGGTGGGACCTGTCGGCCCCGTGGGACCCGTCGGCCCCGTGGGTCCACTGCCGCCAGGCGGCGGTGGCTCCGGATATCGGCACGGCATCGGCCCATTGAAGTTCTGCGCCTTCGGATCGGGACACGTGTCAGGCAGCACAGGCGGTGGAAGCGTTGGCGTTCGCCATGCAGTGGTTTCGATCGCGCCGTCCGCCGCGGAGTTCGTCCATTTCCGCAGGAAGATTTCGTAGAGGTCGGCGAAGATCAAGTCGTTCAGCGGGTCGCCGAAGCGTCTGTCCGTGAAGAGATTCGCCTCGAGCTGATTGTCGTCCGACGCGTCCGACCAGTTCGACGTCCCGAAGACGACGACGTGCTGCGCGTGAAGCCACACGGTCTTCTGATGGTTCAGGCCGGCATGAGCGCGCATGCGGATCTCGATCGTGCCGGGATATTTCTGAGCTGCGGCGACGAGCCGATCCATTTGCACCTTGTTGCCGGGGCGATTCGGATTGGCGTACTCGTTCGGCTCGAGATACAACCGCATGCGGACGCCGCGCGCCGCCGCGCGAATCAGCGCATCGACGGGGCGCCCGAGCGTGATGCGGTACATGTCGACATCGATCAACCCGCCCTTCGGCTCGCGATCGATCAACGGGATCAGCCGATCCTGATAACTGTTTTTCGGCGGAAAGTTGAGACGTGGGTCGACCGGCGAGGTCGGGTGCACCCGCGTGAGCGGACCGGTGACGTTCTTGTAGTTCGTGTAATCCTTCGTGTTGGTCCAGATGTCATCGAACAGCGTCATGAACGAGCCGAGCAGCTCGGTCGAGTAATAGATGACTTCGTCTTCGTAGTCGTGATACGCGATGTTGGGCACGAACGCATCCGGACTGAAATTCGCGCCCGACCATTCGACGACGCCCTGACCGTCGAAGATCATCAGTTTCCAATGGAGGATGTCGCCGGCGATGCGGCGGCGCATCGGGATGCCCGCGGCAATCAGCTTGTCGAATTCCGGTCCGTTTTCCTTGTACACGGCGTTTGCGCGCGTATCCATGAGCATGCGGATGCGCACGCCACGCCTTTGCGCGCGGATGAGCGCCGACACGTAGCGATCGTCCTTGAAGAACCAGACGCCGACGTCGATACCGATGCGTTCGTTATCGATCAGGGTGATCAGCGGAGTTCGACAGTTTTCTGCCGACGCGTCGCACAGACGCTCTGCTCCGCGCGCGTCTGACAATGCCGCAAAACAACAGACCACGGTCCACAACAAGGCGCGCCCGAGTACCCTCATGCGCGCATGAATAGCAATGGCGAGGCCATCCACAAACGAAGATAGCCTCGGGCTCGGGCGGTTTGCGGCGACGCTACTTCAAGCCATAGATCAGCACGTGAAACGAATCCGCGACCGGCGCCGGACCGCGGCCGCGCGCGCCGGCTGCGGGCGGGGGCGCGTTCGGATCGGGCGGCTGAAAGTTCTGCGTCGCGGTGTAGATCTTGTGCGTCGACGGATCGATCGTCATCGTGCGGGCGCCGCGCGCGGTCGCAATCGTCTGGACGACGCTCAACGTGCCGCCGGCGACTTTGACCGCGGTGATGTTGCCGTCGCCGCACGAGCTGAACGCCATCTTCCGATCGGCGTCGTAGAACGTCGCGTCGGTGCCGGAGCAGATCGGCGCGTTCGCAATCACCTTTCCGCTCTTCGCGTCGATCATCACCATCGCCTTGCCGCCGCCGACGAACAGGCGATGGCTCGACGCGTCGATGGCCATGCCGGTCGGACTCTCCGCCGGCGCCACCGGCCAGCTCGCGACGACCCCGTGCGACGCCACGTCGATGACGTCGATGGTGCTCGTGTTCTCGATGTTGACGAACACGCGGCCAAGCCCCGGATCCGCCTGTCCGGTTTCCGCCTGTCCACCAAGCGGGATCGTCGCCGCGACGATGCCGCGGTCGGCATCGATCACGGTGGCGGACTTGCCGCTGTGATTCAGCGCGTAGATCTCCTTGCGGGTCGGCTCGTAGAGGATCGCGTCCGGGTTCGCGCCGGTTTCGACCTTGCTGAGCGTCTGCAGTGTTTTGAGATCGACGATGCTCACCTTGTTCTCGCCGCCGTTGCTCGTGAACCCCTTGCCATTCGGCGCGAACGCGATGCCGTGCACGCGGGGCGTGTCGGTGATTCGGCCGACGATCGCGTCCGACGCCGTGTCGATGACGACGATCTCGGTGCCATGCGTGACGTACAGCCGCTTCGCGGCCGCGTCGACGGCGAGATAGTCGAACGCGCCCGCTCCACCGATGTGAATCTCGCCCACCTTCTGGTACGTGGGATCGGCCGCGCTCAGGCGACCGCCGACCACCAGAGCGACGAGGATCGCGCCGGCGCATCTGATGCTCGTCCGCATAACGACTCCTTCGGACCTCTTTGGTCTTTTACGGATAACCCTGACCCATGAGAGGATAGAGCGAATTCGATTTCGTACGACCGCGAGTTCCCCCGGCCAACCGTCCATGACAAGGGGGGTCTATCCGTCGAAAGTCAAGCACGGTTCTCGCGTTCGCAGGGCCGCTGCTCCTGCTGTCGTTGTCAGGATCGCCGGTTCTCACCACTTTCGGGCAGTCCGCATCCGACTTGCACGGAATTGCACGCGGCGCCAACGCGCCGGCGCGGGACGTGGTGGTCTGGCTGGAGGCGCCGAACGCGCCGCGCCCGAACCCACGGCCGGATGCGCCGCGCGTCGTCCTCGATCAGCGCAACCTCAGTTTCAGCCCGCACGTCCTCGTCGTCCGCGTCGGGACGACCGTCGATTTTCCGAACAACGATCGGGTTTTTCACAACGTCTTCTCGTTTCGCGACGGGAAACGATTCGACCTCGGCATGTATCCGGTCGGCGCGATGCGCCGCGTCCTCTTCGATCAGACCGGACTGAGCCGGATTTTCTGCAACATCCATCCGAACATGGCGGCCTACGTGATGACGGTCGATTCGCCGTACTTCGCGCGTTCGGACGAGAGCGGCGCCTTCACGATCGCCGCGGTGCCGGCGGGGACGCACACCTACCACGCGTGGCGTCCGGGTGCCGTCAGCGAGTTGACCGGCACGTGGACCAGCGGAACGCTCGAGGTCGCGTGGCCCTGAGGCTCGCGCTCGTCATCGCGGGCGCGGCCTGCCTGATCGAACCGCGGCCGGCGCACGGACAGTCGATCACCGCCGAAGCCGCGTTGACGGGCGGATACTCGACCGACGACGTGATGGCCGCTGCGACGCAGCTTCGAGTGTTCGGCGATGTGAAGGGCGGCATTCGCTTCTTCGGCGAGGCCGCATGGGCGGGACGTTCGCTGTCCGATCTCGATCACGAGAGCGACAGCTTCAACGCGGCCTATCCCTACACCAATCGCGTGCAGATCATCGAAGCCTACGGCGAGCGCCTCTTCCGGCCGCACGACGCGCTCGTCGGCGTCCGCGGCGGACGGTTTCGTCCGCCGTTCGGCATCTACAACGCCAGCGACCACGCGTATTCCGGCTTTCTGCGCGCACCGCTGGTTCGCTACGAAGAGTATTCGCTGCTGTCGAACAATCAGCTCGAGCAAGGCGCCGACCTCGTGGTCGGCATTCCACGATTCACGGTCGAAGCGGCGCTCGGCGCGCCCGGCGACGTCGGCGAAGTGGTGCGGCGTTCCGGTCTCGACACCGTCGTGCGCGCGCAGGGATACTACGGACCGCTCATCGCCGGCGTCAGCTACATGCGAACGCAGCCGTCGCAGACCGCACCGGTCACCGACGAGCGCAATCACGTGACCGGCGTCGATCTGCGGTGGACGCACGCCGGCGTGCAGCTGCGCGGTGAATGGGTCTCCGGCCATCCGTTTGGCACCGGCACGTCGATCGGCTGGTACGCCGACGCCATCGTTCATCGCACGATCATGGGACCGGTGACCGCGGTCCTTCGCGTCGAGCGGCTCGACTTCCAGGACGTGGAATCCGGATCGGACGAATACCTCAGCCGCCAGAC
>Ga0075435_100003314_pt1 | contig 10922 bp, 18 predicted proteins | sample RhiMethybrSRZTD4_FD_75302 | JGI IMG/M metagenome (GOLD analysis project Ga0075435, IMG submission 75302) | Populus rhizosphere microbial communities from Tennessee, USA - Rhizosphere MetaG P. TD hybrid SRZTD4 | ecosystem: Host-associated > Plants > Roots > Rhizosphere > Soil | place: USA... | reverse complement strand
TGCGATCCTCCGTGCCGCCGGCCTGCTGGCGGGCGGATCGTCGACGAACCGCCCGACGTTCCGCCGGCAGGACGGCTCGACCACGCCGATCGCCCGGCGCGCGGATGTCGTCGAAGTGGTCGCGGTCCCTCCGGACGCGCCGCTCGTGACGCAGGTCTCTCGGTGGGACGCGTTGAAGGACCCGGCCGGCGTCCTGCGCGGCTTCGTCGAGGAGCCGGGGCTGAACGACGCGCATCTCGTCCTGGCCGGGCCGAGCCCGACCTCCGTGGCCGACGATCCCGAGGCGGAGGAGGTCCTGCGCGATCTCCGCGAGATGTGGGATTCGCTCGCGAAGCCGGTCCGTCGCCGCGTCCATCTGGCGAACATCCCGACCGACGACGTCCAGGAGAACGCGACGATCGTGAACGCGCTCCAGCGCCGCGCCGACGTCGTGACCCAGAAGAGCCTGGCCGAGGGGTTCGGCCTGACGGTGACCGAGGCGATGTGGAAGGCCCGGGCCGTCGTCGCCGGGCGCGTGGGCGGGATCCAGGACCAGATCAGCGACGGAACGGACGGGATCCTGGTCGACCCCCGAGACCTGACGGCGTTCGGGAACGCGGTCGACACGTTGCTCGCCGATCCATCGCTTGCATCGGCGCTGGGCGCCGCGGCGCAGGATCGCGTCCGTGAGCGCCACCTGACGCCACAGTACCTCGGCTCGTACCTCGCGCTGTTCGCGGACCTCAGGTGACCGGGGAAGTGAGGGGAGGAGCTTCCCCGGCCCCTCCCCTCAGGACCCCTTCTCGTGCCTCGAGGCGGCTCGTCCCTGATCCCGGACCGCTGCGCCGGCCTGCCGGCGTCTCCGAGGGCTCGTCCGTGCTCGACGTCTCGGCAGGGGTGCCGCACGGGAAGTAGCCGGTGTACGAGGCCCCGAACCTCCGAACCGCAAGCGGGCAGGCCGATGAGTTCCCCTATCTCTCCGAGTCCCTGATAGTGGAGGGATCGACCCGAAGGGGGGACCCATGAACCTGAACAGCATCCTGATCGGCTCGGAGCAACCCGAAGTGCTTGCCGCGTACTACACGAGGCTCTTCGGCGAGCCCGCCTGGAACGAGGGCGGCTACGTCGGCTGGCAGCTCGGCAACGGCGGCGTCACGGTGAGTCCGCACGACCAGGTGAAGGGGAAGAACCAGCAGCCCGGCCGCGTGATCTGGAACGTCGAGACGTCGGACGTGAAGGGTGACTTCGATCGGTTCGTGGCCGCAGGAGCGACGGTGGTCCAGGAGCCGTATCGGCCCGACGACGAGCAGGACATGTGGGTCGCGACCTTCTCGGACCCGGACGACAACTACTTCCAGCTCGTCAGCCCGATGTAGCCGGTCAGCGGCGCGGGGGGTTCCACGGGCCGACGCCGCCGATCCGCTCCGGCGTGACCCGTGTGACGAATCCGGGCGGCGGATCCGGCATGCTCGGGAAGATCACGTCCGGGCCGAGGTACGTGTGCGCGAGGTTCTGGAGCATCTCCGGTGCGCCGCCCCCGTGACGCGGGCCGTGCCGTAGACAACGAGGTATTCCTGCAATCCCCATGCGTTCGTGGTGCCGGACGGCACCGAGATCGCCACGCGGGGGTCTCGCCGGAGGTTCCGCAGCTTCCGCTGCTCGGGCATCGTCGCGAAGACGATCCCGTCCCCGTCGAGGCCGACCCACGCGGAGGTGATGTGCGGCCCGCCGCCCTCGTCGAGGGTGACGATCGTCGCGACGGCGTCGCTCTCGAGGAGCTCGCGCGCCGGTTCGGGGAGCTCGATCGGGGACACGGCCGGATGCTATCGCCGGGTCGATGGCGCTCGCCCCGATCCGTCCTGCGCCGCCAGAACGTCCCGTAAGACGGCCTCGGTCTCGGGCGAAGGGATCACGCCGAGATCTTCGGCGAGGGTCGTGCGAAGGTGCTCGTACGCCATCACGGCGTGTGCTCGCTCGCCCGCCGCGAGGTGCGCCTCCATCAAGAGCGTGTGCGCCGACTCGCGGTAAGGGTCCGTGTCGAGGATGGTCCTCGCGTCCGTGACGGCGCCGAACGGATCGCCGTGGACGAGCGCGGCCCGCCCACGCACCTCGAGGGCTCGCACGCGAACGTCGCGCAGATGCTCGCGTCGGTCCTCTACCCACGTGCCTTCGTCTCCCGAGAGGAACGGCCGCCGTGCGATCGCGTTCGCGACGAGCGACCAGCCCGTCGCGGCCTCGGACGCAGCGTCGCGGAGCGCCGTTTCGGCTTCGTGGATGGCGGCGTCGCACGCCTCGACGTCCACCCAGGCGTCCGCGGGGAGGCGGAGCTGGTAGCAGCCGAACGCCTGCCCGATCGTGGCGCTCTCGCCGAGGGTCGTTCGAAGCTTGCTCACGAGGGCCCGCAGGGCGGTTTGCCACGCAACCGGCGGCGTTCCGTCCCAGATCACGTCGGCGAGCTCGTCCGAGGAGATGGCCCGTCCTCGTTCCCACGCCAGCGCCGCGAAGACGAGGCGGCCCTGTCGTGCGGGGAACCTCCGTTCGGACACCAGGGCGTCGCCGTCCTCGACGGCCACGTTCCCGGTGAGGTACACGCGAACGGTCACGACGCTCCAAGCTTCCGCCAACGCGGCGGTGCCTAGTATCCACCGGGAGGTGGTGCGGTGATCAAAGAGGTGCAGTGCGAGTGCGGCTTCTATGCCCGCGGCACCGAGGCCGACCTGATCCCGGTGGTTCAGGCGCACGCGAAGGCGAAGCACGGGCTGGATGTGACGCCGGAGCAGGCCATCGCCCAGATGCGGCCGTACGAGGCGTGAACACGCAGGGAAGGAGGCAGTCATGGTGCTCGTCACGATCAAGGGACGGCTCCGGGACGATCCCGAGGCCATCCAGCAGATCCACGACAGCGTCACCGGAGCAACGAAGGAGATGGCCCAGCAGGCGGGCGACATCTCGCATCGCGTCTACCTCAACCCGATGGATCAGCGCGACTTCCTCGGCATCGACGAGTGGCAGTCGGCCGAAGCGGTCCAGGCGTTCTCCGCGGATCCGCAGATCCAGGAGTTCTTCGGTCAGATGTTCGAGGGCGCACCCGAGGTCACGATCTACCAAGGGGCAGGCTGGAACGAGTGGTGAGGTGACGCTCAGGTGACGGCGGCCCGGTCCAGCCCCGGCGGAAAGCGAGCGCGATCACCGCGAAGAGCGTTCCGACCATCATGACCGTCTCGAGCGGCGCGTTCAGCCAGTCGGGGAGATGGTTGACCCACTGCGATACCGCCCGCTCGCCGGTGCTGATGTGCTCGAAGCGGAACACCGACAATCCGGCCGCGAGCGCGAGGCCCCCGACGACGACGTACGCGTCGTGCAGATGGCGTTCGTACCCGCCGAGGAGCCTGCTCCCCTCGCCATGGCCCACGGCGTCGCCCATCGCACGGATGCTAGACGTGGTGGAGAACGGGTATCAGACCCCCCGCGGCACAAGAGCGAGGGGACCATGGAGCGGAGCTACAGCGTCCGGCGGACCGACGACCGGGTCTCCGTACTCGGTGACATCGACATGGGATCTGCGCTCGGCTTCGCCGACGACCTCCTCGGCGCCGTGAGCGATGACGGCCACGGAGAGGACCTCGAGCTGGATCTCTCGGGCGTCACGTTCATCGATTCGGCGGGCCTGCAGGCGCTGATCACGGTGGTGCAGTCCGTGCCTCGTCCGGTGCGGATCGCGGCCTCGTCTCGTGTCTTCGTGGCCCTGGACGTGGTCGGCTTGACGGGCGGCAAGTGGGACGGCGTCTCCGTCAGTCGCGTGGAGAACTAACGCTGCGTGATCTCGAAGACGTTCCCCTCCGGGTCGCGGAAATAGGCCCACGACGCGCTCCCGTCAGGACCTTCCACGACGTCGGTGATCGCCTCGACGCCCCGAGCGAGGAGCTCCTCGCGCGCGGACCGGATGTCGTCGACCTCGAACCCGACCTGGTACCGGTTCGCGTCATATTCGGGATCGGCTGAGCGGCGGACCAGCTCGAACGTGAGACCGCGCCCCATCTCGTACTCCGCCCAGTCTTCACCTACCTCGACCTCGCTCAGCCCCAGGACCTCGCGGTAGAAGGCCCGCTGGCGGTCGAAGTCCTCGCACACGACGCCGATCCATGTCGGGAACCTGAGTTCCATCGAACCGTCCTACCCCTCGCCGTGCTGGACCGCGAAGCCGAACTCCGATAGGGATCGCAAGAACCCCTCGAACCAGGACTCGTCCGCGCGAACCTTGACGTACGGATCGCCCTCCGAGCCGGTGTATCGGGCGGTGACCTCTACCCCGTCGGCGTCGATGATCCGCTGGATCTCCTGCTTGGCGGCATCGTCGAACTGGACGAACCTGATGATGTCGCCCTCGTCGGTGCGCTCGAAGCCGAGCCGCCCGACGGGCCTCGAGAGCCGGTAGTACTCCATCCCGCTCGAACCGTTCATCGTCCGAGTTTGACACAGGGACATCCTTCGGGCGTACGGGCGTCGGCGCGCGAGATCGTCGCTACGTCTCGGCCCGTGGATCATCGGCGACGTGGATCCGGCCTTCGGTCAATCCTCTGATCTCTGCGAGCGAGTACGGCCGCTGGAAGGCCATCTGGTCGAGCTGTTCGGGCCCGATCACGACGATGACCTCGTCGCTCTCCGGCGCGTTGCTCGCGAACCGGACGGTCCATGCCGAGCCCGCCTGCGTCCTGACGAGCACGGCCTCTCCGACGGTGTAGGTCGGCTTACCGACGACAAGCTCGAGTCCGCTCGTTCGACGTTCGAGGAGGCTCGCGACGTCAAGGACCTGACGCGAACGCTCAACGAGCTCGCCCCGGCAGACAAGGGAGGGGGAGAGGATGGATCGCAAGCGCTTCATCGCGAGGCTCAGGTGGTTGGGACCGATCGCGGTGGCCCTGTTGCATCGTGTGGGCGGGAGGGCCCAACTGGCCCCACCCGTAGCCGGTCAGCGAGCAGAGAAGATCGAAGACCCGCGGGGCACGACGACCGCCTGAGACTTCGGCTCAGGCGCCGAACCAGTCGCCGACGGGGACCCTCGCGGCGAGCGCCGTCAGGTCCCCTCGGTCGCGGATCGCCGCAGCAGCGTCGGCGAACGCCCTGATCGCGACCCACGTGAGGCTGCCTCCCACGCTGATCCGTTGCGCGCCGGCGTCGACGATCTCGCGGAGCGACATCGTCGGCACGGCGAGCACGTTGACCGGTTTCGAGACCGCCTCGCAGACCGTGCGGATCTCATCGGCCGTCGCGAGCCCGGGCGCGTAGAGCACGTCCGCACCCGCCTCGTCATAGCCCTGGAGCCGACGGATCGTGTCGGCGAGGTCGGGGTTGTCCCGGATATGGTTCTCGGCCCGGGCGGTCAGCGTGAACGGAACGCCCGCGTCGTGGGCCGCCTCTGCGGCTGCACGGATCCGGTCGGCCGCCCGTCCGAACTCGTACAGCGTGCGATCGTCCCGGTCGAAATCCTCGATCGATCCTCCGACGGCGCCGGCGGCCGCGATCCGTCGGATCGCCTCGGCGGCGGCCTCGGGCTCGGATCCGTAGCCGTTCTCCAGGTCGGCGGAGATCGGGAGGTCCGTCGCGGCGTCGATCGCCGAAACGTGCTCGGCCATCTGCTCGAGCGAGACGCGACCGTCGCGCTTCCCGAGCGTGAACGCGAAGCCGGAGCTGGTCGTGGCGAGCGCTCGGAACCCGAGCGCCTCCAGGACGCGTGCGGACCCGGCGTCCCATGGATTCGGGATCACGAACGGTTCGCCGCCGTGCATCGCACGGAACGCGGACCCCTTCCGTTCCTGCCTAGTCGCCGCCGACATGGAGCACCACCTTCCCTCGCTTCCCCTGCTCCAGGCTGCGCTCGAACGCGGCCCGAGCGTCGCCGAGGTCGTAGACGCGATCGATCGTGGGCCTGAGCTCGCCTCGATCGACGAGCGCGGAGATCTCGACCAGTTGATCACGGTCGGGCTCCACCACGAAGTACGTCGCTTCGACGCCCTCGGGCGGAGACTCCGCGACGGTGACGATCCGGCCGCCGGGCCGGAGGACGTGGGGGGAGCGGCCGAGCAGCTCGCCGCCGGCAGTGTCGAACACGAGGTCGACGGGCTCGATCGCGTCCTCGAACCGCCCGGCCGTTCGATCGATCACCTCGTCGGCGCCGCTGCTCCGAGCGATGGCGAGCCCGGTGCCGGACGCCGTCCCGATCACGCGTGCCCCGCGGCTCCGGGCGAGCTGCACCGCGAGATGACCGACGCCGCCGGCGGCGCCGAGGATCAGGACGCGTTCATCGGGCTGCAGTCCGCCGTGGACGAACAAGCCCTGCCACCCCGTGAGCGTGCCCATGGGTATCGCGGCGCTCTCGATGTGGCCGGTCGCCTTCGGCTTGCGAGCGAGGAACCCGGCCGCGACCGCAGCGTATTCCGCGGCGACGCCATCGCGGTCGAACGGCGTGAGGGCGAAGACCTCGTCTCCGGGAGCGAGCTCGACGACCCTCTCGCCGATCTGTTCGACCACGCCGGAAAGCTCGTATGACGGGGTCGCGGGTAACCGATCGACGGGCCACTCGAGCTCGTCGCGCGTGATCGCCGCGGCGTGGACCCGGACGAGGGCTTCACCGACGGCGGGCACCGGGCGGTCGATCTCTTCGATCAGCAGATCCTCCGGTCCGCCCGGCGCGATGAGTCGCACGGCTCGCATGTCAGTCCGGAGCGAGCAGGAGGTGCTGGACGGGCGGCAGGCCGGTGGCCAGCTCCAACCACCTCGTGCCGCCGTCGTCCGAGCCGTAGACGCGTCCGTCGTTGGTGCCGAACGCGGCGTACGAACCGTCGTTCAGCGCATCCAAGCAGTACGTATCGATGTTGTCGTCGAACCACTCGGGGAGCCCGGCGCGGCAGCGCTCGAAGGTCCCCTCCGCGAGGCCCGCCCGATAGATCGTTGCGTGACCGCCGCGCGGTCCGTCGGACGCGGAGACCAGCACCTGGTCACCGCAGACGACGACGCAGCGAGCGTACGGACGGTTGAGCCCTTCGGCGTGCAAGGACCATGTCGTTCCACCATCGGTGCTTCGGGAGAGACCACGGGCGCCGGCGGCCAGGACGAGTCCTTCGGCCGTCGCCACCTGGTGGACGTCGGCGTCGATGTCGATCGTGGGATTCCAACGCGCGCCGTTGTCGTTCGTGCGGAGGATGCCGCCGACGTGCACGTTGACGTAGACGCTCTCGTCCCACTCCGAGATCGAGCGCGTGGCGGGTGGCCCGCCCCACGGCGTGTACCACGTGTCGCGCCCCTCGGCGGCGTCGAACGCCTCGACCGGCTCGAGCGAGGCGTCGTCGAGTCGGAACAACCTGGCTCCGGACGAACCGACGTGGATCGCGTCCGTCATCGCGAGGCACGTGGCGTCCGTTGCGTCGAGGGTCGCGACGTTTCGCCAATCGCCATCGGTGGAGTGCCAGACCTCGGCTCGATCGACGATCGCCCAGAGCTGCGCCCCGTCGCGGACGACCGCGGTCACGTCCCGGCCGAGCTCGACCGGTCCCTGATGACCTCGTTCGTCGAACGTGTGGAGACCGTCCCACGTGCCCACGAGGATCCGGAACATCTCCCGATGCTCTCACCGGGGGCCGACCACGCCGTGGGTCCTATCCTCTTGCGCCGTGAACGAGCCGGCTCGACGCGCGGATCAGATCGAGGCGGAGCTGGCGCGGCTGGGGTCGCCAGAACGCGCGGCCGGCGAGCAGAAGTACCTCAAGAGCGACATGCGGTTCCTGGGTGTCGCGCTCGCCGACATCAGGCGCGTCGCCAAGGTGACGTCGGCGGATCCGCAGCTCGACCGGGCCGCAACGGTCCGCCTCGTCGAAGCGCTGTGGCGCGAGCCGGTCTTCGAACGAAGGATGGTCGCATCGCTCCTCCTCGAGTTCCACGCCGCGGACCTCCGCACGGAGGATCTGAAGACGATCGAGTGGATGATCCGCGGGTCGAAGACGTGGGCGCTCGTCGACGTCCTCTCCGGGGACGTGGTCGGGACATGGCGCTGCGTCTGAAGATCCGGCGCACGCTCGACCGATGGGCGCGGGATCCTGACTTCTGGGTCCGGCGGTCTTCGTTGCTGGCGGAGCTGAAGCCACTGAAGCACGGAGCATCGTTCGAACCCTTCGCCGGCCGGGCGGACGCGATGCTCGACGAGACGGAGTTCTTCATCCGCAAGGCGATCGGGTGGGTGCTTCGTGAGACCTCGAAGCGTCGTCCGGACGAGGTCTACGACTGGATCGCGCCTCGCACCGATCGAGCGTCCGGCGTCACGATGCGCGAGGCCGTGAAGTACCTCGATGCCGAGCGGGCTTCCCGGTTGATGCATGCCTACAGGGAAGGGCGGCCGGCTGCCGACTGGTGACGATCCGGCCTGGTCGAAGTTCTACGTCGCGTCGTCCCCGTTCCCGAGGACCTCGCGCAGCCTCTTCGCGAAAGCTTCGGGCTGACCGGCGTAACCGAATTCGCCACCCATGAAGCCGCCGTGATGGCTGGGGAACATCGTCGTCTCCTGACCGAGGAGCTGGGCCGTCGCCTCCGCCGTGCGACCGGTGAACGTGTCGACCGACTCCTCGCCCTCGGCGATCACCACGCGCGTCGGCGCCGCGGTCAGCGCGTCGACGTCGGGTTGGTACTCAGTCACCGCGTTCGACCGTTCGGAGAGCAAGGGATCGTCACGGGAGCCGTCATCCTCGGACGGCATCCCGAACATGGCCGGATCGGGTGGCGGCTGGGCGAAGTACTCGTCGGTGAACTCGCCCCGCCACGAAGTCATCGCGATGAAAGCGGCCATGCCGGCGCCGCGCCCCTTGGCTGCGTAGACGTCGCGGAACCCTGCCTGAGCGCGCGCGGCGGCCTCGGCGTCGGGGAGGACGCGGACGAGAGGCGGCTCGTGCGCGACCAACGTGATGACGTCGTTCGGGTAGGCGGCCACGAGCGCGAGCGCCGTTACTGCGCCGCCGCTGCTGGCGAACATCTCGACCGGCCCGGCACCGAGCGCTTGGATCACCGCGTGCACGTCCCCGGCCTGGACCGTCGGGTCGTGGTCCAGCCGGCCGTCCGTGCGGGTGCTCCGGCCGAGGCCCCGAGGGTCGTACGTGACGACCGTGCGATCGGGGAAGAACGAGGCCAACGTGCGGAAGCCGCTCGCGTCCATGGGCTGGCCGATCATGAACAGCGGTGGCCGTCCGTCGGCGGTGGGCAACGGGCCTTCGACGTCGTAGGCGATCTCGGCTTCGCCGGTCCTAAGGATGTGGGTATCCATGCCTTCCTTCCGACTCTTCTGCCGCCGCGAACTCATCGGAGGCTACCGCGCTCGGAGGTCTATCCTCCTTCGGTGTTCGATGGGTTCCGACTGGATCGGATCGACCTCGGCGACGTCGTGATCCGCGTCCGTATGGCGGAACTGGTCCCGCCGTGGTTCTCCTTCACGGACATCCTCGCACCCACACGACCTGGCATCGCGTCGCACCTCTGCTCGCGGATCGTTTCTCGGTCGTGTGCCCGGATCTTCGCGGATACGGCGAGTCCTCGAAACCGGCCGACGAGCCCGGACACGCTCAAGCGTCGAAACGAGCGATGGCGAACGATGTGGTCCGGCTGATGGGAGCTCTTGGACATCCACGGTTCGCGGTCGTGGGCCACGATCGGGGCGCCTATGCAGCGCTCCGAGCGGCGTTGGATCATCCGGATCACGTCACGCACCTTGTCGTCCTCGACGCCGTGCCGATCGCAGAGGCCCATGCACGAGCCGACGCGGCCCTCGCGCAGAGGTGGCCGCACTGGTTCTTCTTCGGAGTCCCCGAGAAGCCCGAGCGGGCGATCCTGTGTGATCCAGACGCGTGGTACGCGAACGATCCTGAAGCCATGGGACGGGAGAACTACGAGGACTACCGGCGAGCGATCCATGACCCCGCGACCGTGCACGCGATGGTCGAGGACTACCGGGCGGGCCTCACGGTCGACCGCGAGGCAGACGAAGCCGACATGCATGCAGCACGGCTGATCGTTCCACCGGTCCTTGTGCTCTGGGCGAGCCGAGATGACCTCGCACCCTCTACGGCGATCCGCTGAGGGTGTGGGCGAACTGGGTCATCGAACGTGCGGGGCCACGAGCTGGTGTCTGGACACCACATGGCAGAGGAGATCCCGGACACGCTCGCGAAAGAAATGGCGGAGTTCTTGGTCAGTTGAACGATGCCCCGTCAGGGCCGGGCGCTATCGGGATCCCTCGCTCGCCGCCGTGTCGGACGAGATCTCTTCGGGGAGCACGGTGCGCCCGGCGGCCTTCATCGCTTCCTCGACGAGATGACGAGCTTCGTCCTCGGCCTCGGCTTGTGAGTTCGCATCGACGTGGACCTTTGCCGTGACCGAGCCGTCTCCCTGCGGGTCGATGAAGACGTTCGGATGATCCTTCAGGAACCGTTGTTCGGCTTCAACATCGGGGTCTACGCCCGGCATCGATGGCACTCCGGTCCAGACCGTGACCACGTATCCCTCCATGGAGCGACAGTACCCAGTTCGCGGTCGACAGATGCCGTGGCCTACCCCTATTGGAGCTGATCCCGTCATGAGAGTTCCGCCTTCGCAGCCGCGGCACTGAAGTGCTAGCCGCAACGGCTCCTCCCGTGAGAGGGCGATCATGCTCGGGGTGCAACGGCCGACCGTCTCGATCGCGGCCGAGACGCTCCATGCGTCATCCATGCGTCGGGGTGCATCACCTATAAGCGCGGTGTCATCACGGTCGTCGACCGCGACGCGCTCGAACGGAGGGTGCGCTCCTGTTATGCGGTGATCCGCCACGAGTACGAACGACTCGTACCCGACGCTAGTACCGACGTCGGGCTATACCGCGAAGGTCCGAGGCCACCCGGAAGGCCTGCAGATCCGATGGGCTCAGCGAT
>Ga0075435_100003312_pt1 | contig 10923 bp, 11 predicted proteins | sample RhiMethybrSRZTD4_FD_75302 | JGI IMG/M metagenome (GOLD analysis project Ga0075435, IMG submission 75302) | Populus rhizosphere microbial communities from Tennessee, USA - Rhizosphere MetaG P. TD hybrid SRZTD4 | ecosystem: Host-associated > Plants > Roots > Rhizosphere > Soil | place: USA... | reverse complement strand
GACGAGCTCGTCTTCCTCGACATCACCGCCTCCCACGAGGAGCGGGCCATCATGCTCGACGTGGTCCGCCGTACCGCAGAAGGCATCTACATGCCGCTCACGGTGGGCGGAGGCATCCGCAGCATCGAGGACGTCCGCACGCTCCTGCGCGCGGGGGCCGACAAGGTCTCGCTGAACACCGCGGCCCTCGCCCGGCCCGAGCTGATCCGGGAGGCGGCCGAGCGCTTCGGCAGCCAGTGCATCGTGGTCGCCATCGACGCCAAGCGTGAAGCGGGGGATCCCCTGCGCTGGGGTGTCTACACGCACGGCGGGCGGCGCCCCGCGGGTCGGGACGCCCTGGAATGGGCGCACGAGGTCGAAGGCCTCGGGGCGGGGGAGATCCTCCTCACGAGCATGGATCGCGACGGCACGGGCGACGGCTACGATCTCGAGGTGACGCGCGCCGTCTCCGAGGCGGTGTCCGTGCCCGTCATCGCCTCGGGCGGTGTCGGGATGCTCGATCACCTCCGTCAGGGCGTGGTCGAGGGCAAGGCCGACGCCGTCCTCGTCGCCTCCATGTTCCACTTCGGCAGGCACACCATCGCCGAGGCGAAGCGCTACCTGGACGAGCGTGGTGTGCCGGTGAGGTTGGAGCGGTGAACGTCGACGTGGGCGAGCTCAAGTGGGATACGCAGGGGCTGATCCCGGCCGTGGCCCAGGAGACGGCTACGGGCGAAGTGCTCATGGTCGCCTGGATGGATCGCGAGGCGCTGGCGCGGACTCTCGAGACCGGTCTCGCTCACTACTGGTCGCGCTCGCGCCAGTCGCTCTGGCGCAAGGGGGAGAGTTCGGGGCACTCCCAGCACGTCGACGGCGTCTACGCCGACTGCGACCGCGACACGCTCCTCGTGCAAGTGCATCAGGAGGGCGTCGCCTGCCACACGGGCGCCCGCACCTGCTTCTTCACGCATCTGCGCGGCGAGACGGCGCCCCCCGCCGCCGGAGCGGGACCGGCCATGCTCGAGGTGTTAGAGCGCGTGCTCCAGTCGCGCAAGGTGGAACGTCCCGCGGGCTCGTACACGGCGGACCTCTTCGAGCGGGGGGAGGCGCAGATCTGCCGCAAGATCGGCGAGGAGGCGACGGAGGTGGTGACGGCGGCTCTCGGCGGTGAAGGCGACGGCCGCGTCGTCTCGGAGGTGGCCGATCTCTGGTTTCACACCATGGTCCTCCTCGCCGCGCGAGGCCTCCCGCTCCGACGCGTCTTCGAGGAGCTGGCCGCGCGCCACGGCGAGAAGAGCCGGTGACGAGGCCGATCGGCATGCTCCTTGCCGCCCTCCTCGCCGGCTGCAGCGCCACCCACGTGGAGAACGGCGTCTTCTACTCCGCCAAGGGCTATCGCGTGAGCCTGCCCGCCGCGGGCTGGTCGATCAAGCCCGGCGGCGCCGCCGAGCTGGAGCTCGAGCGTCGCGACCCGGCCGGCGGCATGCTCGCCGACGCCACGTGCGACCCGACCACGTCGAGCCGTCCCCTGAGCGTGCTCGCGAGGCATCTCACCTTCGGCCTCAAGGACCGCGTGGTCGAGGACGGCGGCGACCTCTCGCTCGACGGGCGGCCCGCCCGGCGCGCGATCGTCCACGGCAACATGGACGGCGCGCCCGTGGGCGTCGAGGCGGTGGTGATCAAGGGCGAGCGTTGCGTCTACGATTTCCTCTACGTTGCCCCGGAGGCGAGCTTCGAGGCGGGGCGCGGAGACTTCCAGGCCTTCGTGGAGAGCTTCAGCGGAGCGGCGCGGTGAGCGTGCTTGCCTACGCGCGCCGCCACGGCCGGGAATCCGTAGCCTGGTACGGCGGCCTCGGGCTCCTCGCCTTGCGGGTGGGGCGCAACCTCCGGCTCCCGCCGTCGTACCTCGTGATCGTGGCGCAGGAGATCGACCTCATCGGCGTCCGTTCCCTCGTGGTCGCCCTCACCGCCTCGCTCTTCACGGGCATGGTCCTGGCCCTCCAGACCGCGGTGAACATGGCGCGCTTCGGCGCCGAGAACTACGTGGGTCCGGTGGTCGCCCTGTCCATCCTTCGCGAGCTCGGCCCCGTGCTCACCGCCATCCTGGTGGGCGGCAAGGTCGCCTCGGGCATCACCGCCGAGCTCGGTTCCATGAAGGTCACGGAGCAGATCGACGCCTTGCGATCCCTCGGCGTCAACTACGTGAAGAAGCTCATCGTGCCCCGCATCCTCGCCGCCCTCATCGTCTTCCCGCTCGTGACCACGATGGCTGACGCGGTGGGGCTCGTGGGCGGCATGCTCGTCGCCGTCTTCGATCGCAACGTCGACGCCTACCTCTACTGGAACACCATCTCTTACTGGGTGGTCATGAAGGACTTCTTGAGCGGCCTCGGCAAGAGCGTGGCGTTCGGCGGGCTCATCACCCTCATCGGCTGCTACAACGGGCTCGAGACGGAGGGGGGAACGGAGGGGCTCGGTCACTCCACCACCAGCACGGTGGTCCAGGTCGCCATGGCCGTGATCATCTCCGACTTCTTCCTCACGAAGCTCTTCCTCCTCCTCTTCTGGTGAGATGACAGACGCTTCCGGCCCTCTCGTGGAGCTGCGCGACGTACGGAAATCCTTCGAGCAGAAGGAAGTCCTGCGCGGGGTGAGCCTCGCCCTCCGCAAGGGGACGACCCTGGCCGTCATGGGGGGCAGCGGCGCGGGCAAGACCGTACTCCTCAGGATCACCAACGGATTGATCCGGGCCGATTCGGGGCAGGTGTCGCTCTTCGGCACGCGCATCGACCGCATGCGCGAGGAGGGCATGCTGGCCGTGCGCAAGCGCACGGGCTTCGTGTTCCAGGGCGCGGCCCTCTTCGATTCGCTGTCCGTTTTCGAGAACGTCGCCTACCCCCTGCGCGAGCACACCCGCATGCCCCTCGGCGAGATCACCGACCGCGTGCATCGCTTCCTCTCCCTGGTGGGCATGCCGGGCACCGACGAGCTGCTGCCCGCCGAGCTGTCCGGCGGCATGCGTAAGCGCGTGGGTATCGCACGCGCGCTTGTGATGGAGCCGGAGGTGGTGTTCTTCGACGAGCCCACGGCGGGGCTCGACCCGACCAACGCGCGGCTGGTTGCCGAGCTCATGGCCAGCCTGCGCAGCGGGGTGTGCGACACGGCCATCGTGGTCACCCACGACATCGAGTTCGCCAACATGATCGCGGACCAGATGGCCATCCTCCACCACGGCCGCTTCGCGGACGTGGGGACGCCCGCGCAGATCCGCGCGTCCGCCAACGCCGACGTCCGGCGCTTCCTCGCCGGCGAGCTGCGGGAAGACTAGGACGCCATGGCGGACGACCGGCGCTACGCTCTCCAGCTCCGCATCGGCGCCTTCATCCTCGCCTCCCTCGTGGTCTTCTTTGCCATCGTCTACCTGCTGGGCGCGCGCGCTCGCTACTTCGAGAGCAAGTACGAGCTGGTGGCGGAGTTCAACGAGGTGGCCGGCCTGCTCGAGGGCGCCACCGTGCGGCTGGCCGGCGTGCAGATCGGTCGCGTGACGAGCGTGGTCCTCTCGCCGCGTCCCGGGGGGAAGGTGCGGGTGACCATGACGGTGGCCCGGCGCTTCCACGAGCGTGTCCGCCAGAACTCGGAGGCGCGCATTGCCACCCAGGGGTTGCTCGGCGACAAGATCGTGGACATCACGCCGGGTTCGCCGGATGCCCCTCCGCTGGCGCCGGGCGGCACCCTCGCCTCCCAGGAGCCGCAGGAGATGTCGCGAATGTTCGCCGAAGGCGCGAGCACCCTCCGCTCGGTGAGCGAGCTCGCCGCGACCCTTCGCGCGGCCGCGGAGCGGCTCGACAAGGGCGGCACCTTCGACGACATCGGCGCCGCCGTCAAGTCGGCCCGCCGCATCACCGACGAGGTGGAGAAGGGCCGGGGCTGGCTCCACGTCCTCGTGTACGAGGAGCCGGAGGCCATCCGCCGCCTCAATGCCGTGCTCGCCTCGACGCAGCAGCTCATCAACAAGGCGGAGAGCGGCGACAACGCGGTGTCCGTCCTGCTGTCCAAGGACAGCGCCAAGTCGGCGAGGGCGCTGCTCGCCGCGCTGGACGCCCTCGGCCGCGCCGCGGAGAAGCCGGGCCCGGACGACGGCCTGCTCCCCGCGCTCCTCTTCGATCCGGAGTACCGGCCGGTGGCGCGCGATCTCCAAGTGCTCACGCGCAATTTCCGGGAGATCTCCGAGAAGCTCGCGCGCGGCGAGGGGCTGCTCGGGGGCATGCTGCAGGACGAGGGCGACGGCAGCGCAGGCCAGCCCGCGGCGGATTTCCGGGTCGCCATGGCCAATCTCCGTGCGGTGAGCGAGAAGATCAAGTCGGGCGAGGGCACGGTAGGGGCGCTCATCGAGGACCCGACCGTCTACGAGAACCTCGTCAGTTTCCTCGAGGGCGCCCAGCGCAGCCTCCTCCTGCGTTCGCTCGTGCGCTCCACCATTCACTCCGGCCGGGCCGCCCAGGAGAAGTAATGGCGAGAGAGCGCACGACCTATCGCTGCCAGGCCTGCGGCTTCGCCGCGCCGAAGGCGGGGACGTGTCCGGACTGTGCACGCCTCGGCAATTTCGTGGCCTTGGTGGAAGAGCGCGCGGCGCCCTCTCGCTCGGAGCGGCCGCGTCTCGCGGTGGGCGCGCGGCCCGTGCCCCTGGGCGAGATCGTGGTGACGGCCGGCGAGCGCATCACCACGGGGATCGGCGAGCTCGACCGCGTCCTCGGGAGCGGGGTGGTTCCCGGCTCCCTCGTCCTCATCGGCGGCGACCCGGGGATCGGCAAGTCCACGCTGCTCCTCCAGGCGAGCCGCTCGCTGGCGGAGCTCGCGGGACCCGTGCTCTACGTCTCGGGCGAGGAGTCGGCGGCCCAGGTCAAGCTGCGCGCGGATCGCCTCGGCGTCGCCCCGCGCGGTTTGTACTTCCTGGCCGAGACCGATCTCACCGTGGTGGAAGCGCACGCCGCCGATCTCAAGCCGCGCGCCCTGGTGGTGGACTCGATCCAGACCATGTTCCTGCCCGGCCTCGAATCCGCCCCGGGAAGCGTGAGCCAGGTGCGGGAATGCGCGGCCCGCCTCATGCTGTTCGCCAAGGGACGCGGCATCGCGACGTTCCTGGTCGGTCACGTGACGAAGGACGGAGCCATCGCAGGGCCGCGCGTCCTCGAGCATCTCGTCGACACCGTGCTGTATTTCGAAGGCGAGCAGCACCACGCCCATCGCCTCCTCCGCGCGGTGAAGAATCGCTTCGGCTCCACCAACGAGATCGGCGTCTTCGAGATGGGCGGGCAGGGGCTCGCCGAGGTGCCGAACCCGTCCGGTTTCTTCCTCGCCGAGCGCCCCAAGGGGGCGGCGGGATCGGTGGTGGTCTCGAGCCTCGAGGGTACGCGCCCGCTCCTCCTCGAGCTGCAGGCTCTCGTCACGCCCGCGAGCTTCGGCACCCCGCGCCGGACGGTGCTCGGCGCCGACTACAATCGCGTCTGCCTCCTCCTCGCCGTGCTGGAGAAGCGCGTGGGATTTCCGCTGCAGAGCCAGGACGTGTTCGTGAACGTGGCGGGGGGCGGCCGCGTGTCCGAGCCCGCGGCGGACCTGGGCGTGGTGGTGGCGGCGGCCTCGAGCTATCTCGATCGGCCGGTGCGCGGCGACACCGTGGTCATGGGCGAGGTCGGGCTGGCGGGTGAGGTGCGCGCGGTGGCGGGACTGGCCGTGCGTCTCAAGGAGGCGGCCGCCCTCGGCTTTGCGGCGGCGGTGGTGCCGCAGAACAATCTCGCGGCGGACACGGTCCCGCCGCTCGAGGTACACGGCGTGGGCTCGGTGGACGAGGCAGTGAAGGCTCTGTTGGGACACTGAGAGGCAACCATGGGCATCATCATCGTGCGCATCTTCATGCTGGCGGCGGCCGCGGGGGCGGGTCTCGCCTTCGGCCCGTCGCTCGGCTTTCACGCGACCAACTACTGGCTCGCCGGCGCGGGCTTCCTCTTCGGCGTGCTCGCCGTGCTCCTCGAGTGGCAGGCGCGCAAGGTCCCCGTGGATCGCATCTTCTGGGGATCGACAGGGGGCATTCTCGGCCTCGGCCTGGGCTTGGGACTCGGCACGGCCATGGGCGCCGTCTCTCCCGAGGCGGGCCCGCTCGGCCGGAGCCTCTTCGGTCTGCTCTTCGCGTACTTGGGTGCCGCGGTGGCCCTCGCCAAGCGCGACGAGCTTGAGGACATGTCGGCCAAGCTCTTCCCGAAGACGGCGGCCCGGCGCGAGTCCTTCAAGATCCTGGACACCTCGGTCATCATCGACGGGCGCATCGTGGATCTCTGCGAGACGGGCTTCCTCGAGGGCACCCTGATCATCCCGCAGTTCGTCCTGCGCGAGCTCCAGCAGATCGCCGACTCGCCCGATCCCCTCAAGCGCAACCGGGGCAAGCGCGGCTTCGACGTGCTCCAGCGCGTGCAGCGGATCCCCGGCACCAAGGTGCGGGTGGAGGACCAGGACTTCCCCCACATCCGCGAGGTGGACCGGAAGCTGATCGAGCTGGGCAAGTCGCTGGGAGGCAAGGTCGTCACCAACGACTACAACCTCAACAAGGTCGCCGAGCTCTCCGGGGTGCCCGTGCTCAACGTCAACGAGCTGGCCAATGCGCTCAAGCCGGTGGTCCTGCCCGGCGAGGTGGTGCACGTCCACGTGGTCAAGGAAGGCAAGGAGAGCGGCCAGGGCGTGGCCTATCTCGACGACGGCACCATGGTGGTCATCGACCATGGCAAGCGCTTCATCGGCCAGCCCGTCACCGCCACCGTCACCTCGGTGCTCCAGACGACAGCCGGCCGCATGATCTTCGCCCGGCTCAAGGACGACGAGACGACCCGTTGAGCCGCATGGTCCGCGGATGGCGATGACGAGGGCGGTGGCGGTGGTGCCGGCAGGCGGCGCGGGCACGCGCATGGGGGGACGCCGTCCCAAGCAATACCTGACGGTGGGAGGCGCGCCGCTCCTCGTGCTCACGCTGCGGGCGCTCGCCCGCTGCCGCGCTCTCGACGGCATCGTGGTCGCGGCGCCCGCGGACCGCGTGGACGCGACCCGCGAGCTGCTCCGGCGCTTCCGCGTGCCGCGCGTGCTCTCCGTCGTCCCCGGGGGCGCCGAGCGCCAGGACTCGGTGCGGGAAGGGCTCCAGGCAGTCCCTCCCGACGCCGCGTGGATCGTGGTGCACGACGCGGTGCGCCCCTTCGTCACGCCCGCCCTCGTCGAGCGCGTCCTCGCCGCCGCGCACGTGCCGGGCGCCGCCTCCTGCGGCTGGCCCGTGCGCGAGACGGTCAAGCGCGTGAAAGACGCGGTAGTGGAGACGACGTTGCCCCGCGAAGGACTCTGGCTGACCCAGACGCCGCAGGCCTTCCGCCGCGAGCTCCTGCGCGAGGCGCACGAGAAAGCGCTGCGCGACGGATACGAGGCAACCGACGACGCGATGCTCGTGGAGCGGGTGGGCGGGCGCGTGGCCATGGTCGAGGGGCTGCCCCAGAACCTCAAGATCACCACGCCGGACGACCTCAAGACGGCGCGGGCGTGGATGAGCGGAGCGCGCAAGGCGTGAGCGCGACGCGGAGCGGCCTGGGCTTCGATCTCCACCCCCTGGTGGACGGTCGCCCGCTCATCCTGGGCGGCGTCACTGTGCCCGCGGAGAAGGGGTTGGGCGGACACTCGGACGCCGATGTGCTGACCCATGCCGTGTGCGAGGCGCTCCTGGGCGCCCTCGCCCTGGGAGACCTCGGCCGCATGTTCCCTGACAGCGATCCCCGCTGGAAGGGCGTGTCAAGCCTCGTATTGCTCGAAGGTGTGATGGCGGCGATCGCCAGGAAGGGAGCACGACTCGTGAACGTCGACGTGACGGTGATCTGTCAGGCGCCTCGCCTCGCCGCGCATCTACCCGCCATGGCCGAGCGGCTGGCCGGCACCATGAAGATCACGGCGGAGCAGGTGAGCGTCAAGGCCAAGAGCCCGGAGCATCTGGGCCTCCTCGGCCGCGGCGAGGGCATCGCCGCCATGGCCGTGGCCAGCGTGGAGGTGCCGTGATGGCCCTGCGCATCTTCAACACGCTGACCCGGCGCAAGGAGGACTTCGTCCCCCTCGTGTCTGGCGAGGCGCGGATGTACGTGTGCGGGGTCACCGTGTACGATCTCTGCCACATCGGGCATGCGCGAAGTGCCATCGTCTTCGACGTGATGCGCCGTTACCTGCGCTTCCGCGACTACAAGGTCACCTTCATCAAGAACTACACCGACGTGGACGACCGCATCATCCGACGGGCCAACGAGGAGGGCGTGCCCGCCTCGACGATCTCCGAGCGCTACATCGCGGAGTACCAGAAGGACATGGCCTCGATCGGAGTGGAGCCGGCCGATGTGGAGCCCAAGGCGACCGACCACGTTCCCCAGATGATCGTCCTCATCGAGCGACTGATCGCGCGCGGCGTCGCCTATGTGCTGGACGGCGACGTGTACTTCGAGGTTCGCCGCTTCCCCTCCTACGGCAAGCTGTCGGGGAAGAACCTCGACGAGCTCGAGGCGGGAGCGCGCGTGGACGTGGACGAGCGTAAGCGCGATCCTCTGGACTTTGCCCTCTGGAAGGCTTCGAAGCCCGGCGAGCCTTCCTGGCCGTCGCCGTGGGGCCCGGGCCGTCCCGGCTGGCACATCGAGTGCTCGGCCATGGCCATGCAGTACCTCGGCGAGAGCTTCGACTTCCACGGCGGCGGCGAGGATCTGATCTTCCCGCACCACGAGAACGAGATCGCCCAGGCCGAGGGGGCCACCGGCAAGCCCTTCGTGCGCTGCTGGTCCCACAACGGCTTCGTCAATCTGGGCTCGGAGAAGATGTCGAAGTCGCTCGGCAACACGCTCTGGATCCGGGACATGGTGCGCCGCCACGATCCGGAGGCGCTCCGGCTCTACTTCCTCGGCACCCACTATCGCCATCCGCTCGACTACGCGGACGAGCGCGTCGCCGAGTCCAGCAAGGCCCTCGGCCGTCTGCGCGCGCTCGTGGAGGAAGCGGAGCGGATCGCGCGCGGCGGGCCGCCGCCCCCCGGTACGGGCGACGCCGCGCTCCTCGATCAGGTCGACGCGCACGTAGCGCGTTTCATCGCGGTGATGGACGACGACTTCAACACGCCGCAGGCCCTCGCCGTGCTCTTCGACCTGCTCCGCGCGCTGCATGCCGGCCGGGAGCAGGGCGCAGGGGCGGGCGCCTTCGTGGCGGGCGTGGGCAAGCTGGTGGAGCTGGCCCGCGTGCTGGGGCTTCTCGAGCAGGCGGCGCGGCCCGGGGCCGCCATCGATCCCCAGCTCAAGGCGCGGGTGGAGTCACTGATCTACCTGCGCGAGCAGGCGCGCAAGCAGCGCGACTTCGCCGAGGCGGACCGCCTGCGCAACGAGCTGACCGCGCTGAACGTCACGCTGAAGGACTCGCGTGACGGGACGACCTGGACGATCTCGCCGTGAGCGCGCCAGACACCGGGACGGCTCCGCTCTTCGGGCGCAACCCGGTGCTGGAGCTGCTGCGCGCCCGCCGCCGGCAGGTGGAGGAGATCGCTGTGCTCTCCGAGGGCCGCGGGCCGGCGCTTCAGGAGCTCCTCGGGCTGGCGCGGCGGTCGGGCGTCAAGATCTCGTACCGCACGCGTGATCAGCTCACGGCCATCGCGGGGACGCCGCACCATCAGGGTGTCGTGGCGCGGGTGGCGGGAGCGGAGTATGCTTCGCTCGAAGATGTCCTCGCCGTCCCCGGTCAACGGAGCGAGCCGGCCTTCTTCCTCGCTCTGGATCAGGTTCAGGATCCGCGAAACCTCGGAGCCATCCTGCGCTCGGCGGAGGTGATGGGGGCCCACGGTGCCATCGTGCCCAAGCATCACGCGGTGGGCCTGACCTCGGCCGCAGCGAAGTCGGCGATGGGGGCGATCGAGCACTTGCCCGTGGCCCGGGAGACCAACATCCCCCAAGCCCTCGAAATCCTGAAGAAAGAGGGGGTCTGGATCGTCGGAAGTGTCGTGCAGGGGGGGCGGGCACCCTGGGAAGTTGACCTGACGAGCCCGGTATGCTTCGTCCTCGGGGGGGAGGGGCCGGGGCTGCGACCGCTGGTGGCCAAGGGCTGTGACTTCCTGGTGAGCATCCCCATGGGGGGCCGGGTCGAGTCGCTCAACGTGGGGGCGGCTGCCGCGATCCTTTGCTACGAGGCGAGACGTCAGCGGCTCGCGAAACTGGATAAATCGTCTTGACTTACGTAGGTGTCGGCACTAAAGTGAAGTTTTGTGACTGCTGGCGTAGCTCAGGGGTAGAGCAACTGCCTTGTAAGCAGTGGGTCGGGGGTTCAAATCCTCCCGCCAGCGCCAGACATTTCAGTCGGTTACGCTCGCATCTCAAGGGGTTACAGTCTGAGGACAAGCGGGGAGATACCCAAGTTGGCCAAAGGGGGCAGACTGTAAATCTGCTGGCGAACGCCTTCGGGGGTTCAAATCCTCCTCTCCCCACCATCTTCGCGGGCGAGCCACGGCGCGTCGAGAGGGAGCGCGGGAATAGCTCAGCGGTAGAGCGCCAGCCTTCCAAGCTGGGGGTCGCGGGTTCGAATCCCGTTTCCCGCTCCACTCGCCCTAGAGCCTCTCGGGCCTCGGCACCGGCGGGCGAGGGTCGTCAGGACAGAACAGAGGCCCATGTAGCTCAGTTGGCAGAGCACGCCCTTGGTAAGGGCGAGGTCTCCGGTTCAATCCCGGACATGGGCTCCATTCTCCGGACGTTGGGCGAACGGCAGAGGGACTAGGGAGGAGGGGAGAGAGGGATGGCCAAGGCAAAGTTCGACCGGTCGAAGCCGCACGTGAACATCGGGACGATAGGGCACATCGACCACGGGAAGACGACGCTGACCTCGGCGATCACGAAGGTGCTGCACACGAAGTAC
>Ga0075435_100003307_pt1 | contig 10932 bp, 10 predicted proteins | sample RhiMethybrSRZTD4_FD_75302 | JGI IMG/M metagenome (GOLD analysis project Ga0075435, IMG submission 75302) | Populus rhizosphere microbial communities from Tennessee, USA - Rhizosphere MetaG P. TD hybrid SRZTD4 | ecosystem: Host-associated > Plants > Roots > Rhizosphere > Soil | place: USA... | reverse complement strand
ACGGCGCGATCTCTCTGAGGATTTGTGGCTGGTCAAAGTCGCTCCCGGAGGTCCGTTCCAATTCAAAGCAGGCCAATACGCTACACTCGGCGTCGATCACGATGGTAAGCGCATCGAGCGCGCCTACTCGATCGTTTCTTCGCCTTATGAGCAGGAGTGGCTGGAATTTTTCATCGAGCTCGTTCCGCAAGGCGAACTCACGCCGCATCTTTACAAACTCCATCCGGGAGACAAACTGCTCTGCCGCAAAATCGCCAAGGGCCGTTTCACTCTGGATCTGCGCAGCGGCCGCACCAACCATCTGCTCCTCGCCACGGTAACCGGCCTCGCGCCTTTCGTGAGCTACGTCCGCACGCTCTACCGGGACTGGAAAGCCGGCAACTCTCCGATGCCTGGCAATCACAAACTTTTTTGCTTACAGGGCGGCAGCCGCTCCTGGGAATTTGGCTACCGTGATGAAATGGAAAAATTCGCCGCCGAGGCTCCGTGGTTCAAATACGTCACTAGCGTCAGCCGCCCGTGGGAAGACGCCAATTGGCGCGGCGAGACGGGCCGCGTGGACGATCTCATTCGCAAGTACACCGATGCGTGGGGCTTGAAACCGGAAGATACTACCGGCTATCTCTGCGGCCATCCGAATATGGTGGAAAACGGGCGCGGGATTCTGCAGCGCGCCGGCTGGAAAAAGGATCAGATGTTTGAAGAGATCTATTTTCAACCAGCCAAAGAAGAGCGAGGATGAAGCAGTAGCTTACGAAGCTGGCTGGCGAGCGGCGATTTGTGCGATCACGTCTTCGACCATGGCCAGCGGAACGGTGACGTGCACGTTTTCGTTGGGATTGGTGACGTCCACCTGAATCTTGGTGCCGACGGTGCTGACCCTTACATGGTCCTCGCCGTCTTCGACTTCGACAAACGTCGTGTTCGGATATTTGCGGAGTTCACGTGCGGCGATGCGGGCGAGCGGAGCCCACTCGTTGGCGTGCTCTGCGGCTTCGCAGATTTTGTCGTCGGGTACGAAGTGCAGCGCCATCGGCACGATCGCCGCGGGCGCCCAGACGTGAACATGCGCTCCGCCTGCGCGGTGCTCGTCAACGTCGACGCGGACGGTGCCTTCTCGGAAGGTATAGACGCCAGCGATCATTAGAGTGGAGGCGGTGCCCAGAGCGAGTTTAGCCAGGATCATCATTTGCGTGTCCTCAGGGTTTTCCTTTCCTAGATTTCGTCGCGATTAGTCGGAAACGTTTTTGGAGTCGAGCCAGACGCGGACGGTCGAGTCGTCGCTTTTAACGGAGACGAGCTCGGTGTCTCCGCCATGAGCGGAGAGCGCACGCAGCGCTGCGACCAGATCCAGTTCGTCCTTACCTGCCGAGAGCAGAGCTTCGACTACCTTCATGGGAATCTTGACGTCGACTCGGGAGCGTTCGTAGGACTTTTCTGACTTGTCGGCGGCTTTGTCGGACTTGTCGCTGCGGAAGCCCTTCTCGGTGACGTGGACGATCATGTAGCCGGCCTGCTTGGCGACGCGGACATCGTTGTCGCTGCCCTGCACGGTGACGTATTCGCCGTCCTTCGACGAGCGGACTGCATCCAGCAGGGTCTTGAGGTCAACGCCGTTCATCTCGGTGTCATTGATGCGAACCTTGCCGCTGTGCAGGCGGTCTTTATTGATGGCAGGCAGGACTTTTTCAGCCATTTCAAGGGGAACGTTGACGCGGACGGTTTCGCCCTTGTGGTTGGTGTCAATGACGCGGACGTGCAACCAGCGCTCCGAAGTGCTTGAAGAAGAAGAGGTTACGGTTACTTCCTGGGCGTGCAACGCGGGGGCGAGCAGAGATATCGGGGCGAGCAAAACTGTGCCAGCGAGGGCGATCGAAGCCGGGCGGCGGGTAAGGCGGTTCGAAAGAATACTCATGAACTCCTCCTGCAAGGACGGCTGGAATGGACAGCTGCGAGAGCAGGATGTCCGCGTCTGGATAAAGTTACGCACGGGCTGGAGAAAAAGTTCCGACGTTCGAGGGATAGTTTGTAACTTCAGCCCGTTGGAACACTCGGATGGGGCGGAGGGTTGGGCGCTCCCTAAGCTCCGGCCTCAAACAGAAGAATGATCAAGGAGAACAAGAAATGATTCGGATGATGAAAGTGGGATTTGTGGCGGGATTACTGGCAGCGGGGATTGCGGCGGCGCCAGCGATGGCGCAGGACAACATGAACCAAGACGCGATGAAGCAGGATTCCATGAATCATGACGGGATGACGCACGGGGAGAAAGCGAAGACTTTGTACACCGGCAAGTTTCACGGGAAGGTGCATCCGACGGAAGGGCGCGCGACGGTTTACCAGCAGGCGGACGGGAAGGTTCTGCTGCGGTTGACGGGATTCAAGACTTCGAACGGGCCTGATGTGCACGTGATTCTGGTGGCGACGAAGGACGCGAATGACGACGCCAACTTTATGAAGAGCAACACGGAGCGGGTGGAACTGGGCCGGTTGAAAGGCAACGAAGGCGATCAGAATTATGAAATTCCAGCGGGAACGGATTTGGCGAAGTTCACGACGGTTTCGATTTACTGTGAGCGGTTCAATGCGAATTTCGGCGCGGCGCCGCTGGGGAAATTCTAACCAGGGATTGCTCGGAACGCCGGGCAGTGAAGGGGCTGTCGGGCGATTTTTTGCGGACAACGGAGAATGATGATGAAAGCCGATAAGAATTTTATCAGCACAAGAATGAAAGTGGTTGCAGCGTCGCTGGCAGCGCTGCTGCTCGTTGGAGCTTGGTGGGCGTTCCGACCGGAGAAACTGTTTATCAATCAGCAGGTGAGCGAGGCAGCGCCGGCGGGAGTTAGCGGCGAAGCGGAGCTGGTTTTTACGGGAAAGCTGGAGACTAGGGAACACGCCACGAGCGGGCGAGCTACGATTTACAAAGACGGAAGCGGTCAGCAGTATCTCCGCTTGACGGACTTTGCGACTTCGAACGGGCCGGATGTACACGTGGTGCTGGTGAAAGCGGAGGAACCGGCAGTGTCCAAAGTGATCGTACCGGGCGATCTGGACTTTGTGGAACTAGGATCACTCAAAGGGAACCAGGGCGACCAGAACTACGACTTGCCGAGTACCGCGGACGTGGAAAAATACCAAGCGGTGGCTATCTATTGCGAACGCTTTCATGCGATCTTTGGAGTCGCCAAATTGGAAAAATTCTGATGGACCGACGGTGGGCAGCCCGGCGGCTCGAAAGAAGCGGCGGAAGACATCGCGATGACGGCGGCAGGTACAACGGGAGCGGCGAAAGAGCGGAACGAAGCGGAGCTGATCGCACGCGTTCTTGGTGGTGAGAAGGATCTGTTTCACGACCTGATCCGGCCTTACGAGCGCATGTTGTATCTGACGGCGTTTTCGATCGTGAAAAATGAGACGGACGCAGAAGAGTGTGCGCAGGATGCGGTTGTAAACGCTTACCGCAATCTGGCGAAATTTCGCGGAGATTCGAAGTTCAGCACCTGGCTGGTGACGATCGTAGTAAATGAGGCGCGGCAAAAGCTGCGCAAAGCCAAGCGCGCGAAGGAAGAGTCGCTGGATGAAACCATTGACAGTGAGGAAGGGGAGTACACGCCGGCGCAACTGACGGACTGGCGAGAAATTCCATCGGAAGCGCTGGAGCGCAAGGAACTGCGCGCGACATTGCAGAAAGCGGTGGCAGACTTGCCGGGCATTTACCGGCAAGTGTTCACCCTGCGGGATTTGCAGGAGATGAATGTTGCGGAAACGGCTGCGGCTTTAGGAGTGAATGAAAATATCGTGAAAGTGAGACTGCATCGGGCGCGCATGATGCTGCAGAAAAGTCTGGCGCCCTACTTGAAGAAGACCGCGGCTCCGGAGCGCAGAGGATTCTGGAGGAAGAGGCCATGGAGCTGAACTGCAAGCACGTGTGGGCACACATCTCCGAATATATTGACCGGAGCGTGCCGGCAGAAGTTCGCGAAGACATTGAGCGGCACCTGGAACACTGCGAGATTTGCTCGGCAGTGCTGGATTCAACGCGAAATATTCTGGTGCTGACGGCGGACAATAGAACGTTTGAGTTGCCGGTGGGATACAGCGAGCGGTTGCATGAGCGGCTCGAGAAGGAATTGGGGAGCGCGGAAGTAAGTCAAGATGACGAGTCGTGAGGAAATGAAGTGGCGCAAGATTCAGGAAAAAATGGAGCGATTCAGCAGAAGATGAGGCTATTGATTCGCGGTCCGAAGGCGCAGATCTAAGGGACGAAGTCGTCGTGCAATAACCCCAAAACTCATCACTACTATTTGTATGGCATTTTGACTGGCGGACGGAAGTGGATCATGGATAGAGTCCGGGACGCCGGTGTCGCAGTTGCATTGCCGAATCCATTTTTGGAGCGCAAATGTCCGGATTTCCTTGCTTCAGGAAAAGTTTGCTCGCGGCAAGCCTGATTTTAATCTCGAGCGGTGCGGTGGCGGCACAAACTTCGCCACAAACTCCGGATATGCCGCAAAAGTTTACTGTGCCCATGGCGGGGTACGACTACGACAAGCGCGACGTGATGATTCCTATGCGCGATGGCGTGAAGTTGTTCACGGTGATTGTGGTGCCCAAGGGCGCGCACAACTCTCCTATTCTTTTCACGCGCACACCGTACAACGCCGCGGGGCGCGCCGCGCGGTCCGATTCGCCGTACATGATCTCGATCCTGCCGCAAGGCGATGAAGTTTTTGTGGCGGATGGGTACATTCGGGTGTTTCAGGATATTCGCGGGAAGTACGGTTCGGAGGGCGAGTACTTCATGACGCGGCCGTTGCGTGGGCCGTTGAATTCTGCTTCTACCGATGAATCCACGGACGCCTACGACACCATTGAGTGGCTGGTGACAAACGTACCTGAGTCGAACGGCAAAGTCGGCATGCTGGGCAGTTCGTATGAAGGATTCACCGTGGTGATGGCCCTTGTGAATCCTCATCCTGCGCTGAAGGTCGCGGCGCCGGAGAGTCCGATGATAGATGGCTGGATGGGCGGCGACTGGTTCCACTTTGGCGCGTTTCGGCAACCCAACCTTGACTATTTCACCGGGCAATCCGCCGCGCGGGCGCACGGCTCGTCGATCGTTCGGCGGGGGTACGAAGACTATGACAATTTCTTGCGAGCAGGCTCGGCAGGAGACTTCGCCAAAGCAGCGGGGCTCGAGCAGATTCCATGGTGGAAGAAAACGACTGAGCATCCGGCTTACGATGCGTTCTGGCAGGGACAAGCACTCGACCGGACGATGGCGGCTCGGCCTCTGCAGGTTCCGACGATGTGGCTGCAGGGAATCTGGGATCAGGAAGACATGTGGGGCGCAATTCACAGTTATCTGGCGGTTGAACCCAAAGACCGCGAGAACGACTTAAACTATCTAGTGATGGGGCCGTGGCGACACAGCGGGGTGAATTACGACGGAACGTCGCTGGGACCATTGAACTGGGAGGGGGATACGGCGCTGCAATTTCGCCGCGACGTGCTGAAACCGTTTTTCGATCAATACCTGAAGAATGGCGCGCCGAAAGCGGACACGCGGCCGGTTCTGATTTACAACACAGGAGAAAATCACTGGGACCGCTTCCAGTCATGGCCGCTGGCGTGCGAGTCGGGATGTCCCAACAGGATGAAGCCACTGTATCTGGCGGCTGGCGGCACGCTTTCGTTTGCCGCGCCTGCCGAAGCGTCTGAGAAACGGTTTGATGAGTACGTTTCCGATCCGGCGAAGCCGGTGCCTTTTTATCCGCGTCCCATTCGATTTGCGGACGGAGATTCGTGGCGACGCTGGCTGGTGATGGATCAGCGGAGTTTCGCAGACCGCACCGACGTTCTCGTTTATTCCACTGCAATGTTGACCGAGCCCGTTCGGATCAGCGGAGCGCCTCGCGTGAATCTGGTCGCGTCCACGAGCGGCACCGACAGCGACTGGGTAGTGAAACTGATCGATGTCTTTCCGGACGAAGTCCCGAGTGATCCCGAAATGGGGGGCTACCAACTGGCGATTGGAATGGATATTTTTCTCGGCCGCTATCGAGAGAGTTTTTCAGATCCCAGGGCCCTGACGCCCAATGAACCGCTCACGTACAAATTTATTCTGCCGACAGCGAATCACGTATTTCTGCCGGGCCATCGAATCATGGTGCAAATTCAGTCGAGCTGGTTTCCGCTTTACGACCGCAATCCACAGACGTTCGTTCCGAATGTTTTTTTCGCCGAGCCGAAGGATTACGTCAAGGCGACGCAACGCGTGTACCACGCCAGGGGTGAGGCCAGCTTCATCGATTTGCCGGTGGTTCCAGCACGCTAGGCAGGGAACTTCACCAGGATAACTAGGCTGAAAGACCAGGAGAAACGTCTCACGGCACCCGGTGGATCAGTGGGTGGGTGATCCACTCTGCAGCCAGCAGCGCGAGGGTGAGCAGCGAAACGGCAATCTGAAACGCCTCGGCGCGGAGCTTAGCAGCGGGAACCGGCTTCTGACGCCATTGTGACGCGGGTTTTTTGCGCAGACTGCGGATTTTCCAGACTACAAAAAGATTAGTCAGCGAACCGACGAAGGCCAGCAGCATCATGGGGATGCGAATGGCGTCCTGGTGAAATCCTTTTGCTGGAGCATGGATGCCAGCGGCCGCAGCCAGAGCAGAAAGGCCAATAGCCACGCGAACGCCGCTGATGGCGATGACAGCAGTGCACGCACTTTGCAGAATTGCAAAAAAGATGGCAGACCAATTGAACCATTTGAGGCGTGAAGGGAGGGACTCAGTGTCGGCGGGAACTGCATGCGGTGGAACGGGCGCTTGAGAGGCAGGCGGTTCGGGCACCCAAGAAGTGTAGCGGAGGCGTGAAATGGCGTGCAACAGCCGTAGAGGGGCGGACGGATACAGCTACTTCAGTGTTTTCGGTTTGTTGGTGTGCTCTTGTTTGACGCGCCAGGGTAGGCGGCCGGGATCGAGAGTGCAAACGCCAACTTGGTTGGATTCGAACGTGCCGACCTGTCCGATCCATGCGACGCGGAAGCGAGCTTTGCCGTGCCAGCGGCGCTTGACTTCAATGACGTCGCCGGGAGCGGTGAGATAGGCGACTCCGTCAAGCCTCGCGCCATCTTCGCTGACATCCACGGTGTTGGAGCTTTGCGCGAACGGGTTGCCGTTGCGGTCTTTGCCGCGGACGACGACGCGGAACGATTGTGGAGCGCGCGGGCCGCGACGCGTCTTACGCCAGAACATGGGAACCGGTGCCTGGAAGGCCAGCCCCACGCTATAGCCGCGCTCATGATGCGGCTCCTGGAAAACGACTTTGACCTGTTGCTCCTCCCGTGTGAATTTGTTCACCACAAAAAGCTTTTCGCCGAGCGCAACCGGTGTAAGCAGGCGAACCAGGGCGCCGCTGGCGTTGAACATCAGCGTGGTCGTGTCTTCGTGGAAGGAGCCGATGGTGCTGCTCCATCCATAGACGAAGACCGGTACATGGAAAGGCTTGCGCTCGCCGGAGCGTAGTGACTTCTTGGAGCCGGCGGTCCGTGTGCCCGGTGCGGCTTTTGACAAGGAAGCCGACTTTGGCCGGTTCTCGGAACCCTCGAGGGGAAATTCCGATTGGACGCCGTGGGTAGGGCACTCGAAGGTGCAAGGGACGGCGAGGAGGTGTTCGAGAGAATCGGAGCTGCCGCTGAGCGCGATCCAGTCTTCGTAGTCGCCATAGGGGCAACGAACGTGAAGATAGCAGGTTCTGGAGGTGCCGGAGATCATGCTTTTCTAATGGTACTCGTCGCAGTTGCAGCAACCGGAATAAGATGAGGCGAGTTGCTGGAAAGTCAACGCGACGCGAAATCCATGGTCGTCATGGATGCGGAACGGCGCCGGAAATGCCGAAGTCGTCGCGCTGAAATTGTACGAAGAAAGCAGTATTGGGTTGCAGCCCAGTGTCCAGCCGCTCGGACTGACTGTCCACCTCTTGCCCATTGATGCGAACGCGCTGGGTAAGCGTATCGCCGGGACTAGGATGGTCCGCTTCAAGTTCAATGTAGCCGCCGATGCCGCTGGGAATGTCGATGGTCCAACTGTGCGTACCGGCAGGTACTTTCTCCCAAGCATCGAGCAGAATTTGTTGGCCCGCGGGCTTGCGAAGATCTTCGAAATTGAGGCGGAAAGTCGCAGGGGTGGTAGTTTCGGCTTCGACAACCAATTGGTTGCCGCCATCGCCGAGCTTGGCCGGAATATGGCTCATGGACTGAGCGCTGGAATGTTTGTCGTGATAAGTCCACCACAGCAAAGTGGCCGCAACGCCTAAAGCGGAGAGGCCCAACCGCAGAATGAGCGTTTTCATTGTGGGCTCCGTCAGAGTTGAACAACCTGGAGTCTAGTGTATGGCCCAGGCAGAAGCGTTTTGGACAAAAGACCGGAGTGTTTCCAGAAAAGAAAGTGGCTTTTCATCAAGGCACCGCGACCGTTCTAAGCAGGCGTGAATTTCAGAAAGACTGCGGCGAGAGGCGGCAGGGTGAGGCAGAGGGAAAATGGACGTCCCTGGCGGGGATCGTTGGCAGCTTGCTGGCCGCCGATGTTGCCGACGTTCGAACCACCATACACGCCGGCGTCGGTATTCAGCACTTCCTTATAGTAGCCGGCCCGAGGTACGCCGACGATGTAGCCGTGGCGGACGACCGGGGTTGCGTGCAACACAACCACCATCAGATCGTCCGCGTTCTTGCCGGTGCGAATGAAGGACAAGACACTGCCGTCGCTGTCATTGCAGTCGATCCATTCAAAGCCGTGCCAGTCGAAGTCCACTTGATGCAAGGCGTGCTCGGAGGCGATGAGTCGGTTTAGATCGCGAACAAGTTGCTGCACGCCTTTGTGCGAATCCCACTGAAGCAGGTGCCAATCCAGGCTTTGCGCTTCACTCCATTCATTGCGTTGCGCGAATTCCTGCCCCATGAACAGCAGTTTCTTGCCGGGATGCGCGTATTGATAGGCGAGGAGCAGGCGCAGGTTGGCAAACTGCTGCCACATGTCGCCCGGCATTTTGTCAAGCAAGGAATTTTTCCCATGGACAACTTCATCGTGAGAAAAAGGCAACATGAAATTTTCGCTGAAGGCGTAAATAAGCGAGAAGGTGATTTTGTTGTGCTCGTATTTGCGATAAATCGGGTCGGAAGAAAAATATTTCAACGTGTCGTTCATCCAGCCCATGTTCCATTTCAAGCTGAAGCCGAGTCCACCCAGATAGACGGGACGAGAGACGCCGGGCCAAGCGGTGGACTCTTCGGCAATCGTCAGAATTCCCGGAAAACGGCCATGAGTCTCTTCGTTCAGTCGTTTGAAAAACGCGATGGCTTCCAGATTTTCGCGGCCACCGTAGCGGTTGGGAATCCACTCACCCTGCTTGCGCGAATAATCGAGATAGAGCATGGAGGCGACCGCATCCACGCGCAGGCCGTCGATATGATATTTGTCCAGCCAGAAAAGTGCGTTGGAGATCAGAAAATTTTGTACTTCATTGCGGCCGTAGTTATAGACCAGGGTGCCCCAGTCGGGATGCGAGCCCTGGCGTGGATCGGCGTGTTCGAAAAGATGTGTGCCGTCGAATTGAGCGAGACCGTGTGTGTCGCGCGGGAAATGTGCGGGGGTCCAGTCGAGAATCACACCGATTCCAGCTTGATGGCAACGGTCCACAAATTCCATAAAGTCGGCGGGTGAACCGTAACGGCTGGTCGCAGCGTAGTAGCCGAGTGTTTGGTAGCCCCAGGAGCCGTCGTAAGGATGCTCCATGACGGGGAGCAATTCGATGTGTGTGTACCCCAGGTCCTTTACATAGGGAATGAGCTGGTCGGCCAGTTCGCGGTAAGTCAGCCAGCGATTTTGATTTTCGGGAACACGTTTCCAGGAGCCGAAATGGACTTCGTAGACGGTAATTGGGGAATCGAGCCAGCTTTTCCTGGCGCGGTCGGCGAGCCATGCAGAATCGTTCCACTGATGCGTTTCGAGGTTGGCGACGACGGAGCCGGTGTTGGGGCGAACCTCGGAGCGAAACCCGTACGGATCGGCTTTCAGCGGCAACAGGTCGCCGTGGTGGCCGATGATTTCGTACTTGTATATAGCACCTTCGCCGACCTCCGGGAGAAAGAGCTCCCAGATGCCGGAAGAGCCGCGCGGACGCATCACGTGTACGCGGCCATCCCAGCCGTTCATGGTGCCCACAATGCTGACGCGGCGCGCTCCCGGCGCCCACACCGCGAAATGTGTTCCGGCGACTCCTGCCAGGCTTTGCAGGTGTGCGCCGAGTTTTTCGTAGGTGTCGTAATGGCGGCCTTCGCTCATCAGGTGCAGATCGAAATCGGTAAGCAAAAAGGGAAATGCGTAAGGATCGAAAATCTCGAACGAATCACCGTAGTGGGTGCGGCCTTGGATCTTATAGCTGCCGGGTTCGGGCGCGGTTGGCTGGTCGGAAGGCCAAACTGCTTCGAAAAACCCCTCAGGGCGGAGTTTGACGGCATCTGCGATCTTGGCCGGCGAATGTGCGGGATTCTTGAAGACGATGGTGGCTTCGGAGGCCCCAGCGTGGAAAAAGCGAATGGCCCAGCCGGAAGGTACCCGGTGAGGGCCCAAAAGAGCAAACGGATCGGCATTGCGACCAGCTAGCAACGCATCGATGCGAGCATCGAGTTCCTCGCGAGCCTGCTTTTCGGCAGGTTGGGACAGGCTGGTCGGCTTGAGGTTTTCGGAAGGCAAGGCGGACTCTCCGACACTTCTTAGAAGGGCGGCGCTGACAGGTTGGGTGCCGACCGAAGAGAAGTGTAAACACTCGCGCGGAAAATGGAAAGTTTCCTGAGGACCGAGTTGCAGGTATATTGTCCCACCGGCAGAATGGCACAGAGAAATCGCAGGCAGGTGAAACAGTGAATAAGGG